>Ga0209654_1000126_pt1 | contig 79772 bp, 82 predicted proteins | sample SaaInl1SG_22_DNA_FD_184646 | JGI IMG/M metagenome (GOLD analysis project Ga0209654, IMG submission 184646) | Marine microbial communities from expanding oxygen minimum zones in the Saanich Inlet - ESP_161SG_22_DNA (SPAdes) (version 2) | ecosystem: Environmental > Aquatic > Marine > Intertidal... | reverse complement strand
CCCATGGCCATCATTGCCTGGGTGCGAGCACTAAGCAGCAAACAGATCCATGGCCGCTCCATCGCACGAAAACTGTCCGCATTACGAGGGGCTTTTCAATACGCAATCGAAAAACGCCACATGACCTCGAACCCGGCCGCCGACATTCGTGCACCCAAAACAGCCAAACACTTACCTCATGCGCTGAGTGCCGAAGCCATGACCACCTTATTGGATGCGCCAATTGATCCTGAGAATGCGGAAGCACTGCGAGATCAGGCTGTTTACGAACTGCTGTATTCTTCAGGGCTTCGATTGAGCGAAGCGCTCAGCCTGACAGTAGCTGATTTAACGCTCTTGGACGGCGAGATCCGTGTGCAAGGCAAAGGCGGCAAAGAGCGCATTGTGCCTGTGGGCAGTGCCGCTATTCGAGCACTGCAAGCATGGCTCAACAAACGTTACCTTTTCGACCAAGGCCAAACCGATGCGCTGTTTCTCAGTAAAAAAGGAAAAGCGCTCACCAGTCGGACAGTGCAGCGCCACCTCGACCAGCGCGCGCAGTCCGCAGGGATTGATCAGCATGTCCACCCTCACGCATTACGCCATTCGGCAGCGACTCATTTATTGGAGTCATCAGGCGATCTGCGTGCGATCCAAGAATTCCTCGGACATGCCAGTTTATCCACCACACAGATCTACACCCATCTTGACTTTCAACGTCTCGCAGACGTTTATGACAAAGCGCATCCAAGAGCCAAACGTAAACCATGAATGATATCAAAGCCCTCACCTTCGATCTTGACAACACGCTCTGGGAGACTGATTTCTCGATCTTGAACGCAGAGGCCATCATGCGACAGCATCTTGAGGAGTTAGCTCCAGCTGCTTGGATGGCGGACTTCAGCCTCGAGGCATTTCGCGCGGTCAGAGCAGATGTGGTGGCCGAGCACCCCGACATGGCGCACAATTTAACCATGGTCCGCCGCAGCACATTGACACGCTGGTTTCGCGACCAGGGTGCATCGTCAATGGAGGCTGAGGAGCTTGCAGGCGAGGGATTTCGGGTGTTCTACCATGCGCGGCAACAAGTCGAACCGTATCCGATGGCAGTCGAAACCATCGAAGCGTTAGCGGGTCGATTTCCCATTGGCGCCATCACCAACGGCAATGCGGATCTACTGGCCATGCCGATTGGTCGCCATTTCCAATTTTCCTACAAGGCAGAGGACTTCCCAGCACCTAAGCCTCACCCTGTAATGTTTGAAGCAGCACTTGAAGCCCTTGGCATAGCGGCACACCAGTGTCTTCACGTCGGTGACGACGTGGAACACGACATCGACGGCGCTCTGGCAGCAGGTATGCGGACTGCTTGGGTGAATACGCGTGGCCTGCCAACAGAAAGTGGACGCCACGCAGATCTCATCCTTAGTGACGTCAGCGAACTTCTCAAGCACCTGTAATCTTTACGCCACTCGATTCTGCGGCGCACCCTCAATGAAGGCTTCGAGATTGGCCTGCATGATGTCGACAATACGCTGTCTAGACTCACGACTGGCCCATGCCGAGTGCGGGGTGATAATCAAGTTCGGGTGCTGGCAATTCAACAGCGGCGAATCAGGTTGAGGAGGCTCCACGGTCACCACATCCAGACCAGCGCCTGCCAAGTGGCCAGACTCTAGCGCCTTGCAAAGGGCCAACTCGTCGACCAAGCCACCGCGCGCGGTGTTGATGAAAAATGCGCCCTTCTTCATCCGGGCAAATGCATCCGCGTTCATCATCTGCGCCGTGTCGGCATTCAGGAGTCCGTGCATGCTGACAAAATCGGACTGCTCAAGCAATACCTCAAAACTCACCCGATTGGCGTCATCTGCATAGTCCACACCAGTGCGGCCCATGACCAACACCCGCATGCCGAAAGCCTCTGCTAACTTGCCGACTTCCCGCCCCAATTCACCATAACCGATTAAACCCAAAGTCCGTCCAGAAAGATCAAGAATTGGGTAGTCCATCAAACAAAACATCGGGCTTTTTGACCATAATCCGGCACGGACATCATCTCGGTAACGCTCAACCTGCGTGGCCACCATTAACATCAGCATCAGCGTGTGCTGACTCACTGAAGGTGTGCCATAGGCCGCCACGTTGCAAACCACAACGCCATGCTCGGCGGCAGCCACCTTGTCGACGTTGTCGGTACCGGTTGCAGACACCAAAATGAGCTTGAGGTCAGGGGACACCTCAAAGTGCTCACGGAGAAACTTTACTTTGTTCAAAATCACCACTTCGAAACCAGCAATGCGGTCCGCTATCAACTCAGGTGGCGTGGCGTCGTGTGTAACAAAGTCTGAGGTAGCCTGAGCAAGTCGATCGAAATCAAGTTCCTCGGGTTTCATGGATTGGTAATCTAAAAATACAGCGCGCACAGGGTCATCTCGTTTTTCGGGACGTCTGAGTGTAAAGAAATCTGAGGCAAAAAAAAGGGCGACCGAGGTCGCCCAAGTCAGTTCCTGGGAGAAGTTAGGAACGCTTAAACTCTGGATAGGCTTCAACGCCGCAATCCACAACGTCTAAGCCAAGATATTCTTCCTCTTCAGTGACACGGATTCCCATGACCACTTTCAAGATCGTCCAGATCACCAGTGACGCGACGAAAGTGAAGCCGAAGATGGTGACGATACCAAGAATCTGCCCACCGAGTGTTGCGTCGCTGTTGGACAACAAGACCGCCAACAAGCCCCAAATACCAGCCACACCGTGGACTGAAATGGCACCGACAGGATCGTCGATCTTCATCCGATCCAATGACAGGATCGAGAACACTACAATCACACCACCAACTGCGCCGACGACAGTCGCGAAAAGCGCGCTTGGCGACAAAGGATCCGCAGTAATGGATACCAAACCAGCCAATGCACCATTCAATGCCATAGACAGGTCAGCTTTTCCAAACATGATTTTAGCAACCAATGCGGCCGCAATCGCTCCGCCCGCTGCTGCCATGTTGGTGTTCAAGAACACCTGCGCGACCGCGTTGGCTTCGTCGACATTAGAGACCATCAACTCGGAGCCTCCGTTGAAACCAAACCAGCCCAACCACAGGATGAATGTGCCCAACGTCGCCAATGGCATGTTGGCACCAGGGATGGCATTGATCTCACCATTTGGACCGTATTTGCCTTTCCGTGCGCCAAGAACCAACACACCCGCCAACGCAGCAGCTGCGCCGCACATGTGGACGATACCTGAACCGGCGAAATCGCTGAATCCGGCTTCAGACAAGAATCCACCGCCCCAGCTCCATGAACCTTGGATTGGGTAGATGAATCCAGTGAAGATCACAGCAAAGGCCAAGAAAGCAAACAGCTTCATCCGCTCTGCGACAGCACCTGAAATGATGGACATGCCCGTAGCGACAAAGACCACTTGGAAGAAGAAATCTGAACGTGCTGAGTAATAAGGTGCATCATCACCGCCGGCGAGAACCGCGTCGACTGTGTTTTCTTCACCAATCAAGAATCCAAGGTTTGGAATCACTCCACTCCATGCATCATTGATGTACATGAGGTTGTAACCCACAAGGAGATACATCACACACGCAATGGCATACAGCAAAACGTTTTTGGTTAGGATTTCAGTGGTGTTTTTCGCACGCACCAGTCCGGCTTCGAGCATGGCAAAACCTGCTGCCATCCACATCACCAGCGCACCAGATAAAAGGAAATAAAATGTATCGAGGGCGTAGGCCAACTGGGCCAAGTCGCCACTCACAGTCGCGATATCGTTCACAATGACTCTCCTGCGAAGTGTGGTCGTTGATCAAGTATTAGATGTTGACGTTTAAAGCGCTTCGTTACCCGATTCGCCAGTACGGATTCGAATGGCTTGCTCAAGGCTCACCACAAAAATCTTGCCATCACCGATCTTGCCGGTATTGGCTGCTTTCGAAATGGCTTCAATTACCTGATCAACTTGATCATCGGTGGTAGCCACCTCAATTTTGACTTTCGGCAGAAAATCGACCACATACTCAGCGCCCCGATACAACTCGGTGTGACCTTTCTGTCGACCAAAGCCTTTTACTTCAGTCACGGTGATGCCCTGCATGCCAATGTCTGACAGTGCCTCGCGGACGTCGTCTAACTTAAACGGTTTTACAACCGCCGTTACCAGTTTCATGTGTAGCTCCTTACTAACGAGACCCTAACGGGAGGAATAACCTCTCAAAGGGTTCTTTGCAGATCACGTGCCAACCAATCACTTCGCAGGAGATTGCGGGGTTTTTCAGGTTTCATGGCCTAAAAGAGCACCGTTATTGCGCACGCCTTGCACTGTAACGGCTTTCGGAGCACCAGAATAGTGCGCAGTGAAAGAGGTGTTTTTTTCGCAAAGGTCCCGCATCATAAAGACACAGCAACAGGAGAATGACCGTGCTAAATCGAGACAGCCTCAATGAAATGGCCAGCAAGATTGCTGATGCACTTCCAGAGCCCGCAAAGAAGATGCAAGCGCAATTCAAAGCTCAAGTAGAAGAGATGATCAGCCAAGGGCTCAAAGATCTCAAAGTCATCACGCGCGATGAGTTTGACCGACAAGCCGAGAAACTGGCAAAAGCGGAAGCCAAGCTGGTAGCACTTGAATCCCGCTTATCCGCTCTCGAACAAAACGACGCCTAACTCGAGATCCAAGCCACTTTCACCTACCTGGTCTCGGCAAATTACTGTATAAATTTACAGTATGTTTGCCGAGTTGTGTTGTACTTCAAATTTCACTTTCCTGACTGGGGCGTCGCATCCAGAAGAGCTCGTGTGCCGTGCAGCCGAACTTCACTATGCAGGCCTAGCGCTCACCGATGAAGCCTCTGTCTCTGGATCGGTTCGCGCGCACTTAGCAGCCGAATCCTGTCAAATCTCTTTATTGCACGGCGCATTCTTTCAAACAGACGAGGCCATCTCTCTCACCTTGCTGGCTCCCAATCGCGACGCGTGGGGTGACTTGTGCCAATTGATTTCTCTGGCCAGGCGCCGCGCCGACAAAGGAAGCTATCGCCTCTCTCGACGCGATCTCGCCGGTCGCTGTGAATCGCTGCTGTGCTTATGGCATCCTGAGGCTGGCACACTGAACTGGACGACACAGATTGAAATGCTGCAGCACGCATTTCGTGGTCGATTCTGGATCGCAGCACATCTTCCAGAAAATGGTCACCAAGCCCGTTTAGCCGAACGTATTGACCTCGCAGCCTTTGAGTGGGGCCTGCCCGTGGTGGCCACACAGCGGCCACTGATGCATGTGCGTCAACGGCTTAAACTGCAACACACGCTGACCGCGATTCGATTACAACAACCGATCAGTGAGGTGGCCGATGCACTTGAGCCCTCGAGTGAGCGCACTTTACTCAGTCAATCCGCATTACAGGCAAGGTATCCCGCACCTTGGCTAAATGAGTCCTTAAACATTCTGGATCGTTTGAATTTCCGACTGTCTGAGTTGCGGTACGACTATCCAAAAGAAATTTGTCCGCCGCACTACACATCCGAGCAAACATTTTTAACGGATCTCGTGTACGAGGGAGCAGCCAAACGCTGGCCTGATGGGATCCCTGCAGAGATCGACACCTTGATTGAAAAAGAACTCCGACTGATCGAGGAAATGGAATACGCCTGCTACTTTCTGACTGTACATGACATCGTGGCCTTTGCCCGCAGTCAGGGGATTCTGTGTCAGGGTCGGGGATCAGCTGCCAACTCGGTCGTGTGTTACTGCCTCTTCATCACCGAAGTGGATCCAAGCCGCGTTTCGGTTCTTTTCGAGCGCTTCATTTCAAAAGAACGCAACGAACCACCAGACATTGATGTCGACTTCGAACACCACCGCCGCCCTGAGGTGATTGCCTACATTTACCAAAAGTATTCAAAAGAACGTGCAGCCTTGGCTGCTGCGGTCATCACCTACAAAAAGCGCTCGGCAATTCGTGACGTGGGGCGCGCGCTTGGACTGCCTTTAGATTTGATAGAGGCCCTGTCTGGCAGTCTTGCGTGGTGGGACCAAAAAGAGGCGATGGCGAATCGATTTGCTGAACTAGGCATTGACCCACAGGGTCAGCAGATGTCCCAACTGATCGAACTGGTGCATGCCATTCTCGGATTTCCGCGGCATCTCACGCAGCATGTGGGAGGCTTTGTTATCTCCGATGGCCCTCTGTCTGCGCTGTGCCCCATTGAGAACACTGCGATGGCTGAAAGGACCTGCTTGCAGTGGGACAAGGACGACATCGATGCGCTCGGTCTGATGAAGGTCGACGTATTGGCGTTGGGGATGCTCAGTGCAATCCGTGGTGCACTGGATTTGGCGCAGAGTTATCAGCAGACAGCAAAAACCAACCAAGGAGCCTACGCAAACCCACCAAAGAGTGTGGAAGACATTCCAGCAGAAGACAGTCGCGTATATGACATGTTGTGTCGCGGTGATGCAATCGGGGTCTTCCAAGTGGAATCAAGAGCACAACTTGCGATGCTGCCACGTCTCAAACCCCGAACCTATTATGACTTGGTGGTGGAAGTCGCCATTGTCCGACCCGGCCCGATTCAAGGGGACATGGTGCACCCCTATCTGCGTCGACGTGACGGCCTCGAACCGCGAGAAAAACAGCCCAAAGAAATCGCTACAGTGCTGGATCGCACCTTGGGGGTGCCCATTTTCCAGGAGCAAGTCATTCAACTGGTCATGGTTGCTGCCGGATTCAGTGCCGGCGAAGCAGATGCGCTTCGGCGAGCAATGGCCAGTTGGAAGGGCGGACAAGGCCTGTCCCATTTTCATGAAAAAATCATCAATGGCATGCGCAATCGAGGCCATGACCAACACTTCGCCGAACGTCTGTGTCATCAAATCGAAGGCTTCGGGAAATATGGCTTCCCCGAATCACATGCAGCTAGCTTCGCACTGTTGGTTTATGTTTCGGCTTGGCTCAAATGCCACCTGCCTGCGGCCTTTTATTGCGGCCTTCTGAATGCGCAACCGATGGGGTTTTATACGCCATCGCAGTTGCTGCAAGACGCGAAACGCCATGGGCTAGAGATTCGCCCAATCGATGTGCTTAGCTCCAATTGGCTATCCACACTCGAGGAATCCGACCAAGGACCCGCCATTCGTCTCGGACTACACCTGATCAAGGGACTCAAAGCGGATTCCGGCGAACGCATTATGCATGCGCGAAGATCTGGGTTTCAAAGCCTCAATGATTTTCGTCTCAAAACAGGTTTGGATACCGGAGAGTTGGAAATACTCGCCGGTGCACACGCCTTTCGAGCACTCACAGACAACCGCTTTGATGGATTTTGGCAGCTCGCCGATCGGGAGTCACAATTACCTCTGTTGCAATCCGGACCTACTCACGCCGATGATCATGCGCCGCGCGCGCCCCAACTGGCTGAGCGCGTTCTGGCTGATTACCGCAGTACCGGTTTGTCTCTGGAAGCACATCCAATGCAATTACTTCGCACCAAAACACCCTTTCAATCCTGCCGCTGTGCCAGTGAGCTCACAAGACTCCCAAGGCATGCCGACATCCAGGTGTGGGTTGCAGGCATCGTCGCCACACGACAGCGTCCGGGATCTGCTTCTGGCGTGGTGTTTGTAACGCTGGAAGATGAAAGTGGACAGATCAATTGCATTCTGTGGCCACAGGTTGTGGAAACCTATCGCCAACTCATCTTACAAAGTCGATTACTGAAGATTCGCGGACGGGTACAAGAATCACACGGTGTGATCCATATCATTGCCGATGTGCTGGAAGATTTAAGCCCATGGCTTGGGGCTTTGGCCCCAAGCTCACGTGATTTTCACTGAACTAAAACCGAATCCAGCCGTGTCACAGCGGTTTCTGACAATTCACCAAGCGATTGATCAAACTGTAACTGACGAATCACATGGGTGTGTCGCGCTTTGGCTAAATCCCGCTCGGCTGCAATCATGTCCTTCTGCGCATTTAACACTTCAACAATGTCACCTGAACCAACTGAGTACGCTGCTTCAGTGGCCTCGAGGCGACTCGCTGCCGATACAATAGCTAAACTTCTCGCCTCGACAGTGCGTGCACTGGCTTCAAGCTCTTGGTAAGCAATCTGGATGTTTCGCGCCACTTCACGACGCACCTGATCGAGGCTGGCCTCTTCGCGCATCAATGTCGCCTCCGCCACAGCAATCGCCGCGTCGTAGCCCCCGCTTTTAAACAATGGCACAGATAACGACAGACTGATTACATTTCCTTGTGCAGTCAGACCATTGCCCGTGGATGCACCGTTTTTATCAGTCACTGTGTATGTTGAACTTAGGCTCAGCGAGGGCCAACGCTCGCCCCGTGCTTCCGCCACCTCCGCCAACGCTGACCGAAATGTTTCTTCCTGCTCAATCACCGAGGGATGACGACTGACCGCTCGATCCAACTCAAACTTCAAATCCGGCTGTAACGCCGCTGGATAACTCTCAGCAAGCTGCGCCAAGGCCTCCGGTTGTTGCCCAATCATACGGCTGAGATCTGCTCTCGCAGTAGCCAAAGTCACTTCAGCAGAAATTACGCCGACCTTGGATAAATCGAGCTGAGCACGGGCCTGATCCACATCGACTCGCGTACCAATGCCCACCGCCAACCGCTCGGTCGCCTGCTCGAGCTGCTTGCTGACCGCCTCGACTTCTGCTTCAGCTGCGCTCAAATCACGCTCTGCCGAAAGCACATTAAAATATGCAGACGACACTGTGACGATGTGTGCTTGCCGAAACGCCAACAGACCTGCATCAGCAGCACGGGCACCGGCTCGCGCGCTCTCAATCGCTTTACTGATGGAGCGATCAAACACGGGCATGCTGAGGGTCACCGACGCACTGTCAGAAGAAAAGTCTTCATTGCTCAGCGCATTGTCAGTTTCTGAACGACTTAACGAAGCCGATGCAGTTAACCATCGGGACGACTCTGCCAAATCCTTGCTTGCCTCCGCGCCGCGCTGAATCGCTTGCTGAACTCGCAACGCGGGATCGTTAGCCAGGGCCAGATCATAAATTTCCGATAGTGTTTTCGTCTCCGCCCACACTGAACCGGACACTGTCAACGCGAAGGCAAGTGCAGTGAAGCGCATTCTCAAAAACCTCAGTTCGCGCCGGCGTGCAATTCCCGGCTGATTTGTTGCACGGCACTAATCATAGTGGCAGGACGTTTCGGATCAACGTGTTGATTGATGCCATGACCTAAATTAAATACATGCCCGGGATGCGGGCCAAAGCTCTGCAAAAGTCGCTCTACCTCGCTGGTAACGAGACTTTCCGACCCAAATAGCACGGACGGATCCAGATTACCTTGCAGCGCCACCCGGTCTCCCACTCTGGTGCGGCACTGACCTAAATCAACAGTCCAATCGAGTCCCAATGCATCACAGCCTGTATCGGCCATAGCCTCGAGCCAAGCACCACCGCCCTTGGTGAACAAAATCACTGGAACATGCCGACCTTCTGCTTCTTTGGTCAATCCAGCGACAATTTTTTCCATGTAAGCAAGTGAAAATTCACGGTATGCAGGCTCTGTGAGCACCCCACCCCAGGTATCAAAAATCTGTACCGCTTGGGCCCCCGCGGCAATCTGGGCATTGAGGTAATCCGTCACCGCCAGCGCCAGCTTTTCAAGCAAGGCATGCAGTGCACCGGGATCGCTGTACATCAAACCCTTGGCGTATCGATACTCTTTCGACCCACTGCCTTCGATCATGTAGGTGGCCAGCGTCCATGGGCTCCCTGAAAATCCGATCAACGGCACGCGGCCATTGAGTTCTCGGCGGATCGTTTTCACCGCCGCCATCACATAGTCCAATGCATCTGCCATAGGCGGGACCGGCAGCGCGTCAATATCAGCTGCTGTCCGAACTGGGCGTTCAAATCGTGGACCTTCGCCCGCCTCAAAATACAAACCGCAGTCCATGGCGTCTGGAATCGTCAGGATGTCAGAAAATAAAATCGCGGCATCCAAGGGATAACGCTCAAGCGGCTGCAGAGTCACCTCACAGGCCAAGTCTGCGTTTTTACACAGACTCATAAAATCACCAGCCAAGGCCCGAGTGGATCGGTATTCAGGCAAATACCGACCCGCTTGGCGCATCATCCACACTGGGGTCTGATCGACTGGCTGTCGCGCCAGCGCTCGAAGAAAACGATCGTTTTTGAGCACCGTACTCATGCGTGAGCGAGTGCTTGCTCAAGATCCGCCAAAATGTCATCGATGTGCTCGATACCTACACACAGACGGATCATCTCAGGCTTCACACCGACTTTTTCCTGTTCCTCAACTGACAACTGGCGGTGGGTGGTGGACGCCGGATGACAGGCCAATGAACGCGCGTCACCAATATTCACCAGTCGCTTAAACAAGCCAAGCGCGTCATAAAAGCGCACGCCCGCCTCGAATCCGCCACGGACACCGAAGGTCAATAAAGCAGAAGCACGACCTCCCAACTGACTCTGCACCAACGCGTGGTGTGGGTGCTCAGGTAAGCCGGCAAAACTCACCCACTCCACAGAGGGGTGTGCCTTCAGATACTCAGCCACACGAAGCGCATTCTCACAATGACGCTCCATGCGTAAGTTCAGTGTCTCGATACCCTGCAGCAACAAAAATGCATTCATTGGAGCCAACGCAGCACCTGTGTTACGCAATGGCACCGTCCGCGCCCGAGCGATAAAGGCTGCTGGACCAAACGCGTCCGCATACACAACATCATGATACGCAGGCTCTGGTGCTGTCATGCCAGGGAACTTATCGGCATTTGCCATCCAGTCAAAATTTCCACCGTCGACAATAATGCCACCCAATGAGTTGCCATGGCCGCCCATAAATTTGGTCAGAGCGTGTACCACGATGTGAGCGCCGAGAGTAATCGGCTTACACAAAGCCGGTGTGGCTACTGTGTTGTCAACGATCAAAGGCACTCCGTTTCGCGTCGCCATCGCCGCCATCGCCTTCAGATCGATCACATTTCCTGCTGGGTTACCGATACTTTCGCAATACACAGCACGCGTATTCGCATCGATCAATGCCTCAAGATCTTCAGGACGGTCTGAATCAGCAAACCGAACCTCAATACCCTGACTCGGCAACATGTGAGCGAATAGAGTGTAGGTTCCACCGTACAATTGCGGGGTGGTCACGATGTTGTGACCTTGGCTTGCCAAGGTCTGAATCGCATAGGTAATCGCAGCCATACCAGAAGACACTGCCAGGGCCGCGAGCCCCTCTTCCAGTGCAGCCACCCGTTGCTCCAACACGTCACAGGTTGGGTTCATAATCCGGGTGTAGATGTTTCCGGCGACCTCGAGATTGAACAAAGCGGCACCGTGCGCCGCATCATCAAATTCAAAGGCAACGTTTTGGCAAATGGGTGGGATCACCGCCTTTGTAGTTGGATCTGTGGTGTAACCCGCGTGAATGGCTTTGGTTTCGTCTCGCATGACTGATTAAACTCCCAAGTAGTCAAGTATCGAATTTGCCGCAGAACGGCCTTCGGCAATTGCTGTTACAACCAGATCCGAACCACGGACCATGTCACCACCTGCAAATACCTTCGGGTTAGTGGTTTGGTATGGGAGCTCCACTTCGTCTGGAGCCTTCACCAAGCCAGAGTCTTTTGTTTCGATTGATAAGTCATCAAACCATGGCGCCGGACTAGGTCGGAAACCAAAGGCGATCAAAACACAATCAGCCTCGATAATCTCTTCAGAACCAGGAATCACCTCTGGGCTGCGTCGCCCGTTGGCATCGGGCTCACCCAACTGCGTGGTCACAAATTTCACGCCCGTCACGCCGGTTGCATCACCCATCACCTCAACCGGCTGCCGATTGAATAAAAACACCACTCCCTCTTCACGGGCATTGGCCACTTCTTTACGTGACCCTGGCATATTGGCCTCGTCACGGCGATACACACAGGTCACAGACCGTGCACCTTGGCGAATCGAGGTACGGTTGCAGTCCATCGCCGTGTCGCCACCACCAAGAACAATCACCCGCTTGCCCTTCATGTTGATGTATTCCGACGGGTCTTTCTCAAACCCAAGACAACGGTTGACGTTGGAGATCAGAAACGGCAACGCTTTAAAGACACCAGGCAAGCTCTCACCTGGAAAGCCACCAGCCATATTGGTGTAGGTGCCCATGCCCAAAAAGACCGCATCATAAGACTCCATCAGTTCGCCAACACTGACGTCCTTACCAATCTCGGTGTTTAAGCGGAACTCGATGCCCATGCTCTCGAAAATTTCCCGGCGACGGGTCATCACCGATTTCTCAAGCTTGAATTCCGGGATGCCAAAGGTCAGCAGCCCACCAATTTCAGGATGCCGATCAAAGACAACCGGCTTCACACCGCCACGGGCTAAGATGTCAGCGCAAGCCAAACCTGCTGGGCCTGCACCGATGATGGCCACACGCTTCTCTGTCCACACTACAGACGACATGTCCGGGCGCCAGCCAAGCGCAAACGCGGTGTCAGTGATGTACTTCTCCACTGAACCGATGGTCACCGCTCCAAAGCCATCATTCAACGTGCAAGCACCCTCACATAGCCGGTCCTGCGGGCAAACGCGACCGCATACCTCAGGCAAGGAGTTGGTCTTATGGCACAACTCCACTGCAGCCATGATGTTGCCCTGACTGATCAACTCAAGCCAGTTAGGAATGTGGTTATGTACCGGGCACTTCCAGGAACAGTACGGATTGCCGCAAGAGAGGCAACGGTGCGCTTGGCCCGACGCATGCTCTGGCTTGAAGTCCTCATAGATTTCCACGAAAGCATCTTTACGCGTCTCGAGGTCTTTCTTTTCAGGATCTTTGCGACCCACATCCACAAACTGAAAATGATTTTGCAAACGGTCTGCCATTTTTAGTCTCCTACTGCGCATCAGCGCGCGAGCTGGCCAACAAATCCGTGAGGCTCGCAGCCTTCGGCTTAACCAGCCAGAATCGACCTACAAAGGTCTCAAAATCATCCAGTATGGTCTGTCCCCACGCACTTCCAGTCGCACGCACATACTCTTCCAAGTGGCTACGTAAGTGCGCGCGGTACTGCTCCATCTGCTCGGTACTGATCCGGGCGATTTCAACCAGCTCGTGGTTATAGCGGTCAACAAACCCACGCGACTGATCCAGCACATAGGCAAAACCACCAGTCATACCTGCACCAAAATTACGCCCGGTGTCACCTAGCACGATCACCAAGCCGCCAGTCATGTACTCGCAGCAGTGATCGCCTGCCCCCTCAACAATCGCAGTCGCACCCGAATTTCGGACCGCGAAACGCTCACCTGCGCGGCCAGCGGCATACAAAGTGCCGCCCGTGGCGCCATACAAACAGGTGTTGCCAATGATCGCGGTGTCTTCAGAAGCGAACATCGATCCTTTCGGAGGCGAGATCACCAACCGACCACCAGCCATGCCCTTGCCAACATAGTCATTGGCATCACCTTGCAAATACATTTCAAGGCCCGGCGAGTTGAACACACCAAAACTTTGTCCAGCGGTTCCAGTCAAATCCAAACGGATCGGGTTCGGCAACCCCTCGAGTCCATAGGCCAATGCAATTTCACCCGACAAAGTCGCGCCGACCGAGCGATCACAGTTAGTGATCGTGAATTCGTAGTGACCACCGGCACCCGATGCCACCGCCTCACGCGTCGCATCAACAATCGCCTGATTCAAGAGTCCTTGATCGTACGGTGGATTCTTAGCAACGGCACACAATTGCGGCTTACCAGCATGTTCTGGTCCCTGATACAGAATTGGCCCGAAGTCCAATTTCGCTTGGCGCTGTGAACGACCTCCCACCTGCACAAGTAGGTCAGTCCGACCCACCAATTCAGCCAAGGTCCGGACACCCAATCCGGCCATCAGTTCACGCGTTTCTTCCGCAACAAATGTAAAAAAGTGCTTAATCATTTCGACTGTGCCGCGGAAATGTTGCTCGCGCAGATAGTCGTTTTGCGTTGCCACTCCAGTGGCACAGTTGTTCAGGTGGCAAATACGCAGATACTTGCATCCCATAGCCACCATAGGCGCAGTACCAAAGCCAAAGCTTTCGGCACCTAAAATGGCCGCCTTGATGACGTCAAGGCCAGTCTTCAAGCCGCCATCTGTCTGTAGCCGAACCTTGTCACGGAGATCGTTTGCTCGCAACGCCTGATGCGCCTCAGACAAGCCCAACTCCCAAGGTGAACCGGCGTATTTAATCGAAGTAATGGGACTGGCCGCGGTGCCGCCATCGTATCCAGAGATCGTGATCAAATCGGCATAAGCCTTCGCCACACCAGCGGCGATGGTGCCAACTCCGGGTTCACTGACCAGTTTGACCGAAACCAAAGCTCTTGGGTTGACCTGCTTTAAATCAAAGATCAGCTGTGCCAAGTCTTCGATGGAATAAATGTCGTGATGCGGCGGCGGTGAGATTAAAGTCACGCCCGGCACTGAATACCGCAGACGCGCAATCAATGCATTCACCTTGCCTCCAGGTAACTGCCCACCCTCTCCTGGCTTTGCTCCCTGCGCCACTTTGATCTGCAGAACTTCAGCATTCACCAAATAATGTGGTGTCACGCCAAACCGGCCGGAGGCGATCTGCTTAATTTTAGAGACCTTGGATGTTCCAAATCGAGCAGGATCTTCACCGCCTTCGCCTGAATTCGAGCGCGCGCCCAACTCATTCATTGCTTGCGCAAGCGCTTCATGCGCTTCAGGACTCAGCGCACCAAGCGACATGCCGGCCGAGTCAAATCGCTTCAATATCGATTCAATAGGCTCGACTTGATCAATTGAAATTGCACGGCCCTGATCAAGCTCGAGTTTCAACAAATCACGTAACGTCGCCACAGGACGCTCATTGACCAATTTCGCATAACGCTGGTAAGTCGAGTAGGAACCAGTCTGCACTGCCTGCTGCAGTGTTTGCACCACATCGGGGTTATAGGCATGGTATTCACCGCCATGCATATACTTTAAAAATCCGCCCTGCGGCACAGGCTTACGCTTAGACCACGCCATCGACTGGCGAACGCTTTGGTCGTACTCAAAATCTGAGAAATCTGCGCCCGCAATACGGCTTTGGACACCGGTAAAACACAGATCAACAACTTCGGTCGACAAGCCAATGGCTTCGAACAACTGCGCACCCCGATAGCTGGCGATCGTTGAAATCCCCATCTTGGAGAGGATTTTCAACAGGCCTTTGTTAATGCCCTTTCTGTAATTGCGATGCAGCTCCAGAGGATCACCGATTAACTCATCGGACTCCACCAAATCATTGATCACGCGGTAGGACAAGTACGGATAGACCGCAGTCGCGCCAAACCCGAGCAATACCGCAAAATGATGTGAATCGCGTGCCTCGCCAGTATCAACGATGATGTTTGCTGAACACCTGAGACCTTCTGCGATCAAACGGTGGTGGACGGCGCCAGTTGCCATCGTCGCTGAAACCACCCACTGCTCTGCATGTACTTCTCGGTCAGTCAGAATCAACAACGTATTACCCGCACGAACGGCATCAACCGCTTGCTGACAGACTGCCTCAACGGCAGCCTTCAGACCCATGGCCGGATCAAACGCCAACGGAATCATGACCCGCCCATAGCCTGGATGCTCGAATGCCTTGAGGCGATCCATCTTTGGAGCAGACAACACCGGCGAGTGCAAAATAATCCGCTCCGCATGGTCAGCGGTTTCTTCGAACGGATTTAACTCCACCCCAAGACAAGTCTCGAGGCTCATCACGATTGCCTCACGCAATGGGTCGATAGGCGGGTTGGTGACCTGAGCAAACTGCTGTCGGAAATAATCTCCGATATGGCGCTGCTCAGTCGACAACACGGCCATCGGCGTGTCGTCACCCATCGATCCGACAGCTTCCTGTCCCATCTCAGCCAAAGGCTTAATGACCGACTCGCGCTCTTCACGAGTGAGACTGAACAGTTTTAGATACGGATCAAGGCCTTGCTCAGATAACGGCCGAAGGTCTGAGAACGGATCCTTCATGTCCGCCTCAAACCGAATGGTCTGCTCACGAAGCCACTTTTTATAGGGCTGGCGGACTTTCAATTGTTGGTCGATTTGGTCTGCTGTCAGAACCTCTCCGGTCTCGGTATCAACTGCCAACAGCTCGCCAGGTCCGACGCGTCCTTTTGCAACCACATCTTCTGGTTTATAGCTCCACGTGCCGACTTCTGAGGCGACGGTGATGTAACCGTTGGTAGTCCGAACCCAACGGGCAGGACGCAATCCATTACGATCCAATAGGCAGCAGGCAAACCGACCATCAGTCAGCACGATACCTGCCGGACCATCCCAAGGCTCCATGTGCATGGAGTTGTATTCATAAAATGCCCGCAGATCGGCATCCATGTCGTCAACATTCTGCCAGGCCGGCGGGACCAACATGCGAACCGCACGGAAAAGATCCATGCCACCGGCCACCATGACCTCGAGCATGTTGTCGAGACTCGACGAATCAGACCCCGTGGTATTGACCAAAGGCAAAATCGCATCGATTTCTGGCAACCGATCTGACTGGAATAAATGCCCACGCGCTCTCGACCAATTCCGGTTCCCCGCAATGGTGTTGATTTCACCGTTGTGCGCCAATAATCGGAACGGTTGCGCCAGTGGCCAGCGGGGCAAGGTATTGGTCGAAAATCGCTGGTGAAAAACACAAATGCCTGTCGCCATGGCCGGATCGTTTAAATCCGGATAAAAGCTCGGCAGATCCACCGGCATCATCAATCCCTTGTACGAGATGACGCGACGCGAAAGCGAGCATAAGTAGTTGTCGCTGTGGTCTGCCAGTGCACGCTCAATGAGACGCGACGCCATGAATAGTTCGTTGTCGAAACCCGCCTGATCCTGTGTGGTGGGTTCCACAAAGAGTTGTGCAAAGGCGGGCATGTTATCTTTCGCGATGGGGCCCAGATTGGTCGGATCTGTTGGCACATCGCGCCATCCAACAACCTGCAGCTGCCGACTACTCAGAACCTGCTCAATGGCCGCACGGGCGACTGCCTGCGCCTCACCATCGCGAGGCAAAAACAGCATACCCACTGCATAAAGCGCACCCAGTTCCCGACCGCAAGCCACTTTGGCTGCATGACGCATGAACTGATCTGGCATCTGAAACAACAGGCCGCATCCATCGCCTGTTTTACCATCGGCCGCAATACCACCTCGGTGCGTCATACATGTCAGGGCTTCGATCGCAGTCATCAATAGATGATGGCTAGCCTGTCCTTCGCAATGTGCAATCAGTCCGAAGCCGCAATTGTCTCGGAACTCACCTGGTGTGTAGAGACCCTTGGTCATAATTTATTTCCCACCTCTGCGAACCATTTGGAACGCAACCATCAACTGGCACGGGCCGCGTCGCGGCCCCTAAAAATCCATCACCTTCACGCGTCTGTTGGGCAGAGCGCCCTCGCGTCATTCGATCCATCGTGCGGACACAAACCCCTGAATCCTTAGCGAAAACGGCCGCGTAGTATATGTCTCGGAGGCGTTGGGGGCAAATCCCGAACAGCGAGAATCTTCTTACGACTTGGGCGTTAGCGGGATAGTCACTGGCGCAGACGGCGCCTCGGGTCTCTGTGCTTCCCACCAAAGATACGCGATGAAAAGAGCCGCGAGCAAGCCCCCCACCATCAACAGATAGCGAAACATAGGAGATACGGCCGCCTCGTCTGAGGAATTGGGGTCGCTTTCCGCGTCATTGCTGCTCTCGGCATCCAAAGGCCACGGGGTCCCTCGCTCCTCAAGGGCTGCTCTTAGCAGACGTTTCGGCATGTCTGAATAGCGACTTAAAAGCAACGCGTCTGGCCTTTGTTCGGACGATGACACACTGGCTTTAGCCAGCGCCTCGCGCAAATCATGGCCGTCCCATCGCGGCAATCGAACGACACTCGGCAATACACCGAAGCCCACCAAACGATCCAAAACGGTTTGCTCACCAATCAGGACAATCGACCAAGCCCGACCAAAGACCCCACTCGCCAGTTCGCTGAAGAATTGCAATGTGTCATCCGACAAACAATGCGCATCTTCAACAAGAATTTCAGGTACACCCTGATCGGTTCCTGCGGATTGCTTGTTTTGCAATCGGGCCAACAACGCAAAGTCGTCACCCTCAGGCCGCAAACCCAACAAGGCCACCAAACGCATCACGGCATCATGCCGGTCTTTGATAACCTCGCCTTCTAAACGCAACGGCGAAAATGGTGTGGCCAGCTGGAGCGCTTGTATCACAGTGGACTTGCCCTGACCGGGCGCACCCGTCAGTACAACCAAACCCCGCGCCCATCGGATTGCAGCGCGCAAACGCTCGAGAGAGGCGCGTTGAGAGCGGACTAAGGGCAGCACTGAACGAGCACAGTCTCAAGATCAGCGGATGACACAGAATCAGCCACATAAGCCTCACCAAGCGAACGCAACAACACCAGGCGAAGTCGTCCGTCGATATTTTTCTTGTCCACTGCCATGTGCCGCAAAAAGTCTGTCGGCGTCATTCCAGCAGGCGGTTCCACGGGCAATCCAGCCGCGGAGCAGAGCAGCCAGACACGCTCGACATCGGCAGACTCCAAGTGCCCTATCTGCGCCGACATCCGCGCAGCCATAACCATACCCGCGCCCACGGCCTCGCCGTGCAACCAACCGCCGTAGCCGAGATGTGCCTCTATCGCGTGGCCAAATGTGTGGCCCAGATTCAACAGTGCACGCACACCACCCTCGCGCTCATCTTCCGCCACGATCTTTGCCTTCATCTGACAGGATCGGGCAATGGCCTCAGTCAGTGCCGCCTGATCTTTGGCCAATAATTTAGCCAGATTGGTCTCGATCCAATCGAGAAACTCGGCATCACCCAAGAGCCCGTATTTGATCACCTCGGCAAGGCCTGCAGACATTTCACGCGAGGGCAGCGTGGCCAACACTCCCGTATCTGCCAAGACCCCTACCGGCTGGTGAAACGCGCCGATCATGTTTTTACCCAACCTGTGGTTGACGCCGGTTTTCCCACCAACTGATGAGTCAACCTGCGACAACAAGGTAGTGGGTATCTGGATAAATGCGACACCACGCTGATAGGTGGCTGCTGCAAATCCCACCATGTCACCGATCACCCCGCCGCCAAGCGCAACAAAGGTAGCGTTTCGCGAGAATCGATGCTCGAGCGCGGTGGCATAGATGACATCCAGTTGCTGCAAGTGTTTGTATGCTTCACCGTCTGGCAGTATCACGGTGGCCACCTCGAAGTCAGCAAATGCCGCTTCAACATCCGCTAAATACAGGGGTGCAATCGTCTCGTTAGTCACAATTAACACCTGGCGCCCAACCACCAAAGGAGTCAGGTGTTCTGCTCGGAGCAACGGAGCGCCAATCTCGATGCCGTATGAACGCTCACCCAGATCCACCTGTAATCGACGCATATTAGTCCTCCTCCAAGGCATCTACGATCCGACGTACCACCGATGCCGGGCTGGCTTTTCCAGTGGGCACCTGTATGCCTGCACAACCGGCATACAGCGGGTCTCTTTCAGTCGCCATCGCGCGCAATTTAGCCTTCGGATCATCCACCTGAAGCAAAGGCCGGTTTTTGTCATGTTTTAGACGGTCATACTGGGTTTTCAAATCCACTTTGAGCCAAATGACCGCACGTCGGTTGGCTTCTAGAATGGCACGATTTTCTGGTCTTAACACCACGCCCGCCCCAGTTGAAATGATCACATCCGGCTGCGATGCGAGCTCGGCCAAGACCCGTGACTCGCGGTCGCGGAACCCAGCTTCACCCTCAACGTCGAAAATCCAGGGGATGTCTGCACCACAACGCAATTCGATCTCTTCATCCAAATCGAGACAAACGCGCTTTAACTTGGCCGCAAGCAAGCGTCCGACGGTGGTCTTACCGGCACCGGTCGGTCCAATCAAAAACAGCGTGGGCAATTCGCGCGACATGCGACCTCAATTTCACAAGACTCGGGGGCTGATGAATATTAACAGTTCCGACTTAAAGGAACGATGCTGTCGTGTTTGAAACGCACGGCCCAAAATCGGAATGTCTGACAACACCGGGATCCCCGTCTCAATTTCTTCCTCTTTCGACTCATAGATTCCACCCAAAACCAGCGTTTCGCCAGGATCCACGGTCACTCGGGTATTGAGCTCACGGGTTTCAATTGCTGGGCCTTGAGCCGTCGCCAACTGACTCACTTGGTCCTGACGGATGTCGAGTGTCATTTCAATCCGACCGTCGTCTCGCAAAATCGGTGTCACCTTGAGTTCCAACACCGCATCTTTAAATTCTGTGCGGCTCTGACCGTTTTCATTCACTGAAACAAAGGGTAATTGCTCACCTTGTCGAATTGTCGCCGGGCGACGATTGGTCGTGACAATGCGTGGCTCTGAAATCACCTCGCCTGCACCCGAGGCCTCAAGCGCCTGAAGCTCAAGAGACAACAGTCTTGGATCTGAGACAAAGGCCAGCGACAAGGCCCCAGCCGCGGCGTCCAATGGGGGACCTGGACTCTGCCCAGCGACACCGGAGCGGCCCGGATTCGCGGTCGAAAATGACCAGCGGATGCCAAGATCGCGCCTGAGACTTGTGTCTGCAGCAACCAATTTTGCCTCTATCAGAATTTGCGCCACTTCAACGTCAAGCATCTCGATCAATCGCTTCGCCTGCTCCAAATGATCTGGATCACCACTTAACAACAAACGGTTGGTTTCAGGGTCAGCAATCACGATCACATTCCCTGAATCCCGCATTCCAGCAGACTGAATCAACTCAAGAACCTGTGACGACTCACGGTGCTTTAAATCAATACTCAATAACTCTGTGGTGCGCGAGGGGGCGACCAGAGCCAGTTGCGGGGGCCGACCCCGAACCTCAAATCCAACGGCTGCGGCGATCTGTTGCAGAGCCTCAAGTGGCGCAGCAACCGAAGTATTCAAACTGACCTCAGGATCAACACCGCTGGGTTGGCTGACGCGCCAACCGGTCTCTTCGCCAAACACAACCAACACCTCAGAAAGCGGAGTCGCACTGAACCGTAGCTCAAATCCAACAGCAACAGATGACAATACCCAGAGCACGCATACGATCAATGATCTTGTCATGGCCGTCCCCCAAGACAACTGGTTCCGATGTCACTTTTCAACACCAGTTGCGATTGGTGAACACCCACAATTCGCCAATCCTCTGTCAACCAATCGCCAACTTGCTGGTGGGTCCGACCCGACTCACCCTGAAGCCATAACGCGTCACCTAAACGCCCCACAAGCTGCCACCGAGGACACACTGATACAGTTCCCATACGCACCGGCTCGAGCACTGGGAAATCCTCATCCCTCCGGTGGTAACGGACTTCACCAAGCACCGCAACATCCAGTGACATCAGTGCAACTGAATCGTCACGGCGAATCAGCACGCGCTCAAGACGCACCCCCTCGAGACGCGATAGGACCCGCATGGCGCCACGCCAAAGTGCATCCGCCGCATAACCCATCTGAATCGACCAGCGCGCCTCTCCCATCTGCATCTCGAGAACCTCGAGCCCTTCTGCCTGCATCTCGGCAACTAATTGCGCAGGAGTCAACTCGATCCCCTGAGGAGCAGCCTCCTGCAGAGCATGTAAGCGATGTTGACGCTGCTGAAGCAACACCTCATGTTGTGCTGTGGCGGCCACAAACTGACGCGCCAGCATCAATTTATTGACGTAATCCTGGAATTGCGGCCAGAGAAATACAGCGCCAAGCAACAAACCACTGAAGACAAACCAACTCACAAGAATCGATGTCGTTTGTCGTACGATCCACAAATCATTTGCCCTCTGTTGCATGCACCCGAATCTCAATCACCTGACCACTGTCTGCCGATCGAACGGACAGCACCTCTGCAGCCGACGCCTCAATTACATCGGACAACACGGCTAATGAGGCCACCTGCACCTGTAGTTTCAGTTCACGGGGCGTCTGTTCGATCGACAGCAACCGCACTGGACGGTTCGAAAACCATCGATTCCAGTCCATCATCCGACCCAACGCCCACTTTTCTGCTTCTTTGAGGGCCTGTTGTGTGGCATCACGTTGCACAAGGCTGCGCTCAAGCGCCTCGAGATTCAGGAGCAGGGATTGATTGGTCTGACGCAATGCATCAACGGCATCACCTTGATCCGGAAGATCACGTTTTAAGCGATCCAGTGTCAATGCAATCGAACCCGTTACGATGCCTAAACTGACCGCCAACATGGCACACCAACGAAGCAACCAACGCGTCCGTTGACGCGCCACTCGTTGACGCCAGTGGAGCAAATTCAACATGTGCTCGCGCCAAACAAATCAATCGCTGCATCATCGAGACATGTCGGTACGCCAGTTCTGCGCTCACGAAACATCCAGGCATCGATCCGTGGTACGGATTCACTCAATACAAGCCCTACCCGCTGCACCACGCCTGCCGCACACTCCGCCAGAAAGGTGACACCACAACGCGACCACAAATAAAGCCCATCCTCACGCGCACGAAGGAGCCAGTCCGCCTCAGGCGCAAGCCACTGCATGTCGGCACGCCGCATCAGTGGGTCCAGCCATTCCATTGCCTGGTCGCAGAGCCGCGCATGCATCTGATACGTGATGCCGTCGCAGACAAACGAAACCGAGTCAAAGCCATGACCACCTCGATCTGCACCGCCGGCCTCGCTCACGTGCCGATGCACCCAGTGCTCGGACACAACGCAGGACATCGAGTACACGCCTAACTCAGCAAGCACACGATCTCGGTCCCCTAAGGTGTGCTGAGAGACGCCCTCAGCGCGATGCATGGTGAACCCCGCCGGATGCACAACAAATAAAATATCTGTGTCAAAAATCGTCGCCATGCACATCTCCATGTGCTGACAGCAAAGCGGGAAATTGACCACCGTCAAATCAGTATTGGACTTTGATTTTAGGTACACTGCACGACTTGGAACGAGGTGGATGACCTGTGAGCGGAACCTTCCGATTTTTTGTCGGTTTATCAATCAGTGCATTACTTGCCGTGCTCTTGGTGGTCGTCGGAGGCTACCTGTATCTGAAGCCTGGCCTGCCGGACGTCGAATCACTGCGGACGGTGCGCCTACAGACTCCCTTGCAAGTGTTTACACAAGACGGCCAGTTAATCGCTCAATTCGGTGAGAAACGTCGCGATCCAGTGAGCATCAACGAAGTACCGCTGGATCTGGTCCGCGCATTCCTCGCTGCAGAAGACGACAACTTCAGAGACCATGTGGGCATCGATCTCTTGGGTCTCGCCCGCGCCGCATGGCAGCTGGTCTCAAGCGGGCAAATCCAGTCCGGCGGCTCCACCATCACAATGCAAGTGGCGAAAAACTATTTTCTCAGCCATGAGCGAACATTTGCGCGCAAATTTCGAGAAATCCTACTGGCTCTGGAAATTGAAAAATCACTGAGTAAAGACGAAATTCTTGAGCTGTACTTCAATGTGATTTTCCTTGGTCATCGTGCCTATGGCGTCAACGCAGCCTCACAAATCTATTACGGAAAGCCACTCGATGCGCTAACTCTGGCCCAGTCTGCGATGATTGCAGGACTGCCCAAAGCTCCTTCGAAGTACAACCCAATCGCCAATCCAGCGCGCGCCAAAGAACGCAGGGATTGGATATTAGGACGCATGCTGCGGCTCAATTTCATCACCCAAGAGGCTTACTCCAGTGCGATTGAGCAACCGGTGACCGCCTCACTGCATGGAGTGCAAGTGGACCTGGCTGCACCCTATGTGGCCGAGGAAGCGCGCCGCATTGCCCTTGAGATCTTCAATGACCAAGCCTACACCGATGGGCTTCGCGTGATCACAACCATCAACGGAGCTCAACAAAAAGCAGCGCAGAACGCCGTTGTCAGTGGATTGATGGAATACGACAGGCGGCATGGATGGCGAGGAGTCGAGCAATCGCTCCCAGGGTCAAATCGCACCGACTGGCAGACCGCCTTGCAGGCAGCCGACCCCATCGGGCCATTGGAACCCGCTGTTGTTTTGCAAGTTACTGAAAATCGTATTGTTGCTGAATCACAACGTGGCGAAACTGTCGAAATCACCAGTGCTGGCTTTTCCTGGGCACGTGCCTATCGCAGTGTAAACAGCATCGGCTCAGCCGTTCGTGACGCAAGAACCCTGGTGCAACCGGGCGATCTTATTCGGATCTTCGAGGACAAGGGCCGGTGGTGGCTGGCGCAAAAACCCGAAGTCGAATCCGGCTTTGTCGCCCTCGATCCAGACAATGGCGCAATCCGAGCCATGGTGGGCGGGTTCAACTACTTTGAATCCAAATTCAATCGCGCAATCCAAGGTGGACGACTGGTTGGCTCTGGCTTTAAACCATTAATCTACAGCGCCGCACTGGAGTCTGGAATGACTCCAGCGACCCTGGTCAATGATGCGCCAGTGGTGTTTGATCAAACCGAAGGCGCAACCGATTGGCGCCCGCAAAACTCGAGCGGCACGTTTCTTGGACCCACGCGCCTGAGGACAGCACTTTACCGCTCGCGCAACCTGGTTTCCGTCCGCTTGGTACGCGAATTGGGCATTGATCGGATACTCGAAATCGCAGAACGGTTCGGTTTAGACCGTGAGCAGTTACCGCGAGACCTGTCCATTTCTCTCGGCACAGCATCTCTCACGCCTGTCGAGCTCGCTGAAATCTACGCAGTCTTCGCCAACGGTGGGTTCCGTGTGCGGCATCATTTGATCGATCGCATCGAGTCGGCAGAAGGCGCTGTGTTGTATCAAACCCAACCGGTGTCCGTGTGTCGTACCGAGTGCGAAGGGCAACAAGTCTCACTCGACTTGGAATTTGATAATCGATTGCAAGCCAGACAAGCCAGCCTGTTCGAAATCGATTCACAGCAGCGTATCGCACCGCGCGTTCTGGATGCGCGGATGCACTACCTCATTCATGACATGTTACGCGACGTCATCCAGCAGGGGACTGCAAAGCGGGCGTTGGAAATTGGCCGTAGTGATCTCGCCGGCAAGACTGGGACCACCAATGATCAATTTGATGCCTGGTTCAGTGGCTACCATCCGCAGGTGGTGGCCTCAGTTTGGGTAGGATTTGATCAGCCCAAAACCCTAGGGCGAGCTGAATATGGTGGTCGTGCGGCATTGCCGATTTGGATTGAATTTATGCGGGAAACACTGCGTGACGTGGCAGACACGCCAATCCCGATGCCGCCGGGAATCATTGCAACCCGAATTGACCCCACCACAGGCGCCAAAGCACGTCCATCGCAGAAGGGAACGCTCCGCGAGTTTTTCTTACTGGAAAACCCGCCAAAGGATCCCGCACCAGAAGGTTTAGTCACGCCAAACGGTGAATCAACCATCTCTTCACCGCAGCAGTTGTTCTAAGGCAGTATGTCGAGGTTGGCCGGGTGGCTGACCTTGAGAGTCCATGGCATTTGCTGCCGAATCGGTTTCGGGGAACGAGTTACCCAGCCACGTACTTCGATACGATCCCCGGGAGTAAGCGCGGCAAGCCCAGATTTTAGTTCCAGGCGCAACAAGCCATCAATGACCGCCACATTGGATCGCTGCGCAGACGCCGTTGACGTCACTGTACCGTGTAAAATCTGAAAACCACCCAGATCTGCACCCAGATCTCGGATTGCTTGCGGAAACACATTTTCCGTCCACAGACCAACCCGATTTGATCGAGCCCGTGTTTCGGCATCCTTCAAACAATCTGCCAAACGGATGTTCGGTGGCACGGCGACTGCAAAAGCCATCCCGTTCAGCACCAGATGTTCAGCGAGATACTGTTTATCGTGCCAAATGTTTGCCAGCAAGCGGCCATACCGATCTGTGGGAGCCGGCCATGGCGTTACCTGAACCTTTTCAGGCAAGAAGGCGACAGCAGTCTCACGTGCTCGCCTTGCCTGACGCCCTTGCCAACCCTTGGAGTTCATTTCTAGGGCGTTGAGACCAACAAGGCGCACCCGCTGCCCCGTATTGAGGCGCAAAGTATCTCCATCTGTTACACGAGAAACAGCAATCGGGGACGAAAGAGATTCCGGAGGAGGACAGGCGGCCAGTGCGCCTTGGGCGAAAAAAAAGGCTGCATACAACGCAGCCTTTTTCATCAATTTACTTGGACGCGGTACGGCCACCGAATCGCTTGTTGAATCGGTCAATTCGACCACCTGTATCAACCACTTTCTGCTTGCCGGTGTAAAAAGGGTGGCACTCTTGGCATACGTCAACAGTGAAATCTTCGCCCTTTGTTGAACGCGTCTCGTAGACGGTTCCGCAAGAGCAGGTTACCTTCACATCTGAATATGCTGGATGAATATCCGCTTGCATCTAATTTATCCTCTGTCATTCGATGCCGCCGTCCTGACCGCATCAGGCGTCAGGTACCGCATCGTGTTTGGGCGGCGGAGTCTATCAAAGTCTTGGGTCTGCACGGAAGTCTATGCCACGCATTTTTATAAAAGTATTTGTTCCAGGGCCTTTTACAGAGCCCCTTACCTACCAGTGTGAACAACAGGTTTCCCCAGGCACTCGAGTTCGTGTCCCACTTGGATCCCGCGAAGTCATTGGTCTCACAAGAGGCGTCGCTGAATCAATAGCTGATGTTGAGACCATCAAATCAGTCCTTGAGATCCTCGATTCCAAGCCGCTGATTTCGGACGAAATCTTTGCACTTGTTGAATTCGCGAGCGGCTATTACCACACCCCACCGGGTGATTTGGCGCTGTTGGCATTGCCTGCGTCTCTACGCAAAGGCAAACCCTACGCCGTGGCAAAGTGCGAAGAGGGTCTCGGTCAAGCACCCAACTATGCGCTGCATCCCGAACAATTGCAGGCCATTGGCGTGATAGACGATGCTGCGCAGGGCTTCCAGTGTTTTTTACTGCAGGGCGTCACTGGCTCTGGAAAAACTCAGGTATTTTCCGAGTTGATCGCAAAAACCGTGTCGCGCGGACAACAAGTCTTGTTGCTCGTACCTGAAATAGGTTTGACCGGGCAGATGGTCACCCGCATTCAACACCAGCTCAATGGCCGGCTTGTGGTGTCGCACTCTAATCTGGCTGACGGCGCAAGAGCGCGCGCTTTTGCCGCCGCCTCCGAAGGGCTCGCTGACGTTCTGATCGGTACCCGGAGCGCACTGTTCACACCGATGCCGAATCTTGGCCTGATCCTTATCGATGAAGAACACGACAGTGCCTATAAAAACCAAGAAGGGGCGCTGTATTCAGCCCGCGATCTCGCCATTGTCCGCGCACAACACCGAAATATCCCAATCGTTCTGAGCTCAGCGACGCCGTCAATGGAAACCTGGCATGCGGCCAATCACGGACGATATCGCAGACTACGGCTCAGCACGCGACCAGGCGCACAACAGAATACCGATCTTGAGCTTATTGATGCCCGACGAGACCGACCCAAAGATGGGCTAACCCAAGCAGCTCGCTTGGCCATTACACGGGCACTCGAGCGCAAGCAACAGGCACTGATCTTCCTCAATCGACGTGGCTATGCACCTGTTCTAATGTGTACCCACTGTGGCTGGACACCTGAGTGCAAACATTGTGATGCCAAGCCGACACTGCACCGCCAACCGGATCTGCTGTGGTGTCATCACTGTGATCACCGGTCCCGACCCCCTGCAGTTTGTCCGGCCTGCTCAGGGCTCCAGTTGATGGCTGTAGGACAAGGCACTGAACGACTGACTGAAGCTGTCGAAACCCTATTTCCAGATACCCCTGTCGTTCGGATTGATCGCGATACAACCAGTAAAAAGAAGGCGTTTGAAACGCTCCTCGCTCCCGTGATTGCCGGCGAACCCTGCATCTTGGTTGGCACCCAAATGTTGGCCAAGGGACATGATTTCAAAAAGTTGTCGACAGTTGTCGTCACCGACGGAGATCAAGGGTTACTTGGCGCTGACTTCAGAGCCATTGAACATTTCGCACAATTACTCACTCAAGTCGCCGGCCGCGCCGGTCGCCACAACACCACCGGCCGTGTTTTGATTCAAACCCATCGGCCAGATTCGCCGTGGTTCGAACTGATTCTCGGCCACGACTACGACCGGTTGGCCTCGGCCATTGCCCGCGAACGGGAGCTTTTCGAGTGGCCTCCGCTCAGTCATCTAGCGCTGATCAACGCCCGTGGCCCCGATGCCAAACTGGTGTTGCAAGCCCTTGACGACATCGCTCACCAATTGCGAAGTCTCGACAGCCCATTGAAGATCCTGGGTCCAGCTCCTGCGCCGATGGAGCGGCGCAATCGACAATACCATGCTCAACTCTTGTTGCGGGGGCCTCGATCGTTGTTGCACTGGGCACTCGACGAGACTGGCCCTTGGGGTTATCGGCGGCGCGGAAAAGTGATGTTTCAGCTCGATGTGGATCCTTGGGACCTCTGGTAATGCTACACTCGCGCCCGCACTCGGAGGGAATCTATGAAGGAAATTGTTGCGGCTTTATTTGAACGCGCGCTTGATCAATTGGTTGCTCAAGGCGTGATCGACAGTGCGGCGAGAAAACCCGTACAGATCGAAAATACCCGCGACCCTGCACATGGTGACCTTGCCACTAACGTGGCCATGATGCACGCCAAGCTGGCGCAGAGACCTCCTCGCGAACTCGCGGCGCAAATTCTCGATCTGTTACCCGACAGTACTGATATTGAAGCGACAGAAATCGCAGGACCCGGGTTCATCAACATCCGATTAGCCAGCGCGGCCACCTTTGAACCACTGAGACGCTGCCTCCGTGAGACTGACACTTTTGGCCACCATCCATCGACCGGCGAGCGCATCCAAGTCGAATACGTTTCTGCCAATCCAACCGGGCCCCTGCATGTCGGCCATGGTCGTGGAGCAGCATATGGCGCGACATTGGTGAACTTACTCAAGGCCCGTGGCCACACTGTGCAAGGTGAGTACTACGTGAACGATGCGGGTCGACAGATGAATATCCTCGCGATCAGCGTTTACCTGCGTTACCTCGAGACACAAGGCGTCACTGTTGAATTTCCATCAGCCGGCTATCAGGGTGACTACATCACAACCCTTGGCCAAACATTGGCAACACAGGTAGGCGATGCCTTGATGTTGACTCAAGAAACACTCAATGCACACCTGGTTCAGGACACAGATGAAACCAAAGACGCGCACATTGATGGATTGATAGCGAATGCAAAAAACGCACTGGGTGACGGGTTCGAGCGGCCCTTTCAACTGGCACTCGATGCAATTCTTACGGACATCCAAGATGATCTGGGCGAGTTTGGTGCGCATTATGATTGTTGGTTTAGTGAGCGTTCACTGGTTACTGACGGCGCCATTGATCGGGCTGTCGACGTTCTACAAGAAAAGGGACACCTCTTCACCGATAAGGGCGCGTTGTGGTTTCGGTCCACTACTTTTGGCGACGACAAAGATCGCGTCATTCGCCGCGATAATGGCGAATACACTTACTTTGCCAGTGACATTGCCTACATTGCGAATAAGTTTGAACGGGGATTCGACCGCGTTGTCTATGTCTGGGGTGCAGACCATCACGGCTATATTGTGCGTATCAAAGCAGCTGCTGAGGCACTCGGTTACGACCCCGAGCGCCTGATCATTCGGCTGGTGCAGTTTGCAATTCTGTATCAAGAAGGCGAACGCGTGCAGATGTCGACCCGATCCGGATCTTTTGTCACCTTACGCGCCCTACGTGATGATGTCGGCCGCGATGCGTGTCGGTATTTCTATGTGATGCGCAAAGCCGATCAGCACTTGGACTTTGATCTGTCACTGGCGAAAAGTCAGACCAAGGACAATCCGGTTTATTACATTCAATACGCACATGCCCGGATCTGTCGTGTTCTGGAGAGCCTGGGCGACACACCCTTTGTCGAGACGCGTGGCCTAAATCATTTATCTCAATTGACCGCACAAGATGAACTGGACTTGGTCACAGCTATCGGTCGGTTCCCAGAAATTCTAGCCAAAGCCGCGGACTCTCTTGAAGCACACACCCTGTGCTATTACCTGCAGGATTTGGCCGCTGACTTCCACCGCTGGTACAACGGGACTCGTCTGCTGGTTGATGAACTGGAACTGCGCGACGCGCGCCTGAGTCTGGCCATTGCCGTCAGGCAGGTGCTAGCCAATGGACTTAAGCTACTCGGCGTCTCCGCACCTGAGGCGATGTGATGCGTGACTACTCCTCGCAAGCGACAAAGCATCGGGTGACCAAACAGCGTGGACCCGGCGCGGCTCTTGGGATCACCTTGAGTGTGATCTTGCTCGGTGGAGTGACTGCTGTCTTGATTTGGTTAAACCAAAGCGCACGGAACACTGTGGAACAAGCAGCCGAGCAACCGATTGCCACACCCGGCGTTTCACCTGAGCAACAATCCCTCAGCGTACCAAACACGGAGGAGGAGGCGACCGAAGTTGCCATTCAAGACATCCCGAAAGCCCCAGAGAACTTTTACACTTTCTACCAACTTTTAATCGAGGGCGAAGTTCCGATAGATGTTGAGGCCGGCGAAACCCGTGACGAAGCCATTGCCAAGAAATTGCAATCCACATTGGTCCAAGTGGCCTCTTTTCGCACGTTTGAAGCCGCAGAAAGTGCTCGCGTGGCCTTGCTACTTTTGGATCTCAAGGCACGAGTCATTCCAGCCAGCACGCAAAATGGCGGCTGGTATCGCGTGGTACTTGGCCCATTCAAAACCATGCGCGACATGCAAACAGCGGCCGATCGGCTGAAAAAAAATGGTTACGACGCGCAGCGCGTCACGGAGTAAAACGATGGAACAATTTCATGGCACCACCATTGTCTCGGTCCGCCGCGGGCGCGAGGTCTGTATCGGAGGCGATGGACAGGTCACGCTGGGCAATACCGTGATGAAGGGCAATGCTCGCAAGGTGCGTCGCCTTTATCAAAATCGAGTACTGGCGGGATTTGCTGGCGGCACGGCGGATGCATTCACCCTATTTGAACGATTTGATGCAAAACTTGAAAAGCATCAGGGCAATCTTACTCGTGCAGCAGTGGAGCTGGCGAAAGATTGGCGCCAAGATCGCATGTTGCGCCGACTCGAGGCCATTTTGGCAGTCGCTGACACCGAAACCTCGCTGATCATCACAGGCAACGGCGATGTAATGGAACCCGAGGAAGGGATCATCGCAGTCGGCTCTGGCGGCCCATTTGCACAAGCCGCAGCGCTCTCATTGATCCGAAACACAGAGCTGCCAGCACGACGAATTGTGGAAGAGGCATTGAAGGTTGCCGGCGAGATCTGCATCTACACCAATAACCATTTCACAATTGATGAGCTGATCGCAGAGAATGAGTGACCTATCCCCGAAAGAAATCGTAGCGCAGCTCGATCGCCACATTATTGGTCAAGCTGATGCAAAGCGTGCTGTTGCCATCGCACTTAGAAACCGGTGGCGCCGAATGCAGTTAGGTGCCGATCTGGCCAAAGAGGTCACCCCGAAAAATATCTTGATGATCGGGCCCACGGGAGTCGGTAAAACGGAAATTGCGCGACGTCTCGCGCGCCTCGCCGATGCTCCTTTTATTAAGATTGAAGCAACCAAATTCACCGAGGTTGGATATGTTGGCCGCGATGTGGAATCGATCATTCGTGATCTGGTTGGTGTCGCCATCAAAGACGAGCGCGAACGTCGAATGGCGGAGGTTCGCAACCAAGCACTCGATCGTGCCGAAGACCGGATTCTTGACATCTTGTTACCTCCACCCCGCAGCGAAACGCCGATTCAATCAGACACCAGTGGCGCACGTCAGGTATTCCGCAAAAAGTTGCGTGAAGGCGAGCTAGACGACAAAGAAATTGAGATCGAAACACGCGTACAGCCGATGGGTGTCGACATCATGAGCCCGCCTGGTATGGAAGATATGGCAAACCAACTGCAAGACATGTTTGCGAAGTTTGGCCAAGACCGCAAAAAAACGCGGAAGTTGCCAATCAAAGACGCAATGCAGTTGTTAACGGACGAAGAGGCGACACGACTGATCTCAGATGATGATTTGAAGCAAGCCGCCATTGCGCATGTCGAGAATCGGGGAATCGTGTTCCTTGATGAGATAGACAAAGTCTGCCGACGTGAAAACTCACAAGGTGCTGATGTCAGCCGAGAGGGTGTGCAGCGGGATTTACTTCCGCTGATTGAAGGGACCACCGTGCAGACTAAGTTTGGTGCGGTCAAGACTGATCATATTTTGTTTATCGCCTCAGGCGCATTTCATCTGGCCAAACCATCTGACCTGGTGCCTGAACTGCAAGGACGACTGCCGATCCGCGTCGAACTTGACGCCCTAAAGCCCGCCGACTTTGCACGCATTCTGACTGAGCCCGACCATTCGCTAGTGCGGCAATACCAAGCCTTACTCGCTACTGACGGCACTGAGGTTGAATTTGCCTCCTCGGGCATTGAGGCATTGGCTGAAATCGCGGCTGAGGTAAACGAAAAAACCGAAAATATCGGTGCTCGTCGGCTGCATACGTTAATGGAACGTGTGCTCGAAGATCTTCTGTTCGAGACCGCACAGCCAGCTGGTACAAAGGTCTCTGTAGATCGACCTTACGTCGAAGCGCGTCTGTCTGAACTCAGTCGGGACGAGGATTTGTCCCAATACATTCTTTGAGGTCGCATGAAAGAAACCACCCATTTCGGATACAAAGAAGTTCCAGTCGAAGAAAAGACCTATCGGGTTCGCGAAGTATTCAATAGTGTCGCGCGGCGTTACGACGTAATGAATGACTTAATGTCCGCTGGAATGCACCGGCTGTGGAAACGGGTTACGGTGGAAACCGCTGCGGTGCGTCCGGGGATGCAGATTTTAGATCTTGCTTCAGGTACAGGCGACTTGGCGCGGGCCATGGCACGTCGTGCAGGATCGACTGGTCGGGTTTGTCTGGCTGATATCAATGACCAGATGTTGCGTGTCGGCCGTGACCGTGCAATTGACGCTGGAGAGCTGACTGGTCTCAGTTGGTGTCAATGCGATGCTGAGGTGCTGCCCTTCGCAGACGCAACCTTTGACCGTGTGACCATTGGATTTGGATTGCGAAATGTGACGCGCAAGGAACTCGCATTGTCTGAAATGTATCGGGTACTGAAGCCTGGCGGACGTGCACTGGTGCTCGAATTTTCAAAGCCCACCTCAGCGCCGCTTGAACAGATCTACGATCTGTACAGCTTTTCGGTGCTGCCAACACTTGGCAAAGTCGTTGCTAACGACGCCGAATCCTATCAATACCTTGCTGAATCCATCCGCAAACATCCCGACCAAGAGACACTGAAGTCACTGATGGAGACAGCCGGCTTTGATTCTGTGAGTTATCAAAACCTCACCGGGGGCATCGTCGCTGTGCATCTGGGCATGAAGTCATGATGCCACGCCTGTTCCTCGCCGGATTAGTGAGCGCCTCTGAATCGGCGATTGCTGCTGGCATGCGGGCGGCGCAACTGACGCCCGAAGATCTCGCACCGATGGTCGGTAAAGTACTGCGTTTGCAGGTCACAGATTTGGATCTGGATCTTTGGATTGTCTGCGGGGAAAAACGGTGGTGGCTCTCGACAGAATCCCAAGAACATGCCGATGTGGAATTGTCCGGCACCTTAGGCAGTCTTGTTGAGATTGCACGCTCCATCACAAAACCAGACAGCCCCCTAATATTCGATGGGTTGGACATCCGTGGTAGCGTTGGCGTGCTGCAGACCATGCAATCCATGTTCCGCTCATTGGAATTGGACTGGGAAGATGTGGTGACCCGCGCATTGGGACCAATCCCAGCTGGTCTATTGATTAAAACCTTGCGCACAGCACGAGAGCAGTGGCTTATCAGTCGTGCATCGCTGCAGAGACAAGCTGAAGACTTCGTGCGCTCAGAACAAACACTCGCCGTGACAGATAGTCTGTTCTCTGGCCATGCCAATGCCGTGACTCAGCTTGATCGCAATATCGATCGCCTGGCCGCCCGAATCAAACGTTTGGAATCCCGAGATGAGTAATTCAATTCGCCTGATGAAAATTCTCAAAGTGCTGTTCTCTGAACGCATTGACGAATTTTTGCCACAGCCCAAACGAGGCCCATTACGTGCGCTGAGTTGGTGTATTCCTCGAGTCAGAACTAAACGGTCACGTGGCGAACGGCTGCGTGATGCGCTGCAAACACTTGGTCCTGTATTCGTCAAATTTGGGCAGATGCTGTCAACCCGGCGCGATCTATTGCCTCCAGATATCGCTGCAGCACTGGCCGAATTACAAGATCGAGTTCGTCCATTCCCAGGGGATGTCGCGCAAGCAATCATCGAGCGCGATTTGGAAGCGCCCGTGAGCGAAATCTTCAGTGAATTTGCAACTGAACCGATGGCTTCAGCTTCAGTGGCTCAGGTCCACGCTGCGAGATTGAAATCAGGGGAAGAAGTCATTGCCAAAGTCATCCGTCCGGGCATCGAAAAAGTCATTGAGGAAGACCTGAAACTGATGATGACGCTGGCTCGGTTCGTTGAAAAAAACTTTGTCGATGGCAAACGGCTGAAGTTGGTACAGGTGGTTTCGGACTATCGGGTGACGATCCTCGATGAACTTGATCTGATGCGTGAAGCAGCTAATACCGCCCTCATTCGGCGCAATTTCGAAGGCTCACCAATCTGCTATGTGCCGCAAATTTATTGGGACTACACACGCCGTAACGTGATGGTCGAAGAGCGTGTTTATGGGATTCCCATCTCGCAAATCGAGGTCTTCAAAGCACGCGGTGTGAACATGGAGAAGTTGGCTGAGCGCGGCGTCGAGATCTTTTTTACACAAGTATTCGACCACAGTTTTTTCCACGCTGACATGCACCCTGGAAATGTGTTCGTCGACATCGAAGATCCAGAAAACCCAGTTTACAAAGCCATCGATTTTGGCATTGTTGGCACATTGGATCCGGAATCCCAGGCCTATCTCGCACAGAACTTAATTGCCTTTTTTGATCGTGATTACCGCGCCGTCGCAGAACTCCACGTGGAGTCTGGATGGGTTCCCAAACATACGAAAATTGGCGATTTTGAAAGTGCCATCCGCACCGTATGTGAACCCATCTTTCAAAAGCCGCTTGGCGAGATCAGTTTCGGCGTGTTGTTAATTCGGCTGTTTGAAGTGGCGCGCCGATTCCAGATGGAGGTGCAGCCACAACTGGTGTTGTTGCAAAAAACATTGCTCAACATCGAAGGACTCGGACGCGAACTCTACCCAGACTTGGATCTGTGGCAGACCGGGAAGCCATTTTTAGAACGTTGGGTCAAAGAACGCCTAGGGCCAAAGGGCATTCTGGAATACACCAAGCGGAACGGGTCTCGCTGGGTCGTACAGTTTCCAAAATTAACCAATACCTTGCTGGAGACACCCGAGCGCTTCAACAGAATTGAACACGAGCAAACCAAGCAAACAGAGGCCTTGATCATGCTCGCCAAAGAAGCGCGCCATAATCGGTATGGACGACGTCTTTCAATCGCCGTTGGGGTGATTGGTCTCACCGTGGCTGGATTGGCGTTGAATGGCGAGGCACAATGGATCAAAACCTATTGGCCGCTGCTCCTCGGCGCCCTGTCTATGGTTCTGATATTGAGACGTTAACGATGCAGATTACAGATCAGACGGCCCGAAACGCATTGCTTAATCAGGTAGCATTCGACCAAAACGGTCTGGTTGCAGCCATCGCGCAAGCGCATGAATCGAAGAACGTCTTGATGGTCGCATGGATGAATCGCGAGGCGCTGGATGAAACCCTGAAAACAGGGCAAGTCGTCTATTACTCTCGCTCAAGAAAGGCACTGTGGCGCAAGGGGGAGACTTCTGGGCAGACTCAAGCCTTACTTGATGTCCGTCTGGATTGCGATCGCGATGCGGTCTTGTTGCAGGTACGTCAGCAAGGCGTTGCCTGTCACACGGGGCGTCTGAGTTGTTTTTCGTGGCAACCCAAAGGCCACGAGTGGGACCCCGTCGAGGCGGTCGTTACCGATCCAAAAGCGCTGTATGGAGAAAACACATGACGGTGATTGATGTCCTGGAAGACATGCTGGCAGAGCGGCGCTTCGGTGATCCAGACAAGTCTTACGTGGCAAAGCTGCATCACAAAGGGCTTGACCACATTTTGAAGAAGGTCGGCGAAGAATCCACTGAAGTGGTGATGGCCGCGAAAGACGCCGCCCGCTCAAAAAATAATGAGGATGTGATTCATGAAGTGGCTGATCTCTGGTTTCACACTCTGGTGTTGTTGTCCCATCTTGAAGAACCTCCATCGGCGGTGTTGATTGAATTGGAGCGTCGACTTGGTGTGAGCGGATTGGTTGAAAAAGCAAATCGTGGAGAGCGCCATGAGTGAGTGTTTGTTTTGCAAGATAAGGGATGGTGAAATTCCTGCTGAAATCATCCATAAAGATGAGGATTGCATCGCCTTTCGGGACATTAACCCAAAAGCGGCAGTACATTTTTTAGTCATTCCGAGACGGCATATTGAGAATTTATTTGATGTCACAGCAGCCGATACTGAGCTGTTGGGACGCATCCAGTTGGCAATTCCTCGGATCGCAAAGTCACAAGGACTGGATTCGGGGTTTAGAACAGTGTTGAATACGGGACCTGGCGGATACCAAGAGGTGTACCACATGCACTACCATGTGCTAGGTGGTGGACGGTTCACCGGATTTAACTGAGTAATAACGAAAACATAGGAGCCCACGCATGGGAATTGGTGGTATCAGCATTTGGCAGCTATTGATCGTTCTGGCCATTGTCATCATGATCTTTGGAACGAAAAAGTTGAAAACGCTCGGGTCAGACCTTGGCAGCGCCGTAAAGGGATTCCGCCAGTCTGTTACAGACAAGACGGAAGAGAATGCAGCCAACGAGACAGTACAGAAGTCTGAGGCCGTAGACAGCGCTGATGCATCAGAAGGTGCCGCGACCGAATCTAAGTCGACCGCACAGACCGAAGCCAAAGAGAAAGTCTAAATGTTCGATATTGGCGCAACCGAGCTGCTCTTGGTTGCCATTATCGGACTGGTAGTTGTTGGTCCAGAACGTCTGCCGCGTCTTGCCCGAACCATCGGTTTGTGGGTGAAGCGTGCTCGGGGGCAAGTTGCCTCAATCCAGCGTGATATCAACCGGGAACTAGAACTGGAAGATCTGCGCAAACAACTACAAGAAAAGGGTGGCGGTTTAACGCTCGAGGATCTAACTGGAAACGATCCCCTGGGCGTGAAATCGACAACAACACAGTCCACACAAGAGACCACGACACAGGCCAATGAGCGATCCAAGTCTGACTGATCAGCCCCTGATCGCCCATCTCATTGAACTTCGGGACCGAGTCATTCGGATCCTGATTTCTGTTTTGATTTTCTTTTTGGCGTTCATCATGGTCGCCAATGACTTGTATGCCTACCTGGCAGAGCCGCTTCAGTCGCTACTCCCCGAAGGTGCTTCAATGATTGCCACACAGGTGGCCTCACCATTTTTAGCACCCTTCAAATTGGCGCTCTATCTCAGCTTATATTGCAGTGCACCTGTAATCCTGTACCAATTGTGGGGATTCATTGCCCCCGGACTGTATCAAAGCGAGAAGAAGCTGGCTGCGCCGCTTTTGATTTCTAGCATCATTCTGTTCTACGCCGGAATGGCCTTTGCATATTTCCTCGTGTTCCCGTTGGTATTCGGTTTCTTCACCACAGTCGGTCCCACCGGAGTGACTGTGATGACTGATATCGACGCCTATCTAAGCTTTGTTCTGAAGTTATTTTTGGCGTTTGGCTTGGCATTTGAAATACCGGTCGCCACCATGTTGCTGATCAAAGCTGGAGTATCGTCGGTTGACTCGTTGAAGCAAAAGCGGCCCTACGTCTTCATTGGGTGCTTCGTGGTAGGCATGCTGGTCACACCGCCAGACGTGATCAGTCAAACATTGTTGGCCGTTCCAATGTGGTTACTGTTTGAAGCCGGCTTGATTGGCGCCAGGTTCCTTGGTGATCCATTGCGGAAGCCAGACGAAGACTCAATAGACGACGCCGAAGGCGTCGATCCGGCCGCAGAGGCAACTGCGGAGGGTACCGCGAACGGACAACGTGAAGACATTGATGAGTTCGATTTGTACGCGCCCATCGCGCCCGACGAAAACGATGCTCCAATCAGCGAGCCCAAGTCAATCGGCTCTGACTCCGACGCCACGCGTGACGCAAACGATGACACAATTGGACCAAAACGGCCCGACTAAAAGCCGTAGCGATTGGCCAGTCGAGCCGTTGCCCGGCAAAGGGCTTCGGCCATGTCGGGTGTGAATGCGCTATGCCCTCCCGTTGTCGGCATTTCAACCAAGAGGTTCGGCCAGTGCGCCTTCAATTGCTCGGCATTGTGAACCAGACACACATGATCGTTCTGCCCATGAATCAACTCTGCCGGGATCTGCTGTAGCTCGGCCACCCCGGCCACCACCTCGCCGTCGTTTAAAAAGCAGCTCTGGCTGACATAGTGGTGTTCAATGCTGGCCATCGCAAAGTCGCGGGCCAATGTTCCCTCAGCCTTTGGGGGCAAGGTTGGATCGCAAACTGATACACGGGATTCCCAAAGATTCCAGGCTCGCGCCGCCCGATTGCGTTGAAATATGTCGTCTGACTTCAAGGCCGCTGCATACGCAGAAAAAATCGCTTCACGCGTCTTTTCTGTGCCCCGAATTGGCGCCAAAAAATCGCGCCATGCAGCCGGATAGAGCGCACCTGCGCCGCCACCATAGAGCCATTCGAGATCCTCATCTGTGGCTAGAAAAACACCACGGAGAATTAAACCCAAGACCTGCTCAGGAAAGCGGCTGGCGTACAAAAGCGCCAGAGTAGCTCCCCAAGAACCGCCAAAAAGAGCAAATCGCTTAAATCCGACATGCAACGCCAATTGCATGATGTCAGCGAGCAGGTGCTCGGTTGTGTTGGCATGCAACGCTGCGCTCGGCGTAGAGCGACCCGCGCCACGCTGATCGAAACAAAGCACGTGAAACTTATTCAGATCAAAAAAACGGTGCATCACAGGCGAGGTCCCGGCCCCGGGACCGCCATGCAAACAAATGACTGGCAACCCCTGCGGGTTGCCGTGTAGTTCGATCGGCAACTCGAACAATCCGTCCGAGGTGGTCACGAATTCAGAAAGATACGCCTTTCTGGCTGGATACAGCCGATGCATACACGCCCCCTGTCGGGGCGGCACGCACTCCTAGCCCGCCGCCTTTGACCGACCAGCTCGTTTGCGGTCGGCCTCTTTTAATAGCTTTTTACGCAAGCGGATGTGATTTGGTGTCACTTCCACGAGTTCATCATCATCAATGAATTCCAAAGCGGACTCAAGTGTCATCCGAACCGGCGGGGTTAAAATCAAGTTTTCATCTGTGCCAGCAGCCCGAATGTTAGTCAGCTGCTTGCCCTTCACTGGGTTCACTGGCAAATCGTTATCGCGGGAATGGATTCCCAATAACATGCCTTCGTAAACCTCAACACCAGGTCCGACCATGAGCCGGCCTCGGTCTTGTAAGTTGAACAGCGAGTAGGCCGTGGTGGCTCCATCAATCATCGAAACCAATACACCGTTGATGCGGTTACCAAGCTCACCTTCCTTCACAGGACCGTAGTGATCGAACACACTGCTCATGATGCCGGTGCCAGAGGTCATCGTCAGGAATTGCGAGCGGAAACCAATCAAACCCCGAGCCGCAATAATGTACTCGAGGCGGATACGGCCCTGACCATCTGGCGCCATGTTTTTCATGTCACCTTTACGCTGGCCAAGCGCTTCCATGATCGCACCCTGATGCTGCTCTTCGATGTCAATCACCACGTATTCGAACGGCTCTTCACGCTGGCCATCGACCTCGCGAACAATCACCTCCGGTCGAGAGACACCCAGCTCAAAACCTTCACGGCGCATCGATTCGATCAACACCGAGAGATGCAATTCGCCGCGTCCTGACACCTTGAATTTATCAGGAGTGTCGCCGGGCTCAACGCGCAGTGCGACGTTATGAATCAGTTCGCGTTCAAGGCGGTCTTTGATGTTTCGAGAGGTCACGTACTTCCCGTCTTTGCCGGCAAACGGGCTGTCATTGACTTGGAAGGTCATGCTGACCGTGGGCTCATCGACCGACAAGGGCGGCAAGCCCTCGGGGGCTTCCACCGAGCACAACGTGTCAGAAATAGAAAGCGGGTCGAGGCCTGTGATGCATACAATGTCCCCGGCGGCCGCTTCCTGTTGTTCAATTCGCTCGAGGCCTAAGTAGCCGAGGATTTGTAACACTTTACCGTTTCGATTCTTGCCATCCGCACCCACAACAGTCACCTGTTGGTTCCGCTTTAGACGCCCGCGACGGATCCGTCCAACACCAATCACGCCTTGGAAACTATTGTAATCCAATGCGGAGATTTGCAATTGCAGCGCTCCATCCAAATCCACTTCAGGTACAGGACAATGATCGACGATCGCTTGCAGGATCGGCTCCATACTTTCCTCGAGAGCATCGGGCTCTGGTCCTGACAGTCCGTTGATGGCTGAACAGTAAACAACCGGGAAGTCGAGTTGATCATCGGTCGCGCCCAATTGATCAAACAGATCAAACACTTTATCAATCGCCCCGTGTGGGTCTGCGCCAACCTTATCCACCTTGTTCACAATGACGATTGGCTTCAAGCCTTGCGCAAAGGCTTTCTGGGTCACAAATCGTGTTTGGGGCATCGGGCCCTCGGCGGCGTCGACCACCAACAACACGGCGTCAACCATTGACAACACGCGCTCCACCTCACCGCCGAAATCGGCGTGGCCTGGGGTATCGACGACATTAATTCGGTAATCGTGCCAATTCAGCCCGGTGTTTTTTGCAAGAATCGTGATGCCACGTTCCTTTTCTTGATCATTGGAATCCATGATCCGTTCATTTAGGATCTCTTTCCGGTCCAATGTCCCTGATGCAGCCAGCAGCTTATCTACAAGGGTCGTTTTGCCATGGTCGACGTGAGCGATAATGGCGACGTTACGTATCCGTTCAATCATATGTTCCTCCGAGCGCGCGGGAGTATAGCGGGAACTCGGTGTCAGCTGTGCGATTTTTTCCGCAATGCGAAAATGCACCGATTTGGTGCAACAAATTGGTGCATACGCACGAAAAAGGTGCAAATTTTTGAGAAAATGCACCACAATAGAACTGCAAGTACTGGAAAACCAAGCCTTTGGTATGTAGGCATGGGCTTTGCTACCTGCTGTTGAGCACTCGTGTCCCTCGGTCACGAGGTTTTGAATTCCAAACACGGAGTCAGACATGTCTGAAAATACACTAAAACTACTTGCCGAAAGTGAAGCCCGTTGGGTTGACCTTCGTTTTACAGATCCACGCGGAAAAGAGCAGCACGTAACCTTCCCTGCGTCCGTTGTGAACAGCGAATTCTTCGCTGAAGGCGCCATGTTTGATGGCTCATCAATTGCAGGTTGGAAATCGATTAACGAATCCGACATGATTTTGATGCCAGATGACTCCACCGCTGTAGTTGATCCGTTCACCGAAGAGGTGACCGTCAACATCCGTTGCGACATTGTCGAGCCATCCACGATGCAGGGCTATGAGCGCGACCCCCGGTCTGTAGCGCACCGCGCTGAAGCATATTTGAAATCCACAGGAATTGGTGACACCGCATTTTTTGGACCTGAGCCTGAATTTTTCGTTTTTGACAGCGTGCAGTGGAAAGCCGACATGTCAGGCGCGATGTACAAAATCGAATCCGAAGAGGCCGCTTGGTCAAGCCATGCCGAATTCGAAGGCGGCAACATGGGCCACCGTCCTTCTGTAAAAGGCGGTTACTTCCCTGTACCACCAATCGACTCATCTATGGATCTGCGGACCGCCATGTGCGAGACCATGGAAGCCATGGGATTGACCGTCGAAGTGCATCACCACGAAGTGGCTACTGCAGGTCAAAATGAAATCGGCGTGAAGTTCAACACTCTGACCAAAAAGGCCGATGAAGTACAAATTTTGAAGTATGTGGTGCACAACGTAGCGCACGCATACGGCAAAACTGCGACCTTTATGCCTAAGCCTCTGGTTGGCGACAACGGATCAGGTATGCACTGTCACCAGTCGATCTGGAAAGACGGTCAAAACCTATTCGCAGGAAACGGCTATGCAGGTTTGTCTGACGAAGCGTTGTATTACATCGGCGGCATCATCAAGCATGCCCGCGCGTTGAATGCATTCACCAACGCTTCTACTAACTCATACAAGCGCTTAGTCCCAGGCTTTGAAGCGCCTGTGATGCTGGCTTACTCAGCACGTAACCGTTCGGCATCGATCCGGATTCCCTACGTCAACAGCGCCAAAGGTCGCCGAATTGAAGTGCGCTTCCCCGATCCGACCGCCAACCCATACCTGGCGTTCTCTGCGATGTTGATGGCAGGCCTTGATGGGATTCAAAACAAAATCCATCCAGGCGAAGCGGCAGACAAGGATCTCTATGACCTGCCTGCAGAAGAAGCATTAAAGATCCCAACTGTGGCTTCAAGCTTCGAGCAAGCACTTGACGCTTTGGACGCCGATCGTGGCTTTTTGACGGCCGGCGGTGTCTTCACAAACGACATGATCGACGGCTTCATCGAATTGAAGCGTGGCGAAGTGGAACGATTGAACATGACCACACATCCGGTCGAGTTCGGCATGTACTACAGCGTGTAAGTGATCGGCCGAGGGTGACCTCGGCCACATCCCATGGACACTCGACTCCTCGACGCACTCAACACCGGTATCGTACTCCTCAGTGAAGATCGAATCGCATGTTGGACTAACGAAGCAGCACGAAGAATCACCTCCATGGGAATGCGTCAGATGGCCTCGGCACCCTTTGAGTCTTGGGTCGCCGATGGCCAATCTGCTGAACTCAAAGAATCGTTGTCGCACTGTATTCAAAGTGGACACAACTTTACTTTTCGAGAATTAATTCTTGTCCGTGACGACTTCTCAGCGACCGTCGACGCATCCTTTAGCCGCATGCAAGAGTCTGTCGATTCGGCTTGCGTGTTAATTGAATTGTCGGAAGTGGATCAGTTACTGAAGATCACCCGAGACACACGAATTTTGAATGATGAAGCAGGATTCCGGAAGCTTGCGCAAGGTCTCGCACACGAGGTTAAAAACCCGCTGGGGGGCATCAAAGGTGCGGCGCAATTACTCGCAAAAGAAGTGGGAGCACAACCCTTTCAAGACTATCTAGAAATTATTATTTCTGAATCGGATCGTCTGAAAGCATTAGTTGACCGGTTGCTTGGCTCTTCCCAAACACCTGTGGATGAACTGTTCAACATCCACCAAGTGCTTGAACGGGCCCGATCATTGATCAGTGCGGAATCCGGCGGATCCATTACCACTCAACGTGATTACGACCCGAGCCTACCGGAGATGACCGGTGATCGCAGCCAAGTATTTCAAGCCATCCTCAATATTGCCAAAAATGCGCTCGAAGCAGTGACCGAGAGTCAGACCGAGCAGCCAATGATTAAGTTCAGCACTCGCGCGGTGCGCCGCGCACATCCGGGAACAAAAGGCGCGCAAACCTTTCTCAGATTGCGCATTGAGGACAACGGCCCAGGTATTCCGGACGACCTCAAAGAACGGTTGTTCTTTCCTATGGTTTCCGGCCGCGCCCAAGGATCTGGAATTGGACTGTCCATTACGCAGACCATCATTGCGCGACACAACGGTTGGATTGAAGTGCAATCTGAGCCTGGTCACACCGCATTCGACATCATATTGCCCTTTGGAGAGAAACGATGAATTCACCGATGGTTTGGGTGGTCGATGATGACCGCTCGATACGTTGGGTGCTCGAAAAAGCACTCACCGGTGCCGGCCTCGAGCATGCCGTCTTCGATTCGGCCAAAGCCGTTAGGAAAGCACTTGAGTCAACAACCCCGACCGTTGTCATGACCGACATTCGGATGCCCGGCGAAGATGGTCTGTCTTTACTCGAGCATTTACACAGCGTATCGCCAAAACTGCCTGTCATTGTCATGACTGCCCACTCTGACCTCGATAGCGCAGTCGCATCTTACAGCCGAGGGGCATTTGAATACCTGCCGAAGCCTTTTGATGTTGACGATGCCATCTCTCTGGTACAGCGCGCCCTTGAACGGCACCACACCCCAAGTACCGAAACAGCGGTCGGTGGAACCGAAACAGCACCACTGATTCTTGGTGAAGCGCCAGCAATGCAAGACGTATTCCGCGCCATTGGCAGGCTGTCTCAAGCGGAAATCACCGTGTTGATCAATGGCGAGTCCGGGACCGGCAAGGAGCTGGTTGCACAAGCAGTGCATGCCAACTCACCACGCAAACTTGGCCCGTTCATCGCACTTAATATGGCAGCCATTCCCAAAGACCTGGTGGAATCAGAACTATTTGGACATGAAAAAGGTTCATTCACTGGCGCAACTGGCAGCCGTACGGGGCGCTTTGAACAGGCCAACGGAGGAACCTTATTTCTAGATGAGATCGGCGACATGCCCTTTGACACACAGACGCGGCTGCTTCGTGTACTTGCCGATAATGAATTTTATCGAGTCGGCGGTCTGTCACCGGTCAAAGTCAACGTACGCATTATTGCAGCCACCCATCAAAACCTTGAAGACCGAGTCAAAGACGGCCTTTTCCGCGAAGATTTGTTCCACCGCTTGAACGTTATTCGGATTCAGTTGCCGGCATTGCGCGATCGACGTGAAGATGTGCCCGTTCTCGCGGCGCACTTTCTACTGCAGACAGCCGCCGAAATTGGCACTGAACCCAAACGACTGTCCGAGGATGCGAAACGGATATTGGCCGACTTCAGTTGGCCAGGAAATGTGCGACAGCTCGAGAATACCTGTCGCTGGCTCTCTGTAATGGCTCCCAATCCGCTGGTCCAATCGCAAGATTTACCACCGGAGATTTTGTCGCCGGAGGAACCCGTCAATCGCACCAGCCTCACTTGGACAGGATTGCTACGAGAGCGAGTGGCTGGCTTACTGAGGTCTCACGAAGGTGAAGTGATCACTCGCCTAACCGAGGAGTTTGAACGCACTTTGGTCGAAGTGGCTCTCGCAGACACTGGCGGCCGGAAAAAAGAAGCAGCAGAGAAATTGGGCTGGGGCCGAAATACCCTAACCCGTAAACTCAAGGACCTCGGGTTTTCAGACGCCGAGGTCCGAGACGACTGATTAGTTTGTTGTACGTTGCTTGCGTTGCTCGAGTAGCGCATCGAAATTAATCGGCGCCAGCATAGGTGCAGGAAAAGTGGCTTTAACTGCCAGCATGTCGATAGTCTCGCGCGCATATGGAAACAAGATATTTGGGCACATCGCACCGAGAATGTGCTCCGTTGTAGGCTCATCAAAACCTTGCAGTACAAACACGCCCGCCTGCTGAATCTCAATCAAAAATGCGGTGTCGTCTTCTGTCTTGACCGTCACTCCTAAACGCAACACCACCTCAAATAGAGTGTCGTTGATCTGAACATGAGTAACATCGACATCCAGATTTAATTTTGGATTCCATTTCTTCTCGAATATTTGTGGAGCCTTTGGTGACTCCAGAGACAGATCTTTTGTGAAAATCCGAGCGATTGAAAAGTTTTGTGCCTGTTCGTCAGCCATGTATTCCTGCTTCCTTTAACCAAGTTTGAAGTTCACCCGAACGATGCGCCGCTTGCGTGTCATCACAGCCACCGACGTGACGGTCACCAATGAAGACCTGTGGTACCGTCCGGCGACCCGAGAGGGACATCATTTCTTGCCGACGTTCAGGTTCACGATCCACACGAATTTCTTGATAGGGGACACCCAAATCATCGAATAGACGCTTGGCCATCACGCAAAACGGACACAAGCCTGTGGTGTACATCACCACCTGACTCACGATGATTTCCCCTTTCGAACTGGCAGAGCTGATGCTTGCCATTCTGACATTCCTCCAGCCAATCGAACCACATTCTCAAAGCCACGCTTCTTCAGCGTCTTTGCGACAGACCCCGCAGAGGTACCCATTTTACAAACAACAATCACCGGACGGCTTTTGTGGCGATCGATCTCAGATACCTTGGTATTGAGAACGCTGACAGGCAAATTGTGTGCGCCTGCAATGTGCCCGCCAGAAAACTCTTTCTGTTCGCGAATGTCGAGAACGAGTGCATTGTCGTGATTCATCATCCGAGTGGCCTCAGTTGTGGTCACGCTTTTACCTGCCTTTTGCGTTTCGGTGTAATACAAAGTGCCCGCAGCGGAGATCCAGATGACAAAAAGCACCCAGTTTTCCTGCGCAAATCCAATAAATTCTTGCATATGTGATGAGAGACCGTGATCCAAATTAAGACGTCGAGTATAATGATGTGGCTGACGAAGTCACGGGTCGCTCGTCAGATCACTGCTTAGATCCGTACCCTGACAGACACTCTGGAACCAGACATGCGCCCAAAACCCGTCGTACTGCTGATACTGGATGGCTTCGGTGTCCGCGAGGCCGCTTCGGATAATGCCATTTATCACGCAAACACGCCGGTTTTTGATCAGATCGCCAAAACGGCACCCAGCGGCTTATTAGAAACATCCGGCGAAGCAGTCGGCTTACCCCCGGGACAAATGGGTAATTCAGAGGTAGGCCACATGAATTTAGGCACTGGTCGGATCGTGTATCAAGATTTCACGCGCATCAGCAAGGCCATTGATGAGGGCGATCTTGAAACCAACGAAGTGCTGGTGACTGCATGTCGCCAGGCCAAAGAACAGCAAAGCACATTGCACATTCTTGGTCTATTGAGCCCAGGTGGCGTACACAGCCATGAAGACCACATTGAGGCGATGATCGCACTTGCCGACTCACTCGATGTACCGCTGACCCGGTTGCATGCATTCCTCGATGGACGTGATATGCCCCCCAAATCCGCAGAGAAGTCACTGGTGCGCTTCCAGCGGCTGGAGACCGTACACACCAACTACCAGTTCTCGAGCCTGTGTGGTCGTTACTATGCGATGGATCGGGACAACAACTGGGACCGGATCCAAAGCGCGTTCAATCTGATTACGCAAAGCCAAGCAGAATTCTCTGCAGGCAGTGCGACAGAAGCACTACAACAGGCCTATCAGCGTGGCGAAACCGATGAATTTGTCAAGGCCACACGGCTTGGAGAATCATGGGAAATGCGCCCCAACGATGTGGTGATTGTGATGAACTTCCGAGCCGATCGAGGTCGAGAAATCACCAAGGCTTTCACGGCAGCACAACTACCAGAGCTCAACCGACCTGCTTGGATCTCTGATGTTTCTGTTGTAACCCTGACGCAGTACGCACAAGACATTCAAGCTGCAGTGGCGTTTCCGCCAGAGACGCTGACGAATACCTTTGGAGAGGTGGTCGCCGATGCAGGGCTCTCACAGTTGCGCATCGCCGAGACTGAGAAGTACGCCCACGTCACATTCTTTTTCAGTGGCGGAAAAGAGGCCCCTGTGCCCGGAGAGCACCGTGAACTGATTCCATCTCCTAAAGTGGCAACCTACGACTTACAGCCGGAGATGAGTGCACCAGCAGTCACTGACTATTTAGTGGACGCCATCACAACTAAACGCTTTGACGTAATCGTCTGTAATTATGCGAATGGGGATATGGTCGGACACACTGGAAACTTTTCAGCTGCAGTCGCCGCCATCGAGGCATTGGATGCTCAAGTCGGTCGCGTCGTTAAAGCATGCCAAGACGCCGGGGGTGCCTGCCTCATTACAGCCGATCACGGTAATGCGGAACAAATGATGGATACCGCAAGTGGACAGGCGCATACCGCACACACCACTGGGCCTGTCCCAATCTGGCTGGCGGCACAAACAGGCGATGTCAAATCGCTGCAGAACGGCGCATTACGTGATGTAGCACCTACTCTATTGGCCCTGCTTGGTCTCGCGCAGCCGCCGGAGATGACCGGGCAATCGCTTTTGCTCAAATGATTCGCGCGCTCACTTGGATACTGGCCTTGAGCCTCTGTCTCGGTGTGCAGGCTGATGAAATACGTGAGGCAGAAACTGAGCGAGCACGCGCCGCTGATGCGCTAAATCGGCTAAAACAAGATGTGCAACTGGGCACCAAGCGCATTCGTCTGATCGAGTCGGAAATTCAAAAACTCAACAACAGTACCAAATCGCTCACCCAATCGATCCGGGACGCTGAGCGGACCCTGGACACACTGCGTGAAAAAGAACGACTGACCGACTCAGAAATAGCATCAGAGCAACAGGTGTTAGCTGAATTAATCGCACGCTACCGCACTGAATTAGTGGCGTACTACATCACAGGTCGCACTCTGAAGCCGGATGCTCCGATGGCCGACACACAAGGCGACTACTTGCCCTTTTTATTACAAGCCCGCCAAGACAAAGCGGCAGAAATCACAAAAAGGCAAAATGCATTGCAATCACTGCGTGCAACCCAGGCAGCCAACTCGGAAAACGCCAATCGGACACTGCGGGAACTCTCCAGCCAGCGCGATCGACTGGCGCTTAAAATAAAAGATCAGCGCCAAGTGCTAGCCAGCATCAACCGTGAGTTGTCTTCAAAGCAAAGTCGTGAAGCGGCATTAAATGCTGATCTTGCCGCAATCGAAACTCGAATTCAGTCCCTCAAACTGGACCAAAGCGGTGCAGATCTGGGCTCTCTTAAAGGACGACTGAACTGGCCTGTCGATGGACGCATACTGCGACGCTTTGGACAAAATCGCGATGATGGATTTGGCAGTTGGCAAGGGTTGGTCATTGGTGCTCCTGAGAACGCCGAGGTCAAGGCGGTGCAGAGCGGCAAAGTAGCCTATGCGGGGTATTTACTCGGCTATGGATTGGTGGTGGTTCTAGCCCATAATGACGGTCATGCGACCATCTATGGCCACAATCAACGCGTCACTGTCGAAACAGGTGACCTAATTGGTGCGCGGCAAGTCATTGCGATTGCAGGAAATACCGGTAGTCTGGATGTCTCTGGAGTGTATTTCGGGTTGACCCGAAACGGTAAAGCCATCAATCCAAGCCCTTGGCTCAACTAGGATGACCATGAAACTACTAAAACGTGTGCTGATCTCCGGTCTTCTGGCGGCCCCATGCGCTTGGGCTGAAACCACCGAGCATCCAGACATCGACTCACTGGATGCACTGCGTGCGTTCATCGAGGTGTATGAGCACCTCAAAAAAGAATATGTTGAAGAGGTCGATGATGAAACCCTCCTCAACTCGGCCATCGATGGCATGCTCACAAAACTGGATCCTCATTCCGGTTATCTGAAACCCCGTGACGTGACGAGCTTACGAGACTCCACCACAGGGTCATTCGGTGGGATCGGTATCGAGATGGATGTTGTCAATGGCCTGATCGAAGTCATTGCCCCAATCGATGACTCACCCGCTGCCATCGCGGGACTCCGCGCCCGTGATCTGATCACACATGTGGACGATGAGCCAATACGGGACATCAGCTTGCGTGAGGCCATTGATGTGCTGCGTGGTCCCATCGGTGCCGCCGTCAAGCTCACGGTTCTCAGAGAAACCGATGGCCAATCGGAAAAGCTAGACTTCACGCTGGAACGCGCGGTAGTCCGTGTCACCAGTGTGTCGGCAGAAACATTCCCGCATGGCATCGGCTATGTCCGGATTTCACAGTTTCAAAATCGCACCGGTGCCGATCTGATTAAGGCAGTGACATCCATGCAGTCGAATGGTCCGTTAAACGGCATCATTCTCGATCTGCGCAATAATCCAGGTGGAGTGTTGTCTGCCGCTATCGATGTGGCCGATGCATTTTTAGCAGAGGGCTTGATCGTCACCACGCGCGGTCGCGATGCGTTTCTAGACTCAAGCTACGAGGCCAAGCCAGATAACGTGATTACAGATGCACCGATTGTAGTACTCATCAATGGTGGATCCGCTTCGGCTGCAGAGATCGTCGCTGGCGCCTTGCAAGATCACGAGCGGGCAGTCCTGATTGGCACGCCGTCCTTTGGCAAAGGCTCCGTGCAAACCATTCTCTCGCTTGAGAACAACTATGCGTTGAAGCTCACCACTGCCCTGTACTTCACGCCGAACGGACGCTCGATTCAGGCCACGGGAATACAACCGACTATCCAAGTCTCGGGTGGGGATGCACTGATCGAATCAGATTCTCGTACCCGAGAAGCCGATCTCCCGAAGCATCTTGAGAATCAAAACGCGCACTCGGGAGAAAATACGCTCACTGCACGCCTTGAAGCTGACAATCAATTGCTGCATGGATACAACTTATTGCGCGGCGCGCAACTGCTGGTTCGTTAAAGGCGTACCTCAATGCCTGCGTCTCGCAGACATGCTTTTGCCTCTCCGATCGTAAACTGACCGAAGTGGAAAATGCTGGCAGCCAAGACGGCGTCGGCATGCCCTTTGATGATGCCGTCGACGAGATGCTCAAGCTGTCCAACACCCCCAGATGCAATTACTGGGACGGACACTGCATCTGCCACAGCACGCGTCACACCTAAATCAAATCCATCACGGGTTCCATCGCGATCCATGGAGGTGAGGAGAATTTCCCCGGCACCGTACTCAACCATCTTGACCGCCCACTCAACTGCATCCAATCCAGTTGGTTGTCGCCCACCGTGGGTAAAAATTTCCCAACGACCCAGTTCAACTTGCTTGGCGTCAATAGCCACCACGATGCACTGTGAACCAAATTTGTCTGCGGCACGTTTTACAAACTCAGGATCAAAGACCGCCGCCGTGTTAATCGAGACCTTGTCAGCGCCGGCAAGCAATAAATCCCGGATGTTTTCGGTCTCCCTGACACCACCACCCACCGTCAGAGGAATAAACACCTCACTGGCCATGCGTGACACCGTTTCATAGGTAGTCGCACGATTCTCATGGCTCGCCGTAATATCGAGAAAAGTGATCTCGTCCGCGCCTTCTTGATTGTAACGGCGACTGACCTCGACCGGATCGCCCGCGTCACGAATGTCCTCGAACTGAACACCCTTGACCACCCTACCTTGATCAACATCCAAGCAAGGAATGATACGTTTGGCCAGACTCAAAGAGCGTGCTCCGTTAAAGCGATCGCATCGGACAAATCCAGCGTTCCCTCATAAATTGCACGGCCGGTGATTGCACCAATCACTCCATCAGATTCCACCGCCAGTAAGTCCCTGATGTCGGACAGGCCCTTCAAGCCACCTGAAGCAATCACAGGACATCCGGTCTCGCGGGCCAACAAGGCCGTTGACTCGACATTCACTCCCGACAGCATGCCATCGCGGCCAATGTCGGTGTACACCACTGATGAGACCCCGTCGTCGGCAAAACGCTTGACCACATCGGTCGCCGAGATCGTGCTCGCCTCAGCCCAGCCTTCTGTCGCGACCCAACCGTCCTTAGCGTCAACACCGACAATGATTTGACCTGGGAACAACCGACAGGCTTCTGTCACAAACTGAGGCTCCTTCACCGCCTGCGTTCCAATAATGATCCATGCCAAACCCAGGCTTAAATAGGCTTCGATTGTGGCCAAATCACGTACACCACCACCCAACTGCACTGGCAATCCAGGATGCGCGGCAACAATGGCAGCGACTGCTTCTCTATTTTCAGGACGGCCGGAAAATGCACCATCGAGATCGACAACATGTAATCGCTGACAGCCTGCCTCGACCCAACGGGAGGCGGTCGCAACAGGGTCTTCGGAGTACACCGTTGCATCGTCCATACGACCTTGCTTCAGGCGAACACAAGTTCCATTCTTCAAATCAATGGCAGGAATAATCAGCATGAGCCGTCCCATTTTAAAAAATTAGCGTAAAGAGCGAGACCCACATCGTGGGACTTCTCTGGATGAAATTGCACGGCGAATACGCCATCACGAGCCAAAGCGGCCGCAAAGGGCGCGCCATAGTCACAAGTACCAACCACCGACGGTGAGGTCACGTCCGCATATCGGTAGCTGTGCACAAAATAAAACCGCGACTGCTCTGCGATCCCAGCCCACATTGGGTGCGGATGCATCGACACCTGATTCCAACCCATGTGCGGCACTTTTAAGACAGTCCCTGAGGCATCCAGCAATGGAGAAGGGAAGCGAGTAATGTGGCCTGGGAAGACACCAAGCGCCTGCACTCCGGAACTCTCTTCGCCGAACTCGGCCAAGATTTGCATACCAACACAAACACCCATCAGCGGCTTTCGACCGATCAGCTCCAACACCAGAGTATCCAAGCCTCGAGATTTCAACCCAGCTAGGCAATCCCCCATCGCACCGACGCCTGGCAGAACGACCTTGTCGGCGGCCCAAATAAGTTCGGGCGAGTCAGTCACAGACACAACGGACTGCCCTGCATGTTCAATGGCCTTCGCGACGCTGTGCAGATTGCCGGAGCCGTAGTCAATAACGGCGATCTGCTGCGTCATTTACAGAGAGCCCTTGGTAGATGGAATAATTCCACCCATCCTGAGGTCAGGTGTGATCGCCATCCGCAATGCGCGTCCAAATGCTTTGAACACCGTCTCGATTTGGTGGTGCGAGTTCTCACCCTTTAAGTTATCGATATGCAGCGTGCACTGCGCGTGGTTAACAAAGCCCTGAAAAAACTCCCGAAACAGATCGACATCGAAGCCACCGACAACGGCCCGCGTGAAAGGCACCTCGTAGTGCAGCCCGGGGCGTCCAGAAAAATCGATCACCACTCGGCTCAACGCTTCATCTAAGGGCACATAGGCATGTCCGTATCGAGTCATACCTTTTTTATCGCCCACGGCCTTGGCGAAGGCTTGGCCTAAGGTTATTCCGACATCCTCCACCGTGTGATGGTCATCAATTTGCAGGTCGCCAGTTGCCTGAATGCGGAGGTCCACTAAACCGTGGCGTGCTACCTGATCCAACATGTGCTCAAAGAATGGAATTCCTGTGGCGAACTCAGAATGGCCTGTTCCATCCAGATTCAACTCAATTTGAATCTGTGTCTCGAGGGTGTTGCGCTCAACCAATGCAATGCGATCAGCCATGGCCTGTTCCTTATGGCGTAATAAACACCGTAGTATACCGGTACTGAGAGTGGCTGACGACAGAGGTGCATAATGCGTTTGGTAAAAGGGTTGTTTTACACACTCACTGCCTTGGTGGTTATTGCCGCTGCAAGTGTTGCCTATGTCACTCAAGTGCTCGACCCAAATGACCTGAAGCCCACGCTGATTCGGGCTGCTGAGAATCAGCAAATCAGCCTCACCATTGACGGCCCACTAAGTTGGACGTTTTATCCGTGGCTTGGGGTCTCAGCAGAGGACGTGATTGCAGAGAGTCCTCAAGGACGACTGCAAGCCGACCGACTCGAAGGATCGGTTTCTCTGTTGTCCGTGTTCTCGCAGACACTGATCGTGGATCGACTCACTGCAATCCGTCCACAAGTGGAACTGACGCCACAGCAACCCAAACCAACCTCACAACCGAGGTCTGCGGAACAGCAACCGCTTCGACCCCTGATTATACGCGCACTGGCTATTTCCGAAGGGACAATTCTCGGACTGCAACCGGATCTGAATCTCGACCGAGTCAACCTGCAATTGGACTCATTGTCTCCCGGGAGCGAAAGCGCACTTTCATTTAATGGTTTGATCAGTTATCGCAATGCCCAATTCCCACTGACACTGGATGCCACACTGGTTCCTTCCGTTGCGTTTGATGCAGTCACCGTGCGCGATGTAAAACTCACCAGTCGCGAGGCCGAGCTCAATCTCGACGGCTATCTGAGTGCATCGCTCGACGGTAATTTGGCGGCTGAAGGTCGATTGGTCATCCCAGAATTTTCAGTTCGCAATTGGCTCCGTGCAGCCAATCTTGAACCACCCGCATCCCGAGACCTTACAACGCTCAATGCGGTTTCGATGGAATCAAACATTAAGCTATCAAACCAGTTGCTTAGCTTCAGCCCTCTCACGGCTGTCGTTGATTCAACCGAAATCCGCGCAACTGTTGATCTCAATCTTGCACCGTTAAATCTAAACCTCGATGCAGCGATCAACTCTCTGAACTTGGATGCATATCTGCCTGCAAGCCCACCTGCTGCCACAACAGCAAGCAATCCCACAGCGTCCCTACCGGCATTGATTCCAGGAGCGTACCGCCTGCGCATTGAAGCGCTCGAAGTAGCGCAGGTGGCATTGCAGACCGTGGCAATTGAACTGGGTGTGCAACCTGATGAAGTATCCTTGGTTCGTTTCGACATGGATGTATTTGGCGGAAAAATTAGAAGTTCGGGAAGTCATCTAGTCGCACCACAAATCACTAATCTAAATGGCACCATGGACGGTATTCGTCTTGAGATGTTGCCGACTAATAGCATGCTCCAATCCCTGTCGGGAGAGATTTTTGCTGCATTTGACGTCCGTACTGCCGGTCACTCAATGGCAGAAGCCAAGGCTTCGCTGACTGGGCCGATCCGTATCCGAATTGCCGAGGCCAGTCTGGGTGCACTGAATATCTCTGAGACGCTTTGCCAAGCCCTTGGGCAAACCGGGGACTTGCGGGCTGGGAGTACGGATACGTTGTCGCTACGCGCAGTTTTTCGCGAAGGACTTGCAGAAATTGAGTCGCTGGAGGCGCAGGTTGCCAATGTAGCTTTATCTGGTACCGGCCGCTTCAGCTTGGTTTCGACCGCATTGAATCTTACTGGACAAGTGGGAATTCCTGCCAATGGCGATCTCGGGCAGTGCGTGGCACCAAACGCCGTACGCGGAATGTTGGTTCCCTTGACCTGCCAAGGACAGATCGCGGAAAACGCACTCAGCTGTGGGGTCGACACCAACCGGTTATCCTCGCAGATCGGCCTCGCAGCAGAGGAACAACTGAAAAAGAGAGCTCGCCAAGCCGTTGAGCAACAACTGGAAAAGAGTCTCGATGGCCAAGCGCAGGACCTGCTGAAGAACTTACTCAAACGATGACCGAGCTGGCGGAGCAAATTGCGCACTGGCACAAGCAGTCTGGCCGTCACGATCTGCCATGGCAATATCAAGGAGCCTATGCAACCTGGATCTCTGAAATCATGTTGCAACAAACTCAAGTCGCCGTCGTCATCCCCTATTTTTTGCGATTTATGGAATCGTTCCCAAATCCTACGGCCCTTGCGGACGCCGACTTAGATACCGTTCTTGGTCACTGGGCAGGCCTTGGATACTATGCGCGCGCGAGGAACTTGCACGCGGCAGCGATTCAAATTCGTGATGAATATGCAGGCAGGCTGCCCGAAACGCTGGATGAGTTGATGTCTTTAAAAGGCATTGGGCGCTCAACCGCTGGCGCAATTTTGTCGCTTGGACTCAATAAAAGGGGGATTATTCAAGACGGTAATGTAAGACGTGTTCTGGCGCGATATTTTGCATTGGAGGGTGATCTCACGACTGCCGCAGGACAACGGCAACTGTGGGATCTGGCAACAAATCTGACACCAATCCACGGCAAAGCAGCCGCAATTCACAATCAAGCCATGATGGATTTGGGTGCCACCGTGTGCCGGCGAACACAGCCATCATGTATCGACTGTCCTTTGGCTTCAGAGTGTCAGGCCCGAATTACCGGACGCATCGCTGAGCTCCCGCAACCAAAAAAAGTCAAACAACGTGACATGGCGCATTGGGTTGTACTGCAAGCAATAAACGACTCCGGAGAAATCCTGCTCCACCGGAGACCAGCCAAAGGGATTTGGGGTGGACTATTCGCGCCACCCATCGGAGACAGCCTAATAGCGCTTGGGAAATCGCTTAAGATCGATGAGGTGCTTGAAGCTGAAGAGTCTGCGGTGATAGATCATGCGTTTAGTCATTTTCGAGTCCGCCTCAACTTATATCGGATTGATCTAGCTTCACGCGAAGCACCATCGGGTTACTCCTGGGTTTCGCTAAAGGGGTTCCAAGGGGGTCTTCCGGCCCCAATAGAGAAGTTGTTGATAAGAAAATAGGTATCACATGACTCGAACAGTGTTTTGTAAGAAATATCAGCAAGAGCTTCCAGGTCTTGCGGTTCCACCGATCCCTGGAGCCACTGGGCTTGAGATCTATGAGTCGGTCTCAGAAAAGGCTTGGAAGGAATGGCAAGCAAATCAAACTATGCTGATCAATGAGAATAGACTCAGTTTGATGGACCGGGCCGCGCGCGACTTTTTGACCAAAGAAATGCACCGGTTTTTTGCGAATGAAGATTACGCTAAACCCGATGGGTATGTGCCTCCCTCAAGTTGACACGGGTTCGCAATTTCTGTTCAATACGCGGCTCTCACAGAGGCCAGATAGCTCAGTTGGTAGAGCAGAGGATTGAAAATCCTCGTGTCGGGGGTTCGATTCCCTCTCTGGCCACCACATTCAAATAGCCTTTAATGTTCATGTCGCACATCAGTCACACAGGAGTGTCCGTTAATACAGGGTAAAGCACTCGGGTAACGAGAGCACTCCCCATTACCTCCTAAAACGGGACAGATGGTTTCCATGGACTTCGAGTCGCGTCTCCCGTATCTGATCGTGAGTTCAGTTGCTCGAAACGGCTATAGAATAATACCGCCCACTAACAAGGTGGCGATCCCGTGATCGTTGATTCTCACAAATACCCATTCGCCACCACGGGCAAAGCACCTTGATCAATCCGACTGAAAAAGCGTTCAGCTTGAAAACACTCGTATTTATTGGCAAAGTTTGCCATGTTTTCAATACGGAGGGACGCGTTATGGCTACCATGAATATCTCGTTGCCAAATGCAATGAAGCAGTGGGTTGAACAACAAGCCCAGTCTGGTCGTTACAGTAACTCAAGTGATTATATGCGCGATCTAATCCGTCGTGATCAGGATAAGGCCGTGAAGATTGCAAACATGCAAGCGCTCGTCACCGAGGGCATTGAAAGTGGTGCAGGCACCAGAACGATGGATATGCTGCGCGTAGCGGCTCAGAAGCAGTCCCCAATCAAGTGACCCCAATGAGTTACGTTCTCAGCCAAAAAGCGGAAGAGGACATCATCGGCATCTTCCAAACTGGTATCGAGCAATTCGGCCTAAGTCAGGCTGGACGCTACCACGAACAGTTGGGGCAGTGTTTCCGTTTCTTGGCGGAGAACCCTTTGGCGGCTCATGAGCGTTTTGAGATCTCGCCTCCAGTTCGCATCCACCCTATTGGATCACATCTGGTCATTTACAGAGTCGAAGAAAATGGGACGGTCTTTATCATTCGTGTTCGTCACGGGCATGAAGACTGGCAGAGCAATACGGATGCACCATAATCAACCCGCCTCAGGTATGCCAGCTTTCTGGCCTTGGCGCTGAAGCGCACCCTGTAGCACGCCGACTTTTAATTTTTGTAACCAACTGAAAATGGTTCGGAAACTTTTCAGAACGCCATTGAAAATCTTCGTGTCAGAGATTCGATTCCCTCTTTGGGCACAACTCGATTGGATAAGTAAAACAACAAATGCCCGTGAAAGTTACCGATCAAATCGACTCAAGAAATGAATCAACCCCAACCAGCAATGATTCAACCGCCAGATCGTCGACATTCAAATGCGTAATCATTCGAATCTTCTGAGCTCCTACTGCCATCACTTGAACATTCTGGACGGCTAAAAATGCCTTAAGTTCTGGGGCGGTTATTCCGAATCGAGGATTAATTTCCGCTAACACAATATTGGTATCAGCCGGATACACCTGACAGAACAATTCACACTTTTTTAATGCCATTTCAATACGCTTTGCTCGAGCATGATCCTCAGCCAATCGGTCCACATGATGATCCAACGCGTACAGACACATCGCGGTTAGCACACCGGTCTGACGCATCGCGCCACCGAACATACGTTTGAAATGCCATGCCTGCCGAATAAACTCTCGCGAACCTGCGAGCACTGCACCTACCGGACAGCCCAATCCTTTTGTAAAGGCAAGCCATGCACTGTCATGATGATTCGCATAAGTAGAAAGGTCGATTCCGGTAGCAACGGACGCGTTTAACGCGCGTGCCCCATCCATGTGCACAGAAAGTCCTAAATCCTGTGCTGTTTTTGCCACGCCCTCCAATTGCTCTAGGGGCCAAATGGCGCCTCCACCCAAATTTGAAGTCTGTTCGGTCACCACAAGTCGCGTGCGCGGTGCAAAGGATGATGGGCGACGGTACAGCCGCGACACATCATCACCTACAAACAGACCTCGTTCGCAGTCAATCACCGACACCATGGCGCCCGAAAGCTTTGCGAGCCCCCCGGCTTCGGCGAACACAATATGGCTCTCCCGAGAACAGATAATTTCGTCACCCGGTTGTGTGTGAACTGCAATCGCAATTTGATTACACATACTCCCGGACGGCAGAAATACAGCTGCCTCCATTCCGAAAAGATCGGCGACACGCTCACAAAGAGTATTCGTGGTCGGACAAGCACCATGGCGCTCGTCACCTGTTTTTACGCCGAGCACACTTTTCAGCATGTCGTTGGTTGGCAGGGTTTGAGTATCTGAATAAAAATCGGCTAGCGGTGCCTGAGAAACGTTCAAGTTAAAACGCCCCTAGACTCTTCATCACCGCTTGCGCACAGGCCAAATCTTGAAGCCCTACGCCTGTGCCATCAAAAACCGTAATCTGATCATCTCTCATTCGACCCACTGCCGTACCCTGAAGGATCGAACCAATAGTCAAAATCTCCGAGTCAGAAGCGACGTGCTGGAACTCTCCAATTGTTCGAGACTGAGCAATTTCATCGGTAATACGCCTCGCTCGCTGACTGAGAGCTGGATCGAGCTCTTGTTTCCCTTTGGTGTCAGTCCCCATCGCAGCAATGTGAGTCCCAGGATTCACCCAATCGCTTGGGAATAGGGCCTCCATACCGGAGGTGATAGTAATGATTACCTGAGATTCCCGAACCACATCTTCGAGATCGGCCTCACTGCAAACCACTCCATAGGATTCAGCCAGAGCTCGATGCTTGGAAAGATCACGACCGGATCGGTTCCAAATCTTAACCTGTTCGAATGATCTCACACGCAGCGCAGCTTCCAGTTGGTAGAACGACTGATGTCCCGTGCCGACTAAACCCAAAGTTATTGGATCGGAAATCGCCAAACGATCAATCGAGACAGCAGACGCCGCAGCAGTTCTCAACGCAGTAATAGTATTGCCAGCCAATAATGCCTTGCATTGGCCTGTCTCTGGATCAAACAAAAAAATAGCTGATTGATGATTAGCAAGCCCCTTGGCAGCATTTCGAGGCCAGTATCCCCCTGCTTTTAGACCAAGGGCACCAGAGACTGGATCAAACCCAGACTTGAAGCCATACACGGCATCCTGAAATCCCAATGATTCTCGAACTACTGGGAAATTCCAGGCCTGGGTTTCCATACTTTTGAACACATCCTGAACAGCAAAAAATGCAATTTCGGAATCCAAATTCTCAGCGATTTGCTCTTCAGTAATGATCTGCATGGTGTTCCTGCACTCCGTTTAAGTGTTGCAACGATTAATACGCTTTACCACGCGCTGAAACTGGCCAAACCACTTCCACAACACCTTTGCGCACTCCGACATACCAGTCGTGCACATTACAAGTCGGATCGCAGTGACCAGGGATTAAACGTAGTTTGTCGTTGACCTTAAGCACGCCGTGAGGATCCTCAATTACCCCATGCTCATCCGAACACTTCACATATTTCACATCATTACGACCAAAAATAACCGGGAGACCACTGTCGACTGACTGCGCTTTTAAGCCGGCATCACAAATCGCTTTGTCCGCTTTCGCGTGGCTCATCACGGAGGTCAAAATAAACAGCGCATTCTCCCACTCGCCCTGATCAATCCGCTTGCCTTTATCATCTAAAATCCGACCGTAATCGGCGTCCATGAAGGCATAGGAACCACATTGAAGCTCGTTATATACCCCAGAGGCCCCTTCAAAATAGTAAGAACCAGTCCCACCACCGCCGACGATGTCGCAGGTCAAATGATGTTCAGCAAGCGCACCCACTGCGTCTCTTACCATCGAAATCGCACCTTGGATCTTCGCTTCACGTTCTGAGTACAGATCCAAGTGTTGCATGGCGCCATGATAGGCTTGAATACCAGCGAATTTCAGACCATCAGCGCGGTCAATCGCAATCGCGATCTCAACCACCGCTGACGTCGTTGTAACGCCACAACGGCCAGCTCCACAGTCAATTTCTACCAAGCACTCAATCTGAGTTCCTGCTTCTGTCGCCGCAGCTGACAATTCGGCAACGTTTGCCAAATCATCAACACAAACAATTGTGCGCGCTCCTAACATTGGAATCCGTGCTAATCGCGCTAATTTCGCTGGATCACGAACTTGGTTAGAAACCAGCACGTCTTTAATGCCTCCGCGCGCAAAGACTTCTGCTTCACTAACCTTCTGACAACAGACGCCGCAGGAACCACCAAGTTTCTCTTGGAGTAAGGCCACATCGACTGATTTGTGCATCTTGCCGTGGACTCGATGGCGCATCCCATTGGCTTTTGCAAAGTCACCCATTTTTTTAATGTTGCGCTCGAGAGCATCGAGGTCGACCACAAGACAAGGTGTTTGCACTTCACTCTCACGCATACCAACCCGAGCCGGAATATCGTATCCGACCTCTAAATCGTTAAATTCCACTGCACTGTTCATTATCTTTCTCACTTCATCCAAGGTAATCGATCTAAGTCGACATTTCCGCCGGTCACAATGACTCCAATGCGTCGACCACGGAACATCTCTTGATTTTTTAAAATGACTGCTAAGGGCACAGCACAACTGGGCTCCATTACAATCTTCAATCGTTGCCAAGTCAGTTTCATGGCGTCGATGATCTCTTCTTCTGAGGCTGTCAAAACATCTGCCACATAGTGCGAGACAAAATGCCAGGTATTTTCTTTCAACGGGACTTTCAAACCATCAGCAACAGTCACAGGTGCATCATCAGCGATAATGTGACCGGCCCGGAAGGATCGAGCCGCATCATCAGCCTGCATCGGCTCTGCTGCGAAGATCTCAATCTTTGGTGCGAAATGACTAACTGTTAAACACGTTCCCGAAATCATGCCACCTCCGCCAATTGGCGCGACCATGCAGTCCAGTCCATCCACAGCCTCGAGCAGTTCCGCAGAGCAAGTCGCCTGACCCGCAATCACACGAGGATCATTGTATGGATGCACAAATTCAGCCCCCGTCTGGCTTTGAATTTCAGCAAATACCGCTTCTCGACTACTGGTCGAGGGCTCGCATTCTGTGATCAACCCACCATAGCCTCGAACCGCATCTTTTTTGGCCTGAGGTGCAGTCTTTGGCATCACCACATGACAAGGAATCCCTCGACGACCAGCTGCATAAGAAAGACTCAAGGCGTGATTTCCGGAAGAGTGTGTTGCCACACCGAGTTCCGCATCTTTATTGGTTAATCCAAACACCGCATTACAGGCACCACGGACTTTAAACGCACCGGCTTTTTGAAAATTTTCACACTTAAAAAAGAGTTCTGCCCCTATCCGCTCATTTAGATAGCTTGAGGTTAGGATCGGTGTATTGTGGATGTAGGGCGCAATACGCTTCCTCGCCTGCAACATATGATCAATCGTGAGATCAGCTGCTCCAACCACCTGTTCCATCCCTACACATTTTACTGGGCCGACCTGGTCTTCAATCGATGCATTCATCAGGCGGCGTCCTCGCAAGTAGCGCCTGACATCGAAAGCTGCATTGCGTCGGCATTGGGTGTAGAGCGATACCATTCTTGAGCAGCCGCAACTCCACTTCCCATAACAATCGGATAGTTCAAATCCCTCATCGCCATCTCGATCACGGCAAGCCCACTCAGCACCTGTGCCTCGGACAGCATCCCAAGGTGCCCAATCCGGAACGCTTGATCGGCCAGCTTGCCAAGGCCAGCGCCGAAGGACACGCCATACTTAGAGTAGGCATGCTCGACCAGCCGAGCTGCATTAAAACCCTCAGGAACCAGAATAGTAGTAACCGTATCAGAGGCGTACCGTAGGTCGTTACAGCACAGATCGAGACCCCATGCTGCAACAGCGCGTCGCACCCCCTCGCCCATCTTAAAGTGCCGCCTAAATACCGTTTCCAGGCCCTCGGTTAATAACAGCTCAATTGCGTGTTGTAAGCCCGCGAGCAGTTGCATCGGAGGCGTGTAGGGAAAGCCACCTTGATTGGTCATTTGTTCCATGTGTTTAAAGTCAAAGAAAAAGCGAGGGAGAGTTGCTGTTTGAGTTGCCTCAATCGCTTTTTCACTGATCGCGACAATGGCCAACCCAGCCGGCAACATGAAGCCTTTCTGCGATCCAGTTACTGCAGCATCAATACCCCACGCATCCATCTGAAAGTCCATCGAAGCGATCGAACTGACCCCATCCACAAAAAACATAGCTTGATGTCCAGCTCGGTCTATCGCGTCACGGATCGCTTTCAAGTCACTCCGGACCCCGGTAGCGGTCTCGTTGTGCGTTGCGAGTACTGCTTTGATGGATTGATCTCGATCAGCATTTAGCAAAGCCTCGATGCGCGTCGGATCTGCTGGACCACGCCAATCGCATTCGATGACGTCAACGATCAACCCGAAAGCCTCACACATCCGGATCCATTTGTCAGAAAACACTCCATGTCGACAAGCCAAGACTCGGTCGCCTTTCGATAACGTGTTCGAAATGGTGGCTTCCCAGCCGCCAGTCCCAGTGGATGGGAAAATAAAGATGTGCCCATTCTCTAGCGAAAAAATTGATCTCAGCCCAGCAAAGAGTTCGGGCATCGCTTCAGCGAACGCAGGAGACCGATGATCAATTGTCGGTAAATCGATCGACCGCCTCACTGATTCCGGCAAGTTGGTCGGTCCTGGAATAAACACTGGATTGGCGTGGTTCATTAAACGCTCCTTTATATTATTTATAAGGCAACTTTACGGCCTTAAAAAACTTCCGTATATTTATTCGAAATAGAAATATTCTAATTTTTGGTAAAAAAATATTTCATTAAATCAATAATTTAAATTTTCCAAAAATAAAATATAATTAAAAAATGAAAAATTTTGATTGGAACGCCCATGGACAATTTCGAGCCAACAAAGCGTCCCTGGAGGATAAATGAGCGCCACGGAGATCAAGAAACCAAGGGGGAGGCCACGTCAAACTGCGGTCGAAACGACACCTGCCAAAGCACTCGATAAGGGGTTAAGTGCGCTGCGACGAATCGCAGAATCGGATGGGATCTCGCTAAATGACCTATCGCTTGACCTTGATATGCCGTTGGCAACCCTGCATCGACTGTTACTCACACTCGAATCCCATGGATTCGTACGTCAATCTAAATCTGATGCAACTTGGTCTATTGGTATCGAGGCATTTCGGGTTGGCAGCGCCTTCCCGAGAGCGGCCAAACTGTTAAGTGTTGCTCGACCCATTCTTAAGGACCTTGCGTTAAAAACCGGCGAGACTGCGAATCTTGGGGTCATCGATCAATCCGAAGTGATTTTCATTGCACAACACGAGACCCACCACGCCATCCGCGCATTTTTTAGGCCTGGATCGCGGAGCTCATGGCACTCTTCAGGAATTGGCAAAGCCATCGTCGCCTTCAGTGATCTCACAGATCAGCGATCACTTTTAGAAGCGGCACCCTTCGAGCAATTCACCCAGCACACTCTGGTACAAGAAGAGGAGTTACTTCAGGAGTTCAAACGGATTCGGAATGTGGGTTATGCGTTTGATCAAGAAGAACGATTTATTGGGATGCGCTGTATTGGCGCCCCAGTTTTCAACTCAAATAACCAAGTTGTTGCGGGAGTTTCGATTTCTGGGCCAGTTGCGCGAATGAACGATGACCAAATTGCACGATTAGGACAAATAACAGCTGGATATGGAGAAGAAATCTCGAAGCAGTTAGGTGCCGAAATGGAGGGTTGGAGTTTGCAGCACTCAAACTCCCATCACATTGTGTAGCTCAGTAACCGCCAACGTAAACCGGACCTAGTAGCGCCAACCGAAAATAAATCAGCAAGATTGCAGCACGCCATTGAAAACCCTCCTGTTAGGAAGGGTTCGATTCGAGTTCTACCCTATTTTTACTTCCCGACTCGCAGCGAAAATTTCAGTGTCGCTGCAAGCTCAAGACCAACGATTGGCATTGCGAGTCTACCAAAGCAATAAATTGGCACTGACCATTACATCGACTGCGTGGTATGCAACCAGTCAATCGCATCAAAAAGCGTCCAGGATCTTACCAATCTGTGCAACTAGAGGGCGCCTTAAGTATAAGAGATTAAAAACATTTTTTGCGTTCGATTGTCGATTGTGCAGTTGCGAAAAGAACTGTCCTCGCGTATCGTGCGCGCATCGGGAAACAGGGCTTGATTCCCTATCATTTGACGGCAGATACCGATGACCTCCATGTTTGATAAGCTGGGCGGGACCCAAGCACTTAAGAGCATCCTTAGCGATTTTTATCAAGAGCTCTACCGACACAGCGATTTTAAAGGCTACTTTCGCGATGTCAGTCAACAGACAATTATTGAACACCAATGTCATTTTTTCGCATTTGCACTCGGCAAACCTTCGGAAATCTACAGTGATGAACGACTCGCTTCGGCTCATCAGCCGCACCACATCTCGGATCACGCATTCACGCAATTTGCCAATCTTTTTCACCACACGTTAATCGATCATGGAATCCATCGGGATGATGTGAAAGAGATCATGGTTCTCATTTACTCAAAACGAAGCTTTATCGTGCATCGTAAAAGCGCAAACACTTGAAACACGGACACCATCCAAGCAATTTCGAATGGATTGCTGAAGACAGGGCCGAAAGTCTACAACACCAAATTGCTGGGCTGATAAGTAAAGGCAACCACCGTGTGGGTTGATGTCATCGCCTATCTTTCCATTGCCGTGTATTTGGGTTGCATCTCGATCATTTTGCTTACTGCAAAGCAAATGCGACAACATTGGAAAACTTGGATATTGCTCTCGATCATTCCGATCCTACTAATCACAGCAGGTGTGATCGAAATTCGAGAAGCCACCAAGGAAGTGGCGCACGCCACCCTGCATGGCGTGATCTCGCTCTCGACCGCAATCGCTTTGCTAATTTGGGTCTACACCCTCAGACAACTTCAGAAAATCCTAGAGACCAAGGTCCGTTATGACGATCTCACCGGACTTCTTCGAAGAGAAACTTGGATCGACGCCACTGAGCGTGAAATCTCGCGAACTAATCGCTCCCATCAGCCAATCGCTCTGATCGAGTTCGATATCGATGATTTTAAATACGTCAACGATGTCTACGGCCACGCGGCAGGCGATCACCTTCTAAAAACCATTGCTCATTTGTGCACATCATCATCCCGTCCTTCAGATATTCTGGGGCGCATCGGCGGTGAGGAATTCATGCTGGCATTACCTGAAACCGATCTTGAGCAAGCCACCGTGATTGCTAAACGACTCTGTAATCAAGTCTCACGGCACCCGTTCCATGTGGGGGAATCAATTATCAGTGTGACGATCAGTCTCGGTATTTGCGTTGGTGGATCGCTCACTGGGGGAACTCGTCAAACCTGTCCAAATCTCACATCACTGATGAAATCGGCCGATGACGCCATGTATCAAGCGAAAGCAGCAGGTAAGAATTGTGTCGCTAACGCAGAGCAGTCGGCGCACTCATAAACTTGGATGGCAGGTTCAAGCGCCTCTCAGGCCCCAATCCTTTCTCAGCTACGCACCGCGACATGCATTCCCAAACCAATGGACCGACACTGCATCCACCGTCTTCGATTCGATTGACAATCATCTACATTCACCAATTGCCACTTTTTAGCCGCCTCTGCCAACAGAGTCTGACTCAATCGGAAATAAGCCGCTAATACAGCGCAAGGTAAACACGCGTCCTGCCCTTAATAGCAAATGCACAAAAGCATCTGTATTAGTTAGGTTGCATCGAGACAGCGACTGAAGGATCGAAAATCCGCCGCCATATCACGCCAAGTCGATCAAGATCTGGTCGTTGTTCAAGCTGCTGGAACTCTCCCAGGACGGTCATGCCTTCAGTCACTCGACCAACCTCAAAATTGAACACATAAGCACCCTCAACCCCCATCCTAAGATCCGATAGATAGATCCGATCGTCGAACTGCCATGCCTTGTACTGCCCTTTAGTGAACCAACGAAGTCGTTCGATACTGTCGTTATCAGCTATCGGTTGGAGTAAATCGATCGCGCGCGGATAACCCATCACTTGAACCTCATCGACACGATCAAACACCGATGCCCAAATTTCGTAATAGGTATCTGCCTCAATTGCGACCCCACGCCATAACAATGTATTCAATGGCGCCGGAGTTGATTCGTACTGTGTTGGCTGAATACCTTGATTAGCCAGTGCTCGCTTGACCTTGTCATCGATGATCAGCTTCGCACCTGAACTCCAGCCCAGATACAAAGTCGCGAACGCCAACATCGCCCAATTCAGCTTCACCACTCGTTTGAACTGCCTCACACACAATGCGCACACGGTCGCGATAATCAAAGGTAATGTGAATACTGGATCGATGATGAACAAAATGGAGTGTGCGAACGGATGGTCCGTCAGTGGCCAGAGCACCTGTGTTCCATACACTGTAAACAAATCCGCCAATGAGTGAGTGAAGAAGCAGGCGTAGATTGCGACACACCATCGCAAAAAGGACGCACCACCACCGGCACGCGTGTTGGCGAGGATCCAAGCGAAAACAGGTGTCACGAGCGCTTGAACAAAAAACGAGTGCGAGAAGCCCCGGTGATAAGTCATGTTTTCGATGGGGCCACCAAAGTCGATCAACACGTCCAGATCAGGCAATGTGCCTAAGGCCATCCCGTAGAGCGCAGCCCGCTTTCCGAGACGTGGTCCGAGGACCGTATAAGCCACTGCGCCGCCTAAAACTGCTTGCGTTAAAGAATCCAAATATGCTCCCAAGGGGTGTCTAGAGACGCCGACAATAACGCAGTGACTGTCGCCGTCGCTCATTGAAAACGCATAGCAGCATAAGCTATTTGTCTTGTGACTGTTTTAACAGCCTCAAATGCAACGGTCCGAAACGAATTAAATCCCGGCAAACGTCATGCCGATGACAGCACCTCGGTCGGCGTTGTAAATTCCGCTGCCAAGATCTCGCCGATGCAAGCAATCTGCCACAAACAGCTGACAGAAACGACCCGGCTCAAAATCGATTGCGCGATGTCCAGGACTCTTTGAGTTTAAGGAGCTTGTCAAACTCACTGGTGCCACGTTGGCCCTGACTGCGCGCCAGAAGTTCTTCAAATGCGCCAATCTCACCCTCTTGGATGAGGGCTTTACACTGCGAGAGGAGACTGATTTCAATACATCTCAAATCACTCATGAATTCCTGCTTCGTTAACACGGACATGTTTATCCCCTTGTCGAAAAATGAACATCCGTTTTAGCTATGCATGAATCGAGCCAAATAGAGTCTGTCCCAACCGGCCTTGTGAATGGGTCAACATCAAACATGACCTCTTAGTCACTCACTGTGCAGCAAGTGAGTCCGGTAGGCCTGGGCTACCACATCGTAAACAAAGATAAGAATCGACTCTGTGCTTGATGCGGCCTCTACTTTTTAGATCGTGTACACCTGGATTTTTGTTTTGCAGTAATTCAGGCCAACCAAGGGGCCTATGGCAAAAACGTTGCCGCTAGTTGATGCATCGTGTTCTCTGCAACAGGTTCTTTCAATGCGAGCATCCAAAGATCGTATTGTCGAGGCCGCGTTCCACCATAAATTTGCGCAAAACCAGCTTGCAAAACGCTTGCTCGTAACGCGCTGTATGTAAATCCACACTTGTGAGCCATGAAATGATTGCCTCGCGCAACGGACGCTCGGTGTCCGTAAAGAATATCAATCGGACTAATGGGCCCTGAGGGAGACTCATACAGTGGCTCCATAAGTTTGTTGGCGGCCACGGCCTCGCACACGCTGACCAAATCTGGGCAAGTAATGACAAGCAAACCCTGAGGCTTCAGCACTCGGTGGATCTCACTCAGTGCAGCAGGCACCTCGTGGGCAAAAAGATGCTCGATGTTATGCGATGAATACACCGCATCAACGCTACTGCTTTGGACCGCAGACATATCCGTCAGGGTCCCCACAATGTCAGGTTGCGTGCTCGGATCGATATCGAAGCGCACCTCAATCCAGTCGGATGCATTAAATCCTTTGAGATTCAGCTGTGTTTTTGAGCCACACCCGACGTGGAGGAATTGTTTAGTTGGGCTGGTTGTCAATGCAATCGTTCAGCACTCCCATCAATACGTCACAGCGCAAAGAGTAGCAAAGCAGGCTGCATTAGCTATGCGTTTTTCAAACCAATTCAGTCAAACTTTGCCGCCGCCCCATCCACGCGCTCCATAAAGATGGTCACCTCGGCAACGTCAAACCCGAGCTTTTGTAGATACGACCGATTCAACAGACGGCGATCATCAATCGCCCAGAACCAGTCCTCGAATGCCACTTCAATCTCACGCTTGGCAACAGGGATGGCCATCCGGTAACTCCAATGAAATGCGTTACCAAAAGATTGTCCTTGTGCAGAGCCTAAAATGTCACCTGCATCACCAACATAGGTTCCATCAGACTGGCGCTCAATGACCCAAGTGCGCTCCGCCACGCCCTCACCAACAGCATAGTAAAACTGTTCGTCCAGAGTCAGTCGGTCACCCTCAACGGTCCCTTTGATATCGACCTCAAACCGCTGGACCAGCTCGCCACTGCGATTTTGTACCAAACCCCACGCCTTGACTGAGCCGTCAAAAAACTGAAACAAATCAAATGATGGTTCAACCGTAAGGTAGTTCGGGCCCTGAATCCGTGTTGCACAGCCGGACAGCAGTGCCGCCACAACGAACACACGACACAATTTTTTGATCACTCACTCAACCCCAAAAGTTGTTGCCTCAATTCCGGCTGAGAGGTGGTGTCAGCCAACCAAATATCAAAGAAACGACGACTCAGTTGCACATCCGCGATCGTCCCAAGGAAATTGTCATTCAGATAATAAGTGCTGCCCGATGCCGGATCATGGATTCCAACCAGCTGATCGCCGACTGCCACATCGGGGAATAAAGCCATCAGATCTGTCCGCCACTGCGCTAAGACTTGTTCATCAGTAACACCTTGGTCTGCGATTTGATCAATGGAGGCTTCGGCAATGTCGTGCCCTTTGACAGGACGTAAATAATTGAGTTCGAGCCGAACCCGAGCATCTGGATCATAGCGTCCCGAGTCCGTGTAGAGCTTGATGTCATAAATATCCCAAAAGAGAACAGAGAGCCGACCTTGACCGACTAACACACCAGGCTGACTCGCAAGCGAGGCCGTGGTGTCGGCATGGGTCATCACAATAAACAGAAATCCAGCGAGAACACGCACAACGAACATAGATGGCGTTGTCATTATCCGTCCGGATGCTTTGCTGCATCCTCATGCAGCTCGATCGCCAACTCAATCAACCGTTGCACATCAAGCTTGCCATAGTGTGCACGGCTCCACTCCAATCCCTCTCGCAGTTGCGCTTCATCGAGTGCCATTAAGCCAGTAATGATCTGATCGTGCGCGCCACGGACCAACGTCTCGACCTCGGATACCTTTTTTGCCAACTCACATTTCCTCGTTATCAGCTCTACAGCCAAATCATGGGGCTGGAATCATCGGTTTCCACTCAAAAATCACCTGGATGACCGTTTGCAGAATAGAACGCACTCGTCGAATATCTCAGTTGCAGTGATGAACGCTTACCGCTCAGCAGCCATCTTTTGCCCTGAAGCGCATTGGAAGGCTGTGGCAAACAATCAGCCCATCTATATAGATCACTCCTGCGGCTGGTGAAACATCCCGTAAGCAGACACCACGAGGGCTTGATATTGCCGTAACTGCATTAACGCTGTCCGGGTCAATTTGAAGCAACGCGCACGTGAATCCTGCAGTTCTGTCGGTACAATCAGGTCCCGTTCGATCAATCCTTTCATCACCCCACGCAAAGTGCTTTCTGCGCAATGCGTAGACAGACAGAGCACTTTCATCATCAGTGGCGAAGGATGACTGCGGTACAGTTCCATCAGCACATCGAGCTGTGTCTGTGTCACACCATCAAGACGATTCCGCTCAAACATTCGTACCATTTGATACGCATTTCCGAAGTCGATTTGAGAGGCGTGCCAGTGCGCTTTATCCATGCCGTGAACATAGCATCGACCCCATACAAGTCAGTGGACGCGAACCGACAAAAAATGCGCGAAATCCGCGATTATAAGAATCTGTTTTTATTGAACTAATACTTTTTTTATTGATTGATAAGCGCGGTATTTGATGCCATTTCCCATCGTCAACTGTGTGACGACTCGGCACTTATCACTACATTTTTGAGTGTTCATCGAAACAACTAACGTAACGATTCGTCATGGAATACCGGGCATCAGACAACAGCTTGCTGACATTTGCGATCAAACAGATGAAGGCAAACCCCTACCCGGGACTCCCCGAATCAACGGCCGTCAGCCCGGAATCACGTCGCCATGGCGCAGTCGAAGCTGTACTGACTGAACTGCAAACCAACCCGATCGCACTTCGCTGTGCAGCCCACCTCATTGTGGATCATGCAATACAGCACATAGACACTCATGCCTGCGACGGGTAAGCGCATTACACACAGTCATTTCAAATCCACCCACCACTTCGCAACGAACGACCGCCGACAGTAATCGGTCAAAAGATTGATCAACACACCATCAATCCACTAGGATGCAGACACTCACTTAAGAAAGAGGATCTCCTCCGTGCGCACATGTTCAGTTTGTGGAACCGAAATCGATAAAACCACCGCTTACACTGTCTCTGGCGAGCAAAAAGCACAGGGCCGTCGCTGTATTAATTGTGTTGAGGGTGCTGAAAACACTGCGCCAAAGGCCGCTCCAGCGTCACAACCCGCAGCCACTGCCGAGCCCGTCGCAGAGCCCTCGGTCGCGCCAGCTCAACCGAGCAAAGCAGCGAGCTCCTCGGATGCCCCGACTCATGACAGTCCTCAAGGCGTCTCGAAAACCACATACATCATTGCGGCCATTGCTGTGATCGTGGTGCTGATCGCTCTGGCTGACTGACTCGGTCGCGCTTTTGCTTTCAGTACAAAAGCGCAGCGCCACCGGCCAGTAAGGTGGCAGCGAACAAAAACCAACGCAAGATCTTCGGGTCTGTGTGCACGGCTAACTTGACTCCGAGAATAGCGCCAAGCACATAACCAACGGACAAGATGCCACCTGCCAACCAGGCCACTTGGTCTTGCCAGATAAAAATTACTAACGAGACCGTCGTAAAGACCAAGGTACACACCAGCTTGATGGCATTGGCTCGCACGAAGTCATAGCGCAATGTGCCTGCGATCGATGCCAATAAGAGAAATCCGACCCCCGCCTGCACAAATCCACCGTAGAAGCCTGCGGCCAATAAGCCAAACCACGCTGATGGTGTATTACGCACCAGTCTGACAGCTGTGCCGCTGGGCGGAGAAACAACAGCGGGCCGAAACAAAACCAGCAAAGACATCAGGATCATGGTGCCAATCAACAATGGCTTGAGAATATCTGACGGTGCGAAAGCGGCGGCCAAAGCACCAAACAGCCCACCAACAGCCATTGGGATAAGAATCAGCTTCAAATCAAATGTATCCAAGCGATCGTGGCGCTTGAACTCAGAAACAGCCACAACTGACTCAATGAAGATGCCGACACGATTGGTTGCGTTGGCCACTTCCGGCGGCATGCCCATCAACATCAGAGTCGGCAGCACAAGATTAGACCCACCACCGGCCACTGTATTGATCGCACCGGCAATCAATGCCACTGCAATCAGAACTACAACCTCAACGCCCGTAAACTCCAAGAACACCTCCTCACTGTGCCGTAGCGGAAATCAGGGCACCGCGCATCATCGCAGAGGAGCTAAATAGGCCGCAATCGAGGATTACATTTCAATGATCTGTGGCGTATTCAGTTCCAACAGCCAATCGGCCAATTCAGTCGCCACTGGCTTGCCATGTTCGCCAAGAAATGCCAATAACCGCTCTGGTGTCATGGTGACGATTTGGGCTTCTGGGAAGCCAAGCGCATCGACCTTACTGAGTGCAACATCGACATCACCGACGGTGTAGTGCACATGCGAGTCACTGGACAGCGCCACCTTCCAATCATGGCGCATCACCGACTCCAGAATTTCCTCACAAAATGGCTCGCTTCCCAAGCGGGAACTTACAAATGAAGAGTTGTTAATCTCAATCAAGACGTTGTGATCACGGGCTGCTCTGACCACTTCATCTACATCAATTGGATAGTTCGGGTTTCCTGGGTGTCCAAGGATTTGGATCAACCCAGACTCGATTGCAGCAATCATTGATGCCGTATGTGTCGCACGATCTACCGGTGGATACACCGGCTCATGAAAGCTTGCGATGCCAAAGTCCATGTAACTCATCAAAGTCGCATTGACATCAAGCACACGTGATCCCGGCAAAATATTTGCCTCAATCCCACGCAGCATTGCCACGCCATATTTGATGCGAGGCAATACCCGCATGTTGCCAAAATGCCACGGATGCGGCGCATCCGGCATATCTGGCCCATGGTCGGTAATACTGAACAACTGAAGCCCTTTTTCCGCTGCTTCGCGAAAATATTCATCAACTGTCGAAAACGCATGGGTACTGGCAACCGTGTGGGCGTGAGTATCGGTCAATTGACGCATGTAGACTCCTCAGTTGATTTTGTCAGTGTAAGCAGGTTTTATTGCAACGTTTTGACAGCGGATCCCTGGCCTTGAGAACACCTATCATCTCCTACGCAGAGGCTTGGATGCCCAGACATCAACGTTGGCTAATTAAAGCCATCGAAACAGTCAGTGGGCGTGGTCGCTTGGTGTCACGATATCGGCAGTTCCAAAGAGCTTCAACCACGGCATCTGGAAATAGCGTCTGGGATGTTGCACTTGATCATTTGGGCGCGCGCGGTCCCTCAACGAATCAGTTTAAGCCACCCACTCGTCGCCCTGGCCGCGGATTACTCCTAGTGGCAAACCATCCGTTTGGTGTCGCCGACGGCGTCACGCTCGCCTGGATCGCTTCGCGAATTGATCCTAATTTCAGAGTCATTGCCAATGGTGTGCTATGCCAAGAGCCTGCACTCAATGCCAATATTCTGCCGGTTGAATTTCAACCCTCTCGCAACGCGACCAAACGCAACGTCGAAACACGACGCCAAGCCATTGCCACCTTAAGATCTGGCGGCGTGGTAGCCCTTTTCCCTGCGGGTGCCGTGTCGTGGTCGCCGGCAAAAGGAGTCCCTGTACAGGAGGACACTTGGAAGCCTTTGGTTGGACGACTCATCAAAGCGGCCCGGCCAGATGTTCTGCCAATTCGGTTTTCTGGATCAAATTCGGCCCTGTTTCAGCATGCCTCGAGAACCGCCATGACCTTTCGCCTTGGACTGTATCTCTACGAAATCAGAAAGCGTCTTGATTACCCAATTGAATTCACAGCACAGACACCCATTCCGATCGAAGAAATTCCCGATTTACCCGAACAAGCACTGGCGTCCTGGCTACAACATCACGTAGGCCACTAAGCCTCAGGTAACGGAATCCATTCCGTCTCGCCTGGCACTGCGCCAAACCGGCCCGCTTGCCAATCCTGTTTTGCCTGCTCAATGCGATCGCGTCGGGATGAGACAAAATTCCACCACAGGTGTCGCGGTCCATCCAAAGGCTCACCACCGAAAACAAGGATGCGAGTACCATACAGAGCCGACAACTCGACCGTTTGGCCGGGCGTTAAAATTAATAGCGTCTCACTTGGATAACGGATCCCATCAACCTGAAGGTCTCCACCGAGACTGTACACGGCACGCTCCGCAAGCTCAGCCGGCACAACAAATCGCGATCCTGCCGCCATCTGCACATCGAGGTACAGGGTCTCAGCTGGAAACTGCACTGGCGAGCACAATCCGTCATGTCGGCCCATCACCACCCGACCCTCGATGCCATCATCGTCCCAAGTGGGAATTTGCGCGGCACTGTAGGGAAGAAACTCCGCATCTGTTTCCTCCAAACTCGTCGGTAATGCCAACCAGCTCTGAATTCCAAACAATTCAGATCGACTTGCACGGGAGATCGCGTCGGACCGCTCGGAATGCACAATGCCAGAACCCGACACCATGAGATTGGCAGCCAAGGGGCCAATGACCATATCTGAGCCGAGGCTGTCGCGGTGTTGGATGTGGCCTGAAAACAAATAAGTGAGTGTCGCAAGTCCGATGTGGGGATGTGGGCGCACATCAATACCTGAACCCTCCAAAAGCTCCCCCGGGCCCATTTGGTCCCAAAAAACGAAAGATCCAACTGACCGGACATCTCGCGACGGCAAGGCGCGTTTCACCTGCATGTCACCGATGTCCGACGTACGCGGGATCACTTGGGCCTGAATTGCTGTTGCCTGTTTTTTCATATTGCAATTATGGCGTCGATTGGCTGTATCAACACCCCAATTACCCCCACAATTCCGTTCCATTTTGGAAGCAGTGCACATCGCTTTCCTTTCGAGGGCAAGCGGCGTATCGTGCCGCCATGCTTACTGTCTGCCTGTTCCAACCAGAGATTCCGCCCAATACCGGCAACATCATTCGGCTGTGCGCCAACACCGGAGCACAGTTGCACTTAATCGAGCCGCTTGGCTTCTCTCTGGATGAAAAAGCAGTCCGGCGATCTGGACTTGACTACCATGATTTGACCCGAGTCACGACCTACCCTGATTGGGATCAATACGTACAACAAACACCCGGGCGGAAATTTGCGCTCAGCACCAAAGGGCGGGTGCGCTATGATCAAGTGGCCTATCAGACAGGGGATATTCTGGTGTTTGGGCCAGAGACGCGCGGCTTACCCGCAGACGTTCGCGAGAGTGATGCATTTGCTGAGGTTGTCACGCTACCAATGCAGGCCAGTAGCCGCAGTCTGAACCTCTCAAATGCTGTCGCCATCGTGCTGTTCGAGGCATGGCGCCAACTGGACTTTTTCGGAGCAGACACATGAGTCTCTACACCCTCAACGGAATTCAGGTCAGCTTTGGCGGGCCAGCAATCCTCGATGGCGTCAATTTACGGATTGACCCGCGCGAGCGGATCGGCCTTCTTGGACGCAACGGTGCCGGCAAATCGACGCTGATGAAGTTAATTGCGGGCGAGATTCTCCCCGATGCTGGCGACATCAACAAACCGCAAAGTTTGAAGGTTGCTCGGCTAGTTCAAGATGTGCCCATGGGAACTCAAGGGACTATTTTTGAAGTGGTCGCCTCAGGTCTCGGTGAGCTCACCCCGGTCCTTGCACGTTATCACCAAGCATTGAAACGGATTGAAACAGACCACTCTGAGGCCGCGATGACTGAGCTGGAAAAAGCACAGCACGCGTTGGAGGCCAACAACGCATGGCGCGTTGAACAAATGGTGGAACAAACCCTCTCAAAATTCTCACTCGATTCCGAAACACAATTCAATGCATTGTCTGGTGGGATGAAACGCCGCGTGCTACTGGCACGCGCACTGGTCATCGAACCCGATTTGCTTTTACTCGACGAGCCCACCAACCATCTCGATATCCCTGCAATTGAGTGGCTCGAGGAGCAAATTCGTCAGTTTCAGGGGGCTGTATTGTTCATCACCCACGATCGGCGCTTTTTACAGGCCCTCTCCACCCGAATCGTCGAGCTCGACCGCGGTATTTTGCGCAGCTACTCCTGCGATTACCTGACCTATCTCGACCGCCGCGATCAAGAGCTGGCCGCAGAAGAGGAGCAGTTTGCACAGTTCGACAAAAAACTTGCGAAAGAAGAGGAATGGATCCGACAAGGAATCAAAGCTCGTCGCACCCGCAATGAGGGGCGGGTCCGTGCACTTGAGCAGTTGCGGCGTGAACGCCTCGCACGAAGAGAACGTCAGCGCTCCGCTGAACTGACTCTGACGGATGCATCAAAATCTGGAAAGTTGGTGATCGAGGCCACAGAGCTCGGCTTGACATTGGGTGGGAAAACACTGTTTAGCGGCTTCTCCACTGCGGTTATGCGCGGCGATCGAATCGGCGTGATTGGGCCCAATGGCGCAGGGAAAAGTACCCTGATTAAAACCTTATTGGGCCAACTCACGCCCAGTGAAGGGCAGGTCCGGCTTGGCACCAATCTCGAACTGGCGTTATTTGACCAGTTGAGGGAGACCTTAGATGACGATGCAAGCGTAATCGATAACCTGCAACACGGCTCTGATTTTGTCGAGATAGGCGGCGGGAAGAAACACATCATCGGTTACCTACAAGATTTTTTGTTTTCACCGGAACGGGCACGCGGTCCCGCGCGCATGCTGTCTGGTGGAGAACGCAACCGACTGCTTTTGGCACGCCTGTTTTTAAAGCCTGCAAACTTGCTAATCATGGACGAACCGACCAACGATCTCGACCTGGAAACGCTCGATCTGCTGCGTGACACCTTATTGCAATATCAGGGCACGTTGATTCTGGTCAGCCATGATCGCGACTTCATCGATTCGGTAGTTACAAGCCTCTGGTCATTTGATGCCGATGGTCACTTACGGGAGTATGTCGGTGGCTACTCCGATTGGTTACGGCAGCGACCTGACCCGGCAGCCCTGGCTGTGAACAATGAACAGACAAAAACCGAAGTAACCTCAAACGAGACGGTCAAGGCCAATACCAGCCCTGCAAAAAAGAAGTTGGCCTTTCATGAACAGCGCGAATACAACGAGCTCAGCGCACAAATTGAGCAGATTGAAGCAGAGATTGGCGCGCTCGAGACCGCCATGGCTTCAACCGAATTCTACACCCAAGATGCCGATCAGGTGGCCACAAAGACCGCTCATTACAAAGCGATGCAAGCGGAACTTGAAGTCAAATTCGAACGCTTTCTTGAGCTGGATGAACGCAAAAACTGATTCTGATCAAGCCCACGCGCTGTACCGGCCGATATGTGTCACAACAGCGCTAAGCTCAAAGCTGAATTACACAGAGGGTCTGCCATGCTTGTAATCGATATCGAAACAATCCCTACACTTTGGCCGAGGGTTCTTATTGTGTTGTTGGTGATTGATGCCATGGATCTTGCGATCATTAAGGTGGCCAAGTTGCTCGGATCCAGCACCTCATCGATTAATATGATGTCGCCTCATGCGCACTGGCGCTGTATTTCAAACCCAGCTTTGTTAGCCTAGTGTCATGACGCATGTAATTTTGACAGTAATATTTCTGATGAGTGCAGCTGTTGCAGATGCGCGCAGCTTTACGCGCTCTGATACAAGCCAAGAATTCTGTAAGGACATCGTTAACAACCTGAGAGAGGTGGGCGTCTCAGTCTCAGAACGCGCAATGTCCAGCTGCGCGCTACAGGTACTCGGCGGTGCGCAAGCAAGTTTTGAGCGCCCGACAGGTGATCCACTGAATGTCACCGTCAAGAGCAATCCCTACCGTATGTTCGTCACGCGGGGTGAGAGCGAGATCGGTACATGTTACGTACTGCACCCACGCAAAGTGACACGCAAGGTGGCTTATAGGGACTGCTGATGAACCAGCCGCAGCTCAAATTAAAGCTGGTAATGGGGGAGCAGCACACGCTGCTTGGCCCGGGCAAAATTGTGCTACTGCATGCCATCGCCAAAGAGCACTCATTGTCCAAAGCAGCTAAATCCATCGGTATGTCCTACCGCCGTGCATGGCTTTTGATCCAAGAATTGAACGACTCACTCAAAGAACCGGTCTTGGTGACACAGACGGGTGGACAAGCAGGTGGTGGAAGCGTACTCACGCCAATGGCATTTGAACTCATCGCGCTGTACCAAACGCTTACCGACGAGGCCGAGGCGGCAACCGAGCAAACCCGAAGCCGCCTCGCCATGCTGATTAAACCAGATTAGACAGCCGCCAACGCCGCTGCATAATCGGGCTCTTGCCCAATTTCTGGAACCAATTCGACGTGTTGCACAGTGCCTTCGCCATCAATCACAACCACGGCGCGGCTGGTCAGTCCTTGCAACTTTCCAGACAAAATCGTGACGCCGTAATCATCTGAGAAATTGGACCGGAAGGTGGATCCAGTCTGCACGCGCTCAAGACCCTCAGCGCCACAAAAGCGCGACTGCGCAAACGGCAAATCGGCACTGACGCACACCACTTGGGTGTTCTCGAGTGCCGCAAGCTCTTCATTGAACCGACGCGTGCTTTGCGCGCATGTTGGCGTGTCGATGGAAGGGAAAATATTCAAAATCAGATTCTGCCCTGCAAAATCAGCGAGGGTGAGCGTGGTCAGGTCCGTGGCCACCAGTTGAAATTCAGGTGCCTTGGCACCGACCGCTGGCAAATTGCCCGCGACTTCAATCATGTCACCGCGGTGTGAAATCGTAATCGGCATGGGGTGTCCTCATTGTCATTGCTTTAAGCGTTGATCATGGGGTGTTTCCAGGCCGCTTTCAATCAGTCTTTGACCACCCGAGTGGCTTGCTCAAACAGTGGCAGGTACGCACCATAGCCTCGCGCCTCGAGCGCGGCCACGGGAATGAACTCGAGTGCCGCTGAATTAATGCAATAGCGCAGTCCTGTGGGCGCAGGGCCGTCAGGGAATACATGACCCAAGTGCGAATCTGCAAATTTTGAGCGGACTTCAATCCGGGTCATAAAAAATGACCGATCTTCATGCTCGACGATCAACTCGCTTTCCAGCGGCTGCCAAAACGAAGGCCAACCAGTGCCCGAGTCATATTTGTGTAACGAGCTAAACAACGGCTCTCCCGAGACCACGTCAATATAGATACCATCGTCTTTCAGATTCCAGTAGGCGTTGTTAAATGGCGGCTCAGTGCCGTCTTTTTGCGTCACCCGGTACTGCTCATCGGTCAGTTTGGCGCGAATCTCTGCCTCTGAAGGCTTGATGTAACGGCTTTGACGTGGTGGCGCATCGGCAAATATCCGATACGCCTCTCGGCCCTTCCACACAGAGCTCAGGAACTGATCTCGACCAGACCGTAGACGATAGAAGTTGTACTGCAATCCGTTGGTCTTGTAGTAATCCTGATGGTATTGCTCTGCCACATAAAACGGCATGGCCTCGCGTATTTCAGTGACTATGGGGCCATCAAAAATTGCATCCGCCGTGAGCCGTTGTACCGCGTCCAACGCCAATGCCCGTTGCTCGGCTGTGTGAGCAAAAATCGCTGTTCGGTAATGTGGGCCACGATCGACAAATTGTCCGCCTGCATCAGTGGGGTCAATCTGACGCCAAAAAACTTCGAGCAACGTCTGATAACTGACAACAGACTCATCGTAAGTCACTTGAACCACTTCAAGATGGTCTGTTTGACCGGCTGACACGGCACGATACGTCGGATTGACCTGTTCGCCGCCCATGTAACCGGAGACCGCAGAAACTACTCCGTCGATTTTCTCAAATGGCGATTCAAGACACCAAAAACATCCACCTGCGAATGTTGCCTGCTGGGTTGCAGCGGCTGTGGTGGTGGAGCACAACAAAGCAAA
>Ga0209654_1000124_pt1 | contig 79932 bp, 74 predicted proteins | sample SaaInl1SG_22_DNA_FD_184646 | JGI IMG/M metagenome (GOLD analysis project Ga0209654, IMG submission 184646) | Marine microbial communities from expanding oxygen minimum zones in the Saanich Inlet - ESP_161SG_22_DNA (SPAdes) (version 2) | ecosystem: Environmental > Aquatic > Marine > Intertidal... | reverse complement strand
CTGTTAAAATGTCAAATACTTTCATATTGTATACTCCTGTCAGTAATATTTATACTCTTAAAACAATTTTACTTATTTACTCTTAATAAATACCTATATAATGATGATTGGAGAGAAGATGTTCACTGATAGAAGAGAAATAACATCTAATACAGAAAAATACGCATATACTATTACCGACATTGAATATCCGTTAAGAGAATTACAAGAACTCTATAACGAGATTAAAGATCAAGAAATTGATTATAGTACGATACGCGATCGTGCTACACACGGTCTGTTTAGTTCAATTAAATCTGACGACTACTTAACGTACCCTGTCATTAAAAATCTAGTAAAAATGTTTAACCCACTTACTAAAAAAATTGGAAGTGGAAATATTGCAATAGTTGTATACAAACCGGGATTTGTTTTTAGACCGCATATCGACTTTTCTCGCAAAGCATGTATTATGTTTCCTATTTGCCCAGCGGGCAAAGATGCTCCTATTGATTTTTACGAACAGAAAATTCTAGAAGGATTAGACATTCACGGTAATGATGCTGACCATAACGACGATCTATATTTAGGATCTCATTTTTATTCTTTAAAACATCCTACAATTACAAATACAGAAGTTCCTCATGGTGTTAGAAATGACACAAACGATGTTAGGGTGCAATTGCAGTTTAGTATCTATGATGATTACGATCAGTGCATAGAAAGAATAAAAACAAAAGAGTTTCTTAACCTCTAATCTATTAAGTTTGTATTTTTTTAAATTTTATATGATATTAAATAATCAACTATGATTACAAGATATAATATTATTGATCGAAACGATCATGTATACGAAACTGTCAATTCATTAAATGAAGCAGATGAGTATATCAGTCATATGAAATCTATTTTACCTGAAATAGTCTTAACATATCAAGAAATTAAAATCAGTTTAGTAAAGTCGGGTTTTGGAAGAGATCCTGATTTACATTAATCTATATGATTGAAATGAGCTAACGCTCATTTAGTTTTCGCTAACGCTCAAACTATAACACTTCGTTTGTTGATAGAAGTAATAGATATGAATTAAAGCATTATTGCGATAGCAATAATGTAATTGCTTCATGTAGATTGTTTCAGTCAGACGGAACCTGTTACGGTTCCATCTAATCTCAAAACTTCATGTGAGTTCGTCACAGCCGAGACTTGGAAGTAGGTGTTTATCTGCTACACAATGGGCTCTGACCTTTCCCAACCTACGTCGACATCTTATACGCTATACCGTATATTCTTAAAATATACGCTACACCGTATAATACCCGTTGCTTCGTTCCTATGCATACGGTTTTTATGTGTAATGTGCAGTTTTTCGACAGCCAACAATCTATCTATATCAACCAGTAGCCCAATTTGTCTGATGGCTTCCGCACTCTGGTGCGTCGATCAATATGTACGTGTGCTTCTATACGAGAGCTTTTTCCACAGCGGTATTTGCAAACTGGCCCGCCAACCTTAAGTGTTGGATTGTTTTGCCTTAATTTGATGCTCTAACAATGCCTGTCGCAATTTATCGGAACCGCCAACTCTAACATTAATAATTCCATTGTAATACTCGTCGCTCTCTAATACACGGCGGTCAAATTGCTCTCTTGCCTCTATATAGGACATTTCGCCTCTACCTTTACATAGGTATAATATTTCTCTTGTAAACTTATCTTCGCCTAGTGCGGCTACATCTGCATTGAGTCTATCACTAGAACCCCAGTAATCACGCCAATCGCTTTCCTTAGTGCCGCGTCTCTTATTCTTCTTGCCTTTGAGTGGTGGCTTAGTAGTTTTAAATTTGGCTAGTTTTTTGCCTATGTATTTTTGGCCTGTAGTGGTGTTGGTAATAAGGTAAACAAAGCCTTCATATTCGTCTGGTATTTCGTCAATTGTTTTTCCTTGATAAGTCCACTGCATGAACTTATATATGTGTGCCTATTCGTCTTTGCCTTCATTTTTGGTTTGATGTTTTTCGTGTATTTCGTCCATCCGTAATTTTGCTAAAGTACGTATTTCTCTTAGCCATTTTCTACTTTCTCGATGTGTTCGTGTAGAGTTTCTAGCTTCAAACTTTTCGTTTGCTTTAAAATACGCCATATAGGCTTTAGTTAATAAATCGTGAGTGTCGTCATTCATTCTACTACTTCAACATCATTCTCGTAACTTGTAAATCCGTTCTCTTTTACAACTTTAAGAATAGTGTTCACTCTTCCTACTAGTTCATCTTTATGCGAAATTAAGAAAATATTCTTTTCGCGTTCTCGTGCAATCTTTTTAAGAACAGCAAGTGATCCTTCAACACCAGCAGTGTCCATACCACTATCAATCAACTCGTCAATGAACAACAAGTTGATATTCTGATATAAACTTTCCCAAACATCGCGGAATGCAAAACTCATACCCAAGATAAGTCTGTTGCGCTCACCACGTGATAAGTTATCAAAGTCTAGATCTTGTCCTAGCTGTGTAATCTCAACATTCAAATCGTTTTGGAATACAACTTGGTGCGGCAATCCTAAGCGATCAAGATAATATGTAAGTCTGTTATTAAGATATGCTAGATTTTGTTCAATAATTTTCTTGCGAATAAAACTGTCTTTGTTTGTAAGCAGTTTTAACAAAAACTCTTGATGTTCTTTGTAACTTGTAAGATCATTAACTGCACTCCAATCAATCTGTTGTATAGCACTATTGCTTAGTTCATCAATTTGTGTCTGATACGGATCGATTTCTTGTTGTTTGTTAGCAAGTGTTTGCTTCAAACTATCAACGTTTTGTCTATGGTCGTATGCCTCTTTAGCACTTTCATAGAATGTTGTAGGCTTACCATTGATGTCACCGATATTATCAAGCGCCTTTAATACATCGGCAAGTTTGTTTGCAATTTCGTTTTGATAAGAGTTTGCATCATCAAATTCTTTTGTTTTACGCTCTGCAATTTCTGCTTTTTTATCTTCATGTAGCTCCTGACCACATGTATAACACACTGCATCTTCTAATTCTGCGATATCTTTAACAGCCTTTTCAACAGCCTTGTCTGCACGTTGTAGTGCCGGCTCCAGTGTGCTTAATTCTTTTTTAAGAGCCAAAATGGCGTTGTTATGTTCAGTCCAATTAGCTAGTTTTTCATGCGCTTCTAGTTCAGACTCTACATCTAAATGTTCTAATTCTGTAATACCTTGTTGTAATCTTGTACAGTCTTGTTCTTTTTTAGCAAGCCAAGCACGTTGAGTACTTTTTAGACTTTCAATTGTTGAACTAATTTTTTCATTTGCAGTCTGGATTGCTTCGATTTTAAGAGTCTCTTGTGTAATTGCTTCTTTAGTTTGTCGAACTTGCTCTTTAAGGGCATCTGCTTTTTCTGACAAAATAGTAATACCTAACAATTGCTCAATGATTGCACGTTGATCATTTGTCCGCATTGCTAGAAACGGTTCTGAGTAGGTATTAAGTGCAACAATATGTTTAAACATGTCGTGCGACATGCCAAGCATATCATTAATAAACTCTTGAGTCTTACGTGAATCACCTTGTGACTCGTCGGATACTTCTTGTTCCTGATTATTAATATAAAATTTTAAAAATGTAGGTGAGCGTCCTCTTTCAATTTTATAAGTTGTACCATCTTTTTCAAAGTCTAAAGATACAACCATACCTTTACTATTTGTTTTATTAATAAGGTTATTGCGTTTAATATTAGTTAATGCAGTTCCATACAATGCATATGAAAGAGCATTAATGATAGTAGTTTTTCCGGTTCCGTTTCTACTACCAGCATCGTCTCCACCTTGATCTAAGTTTTCACCAAGAACTAATGTTAACTTTTCTTTGCTAAAATCAATCGCCTGGGTTTGATTGCCCACGCTCATGAAGTTCTTTACTGTTAAATCTTTTATGCGGATCATTTTATAGCTCGTTATAGATGTCTAGTAGCATCTTTTTGTTAAAGTTTTCAGTATCTAATTCTGCAATTTCCTTAGATACAATTTCGTCAACTGTTTCAAAAGTACTAATGTCTAAGTCTGTAGTAATTTCTTCAATTTGCTTTTGCGGAATAAGTGTAATTTCTCTACAACCATGTTGTGAGATGTATGTTTCCTTAATAAATTGTGCTTCTTCGTAACTAATAGGCAAGTCAATAGTAACACGCAAATACATTTTAGGTTTAATGATATCTGAATTAGGATCTAACAACTTGCTTAATGTAGTTGTACGATACTTAGGACAATTCCACCAATTGATATATTCAGGTTCTTTGTTATTTTCACGATCAAGAATCATCATACCGCGTTCATCATCTCCTGCATCTGCATAGTTGTGCGGAAACGCATTACCGATATAATGAATTTTACCTTGTACTTGACGTTTGTGAAAATGTCCACTAAACACATACTCTTGGTGCTGAAAGTGGCTTGGCCGCAAGTCGCCGTGATCAGGCATTTGTACCATGGCGTTCATGTAAAAGCTAGGAAGTTCAAAGTGTCCAAACATATATTTAGATTTAATATTTTCGATCTTCTTCCATTCTTCGCCTACTAACCAAGGAACAAGTGCAACATCTTCAATTTCAGTGATTTCGTCAACTAATGTAACCCCAGGAATATGCCTACCAAAGATTGTAGAACTTACATCTCGCTTGTCTTTATAATACAAGTCGTGGTTACCTACAAACATATAAAACTTATCAAATGCCGCACCTAGCTTTTCTAAACTGCGAATAGTAGCATCCATAGTTGTTAGGTTAAGACTATTTCGGTTATGGTGCCAATCTCCGCAGAAAATGCCAGTTTCGCAACCGTTAGCTTTTGCTTGTTCGATAAACCAATCTACAAATTCTTCACAATCGTCGTTGTGAACTTTGCTGTTACCTTTCAAGCCGAAATGTATGTCTGTAAAGACTGCCGCTTTTTTAAACAAATTTTAATCCTCTTCTCGTTATTATAACTGAGTTTTGTAACAAGGTCAACCGATTTTTTTACTTTGACGCATCATTTTTTGATCTTTCTAGGTTTCTCTCCCATTCTCCTTGTGATTGTCTAGTATATGACGGGCTCATATCGTTCATTTCCAAGATGTCGTCACGGATGTTTTGATTGCGCTTTTCAATGTTAATAACACGTACAAATGAGTTAGTAACTGCCGCTGTATAGTATGCAAACGGATTGTTTGATTTTGACTCGTCAAACTGTAGTCCGATCTGTGCTAATTGTAAGATAGCTTGTCCACGCATTTCGTCATTGTAGGTGTAACCTCGTACATTGCCACGGGTAGCATAACGATCGCATAGCTTCATCCACATTAGTGCAAGTTTGTTAGTTGCCTTGCCGTGGTCTTTATTAAAGAAGCCGTTTTGCATGCCGCCTTCCCAATGACTTTTACCTACGCATACTAGTTCGTCGTTTTCGTCAAATTTATAATGTTGAAAAGGAGGAAAATTTAATTTAATTTTATAGTCGGCTACTGTTTTAGGATTTTTCTTACGTCCTGGTTCTTCCGGAATATGATCAAAAGTCATAATGCGAAACACTAGGTCTTCTTTTTGTATCTTTTTATAATCAACTTCAAATTCTGCTAGTTTTACTTTTCTTCCAGCTTCTTTGGCTTTTTCAAACGCTTCCTGTTGCAAGCGTTTTGCTTGTGCTCTTTTAGCTTCTGCTATAGTACGAATATTAATTTTTTCAATACTAGGCAAAATTAAATCATACTGAGAGTATTCAGGTGCAGTATAACTACAGAATGTACTCTTTGATTTGTGTATTTCTTTCAAAATATCTTTATTGTTGAGGTAATTTACTCTTTTATTCATGAACTCTCCTGATTATTAGTCATATTATAAACTATGTAGATAACTTTGTCAACTAAATAATGTATATAGGAGACAAATAATTATGGCAACAACACTTTTTAGAGGTCTGCGCGATAGCGTAAACCAGTTTAGATCCTCCCTTCCAACAGGAACAGGTGCTCCTGGACAAAGTCCGTTTTCTGGTAGTATCCCTACTGCAATTAACAATGCCTTAGGTGAAGTCCAAGATATCGGACAGCAATTGTTTAGCGGTGGGCTAGGAAGTTCATTAAATTTCATGAGTGCATTGCGTTCTAGAAATATTCCAACTCCTACCCTTGGTAATGCTGGCGGCAATTTAGGCGGACAAGCATCTTTCACTACAGGCGGAAATGTTGAAGAAAAAGATTGGCGAGTTTCGTTGTCGTTGCCAAATACTCCGAGTGCATTTTCTAAGTCTCCAATGTTTCAATTATTAAGGTCTACTAAAAATAGTATGGTCTTTCCATTTACGCCAACAATACTTTTGCAACACAGTGCAAACTATAGTAATGTTGAACCTGTACATACTAATTATCCTGCTTATGCATATAGAAATTCAAGTGTGAACGAGATTGTAGTAACTGGTCAATTTTATGTACAAAACGAATTAGAAGCACAATATTGGATGGCTTGCTTACATTATTTAAGATCAGTAACAAAAATGGATTATGGTACATTTGCAGAAACTGGCGGTCCGCCACCTATTGTAAAATTAAATGGATACGGTGATTATGTGTTTAATAATGTTCCTGTAGTTATTACAACATTTTCTGTTGATATGCCTCCTGAAGTAGATTATATTGCAACAGGACTAAAAGGACAGTCACTAAGTGCAGCCAACGAAATAAGTTGGGCACCAGCTGAATCACAGTTTAGTGTATCATGTCAACCGATCTACAGCAGACAAAAACAAACACAATTTAATTATAATATGTTTGTTGGCGGGCATGATATTGGAAGAGGATATATCTAATGGCAAATCATCCATACCGAGACACTGCAATTGGTTCTGATGGAACACTTGAACTTTGGAATATCAGACCTGTTCCTGCATACACAGATGATGTGTTATATACAGTTGAACCTCAATACAGCAATCGTCCAGATTTATTAGCACATGATTTGTATGGAGATTATTCGTTATGGTGGATTTTTACACAGCGTAATTTAAATGTGCTTGAAGACCCAATTTATGATTTAAAAGCCGGAGTACAAATATATCTACCATCGCCTCAACATGTTAAAGATACACTAGGAGCATAAATTATGCCATATACGTTCCCATCGGGGCAACCTATAAGAACAGGACCAAACGGAGAGTTGTTAGGCGGCACATATACACCGCCGGGTCAAGAATCTTTAGCTCCTCAAGTAGAAGGCGATCCGGAACAAGTTAAAGAAATTGCTAATATGCTAGGTATGCCTGGCCTAGCTAATCTAGTTGATCAATTCCAAAGTGCAGGTGAAATTAGTTCAAATATAACTGCACTTGCTGAAGGAATTTCAGATCCTCGACAAATTGCTAGTACTATAGGTGATTTAGCGAATGAAGCAGTTACAGACTTTACTGATCAATTACCTACTGATCCTGGGTTTATAACAGGCGCAATAAAGAATGTTGCACAAAATAAATTATTAGGACTATTTGGGGGCGGCGGACTTTTTGGATCACATAGTTTGCCTATGCCAAACGAACTAGAACAATTTGCATCAATGAATTGTATTTTTGGATTAGGTTGCATAAGTCCGAACGAATTAAATTTTCCTGATAGATCATATAGAAAGTCGGGTATCGTAAACAATGGACAAGTGGTATTAAAGTCTGGAAAAACTCCTTTAGGAAAACCACAAACATACGCTGAAAAATATCACCGAGTAAATGGTGCTTATTATATTGACGAAGTTAATATAGACACTACTGTTGCTCCTAATCCAAGAAGTAGATCAACTAACTTTTATGGACTATCATTCCAAGTATATGAACCTTACAGTATGGGCCAGTTTTTGCAAACACTTCAACTAGCCGCTAAAAATGCCGGTTACAATAACTATCTAGAAGCACCATATTTGTTAACACTTGATTTTGTTGGTTGGGATAATGACGGAAATCAAGTTAGTCCTTCAAGACCAATAAGAAGAATGTTTCCATTAAAATTAGTAACTTGTAATTTTACAGTTAACGGCGAAGGTAGCAAGTACGATATTACATGTTCTGTTTTTAACGATGATGCATTTTTAGATGCAAATCAAAGCATTCCTGTTAATATGTCTGTGTCAGGATCAACCTTGCAAGAAATATGTCAAACAGGATTAAACAGTATTGCTACCCATTGGAATACACATCTTCTTAATAGAAGAAATGAAACTAGAGAAAAAACTGAAGTTGATGAATATATTATTGCATTTCCGGGCGACGGAACAAGTGCAAGATTAAATTCTTTAATTGCAAGTGGATCCTTAATTCCGGGCGCCGCTACAACTGGTGAATTAGAAAGAATAGAATTTGACGAAGAAGCTATTCAAACGGCATTCGCAACAGTTGATACTACATTAGCTGCCGCAGGGTATCAACAGGATAATTCAGATTTTGGCGCAAGAATTATTGAACAACAACGAGCATTTATTGACGATAGATTAGGATATTCAGTAAGACGTGGTCGACTAAGCGAAAGCATTAAAGCAACAATTGCAGGGCGTGACATTACACCTAATAGAATTGGTTCATCACCGATTTTAACAGCAGGCCCGTTAGGATCTGGAAGATCACCATTTGGTATTGCAAATTTTGCTTGGGATCCAGAATCCGGATTATTAAAAAGAGGCGGCGTAACTATTGACCCTAATCTTAGAACTATTACATTTAGAGCAGGTACAAAACTACAAAAAATATTAGAAGAACTTGTACTGTTAAGCGAATTTGGAAAATCTGTTACACAGCAACTTAATCGTCCTGACGGAATGGTTGACTGGTTTAAAATTGAAGCTCAAGTATATCTTGTTAATGATGCCGCTGCCGAAAAAGTAATGGGAAGAATGCCAAGAATTTATTTGTATAGAGTTGTACCATATCGAGTTCACAGAAGTGCATTTCAAATGCCGAACGATGTGCCGCCTGGATATGATAAACTTTACTCCCAGGCACCTAAAGTATACAATTATATGTTTACTGGTAAAAATACCGATGTATTAAATTTTGATATTAAATTTGATAATGCATTTTATGAATCAATATCGCTTGACAGAGGTAATAGAAGCGGATCAAACCAACCAAGCGAGCAATCTAATACTAATACAACACCAAATCTTGCTCTACAAGGAAATTCAAGAGCACCGCAAGGTGATGGTACTACTGTAGTTGAAGAACCACAAAATTTAAATACCGTCACAGGCGGCGCAACAACTGAAGATCCCCGATTGCGATTAGCACGATCATTTAATGAAGCCATCGTAAATAGTGGCGGCGATTTGATATCTATTGAATTAGAAGTTTTAGGAGATCCTTTCTACATTGCTGATAGTGGCACAGGCAATTATAATTCAGCCGCATCGCCAAGTTTTAACGTCAACAGTGACGGTACCATGAATCACCAAAATGGCGAAGTAGATATCATAATTAACTTTAGAACACCAATTGATTTAGATCCTGACAATGGCGGATATTTAATGGACGGTGCGTCAATTGGTTTACAAGATTATAGCGGATTATATAAAATTATTGAAGTAACAAATAGATTTAGCGGCAATGTGTTTACACAAACTATTCAAGCAGTGCGAAGAAGAAATCAGCAAAATGCAAGAGCAGGTGCACAAGTAACTGACGCAATGTTAGAAGAAGAACAGCGTCATCAAAGAAGAATTGCAGAAGCAGAACTTAATGGAACTCCGGAAGAAGTTGCATTTGCTAGAGCAGATGTTAACGGTGACGGAGTACTACAATACTGGGAAGTTCCTGATTTGGACGAAGCTACTAGAATTACTACTGCTAGAAACGAAAATAGGCGTCCTACTAACAATCCGACAGCAGGTACTACACCAGGCGGCGCAACCGCATCAGGTGCAACCGGCGACGGACTAAGAGGATCCGGTACTACAACCACAACTCCGACTACAACTCCAACCACAACTGGCGATGGCACTACTAGTACTACAGATCAACCGGCATCACCGCCTGCTCCAGTTACAGTACAACCTGGAGTCTTTAGTCCTCTTGATGTTTATTTTGATTATTCTTCTAGTGCTAGAACTTCTAATGCACCTTCTAATAATCAAGGAGTAGAACCTTCACCTACACCGACTAACGAAACAACAGTTCCGGAACGTAATTTAAATGATGTCGACCAATCAGGAAGAATTAGAGGCGGTTTGTAATGAGCAATAGACATAGACGATCATCAGGTGCACCACCAAGAGAAATGCCGCCAGGTCCGTTTTTGGCCAAAGTAATTAGTCATCTTGATCCTAAACGAAGCGGAGCATTGCAGGTACAATTACTTACAAATACAACTTCAGGGCAAGATGCTGATAATGAAGCAGGACAACTCTACACTGTAGATTATTGTATGCCGTTTTATGGCGTAAATGATGTTAGTAGTAATAGAAGAAACGACACCTATTACAGTACCCAACAAAGTTACGGATTCTGGGCAGTTCCGCCTGATCCGGGTACTAAAGTTCTTGTTATTTTTGCAGAAGGACAATCTAATCAGGGGTATTGGATCGGTTGTGTACAAGATGCATATATGAATTATATGGTTCCAAGCGGAACCCCTACAACTAAATCAGATAAAGTTGTTCAAGCTAATTTAACTGACGAATTTAAGAATAGACCATTACCAACAGGCGAATATAATAAAGCAATTCATGGTGATCAAGGAAATGATCCTGAACAGTTTTTAAAGCCACACAATCCGATGATGTTAGAAGTATTATCAAGACAAGGACTTATTGATGATATAGCTAGAGGATTAACTTCTTCTACAGCACGTCGAGAAATTCCTAGCATGGTCTTTGGAATGAATACTCCAGGACCGTTAGATAAAAGAGACGGATCTCCAAAAGGTCGATATGGTCCATCAGGTGAACAGATCGAATATTTTCGCAGTAGATTAGGCGGAAGTAGTTTTGTAATGGACGACGGCGACCCTACAGTCTTACGTGCTGGATTTGCAAAATCTGTCGGAGCAACATATTATGATATTAATGCTGTTCCAGAAAATGTTTCTCAAGCAAATCAGACCTTGCCATACAACGAGCATATTAGATTAAGAACTAGAACAGGTCATCAAATATTATTACACAATACTGAAGATCTAATTTATATTGCCAATGCTCAAGGAAGTGCATGGATAGAACTAACTGCAAACGGAAAAATTGATGTTTACGCAGATGATAGTATCAGCTTAAGAACTGCCAATGACGTAAACGTACATGCAGATAGAGATATTAATATGAAGGCAATGCGTGATGTAAACATTACTGCTGGTAGAGATTGGAAAACAACCGCAGGAAATAATTTTGATCTTAAAGCCGGAACAAACGGAAAAATAGATATCGGTGCAAATTTTGATCTTTATGTTGGCGCAACATCTAAGATATTTGTTGGTGCTGACGGACATATTAATGTTGCAGGCGCACACAGCATTACGAGTCAAACTACACTAGATGTTCTTACAGGCTCGGCAGCAAAATTTAAACAAGCAAGTATGCATATTGCTTCACAAGGTAATACAAATTTAACCGCAGGCTTTAGAACAAGTATTTTAAGTGGTAGTGAACATAGAGAAACAGCTCCGGCTATCCATATGAACACTGCGGCAAGCCCTGCTACACAAGCTGACGAAGCATCTGGAGCAAGTACTGCTTCTACTGCTACTCCTGCTAACCAACCAATTCGTGTTCCTGAACGCGAACCGTGGAATGGACATGAAAATCTAAATCCAGAAGGGCATACTCCCGGACTAAGCCAAGCTAGACCGGCTCCGTCACGTCAAGGCAGAGATGCACAATCACTAATTGATTCACCTGCAAACCAACCACAGTACACTTCAACTTCAGGACCTAATGTTGCAAATCAATCAACAGTTATTGATCCTGTAACAGGACAAAGAGTTCCTGCACCGCAGACAGTAGTTCCAGGTCAAGCAGGACCGATAGGCCAGCAACCTGCAGAGCCTGTACCAGTAAACGATATGCAACGTTACTTCTTACATGTGTTAATACAAGAAATTGGATTAGATCCGGCTACGTGCCTAAATCCTGCTAATCCAGAATTACTTGCCGCAGGCCAAACTCCGGGTAACGCCGAAGCATTAGCGTCAGCACTTGCACAAATTCAACGAGAATGTGGATTTGAACCACACAGTGAAAATCTAAATTATTCTGCAAGTCGATTACGCCAAGTATTTCCAAGCCGTGTTCGAAGTGATGAATTTGCACAACAACTTGCTGCCGCAGGTCCAGCGGCGATTGCTAATACCTTATACGGTGGAAGAAACGGCAACGCTCCAGATGAAGGTTACAAATATCGAGGCAGAGGACTTATCCAACTTACATTTAGAGACAATTATAGAGATTTTGGCGGCTTAGCCGGACATCCTGAAATTGTAGAAAATCCTGACCTTTTAAATGATCCAGAAATTGCTACAGCAGTTGCAGTTGCGTATCTAATACAAACTTTCCCTAGCCGAGGCGGAGGAAACTGGAGTATGTATAACTTTAACCAATTAGGTCAAGCATTTGAAGATGCAGTTGGATACGGAAACGAAGCCGCAGAAACACCTCAGCGTATTGCAAGTGCAAGAGGCTTTTTCTCTAGATTAAGAAATGGTGAAATACTACCATTGGCATCATTAACATCGACTCCTCCTGTAGCGTCAGGCGAATCAACAGTAGTTGATGAAAGATCACCTGACAGACCAGGAGAAAATACGTAATGCCAGCTGTACATATAAACGGTCATCTTAGGTCTTGCGGAGCAACAACAGTTGTCAGCGGACAAAGTGATGTTTATGTTGCAGGACAATTAGTAGCTGTTGACGGCGATAAAAACAGCCACGATGAAGGTGCTCTAAGTGCAGGAAGCAATGGTGTTTTTATAAATGGCAAAGCAGTTGTAAACAATACTCCAGATGCAGGAGGTCCCGATTTATTAGGACATCCGACCACTGATACTGCGCAAGGAGAAAGTACAGTTATTGTAGGTGATGCCGCAGACGCAGTTGCAATAGCAATTGGTGCTAGTAACTTTAGTCGACCAGAATCTGAGGCATTAGATATTTTAGCAGGTAGAGAAGCAGAGAGAGCTGCCGGCGTTGATCCAGATACAACAGAATCAACAGAATATGGTGATGGTGGTATCGCAACAGTTTCAGGAGGCAGTGCTAATAGATATAATAATACTAGTCCTGTAAACGGAGTATCCGGAGCACAACCTTCACAGGTAGTTAATGAACAGAATCCTAGCCCCCAACCTAGCAATGCCGACGGACAATATATTAAATGGCTATCACATGTAGATAGTAGAGTAAAGCCGCAAGTTGTTACAGGATTAGAAGGCATATCGCAAGCAGTTGGATATCAATTACAAGTTACTAGTGCTTACAGAAGTCCAGAATATAACCGAAGTGTTGGCGGAGCAAGAAACAGTCAGCATGTTCAAGGCAATGCTGTTGATATTGTACAAACTGGTTTATCAAATGCACAACGACAAGCATTTATACAAGCGGCAATTGACAATGGATTTACTGCTATTGGTGTTTATAATACTTTTACTCATGTAGACATTCGTGGAGCAAGGGTTGCATGGGGAAGCAACGGTAGTAGAACTACACTGCCAAACTATCCTTGGGCATTAGAAACACTTCGTGCAAACGGGTATCCTTATTAAAGGTAAATACTAGCATGGCAGACTTATACAAACAAATTAAAATTAAATCGCAAAAAGCTCCTAAATCGCCTGTAAAACAAAAGGCATATAGGGGATTTAGCACAGTAAATCCTGAATCTAATTCATTTCAACTTTATGATTTTGAATTAATTAAACAAGATTTAATCAATCATTTTAATATTAGGCAAGGAGAAAAACTTTCAATGCCTACGTTTGGTTGTATTATTTGGGACGCACTATACGAACCTCTAACAGAAGAATTAAAACAAGCCATTACTACAAATGTTACTAATATTGTAAATTATGATCCAAGAACATCGGCTGAAGCTGTACAAGTTTCGGAGTACGAACAAGGACTACAGATTGAATGTACAATATCATATTTGCAGTACAATATTAGTGAAAATCTAAGACTACAGTTTGATAAAAATATTGGACTTTTGTGACACAATTAAGTACCGTTATAATTCAATATAATAAATACTGTAGCAAAAGATAGAGGAACGCCGATGTCATCAACCGACCGCCAAAATAGATTACTTCTTTCAGAAGATTGGAAAAAAGTATACCAAAGTTATCGCAATGCGGAATTCCGTAGTTACGACTTTGACACACTAAGACGTTCTATGATTAACTATCTAAGAACAAACTATCCTGAAGATTTTAACGACTATATTGATACTTCGGAATATCTTGCACTCATTGATACTATTGCATTTTTAGGTCAGAATATTAGTTATCGTGTTGACTTAAATGCAAGAGAGAACTTTTTAGAATTAGCAGAACGTCGTGACAGTGTATTGCGTCTTGCACGTATGCTATCATACAACCCAAAAAGAAATCAAGCGGCAAACGGGCTAATTAAATTTGATACTGTATCGACTACTGAAGAGATTTTTGATAGTAACGGATTTAATCTTGCTGACCAAACAGTTATTTGGAATGATCCGAGTAACTCAAACTGGCCAGAGCAGTTTAGAAGAGTCCTTAATGCGGCTCTACCACAAAATAACACAATTGGAAAGCCTGCTAAAACAGCAAGCATCAACGGTGTATTGACCCAACAGTATAGATTTAAGTCTAATAATGTTGACGTACCTGTGTTCGGATTTAGCAAGGCTGTTAACGGCTTATCAACCCAATTTGAAGTTGTTTCAACTGATATTGATTTGATCAATAGTAAATTGATCGAAGAACCTCCTGTTGCAGGGAACAGTTTAGCATTTCTTTACAGAGAAGACGGTCGTGGAACAGCAAGTTCAAATACAGGATACTTTTTACATTTTAGACAAGGCGCATTAAGCTCGTCACAGTTTACAGTTGATAATCCAAGTGCTAATCAAAAAATAGCAATCGAAGCTGAAAATATTAATAACACTGACGTTTGGTTATATCAAGTTAATTCAAGCGGAGTTCCAACATCACTTTGGACAAAAGTTAGTTCAATTGAAGGTAACAATGCAATCTATAATAGTGTTGCTAAAGGTACTAGAAATTTTTATGTTGTACAGACTCGTGCTAATGATGAAATTAGTTTAATATTTGCTGACGGTACTTTTGGAAACCTTCCAGGAGGCAACTTTAGAATATTTTATAGAACTAGTGCAAATAGAGCAATGAAAATTAAGCCTGAAGAGCTTACAAGTATTAACATTAGTTTAGATTATATTTCAAAAGCAGGTACTATTGAAACATTAACCCTTGGGCTTGAACTTAAAGAAAACGTTACTAACGCTACTACTAGCGAAAGTACACCTTCAATTAGACAAAACGCACCTCAGACTTATTATACACAAAATAGAATGGTTACAGGTGAAGACTATAATATTATTCCGTTAACTGTTAACCAAGAAATTGTTAAAGTTAAATCAACTAACAGAATTAGTAGTGGAATAAGTCGCTATTTTGATTTAAAAGATGTAACTGGAAAGTATTCTAGTACAAACTTATTTGCATCAGATGGTATTATATATAGACAAGAATTTGAAGATAAACAATCTTTTACATTTAGTAATCAAACAGATATCGAAGGAACTATTGAAAATTTAATTTTACCTATTATTAAAAGTAGATCAGTTAGTAATTTTTACTTTTCAAATTATGCAAAAATTATTGTCAGTGACTTGAATGCTAGATGGGTGCAATCAACTAAAGGCACGAATATTAGTACAGGATATCTTGTTAATAGTTCTGATATTCCATATCAAACAGGTACATTTACTGGCGGTTCATTAAAGTTCTTAGAAGCAGGTGCATTGCTTAAATTTAAACCACCAGCGGGTTTTTACTTTTTAGGTACAGGATTAACTAGCGATGCTAGTGCAAAAGGTGCAAGCACATATAAATGGGTTAAAGTTATCAGCGTTAATGGCGCAGGCACAACTGTTGATAGTGTTACCGGAGTTGGTCCAATTGTATTCAACGAAACACTTCCGGCTAACAGTATTCTTGAAGAAGTAAAACCAAAACTAGTAAAAGATATTACAAGCGATGTTAGATCGCAAATTATTGATCAAGTGTTTTCTTATAAAACATTTGGTTTAAGATACGATCAAGTTAATAGAATTTGGCGTGTTATTATTAATGAAAACTTAAATGTTGCATCTGCGTTTAGTAATGGTAAGACAGGTGATGTTACCAACAACCAACTTGATGCTAGTTGGATCATCCTTTTCCAAACAAATGGAGAAAAGTATACAGTTACTAATAGAGGATTAAAATACATTTTTGAAAGTGATAAAGAATTATCTTTTTACTTTGACGGACAAAATAAGATTTATGATTCTGCAACAGGTCAATTAGTTAAAGACAAAGTTTCAATTCTTAATTATAATACAAAACCTGATCAGCTAATAGCATTTAATAATGACATTCCTTGGGAAATTGTAAACGAGTATAGAAACCAAGACGGATATGTTAACAGCAAAAAAGTTGAAGTAAGTTTCTTTGATGTTAATGATGACGGAAGTGTAGATGATCCGGATATTTTTGATAATATTGTTGCACCTTTAACATTACCTCTTACAAAATATATTTTCTTAAAGCGTGTTGAAACAGATCAAGGATTTTACAAATACAATTACTATGCAGAAGGTAGCAGTATTATTGTAGTTAACACTGAAACTGAAATAGGATCTTATGTAGATTATCCCGAAGGACAAGTTTTTTATATTGTAAACAATAAAAACTTTAAAGTTTTAACAAACAATTTATTAACACTAACTTCAGACTATCAAGCGTATGTAGGTAGAGATAATTTGAGATTCCAGTATGTACACAGTGCAGATGAAGGTAATAGAATTGACCCTAGTGTTTCAAATATTATTGATGTACATATGTTAACAAGATCATACGATAATCTTTATAGACAATATCTTGCAGGAACAATTGAAACACAGCCGTTACCACCAAGCTCGGACGAATTATATCAAAATTATGGAGTATTGATTAATCAATATAAATCAATCAGTGACGAAGTAATTTATCATCCAGTTAGGTATAAGCCGTTGTTTGGTGTTCATGCTCAACCATCTTTGCAAGCAACATTTAAAATTGTAAAAAATACAGGTGAAGTAGTAAATGATAATGATTTAAAATCGAGAATTATTTCATCAATTAATAAATTTTTTGCATTGTCTAATTGGGATTTTGGAGAGACATTCCATTTTTCCGAATTAGTAACATATGTAATGAATCAAAACGCACCAGATATTTCGAACATGCTAATTGTTCCTAAACAAGGAACACAAGCATTTGGTAGTTTATACGAAATTAAGTGTGAAAATGATGAACTATTTGTAAGCGATGCAACCGTAGCTGATGTAGAAATAATCGATTCAGTTACAGCATCTAAAATTCAAGCAAGTGGCGCAGTTGTTTCTAGTACCGGTACAAACAATGTTGGAATACAAAGTCAACCGTTAACAAGCACAACAGCAAATAACTCGAGCAGTTCGAGCAGTAATAGTAGTAATAGTAGTAATAGTAGTGGAGGCAGTAGTTACTAATGGCGCAAGATGAAAATGGTATTCCAATCGATGAGAACTCTAAAAGACATACTGCTGATATGTTGCCTCGCTATTTTAGAACAACAGCAAATAAAAAGTTTTTAAGTAGTACATTAGATCAGTTAATGCAACCTGGTGTTGTACAAAAAACTGACGGCTTTATTGGAAGAAAAAATGCAAAAGCCTATAAAGCAGGAGACAACTATCTTGCAGAATTAGCTGGAGACAGACGTAACTATCAGCTAGAGCCAGTTGCACTTGTTGAAGATGCAATCGGAAATACTACGTTTTATAGAGATTACAGAGACTATGTAAATGCTAGTAAAATTAGAAATGGCGAAGCAAGTAATCATAGTTTACTAAACAGTCAAGAATATTATGCTTGGAATCCACATATTGATTGGGACAAGTTTGTAAACTTTAGAGAATACTACTGGCTACCATCAGGACCTGATTCCATTCCAGTGTACGGAAGTTCAACTGATATTGTTAGTACGTTCTCAGTAGGTAAACAAGATAATACTGATAACTTTGCATATACGTTTAATCCGGATGTACCGACTAGTAATCCTACACTAACATTGTATAGAGGTCAAACTTATACATTTGATATTAATACACTTGACATGCCGTTGTCAATTAGAACAAGTAGATCTGTTAAAGACAATACTAATTTATATAACGTTGGAGTAAGTCAACAGAGTGTAGAACAAGGTCAATTTACATTTGTTGTAGATTTAGAATCACCTGATTATTTGTATTATACAAATGACAATGACATCGAAGCATCAGGATTAATTATCATTAAGGATATTATAGATGCTACAGAAATTAATGTTGGCACAGAAATTTTAGGTAAAAAAACGTATACTATGCAAAACGGATATGAATTATCCAATGGTATGCGAGTTAACTTTTACGGAAAAGTAACTCCTGAAATTTATGCAACCGGAACATGGTATGTTGAAGGTGTTGGTAGTAGTATTAAACTAATTTCAGAATCTGATTTGGTTATTACAGCAGATTACTTGTTAGACCAAGGTGTAGAATACGATATGCAAGGCTTTGCTGATTTACCGTTTGACGAAGCAACATCATATGCTACTCTTAAAGATTATATTGTTATCAACAGAGCAGCCAAAGATAGAAACCAATGGTCTCGTTACAATAAGTGGACGCATAAAAGTGTTATTGAAACTACTGCATTAATTAATAATGTTCCAGTTGAACTTGATCAAAATTATAGAGCTACAAGACCTATCATTGAATTTGAAGCGGGTTTAAAACTGTTCAATTATGGAACCGAAGCAAAAGGTTCTGTTGACTTAGTTGATACTGTAACAAAGGATGTATTTTCAGATATTGAAGGTCAAGTAGGTTATTTTGTTGACGGCATTGAACTTGTAAACGGTATGAGGGTGTTGTTTACAGCAGATCCTGATTCGTTAGTTAATGGTAAAATTTATGAAGTTAAATTTATCTCTCATAACGGTAGTAGACAAATTACACTAGTTGAAACTACTGATACTACTCCGTTGGAAAATGAAACAGTATTAGTTAAAGCAGGTGTGAAGTTTAAAGGTAAAGTTTTTTACTATACTGGTTTAGTATGGAAGCAAGCACAAGATAAAATTTCTGTAAATCAGCAACCATTATTTGATCTTTATAACGACCAAGGTATAGCACTTTCAACATTAGATGGAAGTTCTTTTGTTGGTAACAAAATTTTTAGTTATAAAGTAGGAACAGGAACTGCTGATACTGAATTAGGTTTTCCACTATCATATAGAACAATTGAAAATAGTGGTGACATTGTATTTGACTTTAATTTGTTATCAGATACATACCGGTATGATGTTTTAACTGATGTATTAAACGTAAGCACTGACACAGGACTGTTAAGAAAATATTCTAATAGAACTACATATAACAGCGTGTCAGCATGGACTAAAGCGGCTACTAAATCAGTACAACCGGTTGTTCAGCAACCAACAGTCGACACTAGAACAAATAACTTTATTATTGATGTTTATGATAATAGTGCAACTATTCCTGATTTAGAAATTAGAGTCTACGTTAATAATGTTCGCAAAAAAGAAAATACTGATTACATAGTTGATAGATTTAACGGGTATTGCTACATTAATTTTAATACTGATCTTACCGTTGGCGATAAGTTGGTTATAAAAACTTATACAAAGACTACAAAGAATTCTAGAGGATACTACGAGTTTCCAACTAACTTTGAAAAGAATCCACTAAACGAAAATGTTGAAACTTTTACATTAGGCGAAGTCTTAGATCATGTAGGCAGTATTGTTGACAATGCAAAAGATTTTAATGGAATATTTCCAGGAACAAGTAATTTAAAAGATCTAGGCGATATTACTCCATTAGGACTAAAGTTTGTACAACATAGTGGACCAATTAACCTTGCATTGTATAATACTACAAACAAAGATTTTGATGCAATTAGAGCTATTCGCTATTCTGGACTAGAGTACATCAAATTTAAAAGAGAGTTTTTGCGTGTAGCAAATGAATTAGGATTCGAAGGCGAAACTAAAATACACGTTGATAAAATTTTACAATCTATCACTGAAGTAAAAACTAATAAAGATCCGTTTTACTTTAGTGATATGGTTCCGTTTAGTAGTGACACAGTAACTCGACATGTGATTGAAGATCAGTCACAGACTGTGTTTTCATTGAAGCGCGGCATTGATTTTACAAAATTAAATCAGTATGCAGTTCTTCCATACTTTAATGGAAGTTTATTAGTTAAAGATAGAGATTATACTGTAACTACTGACGGCTTCTTAACACTTAATATAACTGTTGCTAATAATGATATTTTAGACGTATATGAATTTGAATCAACAGATGGTTGTTGGGTACCTCCAACACCTACTAAGTTAGGATTATATCCTAAGTATACACCTGAAATATTTTTAGACGATACATATATCAATGTTGTAACTGAAGTTACTGGGCCCTATAAGGTATATGGACGAGACGAAACTACTACGCAAAATTTTAAAGGCAAAGTTGGTTGGTTCTATCCAGTGTTTACATCAGAAGCAGATGCAATTGCATACGATACTGCAAATGGTGGAGCAGGTGTTGCTCACGATCATTTGTTTGCAGGATGTAATCAATTATTCTTTATGCCTGCAAGTTCTGCAAATCATGCTACAAACGATGTTAATACATTTGAAGCATGGCCAGGCGCACAGCCAATGTTACAAGGTCACGATGGTTCGTTGTGGAAGTGCTTTGGCGACTACAGAGACAGATTACTATTAGATTTTGAAAGAAGAATCTATGCTAACTTAAAACAGCAATACAACGAAGACGTATTTGATATTGCTGATTTTATTGAAACAAAATCTCGCAAAACAGGATTTACTCGTTACGGTACTGCTAGAACATTAATTTCTGAATTTAATAGGTGGTTAGAAACAGTTGGAACTCCTGATTATTCTGCAAATACTCGATTTGATAGAACTAACGGATTTACATTTAGCTATAGTAAATGGGCTGACATTGATGATCAATCTCTTCCAGGCTTCTGGAGAGCAATTTATAAAGATTTCTACAATACAGACAGACCACATAGCCATCCTTGGGAAATTTTAGGACTAACTGAAAAACCTTCTTGGTTCGATAATGAATACGGAACAGCGCCATACACAAGAAATAATTTACTATTGTGGAAAGATATGGCCAACGGTGTTGTTAGAGCTCCAAATACAAAAATTGTTTATAGAAATAAATTTAAAAATCTAGAAATTGCTAATTATATTCCAACTGACGACCAAGGAAACTTGCTACCGCCAAACTTATCTGGAATAGCATTGTCTGGACTTGATTCAAGTTATAGTGATGGATATATATTTGGAGACGAAGGTCCAGTTGAAACAGCATGGCGCCGCAGTTCACATTATCCTTTTGCGCTAATGGCATCATGGGCAATTAATAATCCAGCACAGTTTTTTGGTATTGCATTTGATGTAAGTAGAATTAAACGTAATGCCGCTGGTGAATTAGTTTATACCGAAACTAGTAAAAGAATTAAATTAGATAAACTAAAATTTCCAAACAGTGCATCTGATAATTCAAGAGTGTTTACAGCAGGTATAATAAATCATATCCAAGGCTATTTGGCCCAAAATGAAACACTAAAATTTGGAGTATATCAACAGGAATTAACTTCCTTACAAAACAAGTTAGCATCTAAAATTGGAGGCTTTACACAGAAGTCTAAATTTAGATTAATTCTTGATGCTAGAACTCCTACTAATGAAGGAAATGTTTTTGTACCAGACGAAAACTATAAAATTCAGCTAACAAAGAGTATACCACTTGATGTATATTCATACAGTGGAATGATTATAGAAATTGTACCTCAAGGTTTTGTAATTAGAGGATACGATAGAGATTTACCGCTCTTTAAAACATATGCTGTTACAAGAAAAAACAACGACAGATTAGTGCGTGTTGGCGGAGTAAGCGAATCTTTCCTAACTTGGGATAGTGGTAAGTTTTATGAAGTTGGACAAATTGTAGAAAACAATAATGTATACTACCGAGTAAAAGTTGGTCATACTTCTGGAGCTTCATTTAATTTAGATAATTTTCAGAAATTAGCTGAACTTCCGCAAGAAGGCGGCGCACAAGCATTTTTCTCTAAGAATTTTGATACTAGAACTGTTGTTGAAGTTCCTTACGGAACATTAGTAACTGATATTCAAGGTGTAGTTGATATTATTCTTGGTTACGAAAAGTTTTTAGATAGTAAAGGATTTAAATTTGATCTTTTCAATCAAAATATAGAAGAAATTGAAAACTGGACATTATCTGCAAAAGAATTTATGTTCTGGACTACTCAGAATTGGGATAGCGGAACTGTTATTACATTAAGTCCGAGTGCAAGACAAGTTAAGTTCGAAGAACCATACACTGTAGTCGACGACATTTATAATAATTTTTATGATTATAGTTTGTTAAAAGCTGATGGTAAAAGATTGCTTGCTGATTTTGCAACTACAGAAAGAGACAATACTAATACATTTGGCATTTATGTTAAAAACACTGAAGATGGAATATTCCATTTAAAAGTTCCTGTTGTACAACACGAACATGCAGTTATTATTGACAACAAAACAGTCTTTAATGATGTTATCTATAATAGAGCCCAAGGATACAGACAAGAACGAATCAAAGTTAAAGGTTATCGCTCAGATGACTGGAATGGTTCTTATAATATTCCTGGCTTTATATTTGATGATGCTAAAATCGAAGACTGGACATCATGGCAAGACTATTCTATTGGAGCATTAGTAAAACATAAACAATATTATTATGTTGCAAAAGTTAATGTTGTTGGAACAGAAATTTTTAACGAAAGAAGTTTTGTTAAGTTAAATGAAAAACCAGAACAGCGTTTGCTACCTAACTGGGATTATAAAGCAAAACAGTTTACAGATTTCTATGATCTCGATTCAGATAACTTTGATACAGAGCAACAGCGTTTAGCACAGCATTTAATTGGATATCAGAAACGCCGTTATTTAGAAAATATTATTAATGACGATGTAAGTCAGTTTAAATTCTTCCAAGGAGCAATTCAGGATAAAGGAACTAAAAATGTACTTACTAAGTTATTTGATAAATTAGGTAGTGCAAATAAAGACAGTTTAGAATTTTTTGAAGAATGGGCAGTAAGACTTGGGCGTTACGGAGCAACATCTGGTGACGACCAGTTTGACATTATTCTTGACGAATCTAAGTATAGACAAGAACCGCAAACAGTGGAACTTGTTAATGAGATTGACCCGCAAGATACAAGTCTTGTATATAGATTAAATAGAAATAACATCTATGTAAAATCTAAAAATTATGATCATAAGCCATTTCCAGTAAAATATTTTAATGATGATAACAGTTATACAAAAACAGCAGGTTATGTAAATACAAACGATGTAAAACTATCATTATTAAACTATGATGATTTATTAACACAACCTCTTTCAGCAATCGATACAGGTGAGTTTGTTTGGACAGCTAACGATAAAAGTCAGCAAACATGGGGAGTGTATAAACACGATACAACAAACTTTGTAATTAAAAGTGTAACTGCAACTTCAAGCGGCCAGTTTACTATTACTCTTAACCGTAAAACAAAATTTGCTGTTGGAGATATTATCGGTATTGTCGATACTGACGCAACTACAGACGGCTTTTATAAAATTGCAGAAATTAATCTTAATAAAATTGTATTGTCAACTGAAGGCGAATCAACAGAGTTAGATGATATTAAAGGATATGTTACATTCTTTAAACCAGTTAGATTGTCAAGACTTTCCGACGCAAACGCTATTATTGATGCTCCTGCAACATTCTCGCTAACAGGTGAAACATCTATTACTGATACTATCTGGGTAGATGACGATGATACAGGTCAGTGGATTGTTTTAAAGAATAAACAAGTATATGAATTAAAACCAGATATTAAGAATGTTACAGCCGGCCTATTGGATAGTACTGACAAAGATTTTGGTTCTGACATTAGTGTTTCGACTAACAATAATACAATAGCAATTTCGGCACCTAAAGACCTAAATGGTAGTGTTTATGTATTTGCTAGACCTAGCGATAATACAGACTTTGGTCTTAGACAACAAATTGACGAATTTACAGGACTATTTGATTCTGGTGGCGGATTTGGATCAAGTGTTTCAATATCACCAGACGGTCAATATATTGCTGTAGGATCGCCTAACGCATCTAATGTAAAAAGTAAATTTAGAGGTGATTATAAAAATACTGTAGCATACAATATTAATGATATTGTGTTGTATAGATCACAGTTATGGAAATCTAGAAAAGTTCAAGATGCTGATACAATACAACAATTCTTGAGCCATGCATCAAATCAACAGAGTAAAATTGATGAATACGACAGTAATGATCAATCTTATCCTGATGTTGAATATATGGTCAGAGGAAATTATACTATTGAAGATGCACCAGCTGATCACATTCTAATTAGAGCGCAAACTGAGCAGTTTGAAGGAACTAAGCCCGGAGACGTTCTTGAATTAAAATGGAATAGGTATACAACAGCAACAGCCGCAGGTATTGCACCATTTAATGGAGATGCAGTTTTAAATGAAGCATTTATTAATGGTAGCCACGAAATTGTTCATAAAGTAGAAGCTGTTGTACATATTCAAAGTGCATTATCTATTCCATCAGCCGGAAGCGATATTACAACCGATACTGCAAAAGCTACAATTGTTTATCGTTATGTAAATGATGAAAATCAAATGACTATCTATTTAAATAATCTAAACGGATCATTTTTAGATACAGGATCAATTTACCAAAACGGTGTGCTAGTTGGTGATTATGAAAGACAATTAAAAATTACAGACAACTATCATTCAGGATGGTGGCATATTAATGTAGGTTCGGAATTTAGTACAACTGAACTTGTAGAAACAAACGCAAATTTAGTAGTTACTGATATTAAACTAGAAAACGAATTAAGAGCTAATTCAATTTTTACAAACATTTTAGATGTTAAACAACTAGCGAATATTACTACACCTACATTCCCTTCAGAGATTGGTGTACTTTCTCATCAACAAGGGCAAACCGGCACAAATTTAATTGATAGTAGATGGTGGTTTAGAACATCTGCATCACATTATACTAATACTTCAGTTAATGACGAAGTTAGATTTTGGCTAAACCAAATTAGAGTAAATGGTGCAGTTCAAGATCCGGAACCTGTATTAGGTTTGAGCTTTAACTATCTTAATAATTCAACACACACTGTAGTTGACAAGTGGAACGGTTGGCTCGAAGTTAGATTAACAAATTTTGACTTGTCGGGTAATCCTTTTATTCCAGTAGTAGGTACAGAACTTATTGATAGCGCAACTGGCGAAACCGCAGAAGTTGCTTGGATTGAACGTGCGTTTGGTGTAGCAAAGATTTACTTAAAGAATAAATCAGGACAATGGGCGTTTGGTAGCGATTATGGTCAAAACTCTTCAGCACAGTTTATTGAAAACGATTCAACATTAAGAACAATTGGACCTATTAATGCATGCCATCTTGAAAATTCAATCAACGGTGGATTAATTGTTATTGACACAGGTGCTAATATTCCAGTTCCGGCTAATCAAACATATTTGAGAGATTTAGAATACTGGCAATATAGTTCAAATACAATCGACGGTATTTTAGAAACAGCAGAAAGTCCGTCTTCATTAAACTTAGATTGGACAAGAGTTTATAATATTCCTGTAACAACATCAGGATACAGTAGTGGAAATGATTCTGAAGGTACTTTTGCAATTTACAAAAAAACAGGATCTATATATGAACTTGTTAGTTATTACACTGTTCCAAATTCTGATCACTTTAGAAGATTAGGAGCAACTTGTAAAATTGTACAAAAATCACCTACGTCATACAGATTATTTGTTCTTGCTAAAGGAGATAACACCGAAACTAACCAAGGTAGGATATATTTCTTTGATAAGAACGACAATGAAGATTGGAATTTAGGTATTGAGCCTTTGTATAGAGGCATGCATAGTGTTAATGCTACTTACTTTGACGGCGAGTATGTAAGATTTGGAGATTCTATTTACGAAGCCAAAACTAATATAACACCTGGAGCATTTAGTCTATCACAATGGACAGAGATTAATTCAGGAGTAGACTTATTAGGTTATGTTCCTAATGATACTAATTATTCTATTACAGAAAGTACATTAGAACAACAATTTTTAGAAGAAATTGGCGAAGAGTTTGATACTAGTTCAGTGGGCGAAGTATTAGTATTAACTGCTAGATACACAAATCCAGACGATAGTAGTATTCCTAATAGAAAAGTTGTAGTTTACAAACTAGTAAATGATCAGTATGTGTACAGTCAGTTATTAGAGCCGTTTAACTTAACTGAAAATTTCGGAAATTCAATAGCAGTTTCGAACGATGGTAAAAAAATTGCAGTCGGTGCACCTCTTAACAGCGACATTTCACTTAATGGTGGAGCAGTTTACATTTACATATTAAAAGATGGTACATACACTTTTAGTCAAACACTTCGTCCTAAAGATTTAACAGCTAATACACAATTTGGATTTAAACTAGATTTTGATGGTAATACTCTTGCTATTACTTCTAAAGGCGGCGACATTGTTAAGTATACTACATTTGATATTCAAGTAACAACATTTGACGGCGATGCAACTAAATTTAATACTGTTGATAATGATAGCGGATTAGTATCAATATATGAAACAATAAATGATACGCTACTATATGGACAAGACTTTTCATATGATAGAGATACTGAAAATTTTGGAAATATTGTTAAAGTTAGTAATAACCATATATATCTTGGATTACCAGATCAAACAGTTACAACAAATAATACTGTCGATAAAGGCGTAGTTGCAGAATTTAGAAAACCGGCAAATTCAACAAGCTGGACAATTGTATCATCACCTGTACTACCTGCAGACCTTAGTAAGTTTAAAGGTGTGTATCTTTATAATAAAATAGATAACAGTTTGGTTGCATACCTTGACTATATTGATCCTATTCAAGGAAAAATTGCAGGTGTAGCTGAACAGGAAATATCTTTTAAAACTAGTTACGATCCTGCAAGGTATTCTATATCAACTAATACAGATGTAACAGCGCAAGCATTAGATTACACAAGCACAAAGTGGGTTGGTAAATTGTGGTGGGACATTGATAGTGCTAGATTTATTAATCACCATCAAGGAGATATCACAGAAGCAACTGCAAACTTTAACAAATTATATACTGGTACTACTGTTGATGTATACGAATGGGTTGAAACTACACTAAGACCAAGCGAGTGGGATAGACAAGCAGAGACAGAAGCAGGTCTTGCTAAAGGTATTAGTGGCACAAGTAAATATGGAGATGCTGTATATTCTGTTAGACGTAAGTATAATAGTTCATCGCAAACATTCACAACTTATTATTATTACTGGGTAAAAGATAAAGCAACAATACCAGCAATCGAAACTAGAAAATTGTCAGCAAGATCTGTTTCAAGAATAATTGCTAATCCAGAAAATTCAAATATTAAATTTGTTGCAATCTTAGGAAATAATAGATTTGCAATTTATAACTGTGAATCATTAATCGAAGATAAAGATGTAGCAATCAGCTTTAACTGGTGGACTATTGATAATCAAGAGCAAAATACACACATTCAATATCAATTAATTAGTGACGGATTGGAAACAAGTCGTCCGAATAGTGTTATTGAACAAAAATGGATTGATAGTTTAGTAGGATTTGATATTAACGACAGACCGGTACCTGATATTAATCTTCCGGTTAAGCAAAAATACGGATCTCTTAATGAGCCTAGACAGAGTTGGTTTATTAATAAAACTGAAGCAAGAAAACAATTTGTTGAACGTGCAAATAAAGTATTAGCAGAAAATTTAATTGTTGACGAATTTGATTTATCAAAATTAACAGACAGCGATCCATTGCCAACTATTGCAACTGGCATATATGATACTACTTCAGACTCATATGCAGAATTAAGATTTGTAAGTATTGCTAAAGTTAGACCTGCTAGTTTGCAACTTGAAATTGAAAATGGTACAATTATTAATGTATTAATTAATGATGCAGGTCAAGGATATATCAATCCACCAACGTATAATATTACAGATACATTAGGAACTGAAGGCGAGTTAGAATTTACTCTAAATGCTAATGGCGGCATCAGTGATGTTAGAATTATTAATGCTGGCAAAAACTATACAAATAATGTTAAAATTTCTGTTAGGAATTTTGCAGTATTGGTTAAGAGTGACGAAACTATTAATGGAAAATGGAGTGTATATCAATACATATCAGGCGATTGGCAGAGAGTACTTACTCAAAGCTATGATGTAAATCTTTATTGGACATATAAAGATTGGTATGCTAGTGGATACAATCAGTTTACATTAATTAATTATACCCTCGACGGAAGTTATCAGATTTATGGTCTTGAAGATAATATAGGCGATGTAATTAAAATCAGTAACGTAGGATCAGGCGGCTGGTTGTTATTAGAAAAAGTTGATAATCAAGATAGTGTTGATTATAGTGTTAACTATAAAACTATTGGTAGAGAGCGTGGTACAATTGAGTTGCTTGATTCCCTCTATGATGTAACAAGTGATAATGTTGCATATGATGGTGCAAGTTTTGATAAAATATTCTATGATACAGAACCTGTTGCTGAATTTAGAAAAATAATTACTATTCTTAGAGACAGTATCTTTATTGATCAATTACAGATACATTGGAACGAAATGTTCTTTGCAGGTTTGAGATATGTATTCAGCGAACAACCAAATGTTGATTGGGCATTCAAAACAAGTTTTGTAAAAGCAAAACACAATGTTGGTGAACTAGAACAAAAAGTTACTTTCCAAAATGACAACTTATCTAGTTATGAATCTTATGTTGAAGAAATGAAGCCTTATAAAACTAAAATTAGAGAATATATTTCATCATACGAAAAGATTGATCCTGCTAACAACGTAGTTACTGATTTTGATTTAGCACCAGTATATAATGAAGCAGAAGGAAGAATTATTCCGCAAAGTGTTCAAGTTGTTAATAATGAGATTATAGCAGGTGTTTCTAATACAGCAGTTTATCCTAGCAAACATTGGCTAGATAATGTTGGATTTGAAGTAACACAAATTAATATTGCTGAATCTGGTAGCGGTTATACAGGTGCTCCTAAACTATTAATTACTGGCGGCGGCGGCACAGGCGCAACAGCTCAGGCATTTGTCGGCGATGGAAAGATTACAAGTGTATTAGTAACCAATCCAGGTAGCGGATATCTGTCACAGCCAACAATTGAAGTAATTGGATCGTTGGAAGATGACGGTACAGCGGCAAGACTAAGTCCGGTATTAGGAAATGGTAAAGCAAGGTCTGCACACATTAGATGTAAGTTTGATAGAGTAACAAAAACATACTTATTCCAGACGCTAAATGAGACAGAAACATTTGCAACTACATTAGATCAGTTAACAATTGATTTAAAATGGCCAATGGAATTAAAAACTACACAAATTACAGTTACCATTGATGGACTTGAATCACTACGTAGTGAGTATTCTTTCTCTAATGTTAAGGATACTACAAAGGGATATACAAGATACTTTGGTAGAATTACATTTACAAATGCATTGGCTGCTAACAGAGAAGTGGTTGTAAAATATAATAAAGCACCTGACTTATTGCAAGCACAAGATAGAATTAATTTGTATTACAATCCAAATACAGGAATGTACGGCAATGATCTAGGACAATTATTGCAAGGCGTTGATTACGGCGGAGTTGAAGTAACTAGCTTTGATTTTGGCGGCGGATCAGGTTGGGATTCCGATGGTTGGTTTACATCAACATACGATACATTTGATACAACGTTCGAAGATGAAATATTCCAGTTCGGCGACGATAGCACAAGAATATTAACTTTTGCTTCTCCGCTAGAAACAGGAATAGTTTATAATGTTTATAAAAATGGTGTAAGAATTGATGATCCTAACTATCCAAGCAATCCAACTAATCCAAATGCTTTGATTGCAAGTATTACTGGAGCAGGACAAACAGGCATTGCTATAACAGATGACGGTGATGTAGTAGAAGATACTATTATTGTATTTGATGAGGACATTATCCCATTAAGTTCCGGCGATATTTTAGTATTTAGAAAAACAACTTCAGACGGAAGTTTCTTACCAGATCCGAGATCTTATGATACTATTTTAAGCGGTGGAGACTTACAGTTTAATACTGCAAGAGGATTTAATCCTGAAGAAATTATTGTTGATGGTGACAGTTTTGTAACACCTACAACAAGTAAAGGTACTGAGGAACAAGTACCTGGGCAGATTTTAGATGCTGTTGATATCAGAGTATTCCATAGACCAGAAGCTGGAGGAAGTGTACTATCTAGTAATTCTTATAGAGCTGACGGAATTAATTCTATGTTTGACTTTGGAATCCAACCACAAAATAGTCAAGGACTAATTGTAAAACTTGATTCGGTAATACAATCTTCAACTAATTACACTGTAAATTATAAAAACAAGACAGTTACGTTTAGCAGTGTGCCTACTATTGGAACATTAGTAAACATTGTAAGTATCAGTGGAAACGGACAAGATTTATTAGAAGAAGGCCAGTATGTTGCAGATGGTAGTACTACTGCATTTACAACTAAAGCAAAATACACTAAAGATTTAGATTTTTATGTAACAGTTGACGGAAAAGAAGTAGAGGCTGTACTCATTGACGACAATGAAAAGGCTCAAATACTATTTGGTTCTGCTCCAAAGGATCAAAGCCTTGTTAGTTACTTTGTATACAGTACGACAGATTCGTTTAGTAAAATTGCAGTTGAAGAATTTACAGGTGACGGAAGTACTAAGTTGTTTGATTTAACAAAAACTCCATATAGTGCTATTCCAAATAGTCACAATGTTATTGTAAAGCAAGGAAACAGGCTATTAAATCCAGGATTCAATCAGCAGTTTAATGTTAGAACAGCACAAAGAGAATACTTCTTAGAAATATGGCAAACTCCGGTTGGTAGTTTTGATGCATCAGACGTATTATTTGTGTTAAACGGTAGAGAATTAACGATTGCAGTTGAATATAATATTAGACCTTCAAATAGTAGTGTTATCCTAGAACCAGGCATTGGTAATGATGGCGACATACTTGAAGCATATATTGTTACTGACGGCGATTATGCGTTCGGAAGTATACAACAAATTAATAATCAAAATACTTGGGTTGACAGCGGTAATACATTACAGCTTAAAGTTGCTCCTGAGATAGGTGAAAAATTAACTGTGTATACATTTAACAAACACGATAGCATGGGCTTTGAAAGAATTAATTACGACATCGTTGCAAGAGAAACTTTAGTTGTTGGCACTGAAGATTATATCCAATTTAACCATGTTAAGAATGGTTTAATTAAACTTAGATATCCAGCAGTAGAAGTACAGTATGTTTGGTTAACAGTAAATGGTGTTTTACAAACACCTAGTGTAGACTACACATTAACTACAGACAAGCAGTATATAAGATATAAGCAAAGTTTTGTAGACAACGATGTTGTTGAAGTAATACAGTTTAGTGCAACAGGACAAATTACACCTAAGTTTGGATTCAGCCAGTTTAAAGATATTCTTAATAGAAACATTTATAAGCGCCTAGGTGATGTTCAATCTTATAAACTTGCAGAACCATTACTTACATTTGATAAACAAATTGTATTAGATAATGCAGACGGCCTAAGCGCACCAGATAAGAATAGTAAGATTCCAGGAATTATTTTTGTTAACGGCGAAAGAATTGAATATCTAATCAAAGACGGCAATACGTTAAAACAAATTCAAAGAGGTACATTAGGTACCGGAGTTCCGACAGAACATTTAATTGGTAGTGACGTATACAATGCAAGTCAATTGCAAACAGCACCGTATGCTGATAAAACTATCATTGATGAAATTGTAGCAGACGGTACAACTAATACATTTGAACTTGGATTTACACCAACAAATGTTAACGAGTTTGAAGTATTTGTAGGCGGCCGTAGATTGCGTAAGAATTCAATACAAAGTTTTGACCACACACGCGATCAAGATAGTCCAGAAGCAGATGTTACATTAACAGCAGAATATAGTGTAGACGGTACAACACCTTTTGTAAGTATGTTAAATACACCAGCAGAAGGAATTAAAATTCAAATTGTAAGACGTCAAGGTACTCTTTGGACAGAAACACCTGGAATTACACTATTTGATTCAGAAACTTTAGTAGCACGTTTCTTTAAGGCGGAAAAGGTGGAGCTACCCAAATAAATACAGTATAGGAAAAAGGTATGATGGATAACATAAAAGAAGATAACGGAGTTATGCTCCAAGGACACATTAAAATTTCTAATCCAGAAACGGGCGAGGTCATTGTAGATAAGCGTAATGCAATCCATTACGAAAATATGAGTATCTCACTTGCAGAAAGTTTAGCTAATGCAGGACAGGGATTTATATACCAAATGGCATTTGGCAACGGCGGCACAAGCATTGACCCAACTGGAATTATTACATACCTTACACCTAACAGTACGGGTACTAATGCTAGTCTTTATAACCAAACATTTATTAAAGTAGTTGATGATAGAAGTGTAAACAACACCGACCCTGCTCGTAACAAAATTGAATCAAGACACGTTAGTGGTACAAATTACACAGATATTCTTGTAACCTGTTTGTTAGACTACGGTGAACCAAGTGGTCAAGATGCTGTAGATAATGCTACTAATGCAGATAGTTTATATGTATTTGATGAATTAGGCTTAGTAAGTTATAATTCGACAGGACAAGGTAGGCTATTAACACATGTTATTTTCCACCCAGTACAAAAAAGTTTGAATAGACTGATTCAAATTGATTACACTGTGCGTGTACAAAGTTTATCGGGGTTTAATGAATAATGGCATATACAATTAACTATTCAGATTCTAACAAAGGTACTATTTCAATTGAAGATAGTACAATTAATCAGCAAACTAGTTTAGATCTTCCAGGTCGTAATACAACTAGTTATGGTTCTGTTATTTCAGAAAACTTTTTAAAATTATTAGAAAACTTTGCAAACGCTAATGAACCTAGAAGTCCAATTCAGGGACAACTATGGTATGACACTTCAGTAGGTATCGATACTCTTAAAATTTACGATGGTACTGGATGGGTTAATGCAAGTGGATTGAAAAAAGGAAATACCGCACCAGATGTTGCAAATGCATTAACTGGAGATTTATGGTCAGATACTGATAACAATCAGCTGTATATTTTTACAGGCTCGGGTTGGACACTAGTTGGACCAGAATACAGTGATGGTTTGCTAACAGGTGCGAAGCCAGTAGTAGTAACAGGTAAAGACGAAGTATTATATACTATTTTGCAAATCGAAGTAGCAGGGCAACCTGTAGCAATTTATAGTACTAAAACCTTCCAACCAAAAAGTACAATCGCAGGATTTACAATTATTCAGCCAGGACTAAATCTTTCATCTGCAAATATTGGCGGCTCCGGCATCGGCAAATATTTAGGTGTAAGTGAGAAAGCTGAAAATCTTATTGTAAGCGGAGAAGTAGTTAATGCTACTAAGTTTTTAAGAAGTGATAAAACAAGTACATCAGATCAACAAATTATTATTAGTAATAACAAAGGTTTACAAGTCGGACAGACAGCAAGTGTAACTTTTGATGTACAAGGTACTTCAGGAGTCATTACAAACTTAACATCAGGTGCACCGATTGATTTTAAAGTTAATAATTTGGGTGTGCAGAAAAACGTAATTAGAATTGACTCAACAGAAAAAGTAGGTATTAATACATTAAGTCCTGCAGAAGCATTAGATGTAGCAGGATCAATCCAAACAAGTGCAAACTTAATTGTTCAAGGTACTACTGACAGTGCTAGTATTGGAACAGGTGCTGTTAAGATCAGCGGCGGCGTTGGTATTGCTAAAAAGCTATTTGTTGGAACAGATTTAAATGTTGCTGGCAATAGTACAACAGGATCAATTTTACCTGCCGCAACACAAACATATTCACTGGGCAGTTCCGAAAAACGATGGGCATCTGTAAATGCTGTTGAATTTAGAGGAAATTTAATTGGTAACATTACTGGTACAGTAACAGGCGGCGCTACAAACGCAAACAAATTAACTAGTGCTACAACTTTCCAAATTTCCGGAGATGTAAGTTCTAATCAAATTACATTTGACGGACAAGTAGGCGGAACATCTAAAACATTTACAACATCAATTAGTAATACCTTTATTGCTAATAAGCAATTAACGACAGTACCAAATGCAGACGATGAAATTATTATTAACAGAATCTCTGGTGATAATACTGGCGTGTTTAAAATCAGTCAACAAGCACTAGTAAGTAGTGTTCCGGTTATTCCAGTTGCTACTATTGTGCCGTTTGCAGGTATTAATGTGCCAACTGGATGGTTATTGTGTGACGGCTCTGAAGTTAGAATTTCAGATTATTTAACACTGTACAACACAGTTCTTTATCAATTCAAAGATCAAAGTCAGGTTACGTCAGGCTTTTTTGGACTACCTGATTTAAGAGGTAGATTCCCGCTTGGTGCTGACAACATGGGCGGCACAAGTGCTAATAGAGTTTCAGACGTTAACGCTGATACAGTTGGTCTTGGTTCAGGTGTTGAAAGCAGAGTTATTGATGTTAAAAACTTACCAGAACACGAACATGACTTAAGATCACCAAAAGGTGCTCAGTTCTATGTAATACTTGACGATAGTGGTGTACAACAGGATGCTGATACTATTCCTTATGATGCTCCAACTGGATCGCAAGCGGGTCAGGCACGTACTTCATCAGGCGGTGTTCTAAACAGAAGAAACATTACTTATAATGCAAACACAGGACTTGAAGAGTACGAAACATTCGATGTTACTGAACTAGGTACGCCATACAATGTTATGAACCCGTTCCTAACAGTCAAATATATTATCTATACAGGAGTTGGGGGCTAATAAATGGCATATCAAATTAATAAAACAAACGGAGCATTATTAGTTAATCTTGCAGACGGTCAAATTGACGCTTCGACTACTGATATTACATTAGTAGGAAAAGGCTATTCAGGATTTGGTGAAGCGTTTAATGAAAACTTTGTAAGACTATTAGAAAACTTTTCAGGTTCATCGGCACCTGTTAATCCGCTATCAGGGCAAATATGGTGGGATTCATCTGTTTCAAGATTAAAAGTTTACACAGGAACTGCTTGGACAACAGGCGGCGGCCCGATTGTACAACCTACCCAGCCAGTAATGGTTGCAGGTGATCTTTGGATTAACAACGATTCTAACCAACTCTACTTTTTTGACGGTACTGATTTAGAATTAGCAGGACCGATTTATAACGCTTTCCAAGGACGTTCGGGTCCACAGGTTATTACTGTACTTGATAACACAGGTACAAGTAGAACTATTGTTAAGTATTGGGTTGGCGGCTCACTAGTTGGACTATGGAGTAAAATTGGATTCACTCCGCAAAACGTAGATACAATTCCTGGGTTTAGCGGAAACGTAGTTAAAGGATTTAACGTAGTTGATAGTGATTTTGTTTTTGCTGGCACAGCAAACAATACTAGAAGACTAGTTGATGATGCAGGAGTAGAACGCGGAGCAGGTCAGTTCTTAGCAAGTGATAGTGATGATACAACTACTGGATCATTAATTGTTAGAAATAACGGCGGACTTACTGTTGGATTATCAGAAAACCATGTTTTAAAAGTAACTAGCCAAGGTGTAGTTGCACTAAATGAAATTTCGAATCAAAACTATACTATTCAAATGCGTAATAGTGCAGGTATTCAAAATGCAATAAGCGTTAAATCACAAACTAGTCGTGTTGGTATCTACAATGATGCACCGGCATATACATTAGATGTTGGCGGCGACATGAGAGTATCCGGAAGTCTTATAGTAGATGGCGATACAGTTACTATTGGAACTGAAGAACTTGTTGTTAAAGATAAAAGTATTACACTTGCCGATGCAGGTGATAGTACACTACTAACAGATGCACAAGTTGATCAAGCTGGTATTATTGTTAAATCATTAAATGGTAATAAAGAATTTTTATGGCGCAATGCAACTAATGCATGGACATCAAATACAAGTATTGATATTACAGGCGCAGGATCACTTAAATTTAATGGTGTTGATATTATTACTGGCTCTAATGCAAGTGGTATTACACAGTTAGGTACACTAACTTCGGCTGCAATCGGAAATATTAGTTTCCCAGGCGGCATTTCTGTTGTTACTAATGCAGTTGACGGTAGCGGTAATGGTTTAAATATAACACTTGCTGGCGATTTAAATCTTGTTACTAGTAGAAAAATTAGAAATGTAGCAGAACCAGTTGCACCACAAGACGTTGCTACAAAAAATTATGTTGATAGCCAGATTAATTTAGAAGTAATTCCGTTAACACTTGATATTACTGGATTAGGATCAGGCGCACAACTTAATACTAATGTTGGTATTATCTTAAATGATATTGCACCGGCAGCAAATAAACAAAACAATACGGAAGCAAGAATACACTGCACAACCACAACAGGTGCTACAGCTACATTGACCGGTTCTGCGCTAGATACAGCGTTTAATGAATCAACAACTATTGTACAAGCACTAGATATTGGCGGAAATGATAACGGATCGGTAAGTGTAATCAACAGTGCAACGTTTAACGATGCTACTGGTTCGATTAGTTCAACTGTACAGCGTTCGTTAAAACTGTATAGAGTAGTAGGAGGAGTATGGACATATGTGCAAGACCTAACTCCGGGCGTTTTAGTATAAATACATATAACACAATTAGGGGTATTAGTAAATGGCATATATAATTAATTTAACAAATGGACAACAGTTAGCCACTGTTGAGGATGGAACCATTGACCAAAGTACTACAATTAAACTTGTAGGTAAAAACTATGCCGGTTATGGTGAAATTCAAAACGAAAACTTTGTACATTTACTTGAAAACTTCTCTAGCGGCAATTCACCTGCTAACCCATTAAGCGGTCAGATTTGGTTTGATAGTAGTTTAAAGAAGCTCAAGTTTTACGACGGCACAAAATTTAGAACAACTGGTGGAGCAGAAGTATCAAGCACACAACCAGTTGGATTAACTACTGGTGATTTTTGGTGGGATACATCAAATAACCAACTATATGCACAGAACAGCGATGGCGGATTTGTCCTAATTGGTCCACAATCCATCGGCGATACAGTAACAGCAATGGTTACTGCTCAAGTAAGAGATACTACCCTAACAAATAGAACTATTATTAAAGGTACAGTTGAAGACGGTGTACAATTTATTATCAGTAATGCTGAATTTACTATTGATCAAACAGATCCTTCAAATGTAATTACAGGTTTTGATGTAATTAGACAAGGTGTTACTTTAAGAAACACTGGATCAACTGGTGTTACATCAAGCAGTCATAGATTTTGGGGAACTGCAACTGATGCGGACCGCTTAAATGGCCAACCAGCATCGGCTTATGCACTTTCAGGTAACGCAAACTTCACTAGTGTTGTTAGATTTGGTGATGTTGGATACACTGTAGGCGCGGCAAACGACTTAGCAGTATATATTGATCAAGCAAATACCGGTGACGAAGGTGTTATTGAAAACACAACCGGACAAAAAATTAGATTTAAAGTAAAATCGGTTGGTGGTGTAACAACAGAACCGTTCCATGTTTCGGCTGTTGGACTAATTCCAACTACTACAACAACATATGATGTTGGTAGTTCAAACTTTAAATTCAGAAACATGTATGCAACTACGTTTAACGGTCTTGCTACAAATGCAATTAACTTACAAGTTGGAGCAAACTATAGAACTGGCGATGTAAATGCAACAAATAATACTGTAGCAGTTAGAGACAGTTCAGGCAACTTATCTGCTAATGTGTTTAATGGTATTTCTACTAGTGCTAGATATGCTGACTTGGCAGAAAAGTATTCAACAGGTGAAGAATTACCATTTGGTACAGTAGTAACAGTTTGTGATCACGAAGATCACGAAGTAGAACCTACTAAAGTAGGTGACATTGCAATCGGTGTTGTATCAACAGCTCCTGCTCTTATGATGAACAGTGATGCAGAAGGTCAATACATTGGTTTGAAAGGTCGCGTTCCGGTTCGTGTAGTTGGTCCAGTTAAAAAAGGACAACCAGTATATGTTGGAGATAATGGTACAGCAAATACAATAATCAATGGCGGTAGCTTAGTTGGTATTGCATTAGAATCAAACACTGAAGAGTCAGAAAAATTAGTTGAGTGCGTACTTAAAGTATAAGTATAGAAGAGGAAACATATTATGGCAGTAGGCGATACAATTACCGCGGCAAGGTACAACATTATTCGAGCAAGAATTGCCGCAGTCTTAGGGCTCGGTTCAGGTGACGAAGGATACGGACAAGCAATTGAAAGTTCCACAATTTCTTCTGGCGCAACAATTACTGCGGCAGACATGGTCAAACTTTATAATGACATGTATAAAATTAGACTTCACCAAACTGGCTCAATACCTACAGAAATTGCACAACCATCAGTAGGAGATACTGTTGAAGATAGCAACACTACTTCAAAAGAAGGATATGCACAATATGAATCTTTAAGTATTACATGTCAAGGTGCAAGACTCAATGTTAATGCAAATCAAACAGGATTACAAGCAGGCACATCTAGTTCAAGAACTGCTAGTTGGTCAACTGATATTAACCATATTTTTACAGTAACATTTCCGGGATATGCAGTTACAAACGGTGACGGGTCAACTACTACTATTAGCGGTGCAGAACATATGCGTGTATTTTTTAATGCAGGCGGAACAATCAATCTAAGTGGTACTATTGGTTCAGGTAATACTCCTATCAATAACGACTGGAGAAATTTGATGACTAGTGTTGGAACTGTGATTTTTGGCAGAAGTACTACAAGTAATGGGTCAACAGGTACAAACTACGGTTATTCAAACCTTCCTTCTACGTATACAACAGTTTTTAATAAGACAGCAAGTGCTTACGGTGCTAACGATTACTTAATCGAAGCACAAAAAAATGGAGCAGTTTTAACATTCCGTGTTACATTTAACGAAGATAAAGGTCCTAATCCAAACTTTGACGAAGCAGTAACAGCTACAACAACAAGCACAATCCAGCAAAGAAGGCCAAACAACGCAAGTAGCGTTAATATTCCAGCGCCAACTTTCAACACAACCAACGCTCTATAAGATTAAATAGTTTATACTTAACTAGGAGTATAACTATGGATAAAGATCTAGAGAAAGCACTAGAGTTCGCTAATTTTTCTGCTACACTTAGCACACAAAAGCGATTATTGCAACAAAAATATCAAGAAGACTTAGTGTTATATCATTTAGGCGGAAGATTTACTGTTTCTAAAGAGTTCTTTTCTTTTGTTTCTAATTTAGTAATGCTTGATGTTAAGAAAACAGTAATTACGGATGATAACAATACACCGATATTAGTTGAAGATCTAGCACAGTTTGTCAGTTTAGTAAAGCAACAATACATTACAGCATCTAATAGATACTATTCTGAATACAAAGCCCTTACAACTAAAAGAAACGTTGAAGGCTTAGTTAATGAGTAAAGGGGTATTATGCTTTGCAAATAATAATGGTGAAATCAATTATGTAAAGCAAGCAGTTTTACTTGCTAATCAGATTAGCAAGCATTTAGACTTGCCCACTACTGTTGTAACTTCGACACCAGATGCTATTAATAGTAATTATAGAAAAGTGTTTGATAATGTTATTACTATTAATGACTTAGATAATAACTTTAAACGTTATCGAAACGGCCAAGAAAGTCATAAAACTCTTCATTTTAAAAATTTCGGCAGATCTAATAGTTATGAGCTAACACCTTATGAGGAAACACTAGTTTTAGATACAGATATTATTATTTGTAATAATACACTAAAGTATGCTTTTGATACCTCTCATGAATTTCAAATTTATAAAGAATGTACTGACTTAGCACCTTGGCGTAAACATAAAGAATTTGATTATATTAACGACAAAGGAATTCCGTTCTACTGGGCTTCAATATTTTATTTTAAAAATACTCCAGAAGTTAAAACATTTTTTACAATATTAAATTATGTTGTAGACAACTGGGAACATTATCAATATGTGTATGATCTAGGATCTCGAAACTTTAGGAATGATCATGCGTTTAGCATTGCAATACATATAATGAATGGATTTAAAGATTTAGACTGGGCTAAGACGTTGCCTGGAAAATTATATTATTCTTTAGATAGAGATATATTAAGTAAAATGCAAAATGAACAATTAACGTTCCTTCTTGAAAAAGAAAACATTCATGGCGAATATACACTAGCCTCAACAAATAACATGAATGTACATGTAATGAATAAATTTAGCTTAGATAGGTTGATAAATGTCTAAAGGATATGTAATGATGGCATCGGGCAAAGAGTATGTAAAACAGGCATATCTTTGTGCGTTAAGTATTAAGAAAACGCAAGAAATTAATAGTGTTTCTATTATTACTAACGACGAGCTTCCTGACGAATATCACAGTGTCTTTGATAATGTAATTGAAATACCTTGGCAAACTGGTACTGATTTTTATCGTACTGAGGACCGTTGGAAAATTTTTCATGTAACACCTTATACAGAAACTATTGTTTTAGATACTGATATGATATTTTTATCTAACATAGATTACGTTTGGATATATTTAGAAAAATATGACGTATGCTTTACTACAAACGTTCAAACATATAAAGGTACTACAGTTAAAGATAGTTACTATAGACAGGCTTTTGCAAAAAATAATTTACCAAACATCTATTGTGCATTTCACTATTTTAAAAAGAATGATATTGGTTTACAGTATTATAAACAGTTGGAATTAATTTGTAAAAACCACGAAGAATTTTATGATATCTATTTAAAAAAATTAAAACCTAGATTAAGTAGTATGGATATCAATCATGCAATAGCAGTGTTAAACACTGATTTAGAAAAATATTCCTGTAATTTACTTTCATTTGTTCATATGAAGTCAAAAGTACAAGACTGGACAGCACCAAACGATAATTGGTTAGATGATATTCCGTATTATATGGACGACGACTGCAATTTAAAAATAGGAAATTATAGCCAGCTAGGCGTATTTCATTATACTGAAGATAAATTTTGTAATCAAATTATGGAGAAGTACAATGTACGCTAGTTGGGATGGAAAACAATATGTGTGCTTTGTTAAAGAGACTGGCGAACTGTACAGCGTAGGACCATCTATTGAGGACGGGTATGAATACATCGAAGTTACTGAAAAAGAAATAGCACCTATTCAATCCTATGAAGACAAGATGGAAGATTACAGAGTATTGTTTGATATCACGACTAAGACATACAAGTTAAAAAAGAATATATCTATAAATGATAAATTTGTATTCAATAAATTGCTACATATATCCGATGATAATTTACATGATCTAGTTTTTACAGTTGACAAGCAATACAATTTATGTTATATTAATACAAATCAGAGTCTTATAGATTCTAAACTAGAAGAAGAAATATTGTTTAGTGTAACAAAAAAAGATGATCCGCATTTTTTGTACAAGACAATTAAGTTTAATTTAAGTGACACACAGCATGTAGAGTTAAATGTACCTGATGAATATAGCATTTATTCAGATAGTAAAATAACCAGATGCGTGTACGAGGAAAAGAAATGAAGTTAAAGATTGCAGAGCAAGACATTATATATCTATCATATGACGAACCAAATGCAGAAGAAAATTATGCTGATCTACTCACCAAGGCACCGTGGGCAAAACGAGTACACGGAGTAGAAGGCAGTGATGCCGCACACAAAGCATGCGCCGAATTAAGTGAAACTGATCGATTTATTACAGTTGACGGTGACAACAAAATTCGTCCAGACTTTATTAATCAAGTATTAGATTTTGATGAACATACTGATTTAGAAAATAGTGTTATTAGTTGGTGCGGAAAAAATGCTATCAATGGACTTATGTACGGTAATGGCGGTTTAAAATGTTGGCCAAAAGAATACGTTCTTAATATGCGTACACACGAAAATGCCGATCCAGATAATAAGTCTGCTCAAGTAGATTTTTGCTGGGACTTACAATATATTCAACAAAATAGTTGTTATAGTGATGTATATAATAATGCTACGCCACAGCAAGCATGGCGTGCTGGCTATCGTGAAGGTGTAAAGATGGCATTGGATCGAGGAATTAAACCTACTAAAGAAGACTTCTTAAATGGTCATTGGAAAAATTTACATAGACTGTGGATCTGGCTAATGGTTGGGTCAGACGTTCAAAATGGTGATTGGGCAATTTACGGAGCACGTGAAGGCCTAGTTGCTACAATGTTAGATGACTGGGATTATGTAAATGTAAGAGATTTTAAATATTTGAATGATCTCTGGGGCGGTCGAGATGCTTTACCACTAGAGGTACTACATGACGAAATTTTTATATTAGGTGCCCGTCTAATTAATGAACTAGAATGTCCAATTGCTATTCAACCATTTACACAAGAACAAAGTGCTTTCTTTAAAACTGTTTATCAAAACCCTAGTAGAAACAGTGCCCAGCAGTTTATTATAGACAAGGAATAAAATGGAATTAACAGATCCTAAAAAAGTTAAAGAAAAATTAAACCAAGTAGGATGTGGATTCTGCTTGGCTAAATGGACACAGGTTACTATACATTTAGGATCAGGATTAAATCATAGTTGTCATCACGTAAAAGCACACACGATTCCAATCAACGAAGTTGAAGAAAATCCGCAATTGCTACACAATACAATGTTTAAAAAGAACACCCGCCAGCAAATGAAAAACGGTGAGCGACCCGGCGAGTGTGACTATTGCTGGCGTATTGAAGATAACACAGATCATTACAGTGATAGAATATGGAAAAGTAGAAATTATTGGAGTTGGCCGGACTATCATAAAATTGTAAATTCTAATGCTTACGATGATTTTTATCCTAGATATGTTGAAGTAAGTTTTTCTAACGTATGTAACTTTAAATGTAGTTATTGTGGACCGGCATTTAGTAGTAAATGGACTGAAGAAATTAAAGAACACGGCCACTATAAATTTAGTACAATTAATTGGTTTTATAATCAACTAGATGAATATCAAAAGCAAATTCCTGAAAGAGAAGAAAATCCGTATATTAATGCTTTTTGGAAATGGTTTCCGGAAGCAGTTAAACATATGCACACTTTTCGTATTACAGGAGGCGAACCCCTCTTAAGTAAACATACTGACAAAGTTCTGCAACATTTAATTGACAATCCTCAGCCTCAGTTGGAATTTTCTATTAATACAAATGCATGTCCGCCAGGAAAGTTATGGAATAAATTTATTAAAAAGATACAACACCTTGAGCGTAACAATTGTATCAAAGGATTTACTTTGCATGTAAGTGCAGAAAGCAAAGGAGCACAAGCAGAGTACAGTAGAACAGGACTAAACTGGCAACAATTCTACGACAATGTATTGTATTATCTAAAAAATACTAATGGAAAACTAAGTTTTATGTCGGCATTTAATATCCTAAGTTTTCCTACATTCAGACCGTTTCTTGGAATTGTGTTAAGATTGCGTAATGGGTTTAAAGATAGAGTAAGAATTGCAATCCCGTATGTAAGAAATCCTGGGTTTCTCGATGCAATGATCGCAACTGAAGACATGATTGAAAAATATTTAATTCCTTGTGTAGAGTTTATGGAAGAACATTTTGATGAGCACGAAACAAATGATTTAAAAAGAATTGTACAAGATCTAAACAAACGTTTTAAAAACCCAGAAGAATTTGGTAGTCTTGCTAAAGAACGTAGATTTATGTTTTATGAATTTATCACCCAGTTTGATAAACGTCGAGGTACTGATTTTTTAACTGTATTTCCTGAATTAAAAGATTTTTACAAGGAGTGCAAAAAATGTACGACATAGTGTTTATAAGTTATCATGAACCAAATGCAGAACAAAATTTTAACGAGTTGTATAAAAGATTTAATACAGTTGGGATCTTTGGAGACGACAGAGTAAAGCGTGTTACTAATGTAAAGGGTATTCACAATGCTCATATTGAAGCGGCTAAATTAGCAACCACTAATTATTTTTTTGCTGTAGACGGTGACGCAGTAATAGTTGATGAATTTGATTTTAATTATTATACAACTGAACCTGATACAGTACATGTTTATAGAAGCATGAATCCTATTAACAATTTAATTTATGGTTACGGCGGTGTAAAGTTGTTTCCAACAGAGTTAACAAAAAATATGGATACAACGACAACTGACATGACAACTAGTATTAGTACTAAATTTAAAGTAATTAACGAGATATCTAATATTACTGCATTTAATACTGATGCATTTAGTACATGGAGAAGTGCATTTAGAGAATGTGCTAAATTATCAAGTAAAATTATAGATAGACAAATTAATGATGAAACAGATGAACGACTTAAAATATGGACTACTAAGGGAGTTGATAAACCTTTTGGTAAGTATGCCCTGGCGGGTGCTAATGCTGGTATGGATTTTGGCCTTTCTTGCAGGCCTGATGAGCTAGTAAATATTAACAACTTCGAATGGTTAAAGGAGCAATTTGATGCAAACTCATGAAATTTTAGATAGACTAGAATTATTATATCCTACTAGTAGCAAACTAGCAGATCTACGTAGAGCATATGTTGACAAAGATCTTAATAGTATTTTTAGAATTGTTACAGACGATAATAAAGATGATTTACGTAAGGCATTGTTACAAGATAACGTGTGGAGTTTATTTCGTGCAGTTAAACAAATTAAAGACACGCCTTTTATTGAAGGTATTCGTAAGTTGCAAAAAAACGAAAACTTTGACACGGATTGTATTAGCCGAGGCCAGATAAAAAGTAAACAATGGTTAGTTGCAGAGCTAAAGAATTTAAATCTTGATTTAGGTGTTGTATTTTTATGTGCCGGTTGGTATGCAACATTAGCTACTATGATGTTTGAAAATAATTTAAAAATTGAAAAATTTAGAAGTTTTGATATCGACGACACTTGCAGAGAAGTAGCAGAAGCATTTAATAAAGATTGGGTGCTTGACGGATGGAAGTTCAAATCCTGCACTAAAGACATTAAAGAAATTAATTACGAAAATGCAGTATACACAGTATTACGTGCTAACGGAACAACAGTCGACTTAGGTGATATTCCTAACACCATCATTAATACAAGTTGCGAACACATTAAAAATTTTAGTGAATGGTATGATTTAATTCCGGCAGGAAAATTAGTTATATTACAAAGTAATGATTTCTATGAAGTTGAAGAACATGTTAACTGCACTACTAGTATGCACGACTTTGCCGGAATGGCCCCAATGACAACATTGTTATATGAAGGAGAATTAAATCTTGACAAATATACAAGGTACATGCGAATTGGATACAAGTAATTTATCACTTAGACAACTTCAAACTGAAAGTGCTAGGGCATTAAGTACAATGCAGGCTACTAATAATAATATTTGGCAATTTAATAAACAAGCACATCACGATAGTCAAAATTGGTATCGTGCAGTTATTAAATGGTATGTAGATCAATACGGAGACTTACCTAGTAAAGTTGGACCAGGTAAAGATATAAAGTTGGTAATGGATGTATAATTATAGCGATATACGATCAATTCATTTAGAGGTTACACAAAACTGTCAAGCCAGTTGTCCTATGTGCGACCGTAATATGAATGGCGAAGGAATTAATCCTCATATTAATCTAGATGAACTTACACTGGAAGATTGTAAAAAAATATTCCTCCCAGAGTTTATTGCACAGCTTAATACTATGTATATGTGTGGTAACTTAGGTGATCCTATTGTTGCTCGTGACACATTAGAAATATTCAAATACTTTCGTGAACATAACCCGACAATGTGGTTAAGCATGAATACAAATGCAGGAGCAAAAAATGTTGAATGGTGGAATGAATTGGCCTATGTCTTTGGAAGAATGGGGGCTGTTATTTTTAGTGTCGATGGTCTTCGCGATACGAATCATATTTACAGACAAGGGGTAAATTGGGACAACGTAGAACGTAATATGCGAGCATTTATTGATGCCGGCGGCAGGGCACGTTGGGACTTTTTAATCTTTGAACATAATCAACATCAAGTTGATGAAGCAGAGGCACTTGCAAAAGAGTGGGGCTGTGAAAAATTTATGAAAAAGAAAACTGGAAGATTTGTAACAGCACAAGTAGATCCTAAAGATAAACATCAGTCCAAAGACCGTAAAGGAAATGATACTGCTGAATTAAAAAAACCCGATGAGAAATACCTTAATAAAGCATTGAGTAAACAAGAAGTAATATTGAAGAAATACGGCAGTATGGATGCATATTATAATGCTACTCCTATTATTTGTAAAGTTAAGAAAGAAAATAGTTTGTTTATTACCGCAGAAGGATTAGCATTGCCTTGTTGCTGGACTGCTGGGCGTATGTATAAATGGTGGCACAAAGATCCTAAAGTAGAACAGATATGGGATTTTATTCCTGATAAAAATGCACTAGACGCACGTAATGGTCTTGATAAAGTTTTTGCTACAGGAGTATTTGACCAAATACAAGATAGTTGGAATAAACCTAGTTGTGACGCTGGCAAACTAAAAGTATGTGCTACAAAGTGCGGCGCCGAGTTTGATCCCTTCACTGAACAATTTAAATAAGTACATATATAATGATAAACATAATTGACGTACACAAAATCGAACTGGAAATTACAAGTGATTGTAATGCCGCATGTCCAGGTTGTGCAAGAACACTTAACCGAGACATCTTAGAAGTAACAAGTTTTTCACTTGATGACTTAAAAAGAATATTACCAGATGAAGCACATCTTAAAGATAAAGATATTAGACTGTGCGGAGTATTAGGTGATCCTGCAATTCATCCACAGTTTGTTGAAATAGTGGAATACTTATTAGAAGGTGGTGCTTATGTTACTATTAGTACTAATGGCGGTGTTGCACCTAGATCGAGTTGGTACAGATTAGGTGAATTAAGTAAGGAGTACGGAAGAGACTTGATCATGATGTTCTGTATTGACGGACATAGAGAAACTAACCACATTTATCGTGTAAACACAAAGTTTGATGTAGTACAGCGCAACATTGAAGCGTTTGCAGAAAATTCTTATAAAGGTGAGGACACAAGATCTAAATGGGTGTTTATTGTATTTGATCATAACGAACACGAAATTGAAGTAGCTAAGGCTCATGCTAAAAAGTTAGGATTGAAATTTGTAATTAGAACAGGAATGCGTAATAGTTTAAATGAGTGGACAGCTCAAATTGCAAAAAAAGAAGGTCGAGGCAAAGTTACTAAAGAAGTAAAAACTATTACTACTACTGGTAGCAAAGAACATGCACGCAAAGACGAAGTATTAGAGTTGATGAATAAAATTCAAACTAATCAAGTAGATGAAGAAGTTGTAAAATCTATTGTTTGTAAGTATGTTCATGAAGGCGAAATTTTTATTAATGCAAAACAAGAGATGTGGCCTTGTTGTTTTTTGTGGGACAGTGCGTTTAAGAACAAAGAAAACTTTTTAGAAAAATTATCTGAATACCCTACAGAATGGAATAGTTTAAAAACACACAGTATTGAGGAAGTTATGAAACATCCTTGGTATACTAAGGTTTTAGAAGAAAGCTGGAATCCGTCACATAATAAACACATGAAACGATGTGTTGCTAGTTGCGGTTTTAATAAAGCCTATCAAAATGTTATGGTGGAGCAAGAATGAGTTGGCAAGTACCAGTAGAACGACAAACTAAACTGCAAATTGAAATGTCAAATTATTGCAACGCAGCCTGCCCTGCATGTGCTCGTGCATTTATTAATGATAAACTTATTGATATGGATTACCACTTTGATGTGAATAGTATGTATGTAAGTTTAGAACAATTTAAAAGTTGGGTATCTAAAGATAAGTGGACTGATCTGCGCCTAATTCATATGTGTGGTAACTATGACGAAGCAACTACTAATCCTGATTTAATTGAAATTGTTAAATGGATTTTATCTAATGATGAATTGTTTACTAGCAAACCTAAGATTTCTATTGCTACTAACGGCGGAACACGTAATGATGAGTTCTGGACAACATTAGGAGAAATTTCAAAAGAATCAAATGGCCGTGTTAGAGTAAATTGGGGATTAGATGGATTAGAAGATACTAATCACATTTATAGAGTAAATGTTGATTGGCAGAAAGTACAAAGAAATTTTAGAAATTATATTGCCGCAGGCGGAGATGCTGTATGGCAATTTATATATTTTTCTCATAACGAACATCAGGCACATCTTATAGAAGATATTGCTGCCAAAGAAGGATTTAGCAGAGTAAAGTTTATTGGAAGTCCGCGAGCAGACCTAGGTAAAAATTCTCAACACAAGAGCGATCCCAAAGTCGAGAAAAAGCAAGAAGTTCCTACAGTTATTCCAAGATGTATTAGTTCTAAAATAGAAGATCAAGGACTTTATGTTACACATCATGGATATGTTGTTCCGTGTTGTTGGTGGGGAACTAAAAGTGGATTTAGAGGTTTATGGCAACATTATAGTAAAGATCACGGAACAGAACATCATAGACTTAATGGACAAAATAGTATACAGGATATTTTCGACAGTGAATGGTATACTAATTTATATACAGGAATTAAAGACGGTATTTTTCCTAAGTGTATAGAAAACTGTAAAGAAAACAAAGTTGCAACACAACGATTTGAGGCATTAAAATGACAGAAAAAACTAAGTACCCATCAGAAACATTTTGTTTATTACCATGGGTGCATCTAAGCACAAGACCTGACGGAAGTATGCGTGTATGTTGTACAGCAAATGCAAGTAGTGTTGGCCCAACAAATGATAAAGAATATGGTGGACAAGTAGGTATACTTAAAGATGAAGAAGGTCGTCCTAATAATTTAAATGTTACTGACCTTAATACAGCATGGAATAGTACGTATATGAAGAATGTACGTAAACAAATGCTTGCAGGCGAAAAGCCTCCTAGCTGTATGAAATGTTTCCGCGAAGAAGAAAATGGACATAGAAGTAAACGTCAATGGGAAACAGCATATTGGAGTCAGCGTGTTGACCTAGATCAAATTTTACAAGAAACACAACCGGATGGTAGTGTTCCTCCGCAATTGGCATACATTGATTTGCGCTTTGGAACCAAGTGTCAGTTAGCATGTGTTATGTGTAGTCCGCATGATAGTTCGGGTTGGATCAAAGATTACAAAGCAATTTTTCCAGAAGTCAAAAATGAATCACTTAAAGAGATTATGCAATGGGATAACAAAGGTAGTACCAACGGTAGTAGTTATAACTGGCATAAACAAAATCCTGTATTTTGGGAACAGTTCTATGAACAGATGAAACACATGAAGCAAATTTATTTTGCTGGCGGCGAAAGTCTTATTATCGAAGAACACTACGAAATACTTGAGGAAGCAATACGACAAGGACTTGCACCAGAATTAGAACTACGTTATAATTCAAATGGTGTTGAATGGCGTGACGATTTATTTGAATTATGGAGTCATTTTAAACTTGTTAGATTCCATTACAGCGTAGACAGCATTGAGCAAATGAATGAATACATTCGTTATCCTAGTAAATGGGATAGAACAAAAGAAGTATTTCATATTTTAGATAAAGAAACTACAGATAATGTTGAAGTTACAATTGCTTGTGCAGTACAAGCATTAAACATTTATTATCTTCCTGATTTTATCAAATGGAAATTACAAGAAGGATTTAAAAAGATTAATATGTATCCATTTGGTGCGGGCACAGTAAACTTTCATTTTGTATATTGGCCGGCACATCTTAATGTTAGATCTTTGCCTAAATGGTTTAAAGAACAATGCCGTAAAAAATACGAAGAATTTTATCCGTGGTTAGAAGAAAATTGGGAATTGTGTATTCCTAGTTGGCATAAGGGTAAAGTTACATATGAGCAGTGGCGAGAAGCAGAATACGGTATTAAGCGTCTTGACGGTATGTTACAGTTTATGGAAAGTGAAGATTGGAGTCAACGGTTACCTGAAATGAAAGAATTTTTAGGATTGTGCGATAAACAGCGCAGAATTTCATTCGATGAAACTTTTCCAGAAATGAAGGATATTTTTAATGAGTTTTGACACTATAGATTTATTATCAGGAAATATTTTCCAAATTACTTGGGATTTAGGTCGTCGTTGCAATTATGATTGTAGTTATTGCCCTGCTCATAGGCATGACAATTTTAGTCCTCATGCATCATTAGATGATCTTAAATCTAATACTGATTTTTTGTTTGAATATATTGATACTTATATGCAGTATAGAAATAATAAATTAGCAAGTATTAGCTTTACAGGTGGCGAGCCTACAGTAAATCCTAATTTTATTCCTTTTGTAAAATATTTAAATGATGAATATTATAAAAAGTATTCTCATAAATGGGATGCTAATATAGGGTTAACTACTAACGGAGCTATGAGTGAAAAAATGGCTGAGGCAGTTATCGATAATATACAACATGTAACAGTTAGCTATCATACTGAATCAGATGATAAATTACGACAGCAAGTTAAAGATAGAATTAAACAATTTCGTGATGCAGAAATAAAATATCCTAAAGACTTTCGAATGAATGTTAATGTTATGTTTCATGCTCAACAGTTCGACGAATGTAAAGATTTGTGCAAGTGGTTAGATACACTTGGCTGTAAATATGTTCCGAGAGTCATTGGAGAAGAACCTGACAGTAAAGCAACTTTTGCTCATGAGTACACACCAGATCAATTAGATTACATTAAAAATTATTGGAAATATAAAAATGCTAAACTAAATGATGAAGAAGAAGTATCAAAGGTACTAAGTGCCGCAGGCGAAAAGAAAAATGAAGCAACAAAAGTTTTAGGAAGTAGTATCGGAAGACCTTGTTGTGGTATGCGAGAGATGTGTCTAAGTAGTGCAGGCGGCGAAAGTCGCAAGAGTACCTTTGTTAACATGCGAGAGTTTAAAGGTTGGCATTGTAGTGTAAATTGGTTTTTCCTACATTTAGAACAACAAACAGATCAGGTATTCCATCATCAAACATGTCAAGCACGATTTGATGGTACAAGAGGTCCAATAGGTAAAATAAGTGAAGGTAAAAAGATTATTGCAGATCTTAAAGAAAAGTTATCAATGAATAAAATGCCAACAATTGTTTGTCCTAAACAAACATGTAGTTGTGGATTATGTGCGCCTAAAAGTAAATTTAAAGACAGTTATGTAGACACACTAAAGAATCATTTTAATGTGGAAATTTTAGATGTCTGAACCGTGGTGCTTTGAATAATGTGGACAACTGATACACTAGAATGGATTGATATTGAACTTACTAGCTTTTGTAATATTAAGTGCAAAGGTTGTTTTAGAGTGATATCTAAACATGCAGATCAAATTTTAAATAAAACTTATTTAGATCTTGAAGTTATTAAGCAAAGATTTCAAAAGGAAATGTTTCCTAATATTAAGATTATTAATTTTTGTGGCAGTGTAGATGAACCTTGCAGTCATCCTCAATTTCATGAAATAGTAGAACACTTTGCAGAATGGGGATGTCATATTAATGTTGCAACTAACGGCAGTTTGCGTACTACACAATGGTGGGAAAAACTAGCAAAGATTATGCCGCCGAGCCATAAGGTAACATGGGGCATTGATGGTAGCGACGAACTAAGTGAAGTTTATAGAGAAGGCTCTAATTTTAAAAAAGTACAGCAAAATTATAGAGCATTTATTGGAGCAGGCGGCAAAGCCAATTGGCAGTTTATTGTATTCGAACACAATGAACACCAACTAGAAGTTGCAAAACAAATGGCAACAGATGAAGGCTTTAAAGAATTTAAAACGATCATTAGTCATAGAAAAGATACTGGTGGAGTAAAACATAAAAAAGTTGAAGTAGAAGAGTCTAATTGTATCAGTTGCAAGTACGGTAATCAAAAACGTATTTTTGTAAATCATATGGGAAATGTAATTCCATGCTGTCATTTAAATGCAAAGATGTTAGAATATTCTGTATCTTCTATTCCAAAGGATAGATTTGAAGACATACTAGAACAACAAGACTATCTAACAGATATTAACTTAAAAAATGTTAGCTTAGAACAGGCAATTAACGGAAAAGTTTGGACTGATATTAAAAATAGTTGGACATCAGACAATAAAATTCCAAGATGCGAACAAGTATGTAAAGAAAACAAAAGAGATAAGTTTATAAAGGATAAACTATAATGGAACCAGTAGCAAGTTATTTTAAGTTTAATCCAACTGGCGCATTTAGTGTTGATTGGTATATTGGAAAAAGATGTAATTATGATTGCAGTTATTGTGTAGATTATTTGCACGACAATCATAGTCCACACGTTCCGTTAGAAAACATGAAGCGTCTTGTTGATGTAGTTTATGAAGAACATGGCACTAATGTATTTTGGAGTTTGACAGGTGGCGAGCCTACTGTGAATCCAAAGTTTATGGATTTGTGTAAGTATATTAAAGAAGAAAAAGGTGCAAGATTCATTAGTATTACTACTAATGGAAGTAGGACTGCAAACTATTTAAAAGAGCTATTCCAGTATCTGGACAGTATTACAGTTAGTTTTCATTTTGAACACATGGCAGATAAGGTTGATGAATTTATTGAAAAGTTTATTGAACTAGATGATTGGCGTGTGGCATGGAATAAAGAACAAGAAGAAAAAGGACTTGATCATAAAGACTTTAAAAACGGTTATACTCGAAAAAATTTAATATTAAGATTTATGGTTTATCCTGAGCAGTTTAATAATATTGAAAAAATGGAAACTGCATTTAGGAATCATGGTATTACTAATATTGAACATAGATATATACGTCCACCAGGCGGCAATAGTAATGAACTATTACCTAGAACAAAACTAGACTTTGAAAAAAATAATGATACAATGGAACCTAAAATACTATTGTCTACAGATGACGAAGTAGAAATTAAGGTAATTGAAACTAGAGAAAAGAAATTTTATAAAGAAGGCGAAGAAGATAAAATTAAGAGAATTTACGAAAGCACTGTTACTCCAGATAAACGTAAATTAAAGTTTTGGTTCCAGGATGAAGAAAAGCAATACAAAGATATTGATTTTCATTACAACGAACTTAATTTTGACAAGAAAAATAATTATGAAGGCTGGCTATGTTGGGCAGGTGTAAAACATTTAAAAGTAACTCCTCCGGGAGACATTTATATTGGCAGTTGTCACGTTGGAGGGAAGAGAGGAAACATTTATGATAAAGACTCAATTGATCTTCCATTGGAACCTATTAGATGCCCTAAGTGGAGATGCACAGATAATTTAGATTTAAAAGTTCCTAAGATTAAAGATTGGGAACATTACCATTTAATTAAAGATATGATTGAATGGAAGGTTGACAAAGATCAATAAGTGTGTTAGTATAGTATTATGACTGAAGATTTAAAATGGAGCAATTATGATTTTACTAAAATCCCCTTTGAGGATATTGTCTCTGTGGGGCAAAGAACTCTACTCTACAGGGATCTTTTTACTGTTAGTTGGTTGCTCGGTCGTTTTTGTAATTATAAATGCTCTTACTGCTGGCCGTACGCTCGCAGTGACAGAAAAGATCATAGACCAACTGTACTATGTCTACGAACAATTGACGAGATAAAGCGACAGGCTCGTGATAACGGTTTTAATAGCTTTCATTTTAGTTTATCTGGTGGTGAGCCTACTTTTCACCCTGGCTATTTGGACATTCTCAAACATCTTGCCGATGATGTTGATAATACTAATTATACTAGCGTTCACATGACATCAAACTGTAGCCGCAACATGAAGTGGTTTGAACAGTATGTAGAAGCAGTTAAGCCATTTCATAGAGCAAGCATTACAGCAAGTTTACACACAGAGCATCTTAATACACGAGAAAAGATGCAAGATTTCGCTAACAAACTGATCTTGTGTCAAGAACACGATGTACAAGTTACAATCAATATGGTTATGGTTCCGGACTGGTTCGAAAGAGATTGGGAAAATGCATTGTTCTTCCACGAACAAGGAATCAATGTTACTCTTAAGCCGCAATCAGATCCAACTGCCTCGAGAGTGGTTGATGGTTATAAACCGGAAGATCTAAAACGTTTGCACAACGGAATGCCGCAACGTGCATACACAGAAAGTAAACGTAAATGGGCTGAACGTCCTAAAGCAAAGTTTGAAGTACCTGCAGGAATGAGCAAGCCAGATGCTAGTGTACCTTGGCATATGCAAGTAGAATTTGAGGATAAAGATGGCAAAAAATGGTATATGGATCAAGCTGAGCGTTTTAACGCTTTTAATTTTAATAAGTTTAAAGGTTGGAATTGCAATGCCGGATACCAAGGAATCATTATTAGAGAGCCCGACGGTTCCGTTAAGCGATCCTATTCCTGTCACGATGTGCCGCTTGGAAACATCGAAACAGGATTTAAACTCTTTGATACCCCTATGCCCTGCATTACAAACTCCTGTGTCTCAAGTGCAGATTCAAAAATACCAAAAAGGAAAGTAGTGTGCCAGGAATAATTCATATCGAGCCAACTTCGAGATGTCCACTACAATGTCCTTTGTGTCCAAGAACAATATATTCAGATAAAATACAAAATATAGATTGTGACATTGAACACTATAGTAATTTGACATCTACATTTGACGAAATTATTATCTGCGGAAATCATGGTGATCCAATATATCATAAAGATTTTATTGGATTAATACGTAAGATTAAAGAAAAGAACAATACTGCTAAATTAATTTTACACACTAATGGAAGTTATAGAACTTCAGATTGGTGGAGCAGACTAGCAAAAGTGTTTGATGCTAACGACGAAATTAATTTTAGTATTGATGGCATTGAAAGTAATAATCATATGTACCGAGTAAATTCTAAATGGGATTTAATTGTAAAAGGTATAGAAGCATTTAGAACAAATAATAGTTCAACTAAGTTGATATGGAAACATATACTTTTTAAATATAATCAGGACACTATTACACAAGCACTAGCAATAGCTAAACAACTAAAATTTGATCAGTTTATGATAGTGCAAAGCAATCGCAACAGTGATAAATTTAATCCTACAATAACGATTAATCAACTTGAAGAAAATATAAAAAATGATCTATCCACGCTGTAAAATTAATAAAGCCGCAGAATATATCGATAGCGACGGTTATTATTATCCTTGTTGTTGGATAGCTAATCAACCTTATGTTGATGATCTAAAAGAATTTCTTGGAGAAGATTTAGAAGAATTGCATACACAAAATAAATCTATACAGGATCTAAGAAAAAGTAAAGCATTGATTAAACTAGAAAATAGTTGGGATAAATCAGATTGCTTTTATGCTTGTAAGAAGTTTTGTAGTAAAAATCCTGCTGACATAAAAAATGAAGGCGGCGCTCATACAATCAACGAACATATTATTTTTAATCTTTAATGGTTGCAAAAATATCTGCAAAATGAGGATAACTTTTGTAAAAGTCCTGATCTCTATAAGCATCAGTGCCTTCTAAATACGTTTGTAACTGTGGTAGAAGATGACTGTCATCCTTGCTATTCATAAGATTTTTTATATATTCTAACGAGTTAATTATCTTTATGTTATCTGAATTCTTCTGATACTCGTTAAATTTAGCAGTTACACGTTCCTTGATGTGTTTAGGTAATACTGTAACACATAATATTTCTGGATATGTTAAATGTGTTGGATTCACAATAACATTGCCGCTATCGTGTTTAAACCACCACTCCATACTTTCTGCCATATACCATACATTTAAAATACTAATAGTACTACGTAATAGAACATTATATCCGTTTGTACGTTTTAATTCTAAAAAGCGTTTAGTTACTTCTTCAGTAAGTTCGTATTTTGCAGGCCAACGTATATATTCGCTTTCTTCTTTGTTACAACTATCAAAGCTAAGAGCAAACTCGACTGTTTTAAATTTGTCCCATTTTTTGACCCAACTATCTTTAGGCATAATAGTACAGTTAGTGCTATAATTTAAAAATATTTCGCTACAGTCTCTCTCCGCAATTAGTTTGTCAACTACTATCCATTGATCCTTTGTTAATAACGGCTCACCGCCGGTGAACTTGATATGAACTAGATCATTTATAAAAGGATATATGTTAGCAATGTCACTTTTGCTTTTTTCGACTTCGTTCCAAGTCTTGCCATAAATTGCTTGTTCTTCTTTGAACCACTTCCACGCATAACGACTGTCACACATACGACACGCTAAGTTGCAATCATTACTAATGGCAAGTTCGATCCATCCGATCTTAGGATTATCTAGATCGACTAACTTGTCTATAGGCAATGTTTTGTTATCATGATAACGTTCTCGTAAACTACGCTTACCTGCATCTTCTTCTTGATAGCAACGTATGCATCCTTCTACTTGTTCGCCCTTCATCATCTTGTCACGAATATCATTCATCCAATCTCCGTAGAACACTTCACTCAGTGTTTTTTCTTTGAGATTGTTTTCATTGGGTCTAAACTTTTCAGCAAACCTACAGCACGGTTTCACACGTCCAGTGGGATCGATAAACTGATGGTCCCACGCCATACTGCAAAATGTTTTACTTGGAATTTTCATCTTCAAATTTCTTTACAGGTGTAGGATCTTGAATGTTATTTTGACTAAGTCCGTATGCTCGTTCGTGACACCACCAACATTGACCACAAGGAATATCTAATTTTTTTGCAATGATCTGATCTCTCCAGTTATCACACGAACATGTTAATGTCATTAACTCGTCAATTAGGTTATATTTTTTATACAGGCTTACAACATCTGCTTTATCTAAATGAGAAAGAGGAGATGCATTATACGGTCCTGTATAAATGTCAAATGTTCTATCTCTATTCTTTTGTCTAAATTCATCATTTGGAAAATGTTTTCTAAATTCAACAGGTGGATTTTTTGTATTTCCGTTAACTTCAAAATTAACAATTTTAGACATTAACATTTCTCTAATTTTAAGTATAATAAATTCTTTCTTACCAACACCCGACATGGTTGCTTCTTTTGTACACTGCTCTAATGGAATAGCGTATTCTATAATATCTCCAAATTTAAAATCTAGTAATTCTTCTACTTTGCTTATAATAGCAAGAGGCTGTACAGGTAACTTAGTAGGGATATCAAAGTGTATAGGTCTTACTTTAATATTATAATTGTTGTCTTTTACTGTCTTTGCTACTAGATAGAGTAGCAAAGCACTGTCCATACCTCCGCTTATTTGAACTCCTATATTCTCCCATTCTGGATTGATAGGTACTATAGCATCTAATCCGCTCTTAGCCGCGTAAGTATGTTCTATTATTTTTTGATTCTTAGGAGGATATGAACCTTTGCTTCTGTATACATATGCCATATTGTAAAGTGTATCCTTTTTTTCTTATTAAATACACATATATTTACTAAAAGATATCGAATGGATTAGCGAAAGTGATTAACCTCTACAACCATTTAACAGCATACGGAACAGTGTTTAAATTAAATCTTGTTCTAAATGATGTTAATAAGTTCCTTAACCTTACTGAACAAGACTTTGAGTATGTACCATACAACCCAAGAAAGTCTGTTAATAGGTATGGATTAAGTATTACAAGTCTTGATGGCGGTGTGTCTGGTATTCCTGATCTAGATAGTTTAATTGAATACAATAAAGAGAATAATACAGACTATAGTGAAAGAGATTTTAAAACATACACAGATGTGTATAATAAATCTCCTGAATTACAAACATGTCTAGAACCATTAAAGAAACATATTTTTAGAACTCATATTTTAAAACTCGACCCAGGCGGATATTTTCCTCCTCATAGAGATAACAAGACTACAAAAATAGATAGTTTTAGATTACTAATTCCATTACGAAATGTCAACCCGCCAAATTTTAGTTTTATAATTGATGGTAAAATTGAGAATTGGGATAATGGATGCGTATACTTTGTAGACACTCTTAAAACACATTATCTATTCAATACTAGTTTTAAACCTTCATACATGATAGTTGTAAATGTAGATCTTAATGAAGAAACTGTAAACATTATTTCAGACAACTTGAGCTACTTATGATTGTTACAACAATTACTGATGAACACATACCTAAACTAGAAATATTTTGCTCTAAAGCAAAACAACTTGGTTATGAGAATAATTCAAGTTTAAAAGCAATGAAGTTTGATTGGTGCAAAGAAAACGGTGAATTTTTTTGTGCAATTAAAGACAATGAAATAGTAGCAGTGGCCGGATGCCATCCGTTACCTGAGGTTGATGATAACGCATGGCGCATTATGTTTAGAGGTTGTGAACTGCCTCAAACTGATACCTTTCAAGGATTAGGCAAAGGCGACTGGAACAGTATTACACAACGTGAAATGATTCCACGTTTCATAGAATGGTGTCCTACTGATCAACTATATATTAGCACAAACACACACCATGAACATTCTAATGGTAAAGCCGCTCGTAATCATAAGTTGATGGGCTTACTAGCAAAGCAAAAAATACTTGACAAACATAGTGAAATGGTGTTATATTATACTGAGCAAACAGTCTGGAAGTTAAACATTAAAGAATACACTAGACGTAGAAGTTTGCTGAAAGGAAACTATGTGGTACAATCCTAAACACTTAGACGAAGCAAAAAATAAAGCTGGTAAGCCTGATGCAGGCTATTGGTGGCATTTTCGTTTAGCAATGAACGAATTTTTCTTTTTGTTAGCAGTAACTATAGGAAGTTTGATTCACGCAATTTTTCCTTGGGTATTAGATTTTAAACTCCTTGAATGGAGAATTAATCGTTTAAAAGTCCTCAAAGAAAAATTGCCTGATGATCCTCAATTAAAGAAGGTACATTTTGATGACTAACGTATTAGATTTAATAGCATATAAGAATGGTGAATATAAGCCGCTAGGAGAAATAGGACCTAGTGTTTTAGACTTTGGGTTTATTCACTGTGATGCTACTTATGATGTTATGCCCGTATATAACGGCAAAGCATTCTGTTATGAACGACATTTACAAAGATTTAAGAACAGTGCTAAACGCTATGGACTTACAATTCCAGACGTAGATCCTCTAGAGATCATTAAAGAACTTGCTAGACGCAATCCAATTGAAAATGCGTTTGTATGGTTTATGATCTGGAGAGGCTTTCCGCCCAGTGGTAATCCAAGAGACTTAGAAAATTGTCCAATAAATTTTGCAATGTATATTAAGCCTAGCTATCCACTTGCTAATAAAGACGTTGTTAATGTTTATCTAGATAAAGAATCTTACCGAGTTGACGATATACACTTTGGACAAGAATATAAAAACATGAGCTGGATTGAATTAACAATGGCTCAGCGTAAAGTTCCTGAAGGATACGATACTTGTGTATTAGTTGATAGCGATGATAATATTACTGAAGGCCCGGGATTTAATATTGGATTTGTTGATACTATAGGAATTTGTACACCTGCGAGGAATTGTCTTAAAGGTGTTACTATGAGTGTTGTCGAAGATATTGCTAAAGAACAAAAAATTGATTTCGACCGAACTGACATATCAGCAGAAGATTGGGACAACATGGACGAAATCTTTTTAACAAGTTCTAGTGGCGGCGTAACGCCAGTTCGCTCCGGACCTATTACCGAAATGCTTATTAAAGAATACGAAAAGAAAAAGGTAGAGTATGGAACTGAATTTTGAAGATGTTCTTAAAAATGGATGCACTATAAGCAGTAGTGGTACTACAGGATCTCCAAAATCTATATATAGAAGTCCTGAAAATTTAAAACACTGTATCGATACTGCAATTACTGCCCAAAATCTAACCAAAAATAGCAGTGTGTATACAGTTACTAGAATGACTCATGCAGGTGGATTATTACTTCAAAGTTTACCGGCATATACACTAGGGTGCGATATAACAATTGAAAAGTTCAATGCATATAGCTTTTTAAAGCGTTTTAAGCGTCATACACACACGTTTATTGCTCCTGCTATGTGTGAAGCACTACTAAGCACTAAGAGCTTTAAAACAGCTGATTTAACGGGTAAATTTGTTGCAATGGGCAGTGATCCAATTCCAAAACATCATATACAAGCATTTATAGACCGTGGCGCAACAGTTTTGGCGAATTGGGGTATGAGTGAAATTGGTCCTTGTGTTATTAATAAATTGTATAAACCTGGCGATACAGCAGAAGATAATATTTTGGGCAACACATTTTGGTGTGATTATAGAGTTAAAGAAAACCAGTTATATGTAAAAAGTCCGATGTGTATACATGACGATTGGTTTGCAACAGGTGATCTTGTAACATACAGGAATAAGGGATTATATTATTTAGGAAGACTTGATGTATAATAATGCAATTACAATTAATTTTCCTATGGGATCAGGCGGACATATTGCAGGAAGAATTATTTCTAGTTGTAATAATGTAAGTTGGTACGATCATATACAAAATGGAATCAACCCTTGGGACTCTTTTAATATTATAAACGATGCTAACTTTTCGAGATTACATTTTAATAAAAGATTTAGAGGTGCATTAGGTAAAGGAGTTTGTGATAAAACTATTCCTCCTGTATTAGATATGGCCGAAAAGCAAGGAAGAGAATATTCACAAGATGAAATTGAAACATGGAAGCAACGTCTCTATCCTAATAATTTTGTGTATACACTACATTCTGATTTAGATAGAGTAAAGAATTTTTTTAATCCTGCAAAACATTTTGTAATTATTCCTGAAGATATAGAATTATTATATACTAGATGGATAAACAGTACATGTCATTATTATGTTGATCCACGTAATAGAAACTATCTTTTTAAAGATTTGTATACTGATAAAGCAAATGAACAAGGAATAACATTTAAAGAATGTTTAGTCAACGATCTTACTGCACAAATAGAAGGTTATAAACAAAAGACAGATGATAAAGATTTTATTATCAAAGAAGTTTCTCAATTATACGACAAGGATTTTTTTGTGACGTTATGTGAAAAATTTGATCTTGAGTTTAATGAGATGGCATTTAGAAAAACAGTAAAGTTTTCTAAAGACGTGTCACATCTTTAGTAATTCAAAATAAAGTCGACTATTATCTTTTTTGTATTGTTCTAAACTACAGTTATATTCTTTAGCCAGTTTATAAGCAAACTCAAAAGTCCAAGGAAATATATCTACATACGGACCTTTAGGCCATAATATTCCCGGATTAACTCTAAAGTACATTCTACCACCGGTGTCTAATAAATTATACAACTTATCAAATCTTGTACGGATATCGTTTTCATCACCAAAGTTTAAACTACCGAATACAATCATGTGATCATATTTTTCATCTACATTAAACTCTAGGATGTCTACCATATAGTCTGCATTGTCATTAAACGGATCAATACCTGTTAGATTAGCAATACGTGGTTTAAATTGATTATATCCGCATCCGAAGTCTAACACATTGCGTGGATTTTGTTTGTTAATTCGCTCAACAATACTCCATCCGCTGTAAGTATGATTGTCGGTATTAGGTTTCCAAATTTCGCCAAAGAATCTTTTCATATAAAAAGTATCCAATGATTGTACAAACTGTTCAATAGTTCCAGTTAAATCTAAGTGTTCGATATCTAACTCGTGCATAATATTCTGTGCGAATTTTTCTTTACGTACAGGTGTAAATGGTAGATCATCTACTACACTATCTTTGGTTAATTGTAAACCTTTGTACTTAGGTAAATTGAAGGTTTGTTCTAAATTTTTCATAACTAACGAAAAAATTCGTGTATTCATAATTTTTCTCCACATTTTTTCAAAAAAATGTTCTTCTGATATAATTAATTATATACAAGGAGAAAAGAGTGACTTCAATATTGACACTACTAGCAGGAACATTTTATGGATTAATAATTGGTATCCTGCCCGGTGCCGGAGCAACTACAGGTTTAATATTTGTATTTTCATTTATTACTTTATTTCCAGATCCTTATCTAGCAGTTATATTTGTTATGGCAGTAGTAGCCGCAAGTACAACAGGTGATACTTACACAGGTGTACTGTTAGGAATACCTGGTGCAAACTCAGCCGCGGCAACTATGGTAGATGGCTTTCCGTTAGCATTACAAGGTAAAGCAACGTATGCTATCAGTGCCGCAGTAACCACAAGTACACTAAACGGATTACTGTGGGGATCTCTTACATTCTTTCTGTTGCCTTATTACACTGATCTAATAATGATATTCGGTGTTCCAGAGCTATGGGCATTTACACTACTAGCATTAGTATGTGTGACATTTGTAACAAATAAGTTTTGGATTAGAAGTATGGTTGCATTGTGCTTTGGTTTGTTCATAGGTTTAATAGGAGTTGATCCTGCAACTAACGCAGACCGCTGGACTGGCGGTTGGGAATATTTAGGCGCAGGTATACAATTAATGCCGTTAGTTGCTGGTTTGTTTGCCATTCCAGAATTATTAAGCGGTCTTACACAACGTACAAATACCAGTAACCCATTAATTGCAAATAGTATACAAACTAAAGAAGGAATAATTGCTGTATGGAATAATAAATGGGATGCATTACGTGGAGGGATTATTGGCGCATTTGTCGGCTTATTACCTGGACTAGGAGGAGCAGTTGCAGATTGGATGGCATATAGTTCAACTGTTGCAAGTCATCCTAAAGACAAGTTTGGTAACGGAAACATTAAAGGTGTTATAGGACCAGAGGGTGCTAACAATTCACAAAAAGCAACCAGCATGATTCCTACAGTATTGTTTGGTATTCCAGGTGCACCTTTTGCCGCTATTGTAATGGCTCTATTTGCATACTTAAATTTTGAATTAGGTACTTTAGAGCTTGCTAATGACGCTAAATTTTTTGATAGTATGTTATACGGCTTTATGCTTGCAACCGTGCTTGTAGGCGCTCTATGCTTGTTTACGACACCTTTTATAGCCCGGATAGCACAAATACCCTACAAATATTACTTTCCGTTGCTGTTGGGTTTTATAGTACTTGCTTGTGTACAATATACAGGCGGTTGGGAAGATTATTTAATGCTTGCATTGTGTAGTGTAATAGGACTACTAGCCAAGCAATACAAATTTAGCAGACCTGCACTGCTATTTGCTTTTATTCTATCTGATAGAATTGAGGCACTTACAGTCCAAATGTCTGGACTTTATACAGTTGATAAACTGTTAGATAAACCAATATTCCTAGGATTAGTTTTTGCAATAATTGTAACACTAATTTGGGGACTAACATCAAAAAGGAAAATAGATTATGCGTAAGTTAATTTTAGGTTTAGTGTTTGCAATGTTTACTACAGTAGCAAATGCAGATTATACAATGGTAGTACCACAGAAGCCAGGAGGCGGCACAAGCGTCTGGGCAGAAATTGTTGCTAAAGAATTAGAAAAATATCTTGGAGAAGATGTTAATATTGTACACATTCCTGGTGCTCGAGATATTCCAGGCTTTAATACATTTCATAATGAAATGCAATATGACGATGATGTAATCATGGTAAGTCATGGCGGCAACGGCGTAAGTTTCTTACAAGAAGAAGTTGATTACAACTATGCTGAGTACGAAAGTATTGGTCTTATGAACTTAAACATTATTGTAGGCAAGCATCGTGCTATTGATTTAGAACACGGCGGCATTAGATTTGCGGCAGGTTCGGGCATGGTACCAGAAGCATTTGCAATGACAATGTTAGTATGTGGTCCTGATAAAACTGTAGATGAATATATTACTTGTTTTAAAGAAAATGTAACCTGGGTTAAAGGAATGAGCGGCGGCGAAAGACGGCTTGCTTTTAAGAGAGGCGAATTAAATGCTACTAGAGAAAATCCTGCCGCATATAAAAAGCATGTTGAATCAGATGATAATGCAGAGATTTGGTTTCATCATGGTATTCTAAATAGTGAAACAGGTGATCATGGTGACGATACAAACTATCCTGGTTACCAGTTTGAAATACTATTTGAAAAACGATGGGGTGTTAAGCCGAGTGGTGATTTCTACGATGCATACAAACTAGTAAAAAGTTTCCGTGATGGTATGCAAAAAGCATTGTGGGTACGCAAAGGTAATCCAAATACTGCCAAATTACAACAAGCATTACATGATATGTCTTTAAATAAAGATAGTAAGAAAATTATAGAAAACAAAGTAGGTGTTTATAAGTGGAAAATTGGTGCCAACGGAAATGCACATAGAGATACACTAATGACGCTAATCACTGAACAAGCACTCAAGAATCTAGTTAAGTTTAACAAAGAAGCGTTAGGACTAGCTAGTGTATTTAAATCAGGAATAATTAAAAAGTGAATAATATAATACTTTCTTTCGAGAATGGTAATACATATACAAAAGAACAGTTTGATTCCTTAGCACAAAGTTATGCTAAGGAATTAATCGATGCAGGATACGATAAAACTTGTAGGTTAGGTGTGTACAGCAATTGTACTAACTTAATGAAAATATACGGAGTAATGAGTGTGTGCAGTGTTGTTGTTATGGACTATAAAGCAACAGAGATTGAACGCAAGTATTACGATGTTGATATATGGGACGATGTGCTACCAAAGCCTAGATATAATCAATGTAACGATGACGAAATAACAGCATTTGTATCAAGCGGAAGTACTGATGCACTTAGGTTAATACCACTAACAAGAGCCGATCATGATACAGAAGGATTGGATACTAACATACAAATACATGCTAATATCACAGATAAAGATTCTACTATAAATTGTATTCCATTGTGGGCATGTATAGGGTTTCAACTGTTTTCAATTTGCTATAGAACTGGTGCAACTTATCATGTTTTAGATAACGTATGGGAATCATGGCCTAAAGTTAAGCCCACATTTTTAGTAGCCAATCCTAGTATTTTATTGAAGTTAATGAAGTATTGCAAAGTGCCGTATGAAACTATGAGTATAAGACATATTCGTACAGTTGGTGCACCTATGTACAAAGATTTTAAACATGAAGTGCAAAATTATTTTAATTGTATTACAACTGATTCGTATGGACTAAATGAAACAGGAACAATTAGTATAATGCATTATCCGCAAAAACACGGCAGTGTTGGATTTGTACTACCAAATAAAACTGTAACATTTGATAATGGTGAAATTGTAGTTAATGGTTATTATACCGGAGACTTAGGATATATCGACGATGAAGGATTTTTGTTTATTACTGGAAGAGTTAAAGATGTAATTAACCAAGAAGGTATTAAAATTATGCCTTACGAAGTAGAAGAAGCTCTAGTTAAATGCGGAGCAATAGATTGTGTGGTGTTTGGATATGACAGCGTTTATGCAGTTGTTGTTGGCAAAGTAGATATGGAGCAATTATCTAAAGAAATTGCATGGTATAAAATACCTAAGAAAGTCTTTTACGTGGAAAGTATTCCACGTAAAGGACAAGGTAAAATAAGTAGAAAAGAATTACTTAAACAGTATAATTTAGACTAAGTTAACCCATGCACCGTTTTCGCGGCCTTGGAATTTTTCAGTATCTGAATTATAAATAACCATTCCGTTAGCTGGAGTAAGTGCATCACGTTGTGCAGTAGTTAAACTAGCAAACTGATGATATCCAGTGTTAACACTATTGGCTAGTGTTGCTGTACCTTGCACTTCAAGGTCAGTAGTAATTTTTGCATCGCCTGCCACGTGTAATACGTTATCAGGTCTATTAGTACCTAAACCAAGTCTACCCTTACTATTCCAAGTCATAACTTGTGCAAGTGTAACGTTGCCTGCGGTACTTGATGGTAGGAACAACATTCTTCCAGGTACAATACCATCAGATACTGTTTCATCTAGATCGACGGCAATTTTAATTTGTCCGGCTAGTGTCTGCTGAGTTCCGTCCCAACCAAATCCGTGAATGTCAGTTAGTGCGTCACCTGTTGTACCACCAATAACTGCTAGTGGAGCACCAAGTGTACCACGCGAACCTTCAGTTCTAATTTTTGGACCTGTTGCGCCATCTGCAGACTGTGCTTGAATTAAGAGACTGTTAACTGGAGCAGGTGCGTCTTGTCTAATTGTAAGAGTTGTTTCGGTTACAATAGGACCAACAATTAAACTATTAATACCATCTACTAGTAGACCACTGTCATCGCCGAACACACTGCCTTTAGTATCACCACTATGAAAACCAGTAGTATTACCATAGTGTGTACCTGTAGTATCACCAACTAGGTTACCAGTTACTGACCCAGTAACGTCACCAATTACATTGCCTACAATATTTCCACTGCTAATAATAGAAGTAGTTTCAATGGGTCCAACAATTTTGCCGTTAATAGCATCAACTAGGAGCGTTGAATCGTCACCGTAGATATTACCACGAATGTCTAATGCTGGATTGTCTGTAGCGGCCCAATTTGCACCGTTATAAACTAAAATTTGATCTTTTTGTGCGGCTAATGCTTGTACGTTGCCTAAATCTTCTAAGTTTTGTGTTGACACCGATACTGGAATACCACCTTGTGTGGCTCCGTCGCCTACAAAGACCTCTTTGCTATCTGTTGTATAAACAAGTTCACCTTCAGCTGGTGTATAACCAGGACTGCTTTGAAGTGCAGTCTTAGTGCCTCGTTTTAATCGTAAAGTACCCATGTAATGCTCCTAATTCATTGTTACATATATTTATGCCAAATTCACGATTTCCGTTTAGTTGGATTTTTGAGAAATGCTCTAGTATTCTTCTGTACGTCTCGTTTAATTTTAGCACTATTTAAACGAAAATCTACGTTCTGAATACTGTCGCCATATTCGTCAAAAAGATCGCCTAGAACATCTTCTAAGTTAGAACCAGTAGTTCTTTTACCATTGCAATCTATTTCCCAAACTTTACCACCGTTAAACTCAATACGAATTGTGCTAATGTAGTCAATGGGTATAGTATGTATATCAATATCTTTAAAAACTTCAGGCCAGTGTTTAATTATATCATCAGGAAGTTTCTTTGACACTCTTAGTCTTCTTTACAGTTGGCGCAAGTTCTTCTGCTTGTGCTCTAAGTGCCTTTGCTTCTTTGTACAATCTATCAGCATCGCTACGATACTTTGCGGCTAGTTGTTCATCAGTGATTACTTCATTAGAGGTTGCTTGTAAATTAGCTACTTGTGATTCGGCAACTACAGTATCGCTTACTGGCGCCATTTCATTAACAGAACCTGCTTCAGTAACACTTTCACCTGGCTTACGTTCATTAGGATCTTTAAGTGCAAGATCGGAAATACTAACACCTCTTTGCTCTGCAATAATTTTATTAAGTGCATCTAAACCAATTTTTGTTGTAGTATTAGGTGTCATGTCAACATCGGTCATTTTGACTCTGTGTAATTTGCCTGTTGTATGAAAACGTGCAAGCATATTGCTACCGTCACTAAGTGACGTTCTTGCCATAACTTCAGCAAACTCAAATGCTGTTTGTCCTGCATTGCTTTCTACAGCTCTAATTAGAACTTCGTGATCAGCATCCGTTAGTGATGCAGTGTCAATCACAATTGCATTTTCTGCAGGTTGTTCTCCTGGAATTACTCTGTATGCTACAACAACTTTTCTTTTGTTGTCCTTTAACACACCAACGTGTTTAATCTCGGCCATTACTTACCTCCTTCGGTAGTTTCCTTTTTGGTAGCTTCAGCGGCTTCAGCTTCTGCCTTTTGTACAGTTTGTAGGAAGTTATCAAGTTTGTTAAATGTTTTACCAACAGCTTCCATTTCATTTGCTTTAAAAGCACCACGCTGACTAGCAACGTCGATAATTGATCTAATAACACCCAAGTCTTGAACTGTTAGTTCTACAGGTGCAGTTGCTGGTGCTTCTTGCGTAGCAGTAGTTTCTTGTGACATATTATACTCCTTTTTAGTTATATGCGTATATTATTTAGTTGTACTTTAATAGTGGACATGCAAGAACGAAATAAGAAAGTTCTTTTGCATCTTCAAATCCGACTCGCATAACAGTATCTATCTTATTTTCTTTAGTGATACCTACTGTTTTGGCTAGGTAATAACGGTGTTTCAAATTGTTTTGTATCCATTTTACCATTGCCTTTTCTGTATTGTATGTAAATTTTAAATCAATACAAGACAGGTGTGGAGATTGATGTTTCAATCTCCTTGTTTCAAAATAATCATGTGGCGATATTTTATTCTTTATCATGCCGCTTCATCATAATGCGCCGTCAATCCAAACGGTGCCTTTAAATTTTTATCATGATGGCTGTGAATTACAAATACTGTATCGCAGTAATCGTCTTCGCCCCAATTACCAAATGGATAGCCATCTGTAAACATCAAAAACTTCTTAGGCTGAATATCGTTATCGTGCATATAGCGCCAGTTCGCCATAAAGTCAGTGCCACCGCCGCCGGTAATTTCATACTCAGTAAGATCTCGTCCATCATCAGCACTAAAGTCATCTTCACCGTAGACATCTGTATCAAAGCACCAGATCTTAATCTTGTAGTCTTTGTATTCGTCCATGATGCCTTTTACTTCGCCTAGGAAGTCTTCTGCTTGGCTGTTACCGATAGAACCACTCATATCAAGTGCAATACAAATGTCAATAGTTTCGTCGAAATTCATACCTGGCAAAATAGCACCAGTATGCCAGCCCTTACGACTAGGACGACTAAATGTATAGTCGTTGCGGATAGTTGATTGAATCTGTTGACGCAAAATTTCACGCCAGTTCATTTTAGGCTCTGTTAGTTCTTTAATCATACGTTGTACAGCATCCGGAACATTACCTGCACCAGCTGCCTGCGCCGCAGACATCATACTTTCCTTAATTTCATCCTTAATCTTTTTCATTTCATCTTTTGAATAAGTTGGATGACCTTTGCCGTCTTTGCCGTCTTTGCCGTCTTTAGGTTTGCTATCGCCCGAATCTTCTTCCCAGTCGATATGTTCGTCTAACAATTCACCGAGTTGTTTTAAGAATTCTTCACCATTCTTTTCGGCTTGTTTAAATAAATCATCGTATACTTCTTCAGATGTCCATCCTTCGTATTTGAAGTCCTGGTAACACTGTACAATTTTAACCATTTCACCGATACGATCACGTACTAGTGTATTGTTTACAATATAATCAGCGGCAATATTGTGCAAAAGAGGATTGCGATCTTCTCTACGTGACATGTGATCAAATACACAATGTAGAATTTCGTGTGCAATTACGAACTCAATTTCTTTATTAGAAAGAGCATTAAAAAACTGTGTATTAAAATATAAATGACGTCCGTCAGTTGCCGCTGTAGGACACCAATCATCGCATGCTTCTACTTTAAGTCTAGTAGCCATATTACCAAAGAAGGGATGACGCAACAATAAACCTACCCGAGCTACAATAACTCTATCAAGAACTTCTTCGCGCATCACTTTAAGTTCTTCTGGAGTAATGTCTGGATTAGGTTGATAACCTTTAGTATCGATGCTCATTTAGGTGCTCCTTATCTTTAACTGTTACATACAGTATACATGTATTTACTGTCGAAGTCAAGCGAAAATGGACGTTTTTAATATAAAGAGAACGTCCAAACTCTTAGCCATTTATGCGGCCTGTGCGGCTTGGATATACTTGCTATAACGCTCATGCCATTCGTCGAAGCATTCTACTTCGTCCGGATCAATAGGCAACTGATATTGAGTAAGTGCAAGACGAATAGCCATAACAACTAGCTCAGTATCAAAGTTATCCATTGTAAAACGTAGGAAGTTGTTAACTTTGTCGTTAAACTTCTTATCGTTTTTGTCACATGCGTCTTTTAGTTCATAGCATAACGAGACTGTCAAGGAATACATGGCACTGATTTCTTTAGTCTCGAGCTCCTTAACCTTACCTGTCAAAATGTCAGTTGGGTTAGGAAGTTTTGACGCAACCTTACGATGTGCCATGAACTTAACGGCAAGTCCTTCGCCGACTGCACCACTTACCAAATCGGTAGTAGTGCTATCATCGTCGTCATCTTCTAATAGTTCAGAAACAAACGACCATGAACGAGGTGTTGCAAAAGAACGACTTGGGCTCTTAGGATCAAAGTCGTACAAGTCTTTCTTTGCAAAAGTCAAATAACCAATAACATCTTTATGAATTTTGTTTTCTACTGCCCACGCAAAGTAATCATCCCAGTTAACAGAAAGTTCCAAGTGAACGAAGCGGTTAGCCAACGGAGCAGGCATACGGTAAGTAACACCTTTGTCTGCTTCACGGTTACCAGCGGCAACGATCAAAACGTTGTCTGGCAGTTTGTATTGTCCTACACGACGATTTAGAATCAACTGATAAGCCGCCGCCTGTACAGCAGGAGCCGCAGAGTTCATTTCGTCTAGGAAAAGAATAATGTTTTTATATTTAGATGCAGTCTCTGCATCGGGCAATTCCATAGGTGGAGCCCAGACCATTTTGTTAGCATTGCTATCAAAATAAGGAATACCTTTAATGTCTGTAGGTTCCCAAAGCGACAAACGAATGTCAATTACAAGTGCTTCCATATCGTTTCCGATTTGATGCACAATATCGGATTTACCAATACCTGGAGGTCCCCAAATAAACAGTGGACGCTTCTTGCCAAAAGCACGTACAATGCTTTTCTTTGCGCTGTTAGGTCCTACGGTACGAAGTGCGATATTTTCCATGTTATATTCCTCTTGTGTTTCAGTCAGTGCCATAACTTAATTTCTAAGTATGTATATATAATAACACCACTATGGTAAAGAGTCAACCTCTTTTTTACCAATTTATTCGGAATTTTGTCTTGAAATCGCTTTAGTTAAACCATACTTTCTTAGATCACCGCTAAAAAGATGTAGTTCCATAGCTTTCTTTTCGTCCGTTACGTAGATACTTCTTGAAGTTATGTAGTATGGACATGTAATAAATTTATCTAAAAAGATAACAGTTTGAGTAGTCATTTTGAAATCTTTTGGGAATGGGACTTCGTAAGTTTGTAAATCCAGTGTATCTGTAATAAACTCAAAACCTTCATCAGTAAGTCTTAATCCGCCTTCCGATTTCTCTCTAGTGTTTTGCCACCATTGAGGAAGGTATTGTTTTAGATTAGCTTCGCTAATAGCAATATCGGCTTGCTTTAGAAAGATCTTAGTATATGTTTCTTTCCAGTTCATTCTTCTGTAACAACATCGCCTTGTACAAGTCTGTGTACTTGAAAGCCGTCGCTTTTAAACATTTCGTTAAGTTTTTTTGCTAGATTGTGTGCATGTCCGGGATTACTAAAGGAAACTTTTTTATATTTAGGACCCGGATAATTGGTTATTGCATTAGATGTTTTAAGATTAAATGGCTCACCGTTATAAAATACAGCCCAAATAGCTTCAGCTTTTAGGACTTGTTCACACTTGTAAGATGCTTTATCTATGTGTTCTAAAATGATTTTTGGCTTTGGTCTTGACATATACGTAATCCTTTAAATTAACTACGTATATATTTATCTTTTTATACTCGGTTATTTCCAGCCAGAACCGCCGTCCATAGTAACTGTTACAACTTCGTCACTACCTGATCGATTATCTACAATAAGTTTTTCTAATCGACCCTGCTGATTTGCAAGAACTGTTGTTAGAGTATAGACTAAATTTTTAGCTTGTACTAACGGTATACGAATTTCTTTTTGATTAGTTTGTTCTGCACTCTTAACAATTTGAACAAACTGTTGTATAGGTGCTGTATTAATCGGCTCGTTTGTTTGCATTACTTAGTTCCTGTCTCATTGTAAAGTCTGTTTTAAAAGGACCTTTGTATTCGTATTTTTCAAGTGTAACTAGCTTAGGACAAAAACTACGAACCCAGCCTTTATCAAATTTGATAATATAATATCCTGCCGCATACAGGCTCTTTGACTTTTTACTTTTAGTAAAAAGAGGCAATTTCTTTTGTACATTGTACATTACATTATATGGTGTACCACTTGTAGCAAATCCGTGGATTTCCCTGTCAGCCTTACTACCATCTGAGATAGTTGTTTTATCCCAACTTGCACCACCGATATAACTGTTAAAAGATTTAGTATCATTAAAATATTCTGTCCCTGTTGAACAACTGTACATATATCTTTTATCTTCTTCTTTAGATAGTGTACCAATACGTTCGCCATTAGATTCAATAATCCAAAACTTATTTTTTAGTATTGGTTTTGCTTTAATCATATATTGGCTCCATTATAGTATATTTTGCATTTAATGCATCGGCATATAGTTGAATGTTATCAGCAATACGTTGCATATCGTGTTTTGCACAGAATTTCATAAGATGCAATCCGACTTGAGATACTTGCTTAGGCTTTGCATTTTCTGCAATAGTGTTATTAATTATCTCTCTAATCTCTGCAGGTTGTGCAGACAAATCACATAATACAACATTGCGGTTGTAATCATCTAGTACACGATGCTCTTCACCGTTGTGATCTACCCAACGCTGTAGCATCATATTATTCCAGTTATAACCTTTTGTACTCTTATCTTCAAATGCTTCTGTAAGACCAACCTTGTTCTTTGTACCTTTTGTACGTACACCTGGATACGCACTAAACACATTGTCACTAGTGTCGCCACGCATACACTTTTCAAACAGCATAAATGCAGGATCAGGTGCAGGCTTAGGCTCTTTAGTTTTTTTGTCAATTACAGGGCGACCTTTGTCATCAAAGTAACCTTCGTGTGTAATAGTAGTGTTGCTAACACCATTGTACTGCTTTACATTAGGTGAAATAAGTTGTGCAAAGTCACCGTCTGTACTAATGATAATATGATTGTCATTAGGATGTGCTTGTACCCAGCCTGCAATCAAATCATCTGCTTCTAGTTGCGGATGTTGCATAACTGTACAATTAGTCTTTACAGTAACAAAGTTTTTAAACTCGTCAAACATTTCCCAAAAAATTGTATCTTCTTCTTGTTGTGCAGGAGTAAGTGCATCTCGTGTTTCTTGTCGATTGCGCTTGTAAGGAGCATAATAGTCTTTACGCCAACTACGTCCTTCTAAACAAAAAATAACATGATCACCATCAAAGTCATTCCATGCTTTCTTGATACTATTTAGCGTAATATGAAATGCCATACCTACCTTCGTATCGATATCGCCACGTACAACGTGACGAGCTCTAAAGAAAGTATTTGCTGTATCTATTAAAATATATGTTGCCATTGTTTATGCCTTAATTGTGTCATTTATAGTATTATTATATAGTATACAGGTGTTATTGTCAAGTGAAAACTCTTCCTCAATATACCGTTTTAGTTCGTGGTCGCCTACATTTTCAGGGATACGTTTCTTGTAAAACAGTTCATAACTGTCCGAACCGTACTTACCAATGCCATATAAATCTGTAGCATCTTCACCGTCCCAGTCTTTAAACTGTTCACTCATTCGATACAATCTTTCCGCTCGAACGTGCTTCATACCTAATGGTGCAATTACTTCTTCAATCTCTCTGCGTGTTGCGTGTACAAGGCTATCGTGTGTATTCCACTTAGCAAAGAACTTAGGTAGTACTGCTTTAACTTGTTTACGATTAGTTAGATTTAAACAAATAACGCCGACCATATGTTGCCATACGTTGTCTACTTGTTGTTGTACCATTAGATCATCACGCATTACGATACTTCGCTTTTATCTTCACTAATTTTAGTTGTATCAATAAATCCTGATCCTCGATTAGTGTCGAGTCCTTCTTCGCCTAGCATTTGATTAATAATGGTTCGAAACCAAGCATCAACAATTTGCTCAGAAGTTTCTCCTTGATATCCTGCATCAATAAGTTGTTCGATAAATTCATTGTTCCAATCAAGTTCAAAGAAACCGTTTCGAATATTCTCAGGATTTACTTTAGTATCTAATACAGCGACCCAAGGTTCGCCTTTAGCAGTTGCAGATTGCTTTTCTGCTTCTAATACTTCTCGACGAATTTCTTCTTGTGTCTTTTCAACCACAGGCTCTTCGACTGCTTCTTTTGCTGTTTTATCTCTTACTAGTTTGTTCCACCAACCCATTATAATCCTGCCTCCCTTGCTCTAATCATTCTTTGTTCAATTTCTTCTGCTTCTTCAACATCTGTTTGATTAATAGGAGCAGTCATAGCACGTTCATGCTGTTTGTTCATGTACAACTTCTTAGGTCCCCCATGCATTTCCGAATAAAGATATGTGGAGTCTTGGTGTGAATCGCCATCCTCGTTCCATACAGGCTTCCGCCACGTCTTTAACATTGAGGGAATATTCTTCACTGCGTCCGCCCAGCGGCATAAGATATACCGGACATTCCACCCCGGCACTTCTGTAAGCGTCCACAGCCCTGCCAACTTCGTCAAAATCGTCTTGATTAGCGACAACAAACTTGAGATAAATGTCACTGCCGTTAACAGTACTATACTGATGAGCGACATTAGGCAGGATAGCAGTATCCCAAGGTTCTCCGCTAACACTAAGTTTTGGGGAACAAGACCACGTGACTGTAAATCTGTCTTGGTTGTTAAGATAGTTGTAGAAATCTTCGTGTAATTTCTGTGTAGTGTTTGTTTCAAATGTAACATTTTTAAGGTCTCGCATACGTGGATGTTCAAACAGCTCTACGTAAAGTCGTTGCCACGCTAACAACGGTTCACCACCTGTCATAATCAAATGGATATCTTGTCCATTATCCATTGTCCACTTACCTTCTGGAGTAAGTGACAGCAGATGTTCAACCACTTCTTCAACGTCTGCTTGTTTATTAAAGTGCTTGAATTCTGGATAGATACTAGCATAAGTATCACAACCTGTATGTATAATAGGTAAATCGTTAAATTCTTTTGTAGTCTTGTGTACGTCTGCGTCAAGCAATCTTTGTACTTCGGCATTTCGAATAATGCCTGCCTTTTGCTTTTCGTCTCGCATAGGTTCATTCTTTAAACCAAAGTTCATGCAACGAAAGTTACAACCGAATGTGCGCAGGAATACACTAGGTACACCTACATATTTGCCTTCGCCTTGCACACTGTAAAAGGCTTCACTGTAGCGTAATTTCATTAAAATGCTCCTTTCAAATAGGTTAGCACAACTACTACAGTTGAGCCGATTAATAGACCTCGACAAATACTTTCAACATAGCTGTTCATCGTGCAAACTCCTGTTGTAGCTTAATGTTGTCAAAGAACTCTTTCTTTGTACCTGCATCATCTTTAAAAGATCCACGCAATACAGTTGTCTGTGTAAGACTGCTATTAGCCATAATACCACGATTCTCACAACAACCATGTGTTGCTTGAATGTAAACACCTAAATTTTCTGCACCTGTTGCAGTTTGAATCTCACGTGCAATATCATTTGCAAGTTCTTCTTGTAGTGTTCCACGTCTAGCACACCACTGTGCAATACGTGTGTACTTGCTTAGACCAATTAGTTTGTCTGCGGCAATAATACCAATGTATGCAACACCTGATACTGGCTGGTGGTGATGTGAACACACACTTTTAAGTTCTGAACGGACTACAAGCATTCCTTCATAACGTTCATCGCTATCATTGGGAAATGCTGTTGCGCTAGGCATAGGATCATAACGTCCTGCCATTAATTCATTGTAGTACATTTTAGCAAGACGTCTTGCTGTACCTTGTGAATTAGGATCATTTACTTGATCAATTAGTAGTGTATCTAGTACACCTTGAAATGCTACAGTAGCTTCTTCAATAAGTTCTTGTTTGTCACCTTTTTGTAATACGTGACTAATATTATCGCCTGCCCAGTAACGCACCTTTGCGTCTTCTAGTCTGGCTTTAATTTGTTCTACTTTACTCATATACTTCTCCGATGTTAAGGCAGTGGATTGCCAAATATACTGTTTATTATATACGTTATTTAGGTCTGTGTCAACCTTTTTCTTTCAAATATGTAAGATATTCTGTTGCAATTAGTTTGTGTATTTCAGTAGTATAGTGCTCACCGTCTAAGCGGTGTTTATCTGTTTCAATATTAATACCTTTCACTAACTGCAAGAACCCTTCTGCAGATGTTTTTGCTTTAGTTCCTGCGGCAAAGTTACCGTATAATTCGATATTTTCAGGAACAAATACACGGTTATTAATTGACCATTGATACCATTTAATATCACGTCTTGCACACATTGTATCAATTGCTAGTAAATCTAGGCAGTAATCTTTATATTGCAACGGTGTTACAAGCTCGTGCCATAGTTTAGTATAAATGTACTTTTCGTGGAAAGGTGCCCAATCGGGTGTAACTTCCATATCATTAAATGCAAAGCCTTTAAAATCTTCATAGTTCTCTTGTCGAACCTGGTCGATCATTTCGATGTAGTTTTCAGTTACTCTATGATCAGTATATCTATCAATTAGATTGTCTTTGGGTTGATCATTATCGAGATATAAATCTACGTTAGTTGTTTCGCCTACATCTAAATTACGAGAACATGATAGTAAGAATCGATTCCAGTATGTGCTTTGTACAAATACTTCGTCAATGTCATCATAGCGATCAAACATTGATTTGATCCAAGCAGGATACTTTCTATTACAACCGCCCGGTTGGCTATAAATTACAACCTGCTTATTATGTGCTTTAGCATATATTTCGGCATAGTTGTTATCCTGCCAAGCTGAAATAGTTTTATCAATTTCATAATAACCGTGAGCGTGACTATCACCGATAAAAAGTGTTCTACTCATTAACATCCGCTTCCGTGTACAACATCTTCTAAGTCTTCAAGTTCAACAGTGTCTTTTTTGTAGTTTCCTTTTTCTGGAATAACATGTCTAACACCGCCACGTGGATCATCCATATCGCCTTTGCGTCTTGGAATTAAATGTACGTGCGGCCACATAACAGTTTGACCAGCGGCTTCTCCAACGTTTTGTCCGATATTAAACGCATCGCAGTATCCACGTTCAACCCAATCGTATCCCCATTTGTATGCCGTTTCAAAACACTTGGTCAGTGATTGCCAATTTTGTTGTTTAGGCACAAAGAGGATATGTCCTTCAGTAACAGGATAACCATCTTTAAATACTACGTAATCCTTAGTGTCAATAAGAACATCAGTCCAAGGTATATCTTTAAATTCCATAATTAAATGCTACCGTAATTCTTTCTTTGTCTACCATTTGTTGTTCTACTTTGTGCCATAGATAACTAGGAAAAATAATTAATGATCCAGTTGCTGCCGCACAAGTTACAGTGGGTGAGTTTGATTCACTAAGATCGGTAATACCGCTCTTAGGCCAATTTGCTTTTTGATTACCATTTACAAGTGTAAGTCCAGGATGATCTTGATCTGCTTGAACATAGTACACACCACTCCACAAGTCCGGTAAATGGTTGTGTTCTTCGTGGTAAGTGTATTTGCGGTTAATACTAAACCAACTTGCCGCCAATTTAGGTGTACCTGCTAATTTAGTTTCTTTATGACAATGCTGTACGCACAGGTCAACAAACCCTTTTAAATCTTCTAGTAACGGATCGTTAAGAACGTCACTGTTACTGCCGTATGAAGTATAACCGTTAGCACTATATCTAACAGGACTTACATCGCTTTTTTCTCTAGCTAGGAATTCAGGAACAAGTTTCTTTTGCAATTCTTGTGCATTATCGTACACTGCTCGGAAAACTTGTGTTGGAAATATATATTGTTTTTCAATCATATGTACCTACATTCTCCCAAGGGTAAACAAGCCAAACGTCTTCTTCGGCTTTATTAATTTCGTGACACGAATAACTAATAGGCAAAACAGTTTCACTAGCCATGTTATCTGTTAGAACTGCAATGCGAACATTGTTACCCCATATACGTTCCCATTTAGGATCGTTAGGTAAACAACCGCTTTGCCAATCTTGTTTGATCCAGTTAAATGTAGCACCAGTATCGTTGATGTCATCTACAATAAGGATTTTCTTTTCTAAAGGCCCGCCGGTAATTTTATCTTCATCTTTATAAACATAACCAAACGCATCTTCAGCCATCCAACAGTTGCTTTCACAATGGCTATCATCGTCACGCAGACTAACTTTTAGTGCTTCACAACGAATACCTGTCATGTTACTAATAATAGTAGCCGGCACGTTACCACCACGTGTAAGACCTACAATATAATCAGGACGCCAGTTGTCTTTGTACATTTGATTGACAATGCTGACGCACATACGTTCTACGTCTTGCCAACTATAATAGTGTTTTTTAATCATTTCTTTTTCGCCTGTAGTTTAGGATGAATGGTACGATCATTATAGATGTCGCCTGCCAGTGCTTGTATTTGTTCTACAAGATTTGTAACGCCATCTACGTCATAAGGCTCACCCGGAGCCGCTCTGTATTTTTCTCTGTGTGCTTGCACAGCCAATCCATGCATTGCACTAATTTTATCCATTAATTCTTGTATAGTGTGTTGCATTACTTTAGTGCCTCCCAAGTTTTATACTTCTCAAGTTGTGCTTCGTAAGCATCCTTTAGTTCTCGCAACTTAGGATACTTTGCTTCCATTTCTACGTCACGCTTTAATAATAACAGAGCATCACGCATTTCGTCAAGTTCATTTAGAATGTCTCTACCTTGTACAATAGCACGACCTTCTACAGTAAGAGTATGCTCTACAGGAAATGTGCTGTCTTCAATGAAGACAGTTTGATCAGAACTAATACTATTGAAGATAGGAGTGTTAGTAGGCAAAGTATAATAGTTACTCATTGTCTACTTTTGCTCCTCTAGCAAGATATTCTTCATTGTGGATCCAACGGTATCCTGCATCAGCAATGTTTTCTACTTTTGTTGTATGTACAAAACGAACAAAGCCCCATTCCTTTTGTTTGCGTCCCATAAAGAACAAACTCCAGCAAGGAATTTCATTACCATCCGCATCTTTAGCAAGCTCTAACCAATGTAGATCGTCTGCACTTCTCATTCTAAAATGTCCAGGACCTCTCCAAACTTTTGTACTACCAACAACTGCACCTTCTTTAGAACGGATTGGAATATGTTCCCAATAACCACCTTTAAGGATAAAAGTTGCGTAACCCCATGGATGATCATGTAGTGTAGGTTCGTCACTTACAAGAACTTTATGTAGTGTAACATTAAAAGGAAAGTTCTTGCGTTCTTTTAAAAACACATAATAACGGATAAGGTATGGAACCTTTCCGTCTCTGTCTGTAATTACTCGACGTCTTCCAAGTTTGTCCATAATCTTAGAAAGGATATTCA
>Ga0209654_1000122_pt1 | contig 81428 bp, 73 predicted proteins | sample SaaInl1SG_22_DNA_FD_184646 | JGI IMG/M metagenome (GOLD analysis project Ga0209654, IMG submission 184646) | Marine microbial communities from expanding oxygen minimum zones in the Saanich Inlet - ESP_161SG_22_DNA (SPAdes) (version 2) | ecosystem: Environmental > Aquatic > Marine > Intertidal... | reverse complement strand
CTTCTACAACTGCATAGACATAAACCACGTCCTCTTCTACAGGAGGTTTTGAATTACTTAAAATGCGTTCCAGTTGATCTTTGTCATTTTTTAAAATCAATTCATACATCAAAAAACGCATCAATTTTCCATGACCGGGATAGCGAATGGTTTTGTAATTTAAGGTATCCACCTTGCCTTCAAAAGTATCGCAAAGTGTACCCAGTCCGCCAGATGTAGTAAACGCTTCAAATTCTTGCCCTTCAATGTTGATGTATTCAAAGCCTTCTAGCGAGGGCACGAATTTCTTTTGACCGTTGTGTATGGCTTCTGCATCATTTAAATACTCATTGATCACACCATGAGGCGACCAGGTAAAAGAATAGGCCAGTTGACCGTTGGGATACCGAGGCAATGCCCCCACCCGGAGTTCTATATCTCGTATTTGATCAAAACTGTAAGTCAAATCCATTCCTATAATTCCTATTAAACCTGGAGCCAGTCCACATTGGGGAGCCAAAACAGCTTGGGAAGTCGCCCCTAAGTTTTGAATAAATTTTGTAGTCGAAACATCTTCCGTCAAATCAAAGTAATGGACTCCTTCATCATGAGCCAACTGAGCTATGGGTTTGTTCAAAAAATAGGGAAGTGCAGAAACAACAGCGTCGTACTTCGAAATTTCACTTTTCATAAAGCTCAAATCTTTGACATCTCCTTGAAGACATTCAAAAGGCAAGGTATAATCGTAATGAGGTTGCTTCTGATCTAAGGCAGTGACAGTAAAATTTTTGCTCAGCAGGACGCCCACCAGACTCCCTACTTTACCCATTCCTAAAACTAAAATATTTTCCATTTGTAACAAATTATGTAGTTATTGTTATATATATAACAAATCTAATGGAATTAAAGCAAAGAATTTGTATTCAATCAACAGCTTTGGATTAAAAGTTTTTAACAGAGAGAAGCGTTAGAAAAGTGTACTTTTGAAAAAAAAACTAGGTGAACGCACTCATATATTATTTAAGTTTCCCGCTGTTGTGGATTATTTCGCGTTTGCCGTTTCCTGTTTTCTACCGATTTTCGGATCTGGTCTGTTTTATCCTCTATCGCTTGGTAGGCTATCGAAAATCAGTCGTACAAGGCAATCTTAAAATAGCCTTTCCTGATCTAGCTCCCGCCGAGCTACTCCGAATTGAAAAAAAGTTTTACACCCATTTATGCGATTTGTTTTTGGAAATCATCAAATCTATGGGGATGCGGAAAGAAGAAATGCTGAAGCGCTTTCAGGTTAAAAACATTGAAGTTTTAAAAACCTTTGAGGAACAGAATCGCTCGATCTTTTTAGTCTGTGGACACTATGCCTCTTGGGAGTGGATGATGTCCTTAGGATACCATATAAAACACAAGGGCTATGGAATCTACAGACCCATTTCAAACCCCTATTTTGATGCTTTAATCAAAAGAATACGAAGCCGTCACGATGCCTATATGATTCCACAAAAAGAATCGGTTGCTATTATCAAAAACAAAGAAGCCTCAGGAGAATTGGGTATCTATGGTTTTGCAAGTGATCAGTCGCCCAGGCCCAAACCGTTGACCTATTGGAGGTCTTTTTTGGGGGTTCATGTCCCTGTGTATAACGGTGCTGAACGTTTGGCAATTGAGCTGGATGTCCCCGTAGTATTTGCAAAAATAAAAAGAGTAAAACGCGGTTACTACGAGTTGGAGTTTAAAACCCTGACCGATCAACCCAAATCCTTGAAGAAAAATGAGATCACAGATCTTTTTACTGAATGGTTAGAAGCTCAGATTAAAGAAGATCCAAGCCAATATTTTTGGACGCATAAGCGCTTTAAATACGCTAAAAAAGAAGTTTAATCTCTTGAACAAATCGGCTGGCAAGTGCTGCTGCTGCTGCTTCATTTGTTGCCTCAGTATAGATGCGAATGATGGGTTCTGTATTGGACTTGCGCAGGTGGACCCATTCGTCTTTAAAATCAATTTTTACTCCGTCAATTGTAGAGATTTTTTCGTCTTTGTATTTTCTTGCGATTGTCTCTAAGATTGCATCAACATCCATCCCTTCTTCTAATGTAATTTTATTTTTACTCATAAAATAGGAAGGATAGGTACTACGGAGTGTAGCTACGCTTTGCCCCCTTTCAACCAAAACGGAGAGGAATAAAGCGACACCTACCAAAGCATCCCTCCCGTAGTGCAATTCTGGATAAATCACGCCGCCGTTTCCTTCGCCACCAATGATTGCCCCTACACGTTTCATTTCAGTGACTACATTCACTTCACCTACCGCACTAGCAGTATAGGTTCCTCCGTGCTTCTGTGTTACATCTGCAAGAGCGCGGGTGGAAGACAAATTGGATACGGTGGCTCCTACTTCTTTGGAAAGAATATAATCCGCACAAGCAACTAAGGTGTATTCTTCTCCAAAAAGCGCACCCTTTTCATCCACAAACACCAAACGATCCACATCGGGATCTACCGCAATTCCAAAATCGGCACGGTGTTCCACTACAGCTTTGCATAGATCTCCTAAGTGTTCTTTTAAGGGTTCCGGATTGTGAGGAAACTCTCCATTGGGGGTACAATGTATTTCAATCACTTCAACATCTAAAGCTTTCAAAAGTTTTGGGATTGCAATACCTCCTGAGGAATTTACCCCATCCACCACTACCTTAAAATTTCCGTTTTTGATTGCTGCGGTGTTTACGGCTTGCAATGCCAAGGTAGCCTCAATGTGTTTTTCGATGTAGGTTGTATCGGATGTAATACTTCCTAAAGCATCGACTTCAGCGTACTGAAAATCTTCGTTTTGAGTCATTTCTAAAATTGTGGCACCCGCTTTAGCGTCAATAAATTCTCCGGCTGCATTCAACAATTTTAGGGCGTTCCACTCCTTGGGGTTGTGACTCGCCGTTAAAATGATCCCGCCTTGTGCCCCTTCTCTTGGGACAGCTACCGCTACAGTAGGTGTGGTGGAAAGGCCTAAATCAATTACATCCACTCCCATTCCTACCAGGGTTTGATTGACCAAAGCATGCACCATAGGTCCCGAGATTCGTGCATCCCTTCCTGTTACAACGGTTAACTTTCCTTTATTGTGGGCTTTTAGCCACTGGCCATACGCACTAGTAAAAAGCACAACATCTAAAGGAGTTAGATTGGATTGGGTTTTCCCTCCTATGGTTCCCCGAATACCTGAAATGGATTTGATTAAGGTCATCTCATTGATTTTTATTTGAACTGCAATTTAGCGGATAATCGATTAATATAAATTGATTACCAACTATAATTCAATCGAACCAAACCCATCAAAGCATTGGGAATGTCATTTTGTACTGCGGGTTGAATGATATATTGAACATTGGGCTGGATGGAAAACGCACGACTGGAGTTGAAATGATAGGTCAACTCAATCGCCGTTTCGTTTTTTACAGTACGCCACGAATTTGAAAAAAAACTGTGGGCTACTGCCAATCCCAACACATCGTCATCTCGTTTTGGAAAAATCCCTTGATAGACAAAACCGCCCCCGAGGTAAGCACTTACTGGATTTAAAGACGTTAGACTATAGCCTGCTTGTACAAATCCATTAAGCCCTTGAGAAAGATCTGACTCCCTACTGAATACCTTATCTGCGATAAAATAGATCCCCTGTGAACGGGGTTTATACGCTGATTCTGTTTGTATGTCTTGCGAGTGATTCCAAAAACCAAGCTTATAGGTTGTTTGCGTCAGACTATCCTTTTGAGAATGGTATTGAAGTTCGTGGATGTTCATCACTCCCTCCACACGGTTGAGTCGCCACTTAATGGAATTGGGGTTTTCTGATTCGCTTCCTGGATCGCCATCATAAATGGCGCTGTATAATACTAGATTGGGTCTTATTTTCCAAGACATCACAGCAGCTAAAGTGGCAACAGGAAAAATGGAAGTAGGGACATTTACAGAAATATCGGGTTGGATACCGAAGGAACTGTTGACAAAAAAACTTCCAGCATCACTTACAGCAAAAACGGAATTTAGATCGTGTTGTCCCAACAGCACCGAGAGTTGTGCATTGAACTGATGTTCATACCAAAATTCGTAGAGACGGGAATGCGACTCAGCCTCAATATTGTTCGCTACTTGGAGGTCGCCCATGAGTGTGGAAAGAGAATTTCCATGGTTATTTAACAAGTAAACAAAAAAACGTCCTCCTTTCCATAAGCCTAAATTCTGTGTTTCCAATAGAAAAGTCAAGTCGATGTTTCCAAGGTAGGCACCTCCCCGATCCAAACCTCCAACTGCATTGTACGCAAGGTCTGCTGTGTACCCTCCTTCAAATTGAACTTTCTCCTGAGCGAGGGTACTATTCAATAAGAAAACTAGAAAGAAGCAGTGTAGCGCTATGCATTTGGTTGAAAGGAAGAGTGAATAGTTGAAAATCTTATTTTTTGGTTAACAAAAGTCTACAAAAATAACTAATGTACTCGCTAAGACAAGATAAATAGCGTTCAAAAAACTACTTTTACAAAGTGAATTTTTTAGCCCATGTTTACTTATCGGGGAATAATACTGATTTGGCGATAGGTAACCTCATTGCAGATCGAATAAAAGGGAAAACTATAGAATGGCTTCCTTTAGAAATGCAGAAGGGTGTTTTACTCCACCGCGCCATTGACCAATTTACAGACCAACACCCCTTTTTCAAAGAGTGCGTAAGCACCTTATTTCCAAAGTACCGTCACTATAGCAGGGTGATTGTGGACATGTATTTTGATCATTTTTTGGCAGCGCATTGGGAGCAGTTTCACGAACTTCCGCTTCAAGAGTTTTCTCGTGCTTTTTACCAAAAACTTCAAAAAGCAAGTGCAGATTTTCCAGAACCGATTCAGAAATTTAGCACAGCTCTCATTCGCTACAATTGGTTTGCGCACTATCAAACGGTTTCTGGACTGCGTATGATTTTAAAACAGATGGAGCAACGCACACGTTTTCCCTCAAATTTAGCCGCTTCAACTGAAGATTTAGTAGAAAAATATTCCTATTTTCAAGGTCATTTTTTCGAATTTATGAATGACGTTATCGCCTTTACAAAAACAAAAACAAACGATTTATGAAACTTTTATTTACAAAGAATTATTGCTATTTGATCTTCTGTTTGATCCTATTTATCTCGGGTTGTACTCCACCCAAACCGATTAAAGGAGCGGTTGTCAGTGCGCGAGAAGAAGCCTCTGCCATAGGAGTAGCTATAATGAAACAAGGAGGAACCGCCTTTGACGCTATGATTGCCATAGATCTTGCCCTTACGGTTTGTTATCCCAATGCAGGAAACATCTCGGGCGGAGGATTTTTTATGTATCGCACCGCTGCTGGGGAAGTCGGGAGTTTAGATTACCGCGAAAAAGCACCATTAGGAGCTTCTTCAGATATGTATTTAGACGAAGAAGGAAACATTGTGCCAAATAAAAGTACACTTGGCGGTTTGGCCGTGGGAGTTCCGGGGACCGTTGCGGGGCTTGTTGCAATTCACAAAAAATTTGGAACCTTAGCTTGGGAAGACCTTGTACAACCCGCTATCGATTTAGCACGAGAGGGATACCTAGTTACTGAAAAACAACAGCGCAGTTTTGAAAGTAAAAAAGAGGATTTCATTGCGCTAAATGGACCCGAAACTTTCTATGCACAGGGATTTCAAGCGGGCGATCGGGTTCAAAATATCGCTTTGGCAGAAACTCTAGAGCGCATTGCCAAGTTTGGCAAGGCCGGCTTCTACGAAGGTCCTGTTGCGGATGATCTTGTAGAACGAGTTCGGGAAACGGGAGGCATCATTACTCACGAAGACCTCTTAGCTTATGAACCCGTATGGAGAGATCCCATAAACTTCCAATACAAGGAGTTAAACATTTACTCGATGGGTCCTCCTTCTAGCGGGGGAATCTGCCTTGGGCAAATACTAAAAATGATTGAACCTTATGATGTAGGTCAATACGAACACAATTCCGTGGAGGCTATGCAAGTCATTGTAGAGGCTGAACGTCGTTCGTATGCAGATCGAAGTTTGTATTTGGGAGACCCAGATTTTGTTCAGGTTCCAAAAGACAGTCTTTTAGATGTCGCCTATTTAAACGAAAGAATGAATTCTTTTACATTCGAAAAAGCCACAAAATCAACGGATATCGCCCCTGGAACAATTCAATGGGAAGAAAGTGAAGAAACCACACACTATTCCATTGTAGATCCTATGGGAAATGCCGTAGCCGTCACCACGACACTTAATGGAAGTTACGGCTCCAAAGTGTTTGTAGAAAAAGGAGGTTACTTTCTCAATAACGAAATGGACGACTTTAGCAGTAAACCTGGAGTGCCCAATATGTTTGGGTTGATCGGAGGAAAAGCCAACGCGATTGCACCACAGAAACGTATGCTTAGCGCGATGACACCTACCCTAGTGGAACGCAATGGAAAATTGGCCATGGTGGTGGGCACCCCAGGAGGATCGACCATCATCACTTCTGTATTACAAACGATTTTGAATGTTTATGAATTTGAGATGGATGTACAAAGCGCAGTTTCGGCAGCCCGTTTCCACCATCAGTGGCTTCCAGATGTAGTGGTCTTTGAACCAGGACGCTTTGACCCTGCTCTAATAAAATCTCTTCAAGACAAAGCCTACAACATCAAAGAAGAGTACAGTCGAATCATAGGGCGTGTAGATGCCATTCAGATCTCTGATTCGGGAGAAATTACCACGGGAGCAGACCCTAGAGGAGACGATACCGCAGTTCCTCTTTTTTAACGTTAAGGGACGTATAAAGCGCTTTTTATATCTATTTTTGTAGGCTGATGCTATGAAAGAAAATACGGAAACCATACATATAGAAGGGGCACGAGTGCACAACCTGAAAAATATCCATTTGGATATTCCCAGAGATCAACTGGTGGTAATCACAGGACTCTCCGGGAGTGGTAAATCCTCACTGGCCTTTGATACTATTTATGCTGAAGGCCAACGCCGCTATATGGAGACGTTTTCTGCCTATGTACGTCAGTTTTTGGGAACCATGGAACGCCCTGAAGTCGACAAAATAGACGGGCTCTCCCCCGTAATTGCAATCGAGCAAAAAACAACTTCCAAAAGCCCGCGTTCCACCGTGGGTACGATTACAGAGCTGTATGATTACATCCGTCTGTTGTATGCGCGAGTTGGAACAGCCTACAGTTATATTTCACAAGAAAAAATGGTCAGCTATACCGATTCCCAAATTCAAAAGCTGATTTGTGAAGAGTATTTAGGAAAGAAAATCACCTTACTAGCCCCTATCATCAAATCCAGAAAAGGGCATTATCGCGAGCTTTTTGACTCGCTTTCACGACAGGGGTTTTCGAAAGTTCGAGTCGACCAAAATGTAATTGACTTGCGACCCGGCATGAAAGTAGATCGTTATAAAACACATGATATAGAATTGGTCATTGATCGGTTTAGTGTAAAAGAGGACAAAGAATTCCTCAAGCGATTGGAAGCTTCCATGACTACGGCAATGCACTACGGTCAGGACATACTGATGATTCTCGATATGGAGGAATCTGCGGTACGCTACTTTAGTCGAAATTTAATGTGTCCTAGTTCTGGGATTTCCTATCCCGCTCCGGAACCCAATACTTTTTCGTTCAATTCTCCGAAAGGTATGTGCCCCGACTGCAAAGGACTGGGGGTTCAACACAAAGTGAATTTAAAAAAACTGATCCCTGACGATACCCTATCCATCGCGAAAGGAGGATTGGCACCTTTGGGAACAAAAAAAAATAACTGGACCTACAAACAAATTGAAACCATAGCCACGTGCTATGACTTTTCACTTTCCGATCCCATCAGTGACATTCCAAAACAAGCCCTAGAAGTACTCCTAAAGGGAAGTCGTGAAAAATTTGAAATCCCCTCTAAAACTTTAGGTATTACACGTTCCTACAAAATTGATTTTGAAGGTTTTGAAAATTACATTCAAAACGCCTACGAGGAAGCAGCCACTACAAGTATTAAAAGATGGGCAGATGGATTTATGGACAGCTATCAATGTTCGAGTTGTAATGGATCTCGACTGAGAAAAGAAGCCTTACATTTTAAAATTCGAGAGACTACCCTTGCGGATTTGGTTGCTATGGACTTAAAAGACCTTTATGATTGGACACAGCAATTGCCTGAATACTTGAATGAAAACGAAAAGAAAATTGCTACAGAAATCGTTAAAGAAATTTTAGTTCGTTTGCAGTTTCTTTTGGATGTGGGGCTCGAGTACCTTCAACTTAATCGTTCCTCCAAATCCTTATCAGGAGGTGAGGCACAACGAATTCGACTAGCAACTCAAATTGGATCTCAGTTGGTGGGTGTGTTGTATATTTTGGATGAGCCCAGCATTGGTCTTCATCAGCGGGACAACAGTCGGCTGATTGATTCACTTTCCTCGCTGAGGGATTTGGGAAATTCGGTTTTAGTAGTAGAACACGACAAAGACATGATGCTACGCGCAGACCACCTTATTGATATGGGTCCGCTAGCAGGAAAAAACGGAGGAGAAATTATTTCCCAGGGAACTCCAAAAGAAACCCTCCAAAAAGATACCTTAACCGCCAACTACCTCAATGGCAATTTACAGATTGCGATACCCGAAAAAAGAAGAAAAGGGAGTGGCAAAAAAATCAAACTCAAAGGATGCACAGGGAATAATTTGAAAAATGTTGACATTGCGATCCCTCTCGGTTTAATGATTGGTGTTACGGGTGTTTCAGGCAGTGGAAAATCAACCTTAATTAATGAAACCCTGTATCCCATACTGAACAGTCATGTATATCGAGGGGTAAAAGTACCCATGCCCTATGACAGTGTAACGGGGTTAGAGCATATCGATAAAGTTGTGGACATCAACCAAAGCCCTATTGGCAGAACACCGCGAAGTAATCCCGCTACCTATTGCGGCGTATTTAGTGAAATTCGAAACTTATTTACCCAAACACCCGAAGCGCAAATTCGGGGGTATAAACCTGGACGCTTTAGCTTCAATGTGGTAGGAGGCCGCTGTGAAACCTGTCAAGGAGGAGGAATGAAAGTCATCGAAATGAACTTCCTTCCAGATGTATATGTAGAATGTGAAAGTTGTCAAGGAAAACGATTTAATCGCGAAACGTTGGAGATTCGATACAAAGGAAAGTCCATCGCAGATGTACTCAATATGTCCATAAATGAAGCCTGTCGCTTTTTTGAACCCATTCCAAAAATTTACAGAAAACTCAAAACCATACAAGATGTAGGATTGGGGTACATCAATCTGGGACAGTCTTCCACTACCCTCTCCGGTGGGGAGGCACAACGTATTAAACTCGCTACTGAGCTCTCTAAAAAAGACACAGGTAAAACCTTTTACATTTTAGATGAACCTACCACAGGGCTTCACTTTGAAGATATTCGTGTACTTTTGAATGTGCTAACTATTTTAGTGGACAAAGGCAATACCGTACTAATCATCGAACACAATCTGGATGTGATCAAACAAGTGGATTATATTTTTGATATGGGACCTGAAGGGGGGCGCTACGGAGGTGAATTACTCTGTGAAGGAACCCCCGAAGACCTTTTAAAATACAAAGAAAGTCACACTGCCCAGTTTTTGAAAAAAGAATTTGAAACGTCCTTAATACCCCAAAAAACATGAACGAATTACGCAAAAAAAATTGGAACGAAATCAAAACGAATGACTCATGGGCACTCTTTAAGATCATGAGTGAATTTGTCAATGGCTACGAAAAACTAAGTGCCATTGGTCCTTGTATTTCAATTTTTGGTTCCGCACGAACCCCTTCTGATCATCCTACCTATGAACTCACAGTTGCTATTGCAAAAGCAATTGCTTCCTCCGGGTATGGAATCATCAGTGGTGGGGGGCCTGGAATTATGGAGGCAGCCAACAAAGGTGCAAAGGACGCCGGAGGTGTTTCGGTTGGACTAAACATCAGCCTCCCCATGGAACAAGATAGCAATCCGTTTATTGATCAAGACAAACTCATTGATTTTCAGTACTTTTTTGTCCGTAAGGTCATGTTTGTCAAATACGCTCAGGGGTTTGTCGTTATGCCCGGAGGGGTCGGTACCTTAGATGAGCTCTTTGAAGCTTTCACGTTGATTCAAACGGAAAAAGTAATCAAATTCCCCATCATTCTGGTAGGACGCGACTATTGGAAAGGATTGATCGACTGGATCAAAGAAAAACTTTTGGGAGAACAAAACATCAGCCCAGAAGATTTGGACCTCTTTGAAGTGGTCGATACCGTGGAAGAGGTCATGGAATGTATAGAGCGGTTTTATACAAAAGACAACTTTAAACCCAATTTTTAAATGTCAAAGACTCCCTCTATTTGCTACTATATTCTTTTGCTTGTTGCAACACTAGGTTGGAGTCAGACAGATTATACTATTGATGTACAATTGGATACGGAGAATGAATCTTTGATTGTTTCTCAAACCCTTACCTTTCAAAATCCAAGTGAACAGCCTCTTTCTAAAATCTACTTGAGTGATTGGGCAAATTCTTATCAGGGAACCCCCTCCCCGCTTGCAAATCATCTTGCCAATCAGTTCAATCGGAGCTTTTATTTGAGTGCTAAAAGTAAATTGGGATACACCCGTATCCAAGAACTCAAGTACGAACAAAAAGAAGTGACTTGGTCCCGACTAGAGAATCAATTGGATTTGATCCAGATCGATTTGGACAACCCGATTGCTCCAAAACAAGAAATCACACTCACGCTTCTCTATGTAGTTAAAATCCCAGACGACAAATTTACTGGGCTAGGAATCAATGCCAACGAACGTTACTTCCTCAGAGACTTTTTTATTAGCCTGACTCCCTTTCGAGAAAACAACTGGCTTTTACACAGCAATTTGGGATTGAGAGACAACAGTCACTTGTCTTCCAATTATTCTGTAAACTGGACCTATCCCGACACCTACTATTTGGCAAGTAATCTAGAACAAATCTCAAACTCAAGCACCCCATCAGACGGTCTCAACATCTCACAATGGAAAGGAGTACACGTCTCCAGTCCTGATTTTATTTTCAATACAGAAAATGAATATGAAACCTTTACTTTAGAGGATGGATTTACTATCGTGACAGATATTTTACCCAGTAAAAACAGTGAGGTAAACCTCAAAGCGTCTCTTGAAAAAATACATCAATTTGTCGGAACCTTTTTACTCCCTTTAGATCAAAAAAAACTACTGGTTTTAAGGAAAGACTACGCTAAAAACCCTTTGTTTGGTATCACCGAAGCCCTTTCTTTTTTAAATCCTTTTAGCGATGCTTTTATATATGAAACAAAATTTATCAAGGCCTATCTAGCCACGTATTTACACGAGTTGTTTCGTATCGACAAGCGGAAAGATCATTGGATTCCTGGTGGAATTCAAACCTACGTCATAATGAAATACGTGGAAACATTTTATCCGGATAGTAAATTCCTTGGGGCGCTGAATGAATTTAAATTTTTAGGAATTCGTCCTTTTAAAGGATACAGTGCTGCTCAAATTGGCTTTAACGAAAGCTTTTCTTTTATTTATGAGTGGGCAGAACACGGCAATCGGCAACAGTCCGATACCTTAGGAAGAGAACAACTCACAAAATCCAATGAACTCTTAAACACACCCTATCATGTGGGTTCGGGTCTGTTTTATCTGGATCAGTATTTAGGTGAAAACATACTTCCTGAGGGACTTTATGAATTTTCTAAAACTAGAGGTCAGCAGTCTTTTGAAACAATTTTAGAAGAAAAAAGCAATGAAAATCTGGACTGGTTTTTTGAAAATTACCTTTCCGATCGGGAAGCATTCGACCTGTACATCAAGAACATCCTCAGGAACAAACAATCCCTTTTTGTCACCATCAGTGAAAAGAACAATAAATCGGTGCCTTTTAAATTGGATTGGGTCAAAGACGACAGTCTAGTAAAAGAACAATGGATTCACCATAAAGGAAAAGATACCATCATCCAACTAAAAAGAGAGGATATTGATTTTTTAGCGATTAATTCCAATCGTTTTTTACCTGAAAAAAACCGACTTAACAACTGGAAATACCTCAAATCCTCCACCGGATTTAAACCGTTAAAATTTACGTTTTATGGGGACAGTGAAAATTTGAAACGCAATCAGATTTTTTATCATCCCATATCCGATTTCAATGTCTATGATGGGTTTACGGGAGGGATGCGAATTTATAATACGCGGGTAAAAAACCAACCTTTTGAATTGGACTTGCACCCACAGTACTCGTTCAAAGAAAATGACTTTGTGGGCTTTTTTAGAACCCGCTACCGCTTTATCAACCACAAAAGTAAAAACTACCTCAATCAAGCCTTTATCACAGGAAAAAGCTACCACTACAATACCAATCTGCGCTATACTTCCATTCAACCTTCTTTTTCCATGTACTTTAGGCCTTTGGATTTAAGATCCAACAAAAGACAATTGTTAAATATTTCCTGGTACAATGTCTTTCGCGACCGAGATCCCGAGGTCGAAGTCAATCCCGACTACAGTGTGGTCAGCTTACTCCACGCCTATAACAATGAAGATGCGGTCAATAAGTTTTCTACGAGTTCCAATCTTGAAGTGGCCAGTAAATTTGGAAAAATCCACTTCACCAGTCGCTATCGAAAACTCTTTCCCAGTGGTCGTTATTTTGCCCTTCGGCTCTTTGCTGGAAAATTTCTCTGGCACAACACCACAGATACACAGTTTTTTGATTTTAATCTAAACCGTTCCCCAGATTATCTTTTTCGATATGACTATTTGGGCCGTTCGGATGAAAGTGGGATTTGGAGCCAACAATTTGTACCCGCAGAAGGTGGGTTTAAATCCTTTTTTGAAGAATCTTCGGCCAACAACTATATGGCTTCGTTGAATGCATCGATTGGGATCTGGAAATGGATCGAATTTTACGGAGATATCGGAGCCCTAAAAAACATCAATCGAAGTGCAGTAGGCTATTTCGACTCGGGAATTAAATTCAATCTCGTTCCCGACTATTTTGAAATCTTTTTCCCCTTGTACTCTTCCAATGGTTTTGAACCGACTCAAGCCCGCTATGCTACAAAAATCCGTTTCATCTTTTCTCCTCGCCTAAGTACTCTCAGTAGTTTATTTACCCGTAAATGGTTTTAAACGAATGTTTTAGACCGTTCTTACTCTAGCACAGCTGGACCCCTTCAGCAGATGTTCATTTTTTTGTATTTTTGCAGCGAATTATGAACGTACGAAACCAAGAAGAACAAGACCTCAAAATATCTTTTGATGCTTTTAAAGAGCAGGTCCTTTCGGATTATAAAATTGCTGTAACCAGTAGAGAATGTAGTGTCCTAGGACGACGTGAAGTGTTCTCAGGTAAGGGGAAATTCGGAATTTTTGGTGATGGAAAAGAAGTGCCGCAACTGGCGATGAATCATTTTTTTAAAAATGGAGATTTCCGGTCGGGGTACTACAGAGACCAAACGCTTTTAATGGCTCAAGGGCAGCTGAGTGTTTCAAATATCTTTTCAGCTTTGTATGCAGATTTAGATCTGGATCGTGAACCCATGTCAGGGGGACGACAAATGGGAGGGCATTTTATGACTCCCAGCAGAGATGAATCGGGAGAATGGCTCAATCTGATGGAGCTCAAAAATCACAGTGGAGACATCTCCCCTACCGGATCACAAATGCCACGCCTACTAGGTTTGGCACAAGCTTCAAAAATATATCGGAATCACAAAACGAAAAACGCTGACAACTTCTCTGACAATGGCAATGAAATTGCATGGGGAACAATTGGTAATGCGAGTACGAGTGAAGGCATGTTTTTTGAAACCATCAATGCCGCCGGTGTACTTCAGGTGCCAATGGTGATAAGCGTTTGGGATGATGGGTACGGTATTTCAGTATCCAACAAGGACCAAACTACAAAACAAAGCATCTCAGAAGCACTTAAAGGATTTCAACGCACCGAAAACGAAGACGGTTTTGAGATCCTAACGGTCAAAGGGTGGGATTATCTCGCGCTCATCGAAACCTATGCCTATGCTTCGAAAATTGCAAGAAGTGAGCATATTCCTGTCTTGATTCACGTTACGGAACTTACCCAACCTTTGGGTCACTCCTCCTCAGGCTCGCACGAGCGTTATAAATCCAAAGCGCGTTTGACTTGGGAAAAGGAATACGATTGTAATCTAAAAATGCGGGAGTGGATCATCCAAGAAGGACTGGCAACAGAAACGGAATTGGAGAACCTAGAAAACAAAATCATCAGTGAAGTCCGAACCCAACGCCGTGAGGCCTGGAACGCCTACCAAGCTCCAATTCTTAAAGAGAAAGAAAAGCTCATCGCTTTTGAATCTGCTCTTAAATCTGAAACACATAACGATCCCAAAGTTCAGTTAATTTACTCACAACTGGAACAAAACGAGGAATTGGGATACAAAGACCTTATTTCCGCAGGACGAAAAATCAACTTGCTGCTGGCAAAACACCCTCAAGCAAGTGTGAGCGCTTTTAAATCTTGGTATGAAACGCTTTACACCTCTCTTACTTCAAGAATTTCATCGAAACTCTACACCGTTTCTAAAGAAGAGTTAGTGGCCTTTGAAAGCACTCCCCCCCTGTACAACACCGACAATGCCCCAGTAGATGGTCGTATTATCATCCGTGATAATTTTGATGCTCTTTTTAAAAAGTACGACACCTTACTCATGTTTGGGGAAGATGTCGGAAAAATTGGAGACGTCAACCAAGGAATGGAAGGTCTTCAGAAAAAGTTTGGTGAAGTTCGAGTTTCCGATACTGGAATCCGAGAAGCAACCATTGCAGGTCAAGGTATTGGACTGGCTCTTAGAGGATTGCGACCCATTGCCGAAATTCAATATTTAGATTACATCTTGTATTGCTTGCAAATTTTAAGCGATGATTTGGCTACGATGAGTTTCCGAACGTCAGGGCGGCAAATCGCACCGTTAATCATTCGCACCCGAGGACACCGCCTCGAGGGGATTTGGCATTCGGGATCTCCTATGGGAGGATTGATCCATCTGCTCAGAGGAATCCATATACTCACGCCCAGGAATATGACCCAAGCCGCAGGGTTTTACAATACCCTTATGCAAATCGAACAACCGGCACTTGTCATTGAATCGTTAAACGGGTATCGGATCAAAGAAAACCCTCCGATCAATCTCGGAGAATTTACTATACCATTAGGGAAAATAGAAGTTCTCAGTACTGGGGAGGATGTTACGGTAGTCTCGTATGGATCAACATTGAGAATCGTTGAAGCTACCGCCAAAAGACTATTGCAAGAAGGTATTTCAATCGAAGTGATTGACATTCAAAGCTTGATTCCATTTGATCTAAACGAAGAAATCAAGCAAAGCATTGCAAAAACCAATCGGGTGCTGATCGTAGATGAGGATGTTCCTGGAGGAGCCTCTTCTTATATCATGCAACAGTTAATTGAAAAACAAAACATCTTTGCTCTACTGGATGTTGCGCCCAAATTAGTATCTGCCAAAGCCCACCGTCCTGCTTATGGTGGCGATGGGGATTATTTTTCCAAGCCTTCCGAAGATGACGTTTTTGAGGCGGTGTATACCATTATGAACGAATCCAACCCACAGAAATTTCCGCTTTAAGTCCTTCGGTTTATAGCGAAAACAGTTTGAGAAGAAGTCCTTCCAATATCTCTTTAGAACCTTGATTTACCGCATCCACGCCTTTGCTTTTTAAATCGGCTTGGGTTATGTATTCCATGGCTTGGGTCAGTTGACGCATAGAAAATCGACGGGCAGCGGCTTCATACTCTTTGATAAAATAGGGGCTAATTCCTAATTTTTTTGGATCGCTACCAACTCCTTTCAGAACGAGTAGCTTTTGAAAATAAGAATGTAGGGTAGCCAAAGTTAGCACTAAGGGGTGTTCCTTTGGATTTCGATTTAAATACTGAATAATTTGAAAAGCCTTTGAAAACTGTCCCAAACCGATGGCTTTTTGCAATTCAAAACTATTGAATTCTCGACTAATTCCAATGTGTTTTTCAATGTGCTCCCGACCCACCGTTTCCCCCTGAGAAACCACGAGCTTTAATTTTTTTAATTCACTTTCCAACCGACTTAAATTGGCTCCAATGTAGACGGCGAGGAGTTCGACGGCTACTGGATCCATTTGAAGTTTCAGGTTGCGTGCTTGTTCACTAATCCAAGGTACAAGTTGATTGTCATATAAGGGTTTTACCGTGAGTACAGTTCCTGATTTTTCAACAGCTTTGTACAATTTTTTTCTTTTGTCAAAAGCTTTGTTTTTATAACAAAGCACCACAACGGATTGAGGCATTGGGTTTTCAGCATAGGCAGCTAGAAGATCGAATTGAGAAACATGCATAAATTGGGCTTCTTTAACTACTACGACATTGTAATTTGACAGCATCGGATAGCGTTTGGCAGTTTCAACAATTTCAGAAGCTTGTGCTTCTTTTCCGTAAAAAAGGGTATAATCAAAATCGCGAGAGGCCTCATTGACAAGCTTGTTTGTCAAGGCCTTAAGAATAGCATCGATATAAAAAGACTCGTTTCCTGACAGCAAATAAAATGGCGAAAACTCCTCTTTTTGAATCTTGGAAAGTAGCGTGAAGAACGCTTGCATTTTAAAAATTTATTGCACTTTTACAGCATGGAGCAACTAAATTTTCCACACTATACTATGAACCTCAAAAATAGGGAAAATAAAACCTATATCTTTGATCAAGTTCGTAAAAAATGGCTCCTCTGTACTCCCGAAGAGTGGGTACGTGTTCATGTCGTGTCCTACCTGATTGAGACCAAAGGATATCCCGCCTCGTGGATGCGTGTAGAACAGGAACTGCGAGTTTTTGGCACCCGAAAGCGCTTTGATTTGGTAGTTGTTGATGCTGCGATGAAATCGCATATTTTGGTAGAATGCAAAGCCCCTTCAGTTCCGATCAATCAAAAAACCTTTGACCAAATTACGCGCTACAATTTGGAATTACAATGTCCCTATTTAATGGTAAGCAATGGGCTGAATCACTATTTTTGTAAAATGAACTTTGAGGAAAATAGACTCACCTGGATTGAGGAACTTCCCAATTACACCAGTATTTCATGAAACCGATTGCTTTAGTTGTATTGAATTATAATGGCATCACACTGCTGCAAAAGTTCATCAATGATCTCATTGTAAACAGTCCCGAGGCTGATGTCGTCTTAATCGACAATCACTCTAGTGACGGCTCTGCTCACTGGTTTAAATCGAACTATCCTGATCATCAGTGTATTGAATTGGATAAAAATTACGGCTATGCTGGGGGGTATAATGAAGGGCTGCGACAAGTAAAACATTCGCTTTATGGCTTGCTGAATTCAGACTTATGGGTTCCTTCACTATGGCTTCCTCCCCTGCTTGAGCAATTTAAACTTCATGAAGAAGTCGCCATTCTACAACCCCATATTTTAGATTATAAAAAACAATCTCATTTTGAATATGCTGGTGCAGCAGGGGGGTATATCGATCAGTACGGATTTCCGTTTTGCAGAGGAAGAATTCTTCAAAGAGTAGAACAAGACACGGGTCAATACGACCAAACGCGTGCTGTTTTTTGGGCCAGTGGTGCCTGCTTTTTGATTCGCAGCGAGGTGTTTTGGAAGCTGGGCGGTTTTGATTCTGACTTTTTTGCTCATCAAGAAGAAATTGATTTGTGCTGGCGCGCGTACAATAACGGCTATAAAGTACAATCTGTTGGAAGCTCGAAAGTTTACCATATCGGAGGGGCTACACTGGCTCCATCGGTTCAAAAAGTGTATTTAAATCACAGAAACTCGTTGTACATGCTTGCCAAAAACCTTCCAAAACACAAACGAATTTCTATTCTCTTCACCAGACTCCTTCTCGATGGGTTCATAGGATTGGGCTATCTTTTTCAATTAAAGTTTTTACACCTCTGGGCAATAATTCGCGCTCATTTTGCGTTTTATCAATCGTTCAAACGCATGGTAAATAAAAGTACTTGTCAGCCCCAAAAGACAGATTACTTCTTTACCGTTTCTATTTTGCTAAATTATTTTTTGCGGAGAAGATTATATTTCAGCGATTTGGATAAAAAATTTAAATAAATTCATTTAATTTGTAACTATTAAAAAACTTAATCAAATTCACTATGAAAAAAGCAGTCGCTTTACTGGTATCGGGAGTATTATTAGCTTCCTGTGTATCACAAAAAAAATTCACAGAACTAGAAGAATTACAACAAAATACTAAAAACCTTTTGGACTCTACTTCGGTTCAGTTGAACTCGTGTAACGAAGAAAAAGAAGCAGCTCTTGCTCAACTCGCTACTCTAACAGAACAAAATAGATTCTTAACAGCAAATAATCAAGATTTAATTAACAACATTGGAAATCTTACCACTCTTTCAAAAAAAGGTGCGGACAACCTAGAGCGTTCTCTTGAAAGCATGAAGGAAAAAGACATTCGAATCCAACGTATGCAAGATGCTGTAACGAAAAAGGATTCTGTAACCCTTGCGTTAGTTACCAGCCTCAAAGGTGTGTTAGGAAATATGAGTGATGACGACATTGAAATCAATGTAGAAAAAGGAGTTGTCTATGTTTCTATTTCAGACAAGCTTTTATTTAGAAGCGGAAGCTACACGGTAACAAGCCGTGCTAGAGAAGTCCTTGGAAAAGTTGCTAAAGTAGTAAATGACAAGCCAGAACTCGAGTTTATGGTGGAAGGTCATACTGATAATGTGCCAATTAAAAAAGACGGAATTCAGGACAACTGGGATCTTTCTGTGATGCGTGCTACTGCTGTAGTTCGAATCTTGGAAAATGATTTCGATGTAGCGCCTTCTCGTATGACTGCTGCAGGTCGTAGTTATTACCTCCCTGTTGCGGACAACGATACGGCTGCCAACCGTGCAAAAAACAGAAGAACACGCATCGTCGTACTTCCAAAATTGGATCAGTTTTACGATCTAATTGATAAAGGAATGTCAGCTGCAAAATAATTCTGCATTTTTACAAATTTTAAAAGGGTTACCAGCGGTAGCCCTTTTTTATTTTACATTCATTTAAAATACCTTTCAAAAGAAAAAAGTAGCCCTGAAACCGTATTTTTGTAGCATGGGAATTCAACACAACATAACGGAATTAAAATCGAGCCTTCCACCAGAAGTATCACTCGTTGCAGTATCTAAGACAAAACCGGTAAGTGACCTTCTAGAAGCTTATCAAGCAGGGCAACGCATCTTTGGTGAAAATAAAATTCAAGAAATGGTTTCCAAATGGGAACAACTGCCCAAAGACATTCAATGGCATATGATCGGCCATGTGCAAACCAACAAAGTAAAATATATGGCTCCTTTTGTTCATACCATTCACGCTGTAGATCGGATTAAGCTTTTAAAAGAAATTCAAAAACAAGCGGAAAAAAACGAACGAATTATTAACTGTCTCATCCAAATTCGAATTGCCGAAGAAGATACCAAGTTTGGTTTGGCAGCGTCCGAATTGGATGCGATGTTAGAAGCCGCCGCTTCGTGTAGCCATGTTAAAATTAAAGGGTTGATGGGTATGGCAACTTTTACTTCGGATACAGATCAAATCCAAACAGAATTTCAAAAACTTGCGCAGCTTTATCAAAAAAACTCTGAATTTGAAGTCCTATCCATGGGAATGAGTGGGGATTACCCGATTGCAATTGAAGCGGGTTCCAACATGATCCGGGTGGGAAGTAAGCTCTTTGGAGAACGGAATTACTAAGTATGTACGCTATACTGGATATCGAAACTACAGGAGGAAATTACGATGAAGAAGGTATCACTGAAATCGCAATTTATCGCTATGATGGAGAGCAAGTTACGGATCAATTTAGCAGTCTAGTAAACCCTCAAATAAGCATCCAACCCTTTGTTGTAAAACTGACTGGGATCAATGAAAACATGCTGAAAAATGCCCCCAAATTCTATGAAGTAGCCAAACGTATTGTCCAAATCACAGAGGACTGTATACTGGTGGCGCATAATGCAGCCTTTGATTATCGGATTCTACAAACCGAGTTTCGACGTTTGGGCTTTCCGTTTGAACGCAAAACCCTGTGTACCGTAAATCTTTCCCAAGTCTTATTGCCAGAACAGCCTTCGTTTAGTCTGGGTAAATTGGTTCGCAACTTAGGAATTCCTTTTGCAGATCAACACCGGGCACATGGCGATGCAAAAGTCACTTTAAAGCTTTTTGAGCTACTTTTAGAAAAAGATACCCAAAAACAAATTGTCAAGGAACACATTCAACATTTAAATCCCAACAAAGCCCCAGCGCAATTTCTAAAAATCATCGATAAATTGCCCTCAGAAATGGGGGTGTATTACATCCACAACAAGGCCAATGAAATTATTTACATCGGGAAAAGCAACAACATCAAAAAGCGGGTTTTAAGCCATTTGACAGGAAAACAGAAAAAAGCGCTAGCGATTCAAAAAGAGGTGGCCCAAGTTTCGTATTCCCTCACTGGAGGAGAACTGGTCACCCTACTGAAAGAACAAAACGAAATCAAAATCAATGCCCCTGTATACAATCGCGCAATGAAGTTTCGCATTTTTCCTATGGGTGTCCGTATTGATTCTTCAGAGTCATACCCAAAACTCATCGTGGAACAAATCCAAAAAGACCAAGACTATCTCAGTGTTTACAAAAATAAAAAAGCAGCAAAGGCTGCCGTTTTCAGATGGATGGATCATTTTGGGATCTGCATGCAAAAAACCAGTTTGATGAGCGCAGAGAGAGCTTGTTTTAATTATACTCTTAAAAAGTGTGACGGCGCTTGTGTGGGTGAGGAAAGCTCCAAGGCCTATGCTCACAAAATAGCTACTTTAATCGCTTCATTTTCCTACCCGCACTCCGATTTTCTGATTTTGGAAAAAGGGAGAAAAAACGGTGAATCTGCATTTGTTTATATAAGTGAAACCCAATTTCGAGGATATGGTTACTTTGAATTGAATCATCAGATCAAAACAAAAAAACAGATTGAAACACGTTTGATTGCCATACAAGACAACCCAGACACGCAAAAATTAATTCACAGCTTTTTAACTCGGAAAAAATATATTAAGTTAATACCTTTACCAAACGAAAATCTAAAAACATCCTAAATCGCAACGCAATCCAGTTTTGAGGAACGCCCAATGAAAAAGTGGCAACATCGTTTACATAGCATTATCTATGAAGCAGATACCCCTGCGGGAAAATTGTTTGATGTACTACTTTTGGTCACGATCTTGCTCAGTGTATTATTTGTTGCCCTAGAGAGTGTCACGTACATCGATGCTAACTTTGGGGTCTTTTTGAATACTGCAGAGTGGGTGGTTACAATATTGTTTACCCTAGAGTATATCATGAGAATAATCTGTGTACAGCGACCGTGGAACTACATCCGTAGTTTTTATGGTATTGTAGATTTAATTTCCATACTCCCGAAATATATTTCTTTGCTAATTGTAGGAACTCAAAGTCTGGTAGCTTTAAAAGCCTTGCGATTACTGCGTGTCTTTCGGATTCTTAAACTTACGCACTACATTGGAGAATCTAATAATTTACTAAAGGCCTTACGAGCCAGTAGTGCCAAAATCCTAGTCTTTATCTTTGGAGTTGTAATACTGTGTATTATTTTTGGCACATTGATGTATTTAATAGAAAGTGATTCTAGTGGATTTACCAGTATTCCTAGGAGCATTTATTGGTGTATCGTTACCCTGACCACCGTGGGTTACGGTGATATTGCACCACAAACGCCTTTAGGTCAATTTTTGGCTTCCCTTATCATGATTTTAGGATATGGTATTATCGCTGTACCTACTGGAATTGTTACCGCCGAAATGACCAAAAAATCTACAGTGGACATCAATACGCAAGTATGTCCCTATTGTATGCAAACCGAACATAAAGAAAATTCAATTCATTGCCACCAATGTGGAAAACCCTTAAACAATGTCGAATAAAACACTTATCTATATTGCTGGCCCTACGGGTGTCGGGAAAACAGAACTTAGCATAAACCTCGCTAAAAAATTTAACACTGAAATTATTTCGTGTGACTCGCGCCAATTCTACAAAGAAATGCAAATTGGTACTGCGGTACCTACAACTGCAGAACTTTCCGAAGTACCCCACCATTTTATTCAACACAAATCCGTTGAAGATATTTATACGGTTGGAGATTTTGAGAAAGAAGCCATTGAAAAACTAGAAGAGCTCTTTAAAACCCAAGATACCCTGATAATGGTGGGAGGCTCAGGAATGTATGCCGATGCCATAATGTTCGGTATGGATGAATTTCCAGAAGTCCCTGCAGAGGTTCGAAAGCAAATTAATCTATTTTACCAAACCCATGGATTAAAAGCATTACAACAACTTTTATTGGAAAAAGATCCCAAGTATTACAGCAGAGTCGATATAAACAATCCCATCCGTCTATTGCGTGCATTAGAAGTTTGTATTGCCTCAGAACAGCCCTATTCCTCATTTTTAGGAAAATCGAGACCCGAACGGAATTTTGTTTCAAAAATGATCGTTCTCCACAGTCCTAGAACTGTTCTTTATGAAAAAATAAACTCCCGCGTAGATGCTATGATGGCTGCAGGTCTAGAAGCAGAGGCGAAAGATCTCCTTCCCTACAGAGATTTAGCTCCCTTAAAAACAGTAGGCTACAAAGAGCTGTTTCCCTATTTCGACGGCAAAACAAGCCTAGAAGAGGCAGTCAATGAAATCAAAAAGAACAGTAGACGTTACGCCAAAAGACAAATTACCTGGTTTAAAAAGTACGACAATGCACTTTGTTTTCCATCAAATACACCAATACAAGAAGTAGTTGAACTATTAACAGAAGAATAATGTTCTAATCATATCGTTTTACCCCAAGATTCCTCCCATGGCACGCAACCCATTTTTACTACTAGTACTCTTTGTAATTTACTCCTGTTCAAAAGCGGAAACCACTGTAACGCCAGACGCTACTTCGCCCCCTGATGAAATGCAAACCGAAGAGGTCTCTGCCTATTTGGTAACTGCAGAACCCGCTGTCTCCCATACAGCCGCTCTCTTGACATCTATTTTAGGTCTAGTTGCTTCCGATGAAGACTTCAATCTTCAAGAAATCGTTAGACATAAGATCATTTACAATACATTAGATTCTGAAAACAATCCCATTGAAGCCTCAGGGGTTCTATTTTTGCCCACTGAAAACACTGAATTAAGAGGTATTGTTTCGTTACAGCACAGCACCTTACAATCCTATGCAATGGCACCTTCCAATAGTAGCATAGGGATAAATGAATATACTGTAGGAGCCTTTTTTGCTGCAATTGGATATTTGACAGTACTGTCTGACCATATCGGCTATGGAACTACACGAGAATCAAGACATGCATACGAAGTCAAAAGCGCCTATACTACCGTTCCTTATGACTTACTCCTGGCAAGCAAAGACTTTTTGAATGAAAATGAGATTGACCTTCCTGAGTCACTGTATCTTATCGGCTATTCCAACGGAGCTTTTGCTTCCCTCGCATTACACCAATACATAGAAAGTCAAAATGACTTTCAGATTACGGCAACATTTGCGGGCGCGGGTGCCTATGATAAAAATCGTTTTGCTAAAGATTTATTATCTCAAGATCAAAACTTGAACTTCATGGGAACCTATTTGTGGGTTTTAGATGTGTACAATTCCATTTATCCCAGTTTAAATCGCAGCTGGGATACCTATCTCCAAGAACCCTATGCAACACGACTAGCGGCTCTTGGTGAAATTCGCGCTGCAGTCCCAGATTCGATCCTTGACCTCAATCCGCAAAAACTTTTTCAACCCTCTTTTGTAGAGGGCGTTCTCAATGACAGTGATCAAGCGTTAATCAGTATTCTGAATGCCAATAGTGTCTTGGATTGGAGCCCTGTAGCCCCAATCACTTTTTACCATGGAACTGAAGATGATTTTGTATTTCCATTGAATACGGAAAATGCCCTTGAAAGTTTAACTCAGAACGGTGCTGAAGTCACCTATATCCCCTTAGAAGGCAGAGGACACGGTACAGCAGCCCTCCCCTTTTTTCTTTCTGTACTTAAAGAATTACAGTAAATTTTATTTATCTACCATTCGTTACACGAAATAATTTAAAAGAAATCATTTCCAACCTTTAGTTACATTCTATGTGGATTTGTTCGATTCCAAAAGAATAAATCAAGAGTTCATTTCTACTTTTATACCACTAAATTTAAAAAAATGAACAGCCCCATTATCAAATTCATCCTGGTTAGCCTTTTACTTTTTTCTTGTCAAACTCCTGAACTGGAAAGCAGTGATTCTCTAACTACACCAGAAGAAAAATTAATCAACTCTCAAAACTATTACACCTTTTCAAAACAAATAATGAGTGCCTTAGCGAATGGTACTTTTGATCGACCTGCTCCTTATACGTTCCGAGATGTCGATGCGATTAAGATTGTGTATAAAACCGAAAACTACGATGGAGAAGAAATTGTAACATCAGGTGTTTTGCTGCTCCCTAAAATAGACGGAAGTCTCCCCATACTTTCGTTTCATCACGGGGAGTTGCTGAAAACTGGGAAAGCCCCCTCTGAATCCATTACCGGAGCAAATGATTTGACTTACGCTGCCCTTATTGCAAGTACGGGACTGGCCGTTTTAGTCCCTGATTATATCGGATATGGCAATTCTAGCCAACATTGGCACCCCTTTGAACACAAAGCTACACTGGTAAAAAACAGTTATGATATGTATTTAGCAAGTAAAGAATACCTGACCCAACAAAAGATAAAAACAAATTCAAAACTCTATTTGACAGGCTTTTCTGAGGGAGGAATCGCAACCCTTGGAGTACAGCGATTTTTAGAAGAACAAACAACAATAAATGTCACAAAAACGATAGTGGGTAACGGTGCCTTTGCAAAAGTAATATGGGTAAAACAACTCTTATCCGGTCCTCAAAATCCTGAAAAAATCCGATATTTTGCTCGCATGGTTCACAGTTACAATATAATTTATCCAGAACTTGACCGACCCTGGAATTATTATTTTAATGATGCCTTTATGGATTTAGAGTCTAATATTGACCATGTGATGGAACTTCCTCAAATGGTAGATCACCCTGAAGCTCTTTTTACCCCGTTATTTATTAAGAGTGTTTTTAGATGAAAGCGATACTACCTTTCTTAGGGTACTGAAGGAAAATCAAATTGAGGGATGGCCTGCCCAGGCTTCCATCTATTTTTTCAGAGGCTCGGAAGACAAAATATGGAACGCCACACAAAGCCATCTTGCGGCACAAGCCATTGAAAATAAGGGAGGAACTGTAAAACAAAAGGTCCTTATCGGAGAAGACCACAAAAGTATGATAGGCCCTTTTGTGGAGGAAGTTTTAAAACAGGTCTATTACGAGTAGGCCTTATTGAGATACTCCTCTATATTGGTTTGGATTCGTTCTGAAATGGCATCCGAAGAAGCTTTGACAAAAGTTTCTCCAGTAATATTTTCATACAATTCAATATAGCGATCAGAGATGGATTGTATGCGGTCCTCGTTCATCTCGGGAAGTGATTGGCCATCCAAACCTTGAAACCCTTCACTTATAAGCCATTGTCTGACAAACTCTTTAGAGAGTTGTTTTTGTGGGCGTCCTTTTTGCTGACGTTCCTCATACCCCTCTTGGTAAAAATACCGAGAAGAATCAGGCGTGTGAATTTCATCTATCAATACGATCTCACCAGACTTTGTTTTTCCAAACTCGTATTTGGTATCGACCAATATCAAGCCTTGCTTTTTTGCGATTTCGGTCCCTCGATCAAAAAGCTGCCGGGTATATTTTTCAAGCATCTTATAATCGGCTTCACTTACTATGCCCTTTGCTACAATGTCTTCTCGAGAAATGTCCTCATCATGTCCCTCTTCAGCTTTAGTAGCAGGAGTAATGATAGGGGTTTCAAACTTGTCATTTTCTTTCATACCCTCGGGAAGGGAAACTCCACAAAGTGTTCGCAAACCCTTTTTATAGGTCCGGGCGGCATGTCCTGCCAAATAGCCACGAATCACCATTTCAATTTTGAAAGGGGTACATGATTTTCCAATCGAAACATTGGGATCTGGGCTTGCAATCAACCAATTTGGGACAATATCCTGCGTGGCCTCTAACATTTTTGTTGCAATTTGATTTAAAATCTGACCCTTGAACGGGATACCCTTTGGTAAAACCACGTCAAAAGCCGAAAGACGATCTGTAGCTACCAAAATCAAAAGATCATTATGTAGTCGATACACCTCCCGAACTTTGCCTGTGTACTTGGATTGTAACCCCTCCAATTTCAGATCAGTATGCATTATTGTACTTGCCGTCATCAGTTATCGTGTTCTATGGTTTTATATGCGTCAATAATCTTTTTGACAAGAGGGTGTCGAATTACGTCTTTATCATCAAGATAAATAATCCCAATACCCTTTGCATTTTTCAAAATCAAAAGTGCTTCTTTTAAACCAGAAATCATGCGCCTAGGAAGATCGATTTGCCCTGGATCTCCTGTAATCATAAATTTGGCATTTTTCCCCATCCGAGTCAGAAACATTTTCATCTGAGAATGGGTAGAGTTTTGCGCCTCATCCAAAATCACAAAAGCGTTATCCAGGGTACGTCCCCGCATAAAAGCTAAGGGAGCGATCTGAATAATTCCTTTTTCAATGTGACTTTTTAAGGTTTCGCTGGGGATCATATCGCGAAGAGCATCGTAGAGCGGTTGCATATAGGGATCTAATTTTTCATTGAGATCACCCGGCAGAAAACCCAGATTTTCTCCTGCTTCCACGGCTGGACGTGTCAATACAATTCGTTTGACCTGCTTTTCCTTTAGGGCTTTTACTGCTAGGGCAACACCCGTATAGGTTTTTCCTGTACCCGCTGGTCCAATGGCAAAAACCATGTCGTTTCCGTTCATGGACTCTACCAGACGCTTTTGATTAAATGTTTTTGCTTTGATGATTCTTCCGCCTACTCCGTGAAGGATCGTAGTTTCAGTTCCACCGTTTAAGGCGACATTTTCTTGCTCCCCAGCCATTACTATACGATCGATAATTTCATCGTTTAAGATGTTGTATTTACCGTAGTGCGCAATAAGCATGTCAGTTCGCTTGGAGAATTCTTGTAAGATATTCTCTTCTCCATAGGCCTTTAGCGTATTCCCACGAGCCACGATTTTGATTTTTGGAAAGTAAGTGCGCAGCCTTGCAATATTGGAATTCTGATTCCCAAAAAATTCTTGAGGATTTACCTCAGTCAAATCAATTTTTATTTCATTCAAAGGCTACAAGTTTAAAATGGTTTATTTTTGCTAAAGAGCACTAAACTGCTCATAAAAATAGCTAATTTTAACGTAAACAATTCAATAAATTACACTTTATGGCCATCGTAACTTTAACGACCGATTTTGGGCATAAAGATTATTCTGTATCCGTTATCAAAGGAGCTCTTTTACAGCAACTACCGGACCTTACGATTGTGGATATTTCGCATCAGATAAGTCCTTACAACGTTTCTGAAACAGCCTATATTCTAAAAAATGCCTTTCGTGCTTTTCCTGAGGGAAGTATCCATATCATTGGGGTAGAGTCCGAATGGACTCCAGAAAATGTCCATTTGGCCATGGAGTATGAAGGTCATTACTTTATCTGCGCAGACAATGGGATTCTATCCATGATTAAAGAAGATGTAAAAGCCACAAAATTAGTTGAGATTACCATTCATCAAAACGTGGTGCGTTCGTTTCCTGTCTTGGATATTTTTATTCATGTCGCTGCTCATCTTGTTCGAAAAGGAGCCCTAGAAGTCATCGGAAAACCGATATCACAAATTAAAGAGTTGACCAATATCAAACCCGTTATTCATCCCGAAGGAAATCAAATTCTAGGAAGTGTGATCTATATTGACAACTATGGAAATTTAATTACCAATATCAAAAAAACCCTTTTTCACGAAATTGGAAAATCGAGAAGTTTTACCATTTTTGCACGTTCTGTAAAATTTAAAACGGTGTACAAAGGCTACGGTGACGCAATCGATTTTGAATTACCCAAATCAAAGCGTGAAGAAGATGGTAAAAAACTAGCCTTATTCAATTCTGCAGGGCACCTGGAGTTAGCTGTATACAAAAGCAATCCACTGACAGTAGGCAGTGCGGGATCTCTTTTTGGATTGGATTACCGCGATCCCGTAACAATTCAATTCGACTAATATGTGGAGCATCGCAAAGAGAGAATTATATTTTTATTTCAGCCACCTAACAGGCTATTTGGTTCTGGGAAGTTATTTACTTATCAATACGTTACTCCTTTGGTTTTTTGACACCCCCTATCAATTACTCAACTCTGGCTTTGGTGATCTCGCGCCCTTTTTTGAAATCAGTCCTTGGCTCCTACTGCTCTTGATCCCTGCGTTGAGTATGCGCAGTTTTTCTGAAGAACGCGCTTCGGGAACCTTAGAACTTTTGCTGACCAAACCCCTCCGTCCCCACGAAATTTATGGAGGTAAGTTTTTAGGAATTACTCTGATTCTTTTGATCGCCTTAGTCCCTACCTCCCTAAACTTAGCCGCTTTAAATGCACTAATCACTCCTCAGTCGGAATTGGATTGGGGGAGTTTCGTCACCTCCTACCTCGCCTTGTTTCTCGTCGGACTTATTTTCTTAACCTTGAGTCTATGCAGTTCCCTGTGGTTTCGAAATCAGGTCACTTCTTTTTTGGTAGCGGTACTGCTTTGTTTTACTCAATTCTTTGTTTGGGATTTTATAGCCGATTTATCTACTGTAACTTGGGTTTATCAATGGACTTCTGCTTTAGGAATTCAAACACATTATTCCAGTTTAAGTAGAGGGGTCCTACAGATTGAAGATTTGATCTACCTGCTTGGTCTGGTAGTCGTATTTTTTGTTTTAGGTATAGAACTCATCAAAAAAGAACAAGTTTAAATGCAAGTCGTAAAAAAACCTTTTTTTGTACTTCTCCTAGTCGTTGCTCTGATGCGCTTGAGCAACGCGCTCTTCTTGCAGTATGATTTGACCTTCGACAAACGGTACAGCCTTTCAGAAAATACATTGTCCCAACTCAAGACATTGGAAGAACCCCTGCGAATAGATGTTTTCCTAGAAGGAGATTTGCCTACCCCCTACCTGCGTTTTCGCACTGCCTTGGATGCGCTCCTAGATCAATTGCAATACCACAACGACAACCTCATCATTCAGTATAACGACCCCTTTGAATTGGGCTCCTCCGATACGGTAGTCCAAGAGATGCAACGCTATGGAATGCAACCCGAAATTGTATTTGAAAATAAAGATGGAAATCGCAAGGAGAGCCTCATCTTTCCTTGGCTGATTGTCAACTATGGTGAACGCTCTGAACGGGTTCCTCTAGTACAAAAGCAACTTGGAGATACTGAAAATGAAAAAATTATTCGTTCGTTACAGCAGTTGGAGTATCACATTATGGATGGCATTTTCAAGGTCAGCTTGGAAGAAAAGAAAAACTTAGCGGTGTTGACTTCTCATCAAACCTCAGAAAACAGAAAACTGGCTGACCTCCTTCAAAATGTAAAACCATATTACAACCTAGCTGCCTTTGATCTAAAAAATCCAGAAGTGACTCCCCAGCAAAGTTTAGAAAATTTAAATCGTTTTAAACTGCTTCTTATTTCCAATCCCAGAGAAGCATTTACACAAACTGAAAAATACATTTTAGATCAGTACGGGTTACAGGGTGGAAAACTGTTGTGGATGGTCAACGGCATGGGGATCGATCGGGATAGTCTTTTCAACACAGCTGGAAAAACCTACGGTCTTCCTCAGGAATTGAATTTAGATGACTATTTCTTTCACAAAGGGCTTCGCATTCAAAAAACACTTATTCAAGACCTTTATTGTGCGCCGATGGTTCTAGCAAAAGGCAGTGAAAACAATGCGCAATACGTGCCGTATCCTTGGGTTTATTATCCGCTTTCCGAACCTGAATTTACTATTATAGGGAAAGATCTAGGACCTGTATGGGGTCGATTTGCAAGTCCTCTCGATACCCTAGCAAACTCTTTGACGAAAACCGTTCTGCTTCAGACTTCAGATTTTACAAAAACACCCAGTGTACCCACCCTGATTCAACTGGAAGACGCAGCACAAAAGATAAAACCTTCCGACTTTGATGAAGCGGCAAAAGCGCTGGGGTATCTTGTTCAGGGAACTCAAAATTCCCTATTTAAAAATCGCATTAAACCCTTTCCTTTAAAGCAACCTCTAGAAACGGGATCCACAGAGATGGTTTTATTTGGCGATGGTAATATTGCTGAAAATCAAACAGAAAAAGGAGCTCCTTTGGCTTTGGGGTATGACAAGTGGACCAATAATTTTTATGCCAACCGTGGGTTGCTACTAAATACCATTCATTTTTTAACTAACAACAAAGACCGCCTGTCACTTCGAGAAAAGTCATGGAAAGTAGCGGTGTTGGATACACAAAAAATGGAGGAAAATGCTGCATTTTGGAAAGGGTTCTTGCTCGTCATTCCACTTTTATTGAGCGTATTATTCGGATGGGGAATTCATCTTACAAGAAGTAAACATTGGAGTCGCTAACTGTTGATAAGTTTCTTTTCCGTTTCAATGGTTTTCGGATATATTTGATGTAGCTAGTATAGTTATTTAAATGTTGACATGTAATCGTTCAACTCTGGCAAAACCTTAAAAAAATATTCATGAAATTTATTGTTTCCAGTGCCGCGCTCCTTAAAAAACTCCAAATGATTGGGGGCGTAATAAATAATACCAACACCCTGCCGATACTCGATAATATTTTATTCGAGATCAACGGCAACACGCTGACCTTAACCGCTTCGGATTTGGAAACGACATTTGCTACCAAAATTGACGTAGAATCTGAAACAAATAGTATCATTGCCCTACCCGCTCGTTTACTTTTGGATACGCTAAAAACCTTTCCAGAGCAACCGCTCACCTTTTTAAAAACGGAAAAAAACACGGTGGAAATTAGCGCGAATAATGGAAAATATGCCGTTGCTTATGTGGAGGGTGAAGAATTTCCAAAAGCGGCTCAAGTTTCCGATGCAAAGACGACTCAAATTTCTGGATCTACATTATATACCGCCATCAACAGCACCCTTTTTGCCAGTGGTAACGACGATTTACGCCCTGTAATGAGTGGTGTGTTTTTTCAATTTTCTTCGGAATCCTTGACGTTTGTGGCAACTGATGCGCACAAACTGGTTAAGTACACCCGGACGGATTTGAGTGTAGAGGAAACGGCAGAGTTTATTATGCCTAAAAAGCCCTTGCAATTACTCAGAGGAATTTTACAGGGTATGGAAGAAGACATTACTATAGAATACAACGATACCAATGCACATTTCCGCTTTGGAGACTCTACATTAACCTGTCGTTTGATCGATGGAAAATACCCCAACTACGAGGCGGTAATTCCTAAAGAAAATCCGAATCAGATGCAAGTCAATCGGAACAGCTTCTTAAATTCAGTGCGAAGAGTCAGTATTTTCTCGAACAAAACCACCTATCAGATTCGTCTTAAAATTGCTGGGGCGGCACTACAGATTTCTGCTGAAGATTTTGATTACAGCAACAGTGCTGAAGAACGACTGGATTGTGATTACCAAGGAGACGACATCAAAATTGGTTTCAATTCACGTTTTTTAATTGAAATGCTCAATGGCTTGGAATGTGATGAGGTCAAACTTTCCATGTCACTTCCCAATCGCGCAGGGCTTTTGACCCCGCTAGATCATACCGAAGAAGGTGAAGAAATCACCATGTTGGTCATGCCCGTAATGCTGAATGACTAATAATCAAAAAGGACACCTTTTAACTTAGATTGTAAAATAAGGAGTTCTAAATGGGTCGTAAGAACACTAATTCGCGGCAGTGACTGCCTCTGACAGGCGTTTGTACGTGCCGTTTTCTAGTTTTTCCCGTATTCCAGCAAAAGCCTTTAGAGTGATTTCTACATCTTCTAACGAGTGCGTTGCTGTGGGAATCAATCGCAAAAGGATCAAGCCTTTGGGAATGACTGGATAAACTACTATAGAGCAGAAAATTCCATAATTCTCTCTCAAATCTTGCACCAAAGCCATAGCTTCCGGAATACTTCCTTTTAGGTAAACGGGCGTCACACAACTTTGGGTTGTACCAATATCAAAACCGTTTTCCTTTAATCCATTTTGCAAGGCATTGACATTTTCCCAGAGCTTGGCTTTGAATTCCGGGCGCGTACGCAACAAATCCAAACGTTTTAATGCACCTTTGACCAATTGCATTTGCAAGGATTTGGCAAACATTTGAGAACGCATATTGTACTTTAGATAATCGATAATTTCTTTGTCCGCTGCTACAAAAGCACCCGTAGAGGCCATAGATTTTGCAAAGGTGGCAAAGTACACATCGATCTGATCTTGAACACCTTGTTCATTTCCAGCGCCTTTTCCATTTTCACCTAAGGTTCCAAAACCATGGGCATCGTCCACGAGAAAACGGAATTTATATTTGGATTTTAAGGCGGCAATTTCCCTGAGTTTTCCTTGCTCTCCTCGCATTCCAAAAACCCCTTCTGAGATAACGAGAATCCCTCCTCCTGTTTGTTCTGCTACTTTTGTAGCACGCTGTAAGTTCTTTTCTAAACTTTCTACATCGTTGTGTTTGTAGGTAAAGCGTTTCCCGATATGAAGACGAACTCCGTCAACAATACAGGCGTGTGCATCCACATCATAGACAATGACGTCGTCTTTACCAACGAGGGTATCTACCGTTGATAAAATCCCTTGGTATCCAAAATTGAGAAGATAAGCCGATTCTTTATCGACAAATTCCGCCAATTCGTTTTCTAACTGTTCGTGAAGGTCGGTGTGGCCAGACATCATTCGGGCACCCATAGGGTAGGCAGAACCAAATTCTGCAGCAGCTTCAGTATCTACCTTTCTTATTTCAGGGAGATTAGCGAGCCCCAAGTAGTCGTTGACACTCCAGGTAATCACTTCTTTCCCTTTGAATTTCATCCGATTTGAAATTGGTCCTTCCAATTTTGGAAAAACAAAGTAGCCTTCCGCTTGGGAGGCCCACTTTCCTAAAGGGCCTTTGTTTTCGTGTATTCTGTCAAATAAATCTCTCATTTCTTTGTTGTTAGCTCATTTACATATTCTATCTGCTGCTGTGATTCGTGATCCGAATCGAAAAAACCTTGTTCTTCCATCCAAGTCTCACTGTAGATTTTACTCATATAGCGCGATCCGTGATCGGGGAACATGATAACAACCTTACTGCTTTTATCAAAATAATCCTCTTCAACCAACTGTTTTACCGCCTGCATGGCAGCGCCTGAAGTGTAACCTACAAACATGCCTTCTTTTCGGGTGACCTCTCTTGCCGTATGGGCACTTTCTTCATCCGTCACTTTTACAAAGCGATCTATATATTCAAAATGGGTCGCCGTAGGGATTAAATTTTTCCCTAAGCCCTCAATCCGGTAGGGATAAATTTCTTTGGGGTCCAATTCCTGTGTTTCGTGGTATTTCTTTAATACAGATCCGTAGGCATCTACACCTACAATTTGGATATCGGGGTTTTGTTCTTTTAAAAATTTGGCTGAACCGGAAATAGTTCCTCCCGTTCCACTACTCGCAACAAGGTGGGTAATTTGTCCCTTGGTTTGTTCCCATATTTCGGGACCTGTGGAGCGGTAGTGAGCCTCTACATTCAATTCGTTAAAATATTGATTGATGTAAATGGATTCTTTAATTTCACTGTGCAAACGCTTGGCTACTTCGTAATAGGATCGAGGATCGTCCACAGCCACGTTGGCAGGGCAGACATGCACCTGTGCACCCATGGCGCTCAACATATTGATTTTATCTTTTGAAGATTTCGAGCTCACGGCAAGAATGCAGTTGTATCCTTTAATCATAGAAACCATCGCCAGACTAAAACCTGTATTGCCGGAAGTCGTTTCGATGATAGTAGCCCCTGGTTTTAATAAACCCGAACGCTCAGCTTCTTCAATGATGTAATGTGCAATTCGATCTTTGTTAGAATGTCCAGGGTTAAACGCTTCAAACTTGGCGTAGTAATCCCCTTTAAAACCTCCCACCATTCGGTTGAGTTTAATGAGGGGGGTGTTACCTATCAGTTCAAGAACATTTTGATAGGCATTCACTGGATCATTCATAGTAATGTTGTACAAAAGTTTGACAAATTTAAGGAAAAAAAATTAGTCTACCTTACCCTCCAATTGCAATAGAAAGGCATACTCTTTTGCCGTTTCTTCTAAGGCGCTAAATCTTCCCGAAGCACCACTGTGTCCTGCTTCCATATTCGTCACTAAAAACAGAGCGTTTTGGTCCGTTTTTAGCGTTCGTAGTTTGGCTACCCATTTGGCGGGCTCCCAGTACTGCACTTGCGAGTCGTGGTAACCTGCCGTGACCATCAGATTGGGATAGTCTTGTTTTTTGACATTGTCATAGGGAGAATAAGATAACATATAGTCGTAGTACGATTTGTCATTCGGATTGCCCCACTCGTCGTATTCACCTGTAGTTAAAGGAATGCTTTCATCCAACATCGTGGTGATCACATCCACAAAAGGAACGGCAGCGGTGACACTGCGATAGAGCTGGGGAGCCTCATTCAATATGACTCCCATCAACAAGCCTCCTGCAGATCCTCCTGCAGCATGAAGATGGTCAGCACTGGTGTACCCTTCGTCAATGAGAAACTGTGAAGCATCTACAAAGTCATTAAAAGTGTTTTTCTTAAACTTTAGCTTTCCATTTTCATACCATTGGCGACCTAAATATTCTCCTCCACGAACGTGCGCAATAGCAAAAATAAAACCCCGATCTAAAAGACTCAATCGACTGAAAGAAAACCTTGGATCTACAGTATATCCATACGAACCATAGGCATATAAAAGCAAGGGGGTTTCTGAACTGTAGGGCACGTCTTTGTGATGTACTATCGAGATCGGAATCTGTGCTCCATCTCGACTAGTTGCCCAAAGTCGTTTTTCCACATAATTTGCTACTTCAAAATTAGCATCGATTACTTCTTGTTGTTTGAGCAAGGTTTGCGTTTTGGTTTCCATATCGTATTCGAATACGCTTCTAGGTGTTTTCATGGAGTTAAAACCAAATCGGAAGGTGGCGGTATCAAAACTTGGATTGTATTCTCCATTCAAGGAGTAGGTTTCTCCGCTAACGGGAATAAAGTAATCTTCTGTCCCGTCCCAGCGCTTTACCTTGAGTCGGGATAGTCCTTGTTCCCGTTCCATAACGACCCAAAAATCTTTAAAAATTTGAAAATCTTCTAACAATACTTCCTCTCGGTGCGCCAACAAATCCTCCCAATAGTCACTACTGGTTTGTTCTACCGAAGTCTTGGAGATTTTGTAGTTGGTTGCCCCGTCTTTGTTGTTCATAATATAGAAATGATCTTCAAAATGAGAAACCGAATACTCCAAACCTCGGGTTCGCTTTTGAACCAGTTGAAATTCGGAAAGGGGTTCATTGGCCTTGACAAATTGGTATTCCGTAGTCAACGTACTGTAAGAGGCAATAAAGACGTATTCCAAGGACTTGGATCCAACAACATATACAGAAAACGTGTCGTCCTCTTCGTGAAAAATCAAAGGATCTAGGGCTTTAGGATTTTGAATATTGTGACGAAACACCTTTTCAGATCGCAAGGTTTGCAGGTTTTTTTCCACATAAAAGAAATGGACGTTGTCTGCTGCCCACGCTGTTTCACCTGTTGTGTTTTTGATTTCAGTGTCCAGCACTTCGCCCGTTTCCAGGTCTTTGACATATAAGGTATACTTTCTTCTGGATTCCGTATCAACGCCAAAGGTTACTTTTGTATTATCAGGACTTACATTGATCCCAACAAGTTGAAAATAATCCTGCCCCTTTGCCATTTCATTACAATCAAAAAGGATTTCTTCCTGGGCCGTTAAGGAGTCTTTTTTTCGAGAATAGATGGGGTATTCCTTTCCCTTTTCATAGCGGGTGCTGTACCAATAGCCGTTCAAGAAATAAGGTACCGACTCATCGTCTTCTTTAATTCTTCCTTTTAATTCCTCGAAGAGTTCCGTTTTAAAAGAGGCAGAACTTGCTGTCATCCGATTGTAGTAATCGTTTTCTCGTTCCAGATAATCGATAACCTCCGGATTTTCACGTTCTTTCATCCAGTAGTAGTCATCTACTCGGATGTCCTCGTGTTTTTTTAACTGATAGGGAATTTTCTCCGCTACGGGAGATTTAATTGTCGTGTCAAAATTCATTGCAATTTTCTTTTTACAAGCTGAAAAAGCAAAAATCATACTTGTGATTAAAATAGTCTTACGCATAAACTTCCATTTTTGATAAAGTTGTTAACAAATACTTGTGGTGCTCTTGGGTATAATCCCGATGGGTAACCATTCGCAATTTTCCTTTTCCTAGTCCTATGATTAGGATTTGTTTTTCTTTTAGTTCTTGAACAAACTGTACTTCGTCATAATCGCTTTTCAATGAAAAAATAATGATATTCGTAGTAACAGGCTGAATCTCATGCACAAAAGAACAGTCTTCTAGAACTTCAGCAATTTCTTTGGCTCGTTTGTGATCTAGACTCAGATCTTTACGATGGTGCTTTAAGGCATAGCTCCCTGCGGCTGCCAAATAGCCCGCTTGACGCATTCCTCCGCCAAAAACTTTTCGTATCCGCAGTGCTTCATGCATTTGCTCTCGAGATCCGACCAATACCGATCCCACAGGACAACCCAAGCCTTTACTAAAGCAAAGCGAGATGGTGTCAAACAAAGCCCCGTATTCTTTTGGATCTTCTCCAGTAACTTCCAGAGCATTCCAAAGTCGTGCGCCATCCAGGTGCAGTGCTAATTTCTCTCGATCACATAGGGCGCGAATTTTTTTGATTTCTTCCAAATCGTAAACCGCTCCTCCCCCTTTGTTGGTCGTATTTTCTAAACACACCAAACGCGTTCGGGGACTGTGGTAAAAATCGGGAGGGTTGATACAGGCCGCGATTTGCTCGGCCGTAATTCTACCGCGATCCCCTTGAATCATTTTACAGGAAACCCCCGAATTGAAACTCACGCCTCCCCCTTCGTAATTGAAGATGTGGGCGTAGTGATCACAAATCAGTTGCTCTCCGGGTTGGGTGTGCAATTTAATCGCCGTTTGGTTGGTCATAGTCCCTGAGGGGAAAAACAGTGCGGCTTCTTTTCCAAAAAGAGCTGCTACTTCTTCCTCAAAGGCATTTACGGAAGGGTCTTCTTTAAAGACATCGTCACCTACTTTTGCACGAAACATGGCTTCCAGCATGCCGGGCGAGGGTTGAGTTACGGTATCGCTAATTAAATTGACAACCATGGTTTAAAAATCACAAGAATACGACCCAATTGGCGATCCATCGGGAAGGCGCTTGGGGGTGGGAGGTTGAAAATCAGCAGGGGCCTCAAAATAACGATCGATTTGCATGCGATACACCTCTGAAAAACCTTCTTCTTCTTGTCCGGCCAACCAGCGATCCAAAGCGACCAGTTGTTTAACAACAAGAGCTTTAACAATGGGGTTAGCATCGGGCTGTTGTCCCAGATACATGAGATGTTTTAAAATAGTGGACTTGACTAGATCGTTGAGCTGGGCTTGATGAGGATCCCGCGGTTTTACCTTAAAGTGGGAATCGACTAAAGTGTCTAACATTTCTTTTAAAGAAAGTTGATTTGCATCAAAACCGTATTGGGTTACCAAACGGTTGGCGCGATCAGGATGCAGCAACATCCCAATTAAAGCATCGCTAAGGCTGTGGGCTATTCCCAAATAATCAAAGGCAACTCCTGTTTGTGAGAGGAAATTTTCTCTTGTTCTGGGATTGGAAAAAGAACGGGGTGGCAAAAGGGGACGTAAGGTTTCAGGAATCGCTAAAGCATCAGGGGCCAAGGCATTCAAATACCCTAAAAGCGCATTTCGCTGAGTGGTTGCGTCCACCACTTGAACCTGATAATTCTGGGATCCCTTTACCGCATAGTCATAATCTACTCCCCCAATCAATTTAACGACTGCCTCTACTTGATAGCGGTGTAATAAATACATCGGTACAAAACGATCTTCCAAGGTGCTGTAGGGTTCTCCCTCACGCAAGTGGTCTAAAGACAACTGTCCTAGTGCCTGCTTTCGGATTTTCATCAAACGGGCCAGTTCGTCTGTGGCTACTACTCCATTGTCCCACAAATGGGCTTTGGGATGAGCCCCTCCGATGGGGCGTGCGTCGCTGTCAGAAATAAAACGGTGCCCCGCTGCTGCACTTTGATCGATAACAGCATTCAACGCTTCCTTTTCGTCGGTACCCTCTGGAAAGTCACTGTAGGCATAAGCTACGGTAACCTTGTCCCAATCACCAATGCCCACTTCATACGCGTTGGCAATGGAAATCTGATCTCCTTGCATTTCGATATTCGGGTGTGGATAGTCCATTACCGAGGTTCGGTTTTTTGCACTGGAAGTAAAATTGTGCGCAAATCCAAGGGTGTGTCCTATTTCGTGAGCGGAAAGCTGGCGGATACGCGCCAACGCCATTTCCAAGGCTTCGTTTTCTTTGTTGACTCCTTTGGCAAAGGGGGCTTCTAAAAGTCCCAAGGCAATCATAAAATCTTGACGGATACGAAGGCTTCCCAAGCTAACGTGCCCTTTGATAATCTCTCCTGTGCGGGGATCGGAAACACTGGAGCCATAGCTCCACCCTCTGGTGGAACGATGAATCCATTGAATGACATTGTAACGCACATCCAGAGGGTCTGCATCGTCGGGAAGTATTTTTACTTGAAAAGCATCTTTAAAACCGATATTTTCAAAAGCCTGATTCCACCATTGCCCCCCTTCCAAAAGAGCAGATCGGACCGGCTCTGGCGTTCCGTTATCCAAATAGTAAACGATGGGTTCAACCGCTTCACTTACAGCTGCCGAAGGATCTTTCTTTTCCAAACGGTGACGGTAGATGTATTGCTTTTTGGTCGACTCGCTCACTGGAGTTGTATAATCGTAAAAGGTCATCGCATTGGCTCCCGAACGGGGGTCGAACTCGCGTGGACTGTAGTTGTTGTCAGGAAGTGCTACAAAGGAATGATGTTGGTGTACGGTCACAGCATCGGGGGTGGGTGTTACGGAACGGACCAAACTTCCCGTTGCATTCCCCACAAAAGTTAACATCATATCAAACTCAATGTTTTTAGGAAAGGCTTTGGTCCTGGGTAATGAAACCGCAGAACGACTTTTGTCGATACTAAAGACCCCTTGCTTTGTTTGCTTTAACCGCTGGGCTACTCCATGGGTGTCTTGCATCAAAAAGGGAGTTAGATCAATTACATAACCGTCCTTTGTTGTTTCTTCAATTGGGAAACCAAACAAAACAGACTTGGCAAAGGCTTCTTTGATGGAACGCTGCTCCAACGGGTTGTCCGAAGTAGAACGATAGCGCAGGTTGGGTTGAATTAGCATCAGTTTGTTTCCCGATTTGGAAAAAGAAACCACCCGCTCATTGCCCAACTGCCCTCGGTCCAAACCGAGGTCGTTGTTGCCAATTCCTGAACTCAAACTATTGACATACAGGAATTCCTTGTCCAACTCCTTTACCGTCAGATAAATGGCATCCTTTTTTACGTCATAGTTAAAATCAAAAAAACCCGTATAGGCCTGAGTATGCTCCAAAACAGAGGGTATTTTGGTCTTGTTTTTATTTTGAGCCAAAGCGTTGCACTGGAAAAGTAAGGCGATCGCAACTAGAAATCCCGTTTTTTTCATCTTTTGTATTTAAGCAGGATAAAACTACTAAAAACTAATGAGATGGTTTGTGTAGTAAATTTCCTACAAAAAAATATTTAAACCAGAATCATTCTGTCTGAGCAATATTAAATTTACTAACTGATTTTCAGAATTTTAAGAATTAATTGTTGCTTTTTTAATCGATTTTTTAAGAATTCGACTAAATTGTTTAACCAAATCAATCTTTATGCCCCGCTCATTACCCTTTTCATTTTACCCGTTTTCAATAGTACTTTTTTGGTCGGCTTTTTGCTCTGCCCAAATGGCAGTATTTAGTGAACTCTATTTAGGACCTGACCATGAATTATTCAATGCCTTCCCAATCACTTCATTTGAGGAGGGTATTGTAACGGTAGATCGAGGAGGAGGAGTTTTCACCTTTGGACCAGATTCCAATTGGGAAAATGCAAGTTCCAATGCGCACATTGACGGCAAAATTCGCAAGCTCAATCCAATCGATTTTACATTTCCTTCGGGTCATGGTGGTTTTATCAACCGATTCATATAACTAATGCTCGAGAAGATGATTTTATTGAGATCACTTACTTTGCTACTCCTCATCCTGAGACAGACCGGTCTCCAGAATTATCCCAAGTTTATGTCAGTCGCTATTGGAAGATTGAAAACACTACAAATTCAGCGCGAATTACACTTTCTTGGAATGTAAATAATGAGTTAGATCGCTTTTTAAACGGACAACAATTGAACACACTCGTAATTGCGGGTGTTATCGGAAATCGATGGGTAGAAATTCCTTCTTTAGTGGATACCAATTCTCTAATTGATTTTTCCCCTTCAAATTCGCTTTCTGGATCCATTACTTCGTTGGGAGAAGAAAACTTAAACGATTATTCTTCAATTACCCTTGCACTAAAAGGTGAAGGGGCAGTTGGGGGAGGTGAGGTTGATGTTATGGAAGGCTTTACGCCAAATAATGATGGAAGAAATGATGTCTGGATAGTTACTAATATAGAGAGCTTCCCAAATGCTCAAATTCGGATTTATAACAGTTTGGGAAACCCAGTTTTTAGTGCTTTAGACGGCTATGACAATTCATGGAGGGGAAATTTTAATACAAATAGTGAATCCTTACCCACGGGTTCCTATTTCTATACGATAGACCTAGATGCCGATGGAAACATTGATCGACAAGGCTGGTTTTATATCAATTACTAATTAGTAAAAAAATACGAATGTTTAACAACTACTCCCACCCGATACAGATTTTAAGTTTTTTATTCTTGATTATAAGTCTCACCAAACTTTGGGGACAACAGGACGCACATTTAGCACTATACCCCTATCATATGCAAGTAATCAATCCTGCCTTTACAGGATCACAAGGAGGAACTTTTATCAACAGTACTTTTAGAAGTCAGTGGATTGGAATTGATGATGCACCCCGTATTCAAGCTATTAGTTTGGGAATCCCATCCACTGAAAAGCGATTGAATTACGGAGCACTATTTTATAATGACAAAACCTTTATTGAGCAACAAACACGCTTTTTTGCAAACTTCTCTTACCGTATCCCACTCAACGATGTGTATGATGTCTATTTGGGCTTGAGTGCAGGAGGAGAAAATTTTGCTGTGAATTTCGATTCCCTCCAAAACGTAGATCTTACAGGAGATCAATATTTAACTACTTTTTCCCGTTTCAATCCCAATCTTGGAGTTGGAGTGTATTTAAAATCAGAAAAATTTTATGCTGCTCTTTCTACTCCTAAGTTATTTCAAACCAAGCGGTTTAATAACGATTCTGGATTTGCTACAACTGCCCGTGACCTAGTTCATTTATTCGGATTTGTAGGGGGCAAAATTCCTCTAAGCACGGACTGGTTTTGGGTCAATACCGCCCTATTCCGTTATGTAGCCCGTGCACCCTGGTCGGTTGTCATCAATACGGGTCTGGCCTATAAAAACAATGAATTAACCTTTGGATATCAGTGGGATGCCAGCTTTGCCGGAACCTTACTAATTCAAGCGAATGACTTTCTGTCTTTTGGCTATTCCTATCAGTTCCAAAGTAGCAATACACTGGCTTCCCTATCGAATGGAAATCATGAATTATTAATCAAAATAAGAATCGGAAAAAATGCCGCAGAAGAAACGCAGGAAGAACCTTCTAGCGAACCAGAAGCTGCCATAGAAACTTCAGCAAATAATTAACCTCAAAATTGTTCCCTAATGAAACCTTCTAAATCCAAACCAATTTTAACCAACCAGTTTAAAAGTAAAGTTTACCTTTTGTTATTTGTATTTCCCATGTTGCTTCAAGCACAATTAAAAATTGGTGATAATGCAAAAAATGTTAATCCGCACGCCCTTTTTGAATTAGAAAGCTCCAATAAAGGTGTTCTGATCTCAAGGATGAGTGATACGGAACGTGATGCAGCTTTTGTTAGCAATATTCCAAATGGTTTGTTGATATACAATACAACAGAAAACTGTTTTCAATACTATCAAGCCCTTTTAGAAAGTTGGATTTGCATGGGAGGAACTGCTTCAGGTCAATTAACATTGGAGGGCAATATCCTCAGCCTAGGCGTATCTAGTGTAGAACTTCCCTTTGGCCCTTTGCAAGTGCAGAGTGGTGAGACGGATACTTCTTTAATCTCGATTGGAACCTCAGATCCAATTACGCTAAAAGCGGGGAACAATATTACCTTAACAGAAACGGGTAATACCATAACGCTGAGCGCTCGCTCTTCAGGTGGTGGCGGCGGTGCGACGGGTCCTCAAGGACCCGCAGGTCCTCCCGGCCCACCTGGACCCCAAGGACCCGCTGGAGCTTCCGGAACAGCATCAGGAACTGGGACTGGAACCGATAGCCAGACCTTAACCATTAGTGGTACCTTACTTGAAATCTCTCAGGGAAACAGTGTGGACTTGGCTCCATTTACCAATACGGACGATCAACAAATCACCACTTTTACAATCAACGCGAGTAATACGATTATTTTAGAATTAGAAGACGGAGGCACCCGACAACTTACATTACCAAGTGCTTTGGCTTCTGGTACTTTAAATACAGACAACCAAACTTTAACACTCGTTGGAAATGACCTCACGATTGCGGGGGGAAATACCGTCTCTTTCCCTGCTACAACTGATTCGCAAACGCTTTCTCTTTCAGGCAATACCCTATCGTTAACCTCTGGGGGAGCGGTAAATTTATCATCCTTTACAAATACAGACAGCCAAACTATCTCGGGGGTCACAAGTGGTACTGATTTATTACTTAAACTGACTGGGGTGGCAACGCAAACCGTGGATTTATCTCCTTTTGTAGTTGATACCAATACAGATACGCAAACCATCTCGGGTATTACTAGTGGAACCAATTTATTACTTAAACTGACTGGGGTGGCAACGCAAACCGTTGATTTATCTGCTTTTGCAGTTGATACCAATACGGATAGCCAAACCATCTCGGGGGTCACAAGTGGAACCAATTTATTACTTAAACTGACTGGGGTGGCAACGCAAACCGTTGATTTATCTCCTTTTGCAGTTGACACCAATACGGATAGCCAAACCATCTCGGGGGTCACAAGTGGAACCAATTTATTACTTAAACTGACTGGGGTGGCAACGCAAACCGTTGATTTGTCTTCCTTGGTTGCGACACCTACAGCTTTGTCAGATGCGGATAATGACACCACTATTTCTGTGGACGACGGAACTGATCCCGATACAATCTCATTTACCGTATCCGGTACTGAACACTTTAGAATGGATGGGTATCGTTTAGAAGTATTGAATTCGGATAATAATTTGGCAATTGGAACAGGAGCTCTTGCAGGGATTACTACTGGAACTTATAACCTAGCTATAGGAGAAAATGTATTAAATAATACGACTACGGGATCTAATAATACCGCAGTGGGACAAGGTGCTTTGATAACAAATACATCAGGTTGGCAAAATACTGCAGTGGGACAATCCTCTTTAAGACAGAACCAAGCAAGCGATAATACTGCGGTTGGGAATTTGGCTTTGTCAAATAACACGACAGGTACATTTAACACTGCTTTAGGGAGTTCGGCACTAGAAGGAAATAAAATTGGTACTGAAAATACAGCAATTGGATTTTACTCTCTTATTGCTGCAAATAATTCGGGAAGTAGAAATACAGCCGTTGGAGCTAGGACTCTAGTTGAAAATACAACCGGGAGGGATAATGTGGCTGTAGGAACTAATGCTTTACTTCAAAATACTGAAGGAACCCATAATACTGCAGTTGGAGTAAATTCTCTTTCTCAAAATGTTACTGGTACTCTTAATACTGCAGTTGGTTTTAATGCCCTTAACACAAATATTTCAGGTGTATTAAACACTGCTATTGGAAGTGATGCTTTGAACCGAAATACTACAGGAAATTTAAATACAGCTGTTGGATATGCCGCATTAAGAAATAATCTAGCTAACGAAAATACTGCGGTTGGGACTTTTGCTTTATCAAATAATACTTCAGGTACACTTAATACAGCTATTGGAACTAATGCTTTAAACCGAAATACTACAGGAAATTCAAATACAGCAGTTGGTGGAAGTTCCCTTTCTCAAAATATTAGTGGAACAAGCAATACTGCGGTTGGTTTTAATACCCTTTCTGCAAATATTTCAGGAAACTATAACAGTGTTCTTGGATATAGGGCACTACAATTCAATCAAACCGGTGGTGACAATGTTGCTGTTGGAGATTTCACGCTTAGTCAAAATATTATGGGTTTTTCTAATACCGCCATTGGTTCCTGGGCTTTAATGAGCAATGAAAATAGTAATAATACTGGAATAGGAAATCTATCGCTTCGAAATAATAGAGAAGGAGTTGGAAATTCAGCATTAGGGTCTGAATCTGGACGGAATTTAAATACAAATAGCAATGACAACACTTTTATTGGATACCTAGCTGATACCGTATCAGGCACCCTACTTAACAACTCCACCGCTTTAGGAGCCAACGCCTTAGTTACCACAAGTAATACCATCCAATTGGGAGACACAAACGTTTTTTTGGTCAATACTTCGGCAACGGTTTCCGCCACAGCATTTAGGGGAGATGGGTCGCAGTTGACAAATGTCCCAATCGGTTTAGATTCTTACAGCAATCTGGCAATTGGAACGCAAATGAACTCTCTTAGTCCTACAACTTACTATGAAGGAAGGGAAAACTTAGCTATTTTTAGGGGAGCCTTGGAGAGTAATATAACGGGGTATGATAATATTGCTATTGGACAGTACTCATTAAAGGACAATACCAGTGGTAACAATAATATTGCAATGGGAGAGCAAGCCATGACTCTAAATACGACAGGTCATGCTAATATCGCACTAGGCTATCAAGCTTTATACAACAGTAACGGAAGTTTTAACCTCGGGATGGGAAGTTATGCACTATCTTCAATAACAACCGGATCCAGAAATATTGCTTTAGGGAACGCAGCTTTGTCAGATGCTACAGGTAGCGACAACACTTCTGTAGGTGCCTGGGCTTTAGACGACCTTGTCAATGGTTCTGATAACACTGCACTAGGGAGTGAAGCCGGAGGTAATCTGAATACGAATTCGAGTAATAGCAATACCTTTATTGGTAGTGGTGCTGATACCGTATCAGGAACTACTATTCAAAACTCCACAGCTATCGGTGCCAATGCGATTGTAAATATCGACAATACGATCCAATTAGGTGATTCCAACGTCACTCAGGTCAATACTTTTGGTGATTTTAGCAAATCTGGAACAAATTACATGCATCCTGATTACGTCTTTGAAAAAGTCTTTAACGGTTATTCAGATTACAACAACTCTTATGAATTACTCACTTTAGAAGCAGTTGAGTCTTTTATAAAAAAGAACAGCCACCTCCCTGGGGTTCAAAGTCGTGCTGATATTCGAGCGAAAAACAGTTGGAACGTCTCTGAAAATGTTCGTACTAACTTAGAAAAAGTAGAGGAATTATTTTTATACACCATTGCTCAAGAAAAGTAAATCAAGAAGCTTGAGGATACCAATAAATCTCTTTTAAATCAAATGGAAAAACAAGAGGCATTGCTCAAACAGCTAATTAAGCGCTTTGAAAGGCTTGAGAATAAAGAATAAATTTTCTTATTCCCCCATAAACTAAAAATGTTTTATGTTTTTGGGGGATCTTTTTTATATTCAATTGTCTTCCTTAAGTTCAAATTCCCCTATTTTTGAAAAAACAAAAGAATGATCTCTACGGATCAGTATAAAAATTTAATGGAACGCCTGGGTGCCTTAAGGCGGTATCTTTGACATTGATGCCAAAGAAATAGAAGTTCAAAACGAAGAAGAGAAAACCCTAGCTCCCGACTTTTGGAACGATGCCCAAGCCGCAGAGGCGCATATGAAGCAACTGCGCAACCTCAAAAAATGGGTCACGGACTACAACGCCATTCAGCAGCAAGCGGAAGAACTCGAAATTTTACTCGAATTTGAAAAAAGCGGAGACGCCACGCAGGGCGAAGTGACCGCAGTGTACGAAACTGCTTTGGAACTTCTCGAAAATCTGGAATTCCGCAATATGTTGTCCGAAGAGGGGGACGATTTGAGTGCCGTCTTGCAAATCACTGCAGGTGCAGGAGGAACCGAGAGTTGCGACTGGGCCGCAATGCTAATGCGGATGTACTTGATGTGGGGTGAAAAACAAGGCTATAAAATTCGAGAGTTAAACCACCAATCGGGAGATGTGTCGGGAATAAAAACCGTGACCCTAGAGCTGGAGGGTGAATTCGCTTTTGGATGGCTGAAAGGAGAAAATGGCGTCCACCGTTTGGTTCGGATTTCTCCCTTTGACAGCAATGCTAAACGACATACGTCCTTTGTGTCGGTCTATGTATATCCTTTAGTGGACGACAACATCGAAATTGACATCAATCCCTCTGACTACACTTGGGAGACGATGCGTGCCAGCGGTGCTGGAGGGCAAAACGTAAACAAAGTGGAAACGGCAGTCCGGCTGCGCCACCACCCTACGGGTATCATTATCGAAAATTCTGAGACCCGTTCTCAATTGGAAAATAAAAACAAGGCGATGCAACTCCTACGCTCTCAGTTGTACGAAATTGAATTGCAGAAAAAATTAGCCGCCCGAGATGAAATTGAAGCCGCAAAAAAGAAAATCGAATGGGGATCTCAAATCCGAAATTATGTGATGCATCCCTACAAATTGGTCAAGGACGTGCGCTCCCAACACGAAATGACCGATGTTGACGCTGTAATGAACGGACAGCTCGACTCTTTTTTAAAGGCCTATCTGATGAGCATGGGACAACAAGATAAAACCGAATAGTATGGAAGTGAAAAACATTATTTTTGATTTGGGTGGCGTTTTGGTGGATTGGAATCCTGACTATGTTTTTTTAGATGAATTTGGAGGAGATCGAAAAAAAATGCAACGTTTTTATGACGAGGTCTGTACCTTCGATTGGAACGAAAACCAAGACGCAGGCTATCCCCTGGCCCAAGCTACGGAAGATCGTGTGGCTTTATTTCCCGAACAGGAAGCAATGATCCGCATGTACTACGGCCGCTGGGAAGAGATGTTGGGCGGACCCATTGCAGGTACGGTAGCTCTCTTGAAAAAATTGGTGGACCATCCCGACTATCGCGTGGTGGCCCTAACTAACTGGAGTGCAGAGACCTTCCCTATCGCCTTAGCGCGATTTGACTTTTTACATTGGTTTGAAGGCATTGTAGTGTCAGGTACAGAACGAACCCGAAAGCCCTTTCCAGAAATTTATCAAACCACACTTCAACGGTTTGGTTTAGAAGCCCCTGCCTCCCTTTTTATCGATGACAATGCGCGGAACGTTGCTGCTGCCGCAGCTTTGGGAATTCAAACGATTCAGTTTAAAAACCCCGATCAGCTAAAAACGGATCTGCGGATTAAAGGAATTCGGATCTAAAAATGTCGCTTTTAGAACTTATCCCAGTATCCGTAAAAGAGTTAAAGCTGCTGAAAAAGTTGTCTGTTCAAACCTTTGTAGAAACCTTCGGCGCTCAAAATACGGAAGCCGATATGCAAGAGTACCTGAACAATCAAATGAGTACCTCTCAATTAAAAAAAGAGCTAGAGCACGCCCATTCAAATTTTTACTTTGCGTATTACAAAGACCGCCTAGCAGGTTATCTAAAGTTGAATTTTGAGTCGGCTCAACGCGAAACAGTAGGAACTGGAACTGCCTTTGAGGTGGAACGCATTTATCTCCTCAAAGATTTTCAAAGACAGGGACTAGGTAAAGTGCTGTTTAAAAAAGCCATAGCCTTGGGAAAAGAAAAAGGGTACCGAAAACTATGGTTGGGAGTTTGGGAGCACAACACCTCCGCATTGGCATTTTACAAAAAACTTGGTTTAACGGTTTTTGACAAGCATACCTTTGTGTTGGGCAGTGACTCACAAACCGACCTGATGCTGAAACTCGATCTTTAATACAAATTAAAAGGGAGCGTCGTCATCGAGTTCTCCATCATCCAAAGAGCCAAAAACGTCATCTGGATTTGGTAAGCTACTCGTAGGAATCTGATTGCCCTCAGCATTCATTTTAGACTGAAATTCAAACGGGGCATCAAAAGTATCTAAATCTTCAAATTTACCGAGGTGTCCCACAAATTTCATACGGATGTTATCCAGTCCCCCATTTCGGTGTTTGGCGACGATAAATTCCGCCTGCCCTTGCGATGGAGTCCGTTCTTCATCATCCCACTCGTCAATGTTGTAGTATTCTGGACGATAAATAAAAGAAACAATATCCGCGTCCTGTTCAATAGCTCCAGACTCCCTCAAATCGGAAAGCATGGGTCGTTTGGTTCCTCCTCGGGTTTCTACCGCACGAGATAATTGGGACAAGGCGATCACTGGAATATCCAGCTCTTTGGCGAGGGCCTTTAAGTTTCTTGAAATCGTAGAAATTTCTTGTTCTCGATTCCCAGCTTTGCTGCTGGAGCCTGCTGTCATCAGTTGCAAATAATCTACGATGATCAACTTTATTCCGTGTTGGGAAGACAGACGTCGTGCCTTTGCACGTAAATCAAAAATCGATAAGGAAGGGGTATCGTCGATATACAAGGGGGCTTTTTCTAAATCGGTGACCTTAACATTGAGTTGCTGCCATTCGTGATCGGCGAGTTTCCCCGTTCGCAACTTTTCTGACGAAAGGCCGGTTTCTGAAGAAATCAGTCGAGTGATCAATTGTACTGAAGACATCTCCAGGGAGAAAAAGGCTACAGGAATTTCTTTGGTAACTGCCATGTTTCGCGCCATGGAAAGGGTGAGCGCGGTTTTCCCCATCCCGGGTCGGGCTGCGATGATGATCAAATCACTGGGTTGCCATCCAGAGGTGAGCTTGTCCAGTTTTTCAAAACCTGTACTGACCCCACTCAGTCCTTCCCGCTTGGAAATATCTTCGATTCGTTTTTTGGCTTCTAAAACCAAATTTTGTGCGGTTTCTGAAGATTTTTTGATGTTTCCCTGAGTGACGTCGTAGAGTTTGGATTCGGCTTCGTCCAACAAATCAAAGACGTCTGTGCTGTCTTTGTAGGCCGTTTCTATAATTTCATTGGAAATGCGAATCAAACTGCGCTGAATAAATTTCTGTAAAATGATTCGGGCGTGAAATTCGATGTGTGCAGAGGAGGCTACCCGCTGCGAAAGTTGTACCAAATAAAATTCGCCTCCGACGGCTTCCAGTTTCCCTACTTTACGCAATTCGGCAGAAACGGTCAATAAATCAATGGGTTGAGAATCGTGGAACAATTGATAAATGGCCTCAAAAATATACTGGTGGGCGGCTTTATAAAACGCCTCGGGCTGAAGGATGTCAATGACTTCATCTACCCCTTTTTTATCGATCAACATCGCTCCCAATACCGCTTCCTCAAGGTCTAAGGCTTGGGGAGGAATCTTTCCCTGTTGCAGATTGATCACTGTGGGAGAGGATACTTTTTTTAATCCTATAGGTTTCTTTTCTTCCATAAAACGAAAGTACACAGTTTATCTGTGCAATTAAAAACTCATTATCCCCCATCTTTAAAGAAAGGGGTGTTCATAAGTATTACGATTTTGTTAAAAACCTAAAAAATTATTCCGAAATCCGACCCATGGCAATGAATTTTTCACGGCGTTGGTCAATCCGTTCTTTAGGTTTTAACTTTTGAATGCGTTTAAATGCGCTGAGGATTTCTTTTTTTACATTGGTGTAAGTTGCCTCTCGGTCAAAATGAGCTCCTCCCAAAGGTTCTTTAATGATCTTGTCGATTAATTTATTCTTGAGCATGTCCTTAGAAGTCAATTTTAAGGCCTCAGCAGCCGCTTCTTTGTGTTCCCAACTGCGCCATAAAATAGAAGAACAAGATTCAGGAGAAATGACGGAATACCAAGTGTTTTCCAACATAAAAATCTCATCTCCTACCCCGATTCCAAGTGCACCTCCTGAAGCTCCCTCTCCGATGATGATGACAATAACAGGAACCGATAAGGACATCATCTCATAGATGTTTCTGGCAATCGCCTCTCCTTGTCCGCGTTCTTCTGCCTCCAAGCCTGGAAAAGCCCCCGGAGTGTCGATAAGGGTAACAATTGGAATCCCAAATTTATCTGCAGACTTCATCAGACGAAGTGCTTTACGGTAGCCTTCGGGATTGGCCATCCCAAAATTTCGATACTGGCGCGTCTTGGTATTGTACCCCTTTTGCGTACCCACAAACATAAAGGATTGATCGTCTATTTTACCCAAACCTCCGATCATCGCTTTGTCGTCCAACACATTGCGATCTCCGTGTAACTCCAAAAAAGTACCTTGAGTTAATGCATTGATATAATCTAAGGTATAGGGTCTTGAGGGGTGGCGCGAGAGTTGAACCCGCTGCCAAGCCGTCAAATTTCCATAGATCTCTTTTTTTGTTTTATCTAATTTTTTTTCAATTTGGGTGCACGTTTCGGTGACATCCACCTCACTTTCCGCTCCGATCAGTTTACACTTGTCCAACTGATCATGAAGTTCCTTGATAGGTAATTCAAACTCTAAATATTCCATAAGAAATTGTCTATAACAAATGTAAAAATTCTTTAGAATTGGACTGATTTTTTTTGCGCTTCTTTCCGATGTTTATAAATTCCATTCATTACAATGGCCGATATAACGATGACAAAACCAAGGTAAAAATTTGTGCTCATAAAGGCCTTCTCATTCCAGATGGCAAGCGCGAGTAAGATCCCGTAGATGGGTTCTAAATTGATCACCATCATGATGGTAAATGAAGACAAATGCTTCATCACCCGTATGGATAGATTAAAGGCAAAAGAAGTCCCTACCAAACCTAAAAGCAAAAGCCACAGCCAGTCCCATCCTTGCAATGCAAAAGCCTCAGCTGTAAGCTGATCCGTGAAATAGGCAACCCCTATTCCAATCAAACTTCCAATGACTAACTCGTAAAAAGAAAGGGTTATGGGTCGGGCGCTTTTCACCATGTGACCGTTTAGCATCGTAAACAGAGCGGAGAGAAAGGCGGAGAATAAGGCCACCGAAATACCAATAAGGTGTTCGAATTCCGCTTGATAAATAATCCCGATCCCCACCGCTGTAAGTCCTCCAAAAAACACCTCGTAACCCAAAAGTTTTCGCTTACTAAAAACAGGATCCAAAAGGGCGGTAATTAAGGCCCCTGTGGCCATCATGCTCAGGGCCAAAGAAACTCCCGCAACTTTAATCGCGTAAAAAAAAGTAACCCAATGGGTGCCAATAATAATCCCCCCTAAAATAACCTTCCCCCACATAGATCGGTGTAGCCGAAAATAAGTGGGATGGAATAGAATAAAGAAAACGGCTAAACCTATTGAAGCTATCACCATACGATAAATTACTAAAGGCAAGGCCGTGACTGAAATTAAAGCTCCTAAAATGGAGGCAAATCCGAAGATAAAGACCAAAAAATGGTACAACAAAAGGTTTTTCCCTCTATCGCTTCGCATGTCTCAATAAAAAGAAAGCCAATATGCCGAATAGAAACAAAGGCAACCAGGCAGCTAGAAAAGGAGAAAAGGTAGATTTACTTACCAAAACACCAAAAATCTTGTCAAAGAAAATAAAAAGAAAACCCAAAGCAATACCAAAAGCGAGATTGACTCCCATCCCCCCACGTCTCTTAAAAGAAGCTACTGCCACAGCAATCAAAGTCAAGATAAAAGCGGATACCGGAATACTCCAACGTTTGTGCCGCACCAGCAGGTGACTGTTTATCAAGGAGGAGCCTCGTACTTTTTCATCTTCTATAAATTCATTGAGCTCTGAAAAAGTCAAGGTTTCTGCAATGTAGTTTACAGGAGCTAAATCTGAAATTTTAAAATCAAATAACGTGTCCTTTCGGATTTCCACTTCAAAGTCTTCTCCGTCTCCCAGGAACGTTCTTTTTTTATAGTTAGAAAGTCGAAATAAACTATCCTTTTCAATCCATCGAATTCTTCGTGCACTGATTTTAAACTTTAGCGTGTTTCCTTGGAAATGTTCCAACGTAAAATCGGAAGCCTGCTTTCGAATGGGATCGTAATCATTGACATAAATGTATTCGTTGTCATTGATTTGCTGAAATACTTTATCCGTATCGCGCGCTTCTTTTTTGACTAAATATTTATAGCGAAAATCATTAAACCCTTGATTGGATTTGGGCACGATAAACATCCCTGCAAAAAAGGCGAAAACAGCGATGAAGGTGGCACCAAGTAAAAAAGGACGCAAGTAGCGAAAAAAAGAAATTCCTGAACTTAAAATAGCGATCACCTCAGTGTTGTTTGCCAATTTTGAGGTAAACCAAATCACCGAGAGAAAAAGAAAAATAGGAAAAAGCAAGTTGGCAAAATACCAAGTAAAATCAATGTAGTATTCGAGGATGCTTTCTAGTGGAACTTCTTTTTCCTTCAACTTGTCAATTTTTTCTGCCAAATCCACCATGATTCCAATGGGAATAAACAACAAAAGCATCACGGAAAAAGTTCCGATATAGCGCTTAATGATATAAAAATCGATCAGTTTCATTTACAGTCGTACTTGCATTTGACGCACCATTTTCTCTTTCCAAGGTCCAAAGCTCCCCTCTAAGATATGTTTTCTTGCTTCGCGAACCAACCAGAGGTAAAAACTTAGGTTGTGCAAAGTTGCGATTTGTTTTCCCAACATTTCATTGACTGTAAACAAATGTCTTACATACGCCTTGGTGTATTCCAAATCTGCAAAGCAATAGCCTGTAGGATCGATGGGAGAAAAATCGTTTTCCCATTTTTTATTTTTGATGTTTAAGGTTCCTTCTGCAGTAAAGAGCATTCCATTTCGGGCGTTTCTAGTAGGAAGCACACAATCAAACATGTCCACGCCCAACGCGATGTTTTCCAATAGATTGATGGGTGTTCCTACTCCCATTAAATAGCGCGGTTTGTCTTGAGGTAGGATACTACAGACCGCATCGGCCATGGCATACATTTCCTCTGCGGGTTCTCCTACGGAAAGTCCACCAATGGCATTTCCAGGGGCTTCTTGTGCCGCAATAAAATGAGCAGAAGCTTTTCTGAGATCGGTATAGACACTTCCCTGAACAATGGGAAACAACGTCTGGGGGTAATCGTACAATTGAGGCAATTCTTGATCCGCCGCTATACAACGGGTTAACCATCTATGGGTACGCTCCATAGAGGTTTTGGCGTAGTTGTAATCGCAGGGATAGGGCGTGCATTCATCAAAAGCCATAATAATGTCTGCACCGATGGAACGCTGAATTTCAATGGCACGTTCGGGGGTAAAGACATGATAGGATCCGTCGATGTGAGATTTAAATTTCACTCCCTCCTCTTTTATTTTTCGATTGGCGGAAAGGGAATACACTTGATATCCGCCAGAATCTGTCAACAAGGGACGGTCCCACCCCATAAACTGATGCAAGCCTCCTGCCTGTTCTAGAATAGCCGTTCCCGGACGCAGATACAAATGATACGTATTTCCTAGAATAATATCTGGGTTGATATCATTTTTCAGTTCCCGCTGATGGACTCCTTTTACCGTTGCCGCAGTTCCCACAGGCATAAAAATAGGAGTTTGGATAGACCCGTGCGCTGTAGTGAGTGTTCCAGCACGTGCTCCAGTTTGGGCGTCAGTAGCTAAAAGATTGAATTCCATTGGTTGCAAATATAGTACTCTACTCAGTAAAATCGAGGAGATTTACATTGTTAATTACTCGGTATAAAAACCCTGTAAAATTTGAATTAAGACCTTTGATAATGCCCTGACTTCCGTTACTTTTGGAGCATTAAACAAAATCGAATGCCAGATATCCAAACTCTTGAAAAAACAACCCTTCAAGTACGTCGAGACATCCTGCGTATGGTTCACAAAGTAAATTCGGGACATCCCGGTGGTTCTTTGGGCTGTACCGAGTTTTTTGTCGCCTTGTACTTTGAACTCATGGATTTTTCACTTCCTTTTTCCATGGATGGAAAAAATGAAGACGTTTTCTTTTTATCCAACGGTCATATCTCTCCAGTGTTTTACAGTGTTCTTTCCAGACGGGGCTTTTTTCCTGTTGACGAACTCAATACGTTCCGATTGATCAATTCCAGACTCCAAGGACATCCCACCACGCACGAAGGGCTTCCCGGGGTTCGTATCGCATCGGGGTCTTTAGGGCAAGGTTTATCCGTCGCTTTAGGAGCTGCTTTAACCAAAAAATTAAATCGCGATCCCAAAACAGTTTATGTTTTGATGGGAGATGGAGAATTACAGGAAGGACAAAATTGGGAAGCGCTTATGTTTGCCGCTGCTAAAAAAGTAGATAATCTGATTGCAACCGTAGACCTAAATGGCAAGCAAATTGATGGTAGTACAGATGAAGTCCTTCCAATGGGAAGTATAAAAGCCAAGTTTGAAGCCTTTGGATGGGAGGTTTTAACCTTGAAAGAAGGAAATTCGATACCTCACATAGTGGATACGTTACAGGAGGCAAAATCAAAACTGGGACAGGGAAAACCCTTGGCGGTCTTACTGGAAACCGAAATGGGGAACGGTGTGGACTTTATGATGCACACGCACGCTTGGCATGGGAAGGCACCCAATGACGAACAACTGGCCGAGGCGCTCGCACAAAATGAGGAGACTCTAGGTGACTACTAATAAAAAAAACAAATGAGTACATATACAAATCAAGGAAATAAAGATACACGTTCAGGTTTTGGCGTAGGATTGGCAGAACTGGGAAGAACCAATCCCAATGTAGTTGCGCTTTGTGCCGACCTCATCGGTTCACTCAAAATGCAAACCTTTATCGATGAAAATCCAGATCGCTTTTTCCAAGTCGGTATAGCCGAGGCCAACATGATGGGGATCGCTGCGGGCCTGACCATCGGAGGTAAAATTCCATTTACGGGAACCTTTGCCAATTTTTCTACTGGTCGCGTGTACGATCAAATCCGACAATCCATAGCCTATTCTGATAAAAATGTAAAAATTTGTGCTTCGCATGCGGGAGTAACCCTAGGAGAAGATGGAGCCACCCACCAAATTTTAGAAGATATTGGTTTAATGAAAATGCTGCCTGGAATGACGGTTATCAATCCTTGTGATTTTAACCAAACCAAAGCCGCTACCCTCGCTATTGCGGAACATCAAGGGCCGGTTTATTTGCGTTTCGGCCGCCCTTCGGTTCCGAACTTTACCCCGGAAGATTTGAGCTTTGAAATCGGAAAAGGGATCTTGCTCCAACCTGGGACGGATGTGACTCTTGTAGCCACGGGACACCTGGTATGGGAAGCCCTAGAAGCTGCCAAAGAACTCGCAACAGAAGGTATTTCAGCAGAAGTTATAAACATACACACCATCAAACCCTTGGACGATGAGATCATCCTAAACTCCGTTCAGAAAACAGGATGTTTGGTCAGTGCGGAAGAGCACAACTATTTAGGGGGCATGGGAGAAAGCATTGCCCGTCTTCTCGCTACTAAAAATCCCTGTCCTATGGAGTTTGTGGCAACACAAGATACCTTTGGGGAATCGGGAACACCCGCCCAATTGATGGAAAAATACGGGCTAAACAAAAACGCGATTGTCCAAAAGGTACACGCTGTTCGAAAACGAATCTAAATCTAAAACTCATGTTTGCAAAAACCGCCCTTTTCTTATCACTGCTCTTCTTTTTCAATTTAACGTTTGCTCAATTTGAATACGGAGTAAAAGCAGGAATTCATTTAAGCGCTTCTGGGTCGATCACCGACGCTACTACAGATTTGGCTTCCCTGGGCGAAATCGAGGAGAATATGACAGGCTATTTTATAGGGAGTTATGTTTCCTTGGATTTGGCTTTTTTATATCTGAGACCCGAGTTGCAATTTTCCTATCTCAATACGAACTTTGATTCACTTTCCTTTACCCAATCACGTTTGGAAGCCCCTGTTTCTCTGGGGTTTAAAGTACTTCCAATACTTAGTGTTTTTGCCGGTCCTACGTTACAGTACAACTTCGAACCCAGTATCGAGGACGTAACCTTCACAGCCATTGAACAAAACACCTCTATAGGTCTTCATTTGGGAGTTCGTGCGCATCTAGGTCCACTTAATGCCGATGTGCGTTTTGACCGAGGAATAAATCCAAATGAGTTGACTTTATTGGAACAGAATGGAATCCCAATTTCGGGACGGGTAGACACCCGATCAAATACTTGGAGCTTGGGACTTTCCTATCGATTTTAATTAATCTGCATCCAAGAAATCGGGTAGACCGTCTTCATCTGTATCGTCAGGAATTCCGTCGCCGTTAAGATCGTATTCATCACTTGAAGGGATGCCGTCTCCGTCGTGATCCGTTTGCTCCACCAAATACAAATCCACTTTAAAAATTAGAGGAGAATAGGCAGGAATAATACCCGTAGAAGAATTGTAATAACCTAGAGCAGAAGGCATAAAGATTGCCCCTTGGCCGTAGTTTGAAAAAATTGGAATGTTGTTTTCGTCTATGGTAAATTCTCCCGACTTCAAAGCGGTAATCCCTTCTCTGAAACCTCTAACCAAGCCTGTAAGATCAAACCAAATGGGTGCAGAGGAACGATCAAATCGCACCTTATTTAGTAAAATCCCTTCATAAGAAAGATAAGTTGAATCTGCTAAAGAGGGGCTCACACCACTACCCTCTCGAGCGATCAAAGTGTAAATCGGATGATCTATAAGCGAACCGTCAAGGGTTTGTACCTGAATAATCTCTTTACTTACTTGCTCGATCAAGGGGATTTTCCCGGCATTGTCTCCGCTTATCGTGTCGATTTCAAGTTCAGGTTGTGAATTCAAATCCTCAAAATCTTCGTAGTTGTAAAAGTGTGTGGACAAGAAGTCTTCTAAACTTTGTTCGTCAGTGATGACTTGTTCGCTCACTTCCCGAGGGGGCTCTACTTCTACATCATCTTTTTTACAAGAAAAAATCACGGTAGTCAGCAAAGCGATATAAATCAGTTTTATTTTCAAGAATACTGTTTTTTAAAGGGCTGCAAGATACAATTTTACTTTATTTTTGTAGATAATCTTAACGAAGTTTTAAGTATGCGTATCGATCAATATTTATGGTGTATTCGATTGTTCAAGTCCAGGAATATGGCGACTACTGCATGCAAGAAAGGGCAGATTTTAATCAATGAACAAAAAGTGAAACCTTCTCGAGAGGTTTTGCCCTTGGATCTCATCCGGGTCAGGAAAGAGCAACTCTGGCGTAGCTTTGAGGTAATGGATTTACCGAAAAGTCGTGTTGGCGCAAAATTGGTTGGACTCTATGCTATCGAAAAAACAGCCAAGGATCTTGTGGAACAAGAAGCGTTAAAAAAACTAGCTGCACAGGTCTCCCGTGATCAAGGGACGGGTCGGCCAACCAAAAAGGAACGCCGGGATTTAGATGAAATTCTTCTCGATGAATCCTTTGAGGATTAAGTCTTACATTTGAACTATGGCAGTATTAGGAAATAAAATTAAAGATGCAAACGAAATCCAGTCCAGTATTAAACGGATTGCGTATCAAGTTTATGAAAGCAACTTCGATGAAAAAAATATTGTAATTGTCGGGATTGGATCTAGGGGAGGATCTTTAAGTAAACTTTTGGGAGCAGCGATTGAAAAAATCAGCCCTCTAAAGCCGCAGTATGTAACCTTGACAATCGATAAAAAAAATCCGCTCAACCGTATTGAAAGTGATGTACCGCTAGAGGAACTCAAGAATCAATCGCTGGTTATTGTTGACGACGTACTCAATACGGGAAGTACATTGATTTACGCTGTTGCCTACTTTTTACAAATCCCTGTAAAACGAATAAAAACGGCAGTAATGGTCAATAGAAACCATAAAAAGTTCCCCATAAAAGCCGATTTTAAAGGTATTTCCCTATCTACGTCCATCAATGAACACATACGCGTTGAACTTGAGGGAAACCAAGCGGGAATCTATTTAAGTTAGAGTGTTTTGAATTTCTAAGGCTACCGTTTCCACGGATTTGTGGTCTGTAACGATTTTGTAGTCGGCTTGTAAATAAAACGGATTTCGCTCAAACAAATGTTTCCCAACAAACTCTTTAATTTGATCTAAATCTTTTAAATGTGCGAGTAAGGGTCTTGTACTTTTAGCCTTTTCAAGGCGTTCGCTAAGTGTCCCTATTCCAATTTGAAGATAAAACGTCTTCAGCTTGTCGAAACCTTTTAAATACTCCATAGTATCATAATAGCAAGGAGTTCCTCCACCTAAGGAAAGGATTAAAGGAGTGTCCCGCTGAAGCAATTCTTCCAATGCTTTTCGTTCTTCGGCTCTAAAAAAAAGCTCTCCCTTTTGTTCAAAAATTGCTGTTACTGGGGTATTGAATTTCTGTTCTATATAGTGATCTAAGTCCAAAAACTCCATTTGAAGTTGCTTATGTAACAACTCCCCGACAGCGGTCTTCCCGCTTCCCATGTATCCTAACAAGACGATTTGTGTGGTTTTCATCAAATTTTGAATGCGGATGTAAATTTATACCAATTCAGGTGGAAAAATACATATTTGATAATTATATTTGCAGCCTTAAAATGATTCGGTAGCTCAGTTGGTAGAGCATCTCCCTTTTAAGGAGAGGGTCCTGGGTTCGAGACCCAGCCGAATCACTTTTTAGGACTTGGTAGCTCAGTTGGTAGAGCATCTCCCTTTTAAGGAGAGGGTCCTGGGTTCGAGACCCAGCCAAGTCACACGTATTCCAGAATTTTTTGCGCACGTGGCGGAATTGGTAGACGCGCTAGCTTGAGGGGCTAGTGGGATTTTTCCCGTGGAAGTTCGAGTCTTCTCGTGCGCACATTTCCTTATGTGAAATAAAATCACTATGTTTGTTTAAGCTTTTATAATGAGTTTTGAACATATGGATAGGGTAAAAAGCAACTTCAGCATCAAGAATCTCGAGAATCTCTCCGGGATTAAGGCACACACACTAAGAATTTGGGAAAAAAGATACAATCTGCTTGAACCCGAACGGACAGATACCAACATCAGACGTTACAGTCTGGACAGCCTGAGGAAGCTACTCAACGTTACCTTATTGTACAACCACGGTTTTAAAATTTCGAAAATAGCCAGCCTCAATGCCGATGAAATTCCGAAATTGGTTCGTAGCATTGCCTTAAAATCAAACTCCGAACAGGTATCGATCAATGCATTCAAATTGGCCATGATCAACTTCGATTACGAACTATTTGACAGTAACTACGAAGAAATTCAGCAGCACCACGATTTTGAATATATCTTTATGCAAATCTTTATGCCGTTGATGAAAGAGCTCGGTATATTATGGCAAACGGGAGCCATTTCTCCCACGCATGAACATTTTATCACCAATCTCGTCAAACAGAAAATTCACTTGCAGACAGAACGTCTTCAAAGAGATAAAGCGAAAAACGAAGACCAACCCATATTTGTTTTGTATTTACCAGAAAACGAAATTCACGAATTGGGAATTCTCTACCTGAATTTTTTAATTCTTTCCAAAGGGTACCGCACCATATTTTTAGGTCAATCGCTGCAATCCTCTAGCCTCCAAACCTTATACAGCTACGACACCACTTTCAATTTTGTAAGCTACCTAACCGTAGAACCAAACAAAGAAGAAATCATGCCGTTTCTTAAAGATTTCCACAAACAACTACTTGAAAATCAAAAATCTAAGTTGATTTTGTTTGGCCCTCAACAGGTTGAAATCGTCAAGGAAGAACTCCCAGAACAGATAGAAATGTACCGTTCTGTAGAGTCGTTTATTTTCAAATATTTTTCAGAAGGCGTTTTTGTTTAATCTTTTAGGAGATTTGTTTACCTTTATCTCGTTTTAGGATACTATATTAAAACGATACTGCTATGAAACACCTTTTTGACACGGTCTCAGAAGACTGTAGTAAAATTGTAACTCAATCTTACAGCACTTCTTTTTCAATGGCCACAAAAATGCTTCACCCTAGCATACGAAACCATGTGTATAACGTTTACGGTTTTGTTCGCTTTGCTGATGAAATAGTAGATTCGTTCCACGAGTACCCTAAGCAAGAGCTTTTGGACCGATTTGAAGCCGACTTGTATCACGGTTTAGACCACAAAATAAATTTAAATCCCATTCTTAACGCGTTTCAAAAGACGGTTAATGCGTTCGATATTGACCGAGAATTAATCGCTGCATTTATGCGAAGTATGCGCTGGGATTTAGAAAAGAAGGTCTATGAAACCGATCAAGAATACAAAGACTATATCTACGGCTCTGCCGATGTCGTCGGTTTGATGTGTTTGAAAATATTTGTCAAAGGAGATACGGCACAATACGAAAGTTTAAAACCTGCCGCAATGGCGCTGGGCTCTGCTTTTCAAAAAGTCAATTTTCTCAGAGACCTAAAAAACGACTTTCAAGACTTGGAACGCACTTACTTTCCAAATGTCAATTTTAATCAATTTGATGAAACCTCAAAGTCTGCAATTATAGAAGAAATTGAAAGCGACTTCGAAAAGGCTTTGGAAGGGATTTTTAAACTGCCAACAGAGGCGCGTTTTGGTGTATATACTGCCTACAAGTACTACACAAAACTGCTTGCCAAACTAAAGCGAACCCCATCTCTAAACATCCAAAAAACAAGAATACGTGTTCCGAATTATCAAAAAATGACCGTATTTGCACGTAGTTATGTGAAATATCGATTAAACCTTCTTTAACCCTATGACACTCCTCTGGATTTTTATCGTTTTTTTGACCTTTGTATTTATGGAATTTGTAGCCTGGTTTTCGCACAAATACATCATGCACGGTTTCTTGTGGTCACTCCATAAAGATCACCACATCAAGGACCACAAATCCTGGTTTGAACGCAATGATCTCTTTTTTATTTTTTATGCCCTAGTCAGTTCAATTTTTGTAATCCTGTGGGGAGAAGCTGGGTTTTGGTTGGGACTTCCTATTGCTTTGGGTATTTTCCTTTACGGGTTAACCTATTTTATGGTGCATGATATTTTTATCCATCAAAGATTTAAATTGTTTAGAAACTCAAATAGCAAATATGCCCGAGGAATTCGAAGAGCACACAAAATACACCACAAGAATATTCACAAAGAAAAGGGAGAGTGTTTTGGGATGCTGTGGGTACCTTTAAAATATTTTAAATAATTAGTTTTTAAGCCAATTGTTTGAAAAGTCACAAGATCGACTGTCACGGTTTACATTTACGTACGTACTTTCAATTTTTTCGGCCATCCACTCCTTGATGATGTTCAATTGTTTTTCTTTTAAAGCCAGCGACTTGATTCGGGAGTAGTCTTTTGAATAATCAGCCACATGTTCGTCATACCTATTACTCACCTTTAAAATTTTATATTTCTTTAAACCAGAACGATCTTCCTCAATAAGGGGCAGTGAAATTTCTTCTTCTTTCAAGTTTCTGATTTGGCTATAAAGCACCGGATCTAAATTTGTGAGCTCGAAACGGGTATCTCCAGTTTGCGGGTTAATCAATACCCCTCCGTTGAATTTGGTTTCTTTTTCGTCAGAAAAAAGCAAGGCAGCGTCTGGAAAAGTAATTTCTTCATTGATCAGGCGTTTTCTCAAGGTATCCAATTTCTTTTTGGCATCTTGCAATTGATTGGGTTCTATTTTTGGAGTGAGCAAAATATGACGTACATCCACCTCTTGACCACGGATTTTGTCAACCTTTAGAATGTGCCACCCAAAATCGGATTTAAAGGGCTCTGAAATTTCCCCTTCTTCAAGGCTAAAAGCCTCATCTCGAAACTCTTTCACCATCCTAGGACGCTTTCTGTGTAGTGTGTATTTCCCACCAGTAGATCTGGAACCAGGGTCTTGAGAATACAAGATCGCTTTTGAGGCAAAGCTAGATCCCCGTTCTAAAATATCCTCTCTAAAGGTCTTCAATTGATTGGTAATTCGATTTTGCTCGGCCTCACTTACTTCGGGTTCAATAACAATTTGGGAGATTTCCAACTCAGTCCCAAAAGTGGGGAGTTCGTTTTTGGGAATGGATTCAAAAAACAAACGCACTTCTTCTGGTGTGACTTCTACATCTTCAACAATCTTTGCCTGCATCATGGAAGATAATTTTTGAATTCTGTTTATTTCAAAAATTTCTTGACGAAAACTCGATTCATCACTTTTATTGTAAAATTCCAAAACCTTCTCTATGGATCCCAACTGTTGGGTGAAATTTTCGATAATCTGGTCTACTGTACTGTAAATTTCCTCAACGCTAATTTCTAAACTGTCCTGAACCGCATGATGCGCATAGAGTTTGTCTTCCATTAATTTTCCCAACAGTTGACATCTCGATATGCCCTGCGTAGAAATTCCTTGGGATTTCATTTCAATTAATGTTTTGTCGATATCGGATTCTAAGATCACATAGTCACCCACTACCGAAGAAACACCATCTACTTTAATCCTGCTGGCCAACTGATCGTCTTGTGCCCAAAGCGGACTAAAGGAAAAACTAAGAAGTAAAATAAAACTAGTAAATTTCAAAAGTCTTGGATAGCAATGCATCTTGTAAAATCTCTTTTTCAAATTGTTTGGTAAATTTTAATTTTCGTTGATTCCGTATCATGTTTTTTATCGTGGATTCTAGTACTTCTCTTGGAGCGAGCTCTCCCTTTTCCAGATAATCTTTAACAAAAAACAAATATACCCCCAATGTGTCTTCAATTTTAAAGAATTGTGATTTTTTTATATAATTCCTGTAATTCTCCTGATTTAAAAATTGAACACTAGAGGTCAGGTTACTTCGATTGATCCACAAACTATCAGAAAGAATGTAACTGCTGTATTGGAAGGACAGCGAGTCCAAAAAAAATCGATCTGATTTATTAAAACGCTGAAAACTTCTTTGAATTTCATTTTGGTCCACGTTGTCGGGGGGCAAGTGGATATATCGGACTTGATACAGTGGTGCTTTCAGTTTAAAAACCTCTTTGTTGTTTTGCAAAAAGGAATCTATTTCTTTAGTGGAGACCAGAGTATCTATACTTTTATTGGCTAAAGTTTTTCGATAGGTGTTGGCGTAAAGATCGGTCTTGTATGCCGCTATGAGTTGTTCTAGTTTCTTGATTTCAGAGGTGGGTAAATTGACTTGGGCTTGTTGTATTAAAATTTTTTCGCGTGCCCAAGAATCAATAAATGCTCTGGATTTTAAAATACTATCCGATTCGTTTTCAAAAAAGTTAAATTCCGCGATTAAATCGTCTCGATAGAGATAATCAGTACCTACACGTGCCAATACTTCTTCATTTTCATTACCCCATTGGGTACACCCATATACAAAAGGTAAAAAAGCAACAGAAAACATCATAAATCGATAGCCCGTCATAACGATGTTTTTACTTTTTATTGCCCGTTTGTTAATAATTCGAAACAAATTTCTTAATATATTATTTAATTGTTTGATTTTGTGCACGTTAAATTGTTGAAAATATTTTAATAACTCTTAAATTATTCTTAATTTGCAGAAAATTTGAAGCTGTTGATTAAAAAACTACTTCTTTTTGTTTTAATTTTTAATGTTGCTGCTCTACAGGCATCCACTATTTCATTTTCCAAAACTACGACAATCAAAAAAGCAACGCAAGTTGAAAAAAATGTATTTTTCAATGACGGGGTACTTTACTTAAAAGGTTTTGAAGGACCAGGTGCCATTGAAATATATTCGATTATCGGAAATAAAATTACTGAAACACTAAGCCAAGAGCTCGCCTCCTTCCAATTTCCTTTCCCTTTAGAACTGGGAAATATGTATATCATCCGAATACTTTTCCAAGGAAAAGTAGCCACATTTAAAGTGGTGGCTAGCTAAAAATCAGCTAGGACTATAATTGGGTGCTTCTTTTGTAACGCTTATGTTATGAGGATGGCTTTCACGCATACCTGCCGAGGTGATTGTAATAAACTGCCCTTTGGTTTTTAAGTCTTCAATACTCGCAGCACCACAATATCCCATTCCGGCTCGCAACCCCCCAATAAACTGATGTATGCTTTCATTCAAGTCCCCTTTGAATGGAACTCTACCTACAATGCCCTCAGGTACAAGCTTTTTTATATCGTCTTCCACATCTTGGAAATACCGATCCTTACTGCCCATTTTCATAGCTTCGACAGACCCCATCCCTCGATAGGTTTTGTATTTACGTCCTTCATAGATTACCGTTTCCCCGGGGGATTCTCGGGTTCCCGCCAAGAGTGATCCCAACATGACTGAATCTGCTCCAGCAGCGATGGCTTTAGGAATATCGCCGGTATAACGAATTCCACCGTCTGCAATAAGGGGAACGTCTGTTCCCTCAAGAGCTTTGCGAACTTCAATAATGGCAGAGAGTTGCGGATAGCCCACCCCAGCGATTACACGGGTAGTACATATGGACCCAGGACCTATTCCCACCTTGACAGCATCTGCGCCGAGTGATACAAGATATTTAGCCGCAGCGGTAGTCGCAATATTTCCAACTACTACATCCAGTTCAGTGAACTGCTTTTTAACTTTCTTAACAACCTCTCCTACTCCTTTGCTGTGTCCGTGTGCAGTATCAATGACAATGGCGTCGACCCCAGCTTGATGAAGGGCATCCACACGATCCAAAACATCCCCAGTAACACCCACAGCGGCAGCTACGCGTAGCCGGCCATATTCATCTTTATTGGCATGAGGCTTTTTGGTATGCTTTGTTATATCGCGAAAAGTAATGAGTCCAACAAGAGTGTTATCATCCGCAACGACGGGTAATTTTTCAATTTTGTGATTTTGCAGTATTTTTTCCGCGTCTTGTAAGGAAGTTCCCGCTTTTACCGTAATCAGATTGGTATGGGTCATGATCTCTTTCAAAGGACGGTTGTTGTTTTTTTCAAAACGCAAATCCCGGTTGGTCACTATTCCGATTAGCTTTTTATCTCCGTCCACAATTGGAATTCCCCCAATTCTATATTGTTTCATATTGGAATTGGCATCGGCTACTAAAGCTGTTTCTGGAAGGGTAACCGGATCAAGGATCATTCCCGACTCAGACCGTTTGACTTGGCGAACTTTATCTGCTTGTTCTTCTATGGTCATGTTTTTATGCAACACGCCAATTCCCCCTTCGCGTGCCATAGCGATTGCCATTTTACTTTCCGTAACGGTATCCATAGCTGCGGATATCATAGGAATGTTTAAAGGAATATTTCTACTAAAACGGGATTGGATCGAGACTTCTCTAGGAAGTACTTCTGAATAGGCAGGTACCAAGAGTACATCGTCGTAGGTAAGGCCTTGTCCAAAAAATTTATCGGGAGTCATAAGCAACTAATATCTAATTAATTGCATGCAAATATAAGGATTTTTAAAACCCTTACAGCACCTTTTCGTTAAAATCGTACTCGAGGTATTTAAGGCTTATAACTGTATTTCAATTCCAGCATAGATACCAAAGGGATGGCCTGGACGGAATCCTGCGGGTACTCTTGCCACAGCATACTCATTATTAAAGAGGTTAATTGCATTTGCAGTAAGATTGACCTGGGGAGTTATGGGATATTTGACAGACAGTTCAACAATGAGGTTGCCCGGTATGGGAAGTGTATTTCCAATTCCGTTGTTTGAAGCTTGCGTGTCAAAGGCCCCATTGTATCTCAAGTTGAAATTCATTTCAAAGTCTTTGTGGATCAAACTTGTTCCTACGTTCAATTGATGCTGGGGAATGTAGGGAACTCGGTCGCCCGTACTGACCTCTCCCCAAATACCTTGTGTACTTCCAAAGTCACTTTTAAAAATTGCATTGGTAAGGGTATAAGACAATGAGAGGGGAATTTGAACTTTATCTTTAACATTTAGGAGGTTGTAGTTTAATAAAAACTCAAAACCACTTACATCCACTGCTCCGGAATTAAACTGATCTAGTGACCCTGTCCCTCCGCTGGCCGCTAAGTCAGAACCCAAAAGGTTGGAATAGTTATTAAAATATCCAATCCATTCACCGCGTAACCGACCGAAATGAAAGCGCGTTCCTAATTCGTAATTTACACTTTCCTCTGCACGTTCCCCCGGGGCGCTTCCAGGAGGTGAAAATCCCTTGTGAATCCCACCGAAAACAGAAAAGTTGACCGGTAAGTTGTAGTTAAAACCTATTCCAGGAATAAACGCATTGATTTTATTTTCTCTTGTACTCAATGAGTTCCCATTTCGATTGGGATCAGATTTGCCATAATCCTTTCTACGGAGAACGATTTTTTCAAATCGGATTCCAGGGGTCAGTGTTAGCGCATTTCTTTTGTATTTATACAACACATAGGCAGCTACTGCACGAGCACTCGAGATTCGGTTTCCTTGAGCACCCTCAGGACCCTTTGCGATCAAGGTCATTGCTCCTGCATTGATACTGTATCCATCTTCCCATTGAAACCGATCTTCCTCATCGTAATGAAGGCGTCCCCCAATTTCAATATCGTGAAAGAAACCTTGTGCATCGAACCAGTGGTAGTCAAACTTGGTTTGAATACCTCGAGCCGTATAAACTCGGTTGTTGGCTTTGACTAAAAGAGACGCCTCCTGGGCGGTATCCTGTTCTCCTTTTAAAATCGAAAAATGATTCGGAAAGCTCAAGGGATCATCTACAACAGAAGCTAAGCTTCGTTTTTCACCTTCAAAAACCACATCATCTAGTTTGTACCAATTTCTTGAGAAATTATTTTGATAGGCATTGGTTATGATTTTAGTTTGGTCGGAGAAATCTATTACGTGGGTGAGCATGAATTGAGACTGTTCTGCATTCATTTGGTCCTCTTGAGAAGCTTTGTATCGCAGGAAGGGGGTGGCTTCAAAATCAGTTTTAGAGAGCCCCAAATAGGTTTCATTTGATCGTTCATTGTAAAAATGATATTTCAATTCAATATACTGGGGTACTGCAGCCTGCTTCCTAGAAGAGTATCTAAGCTTCCCCATAAAATCAGAACTATCAAAGCCTGTATTCTCCTCATTCAACTCTTTAAACCCATTGGATTTGTTGTTTTGATATTCTACTAAGTAACCGATCCGCTCTGAGGATTGGCCCACCGAGGCATAAACTTGACCCGTATTAAAACTTCCATAACGAGAACGCAAACGTATATTTAACGAGTCAGGAATGGAGGTAGAAACCATATTGATTGCCCCGCCTGTAGTAAATGGTCCGTATTGTATTTGACTGCTTCCTTTTAAAATTTCTACGGCTTCCATACGCGCAATAGAAGGAAAATAATAAGCCGCTGGAGCGCTGTAAGGAGCTGGAGCGATAAGAACACCATCTTCCATCAGCGTGATCTTGGAACTGCGCTGAGGAGAAGTCCCTCGAAGTGAAATATTAGGCCGTAAACCAAAACCATCCTCTTCGTATAAGGTCACCCCAGGAACCGACTGTAACGCCCTATTGATATCCGTATTACCAAACTTATTCAAGTCGGTTGTAGATAAAAAATAGGCAGCTCCTGTGCGATTTTGAGCCACGTATTTGTTTCCTAAAATCGTATTGGCTTTAAGGATGATTTCATCTAACTGCTGAACACTATCTAAAATTTTTTCCTGACTATGTAGAGTAGATGTACATGCGATACAACTTACCAGAAATTGAAAAAATTTGCCTTTACAGAACATTTATTTAGACTAATTATAAATAATATTCCGCAAATTTAAAATGTGAAAATCAAATGGACAAGTTTATTTAGATTAATTTTAAATAAAAATAGTGTGGGAGTGGTTGTACGCACTTTCAAAAGCCAATACGTCAAAATTTTTGGGGAGCATATTGTAAGTTGTAAGGTAAGAAATAAGCTTTTCGGTGGGCATGTTTCCAATGAGTTGATCTTGTGCCATGGGACAGCCTCCCCTACCCTTTAAGGTACCATCAAAACGCTGGCAGCCTGCAAGAAAGGCAGCATTCACTTTTTCAAACCACTGTTTTGGATGGGTATGGAAATGAGCCCCAAATTCATAATTGGGATACTGTGCAATGAGTTGCGTAAACAACAATTCAATATCAGCTACTCGAGCAGTACCCACCGTGTCTGAGAGTGAAAATAGTTGAACCCCCATCGCTGCCAGTTGCTCCACCCATTGCAAAATAATCTCAGGATTCCAGGGGTCGCCATAGGGATTTCCAAACCCCATAGAGAGATATACTACTAGTTCTTTCTCATGTTTTTGTGCCAGTGCTCCAATGCGTTCTAAAATAGGTATGGATTCTTTTATGGTTTTTCCCGTATTGCGTACCTGAAAGTTTTCAGAAATGGAGAAAGGATAGCCTAGGTAGTGTATGTTTTCGAACGATACAGCTGCTTTAGCTCCTCGTTCATTGGCGACAATGGTCAATAATTTAGTTGTTGTTTCGGAGCAATCCAAGCCTTTGATGACTTCAGCCGTATCTGCCATTTGAGGGACGGCTTTGGGAGAAACAAAACTTCCACAATCCAAGGTGTGAAAACCCACTTTGAGTAAAGCTTGATAATAGGCGATTTTGTCTTTTGTTGACACCCGATTTGGATATCCTTGAAGAGCATCCCTAGGGCATTCAACAAGTGTGATAGACTCTTTCATCTGCTACTATTTATTGTGTTTATAAAGGTCATGCATTGACTTTGATGCGCAACCGGACAGACTATCCAAATTATCATTTTGATTTTTGACTCTAAATAGTAATTGATGTTTCATTCAGGGATAAATTAGTAAAAGTGCAATCACCAGTAAAACAGCAGCTTGAACCTTATTCCAAAGGGATTGACTTCCAAAATTCTGAAGGCGTTGTCCAAGAAAACTTACTAAGATGGCGCTTGCTGTAAATACCACTAGAGCTTGAACAAAAAAGATTCCTCCCAAAATTAAAAATTGTAGGGTATATGACAAAGCCTCAGAAAATAAAAATCCAGGGAAAAAACTAATGAAAAACAAACTCACCTTAGGGTTGGTCAAGTTCATTACAAAGCCTGTAAAATATAGGCGTTCAGCACCTTGTTTTTTTGAATTGGATTTCAGGCTATTTTGAGAACTTTTCCAAACTCCATAGGCAATGAAAAGTAAATACAAAGCACCGAGTAATTCAAGGGCTCGAACTCCCTCTGGAAGTCGTTCCAAAAAAGTCCCCACACCCAAAACAAGAAGTGCCGTATGGAGGATTAATCCCGAACAAAGCCCCAAACCCACCAAAACACCTTTCTTCCAACCCCGAGCCAGGCTGGTACTGATAACAAAGAGGAGATCGGGACCCGGTAGTAGTGTTAATGTCAACGAAGAAATCAAAAAAAGAAAAAGCGTATTTTGCTCCATTCGAGATAATTTTATGAATATATTTGTGCCATAATATAATGCTTTTTGAAGATGATCGAACGACTGGAAGAAGAACTCTTGCCCCTTAGAGAACAATTAAAGCACCATCCTGTTTACAAATCCATTGACCGCCTAGAAGACATCCAATCCTTTATGGAACAACACGTTTTTGCCGTGTGGGATTTTATGTCGTTACTCAAACAACTTCAAAACCTATTGAGTTGCAATGCGATTCCGTGGCGTCCTTCGGGCTATCCGAAAGCTTCCCGATTGATAAATGAAATCGTTTGGGGAGAAGAATCTGACATCAATCGCAAGGGAGAACCTATGAGTCACTTTGAAATGTATTTGGAGGCTATGCGATCTCTTAACGCAAACACAGATCAAATCGATCAGCTTATTTTTGAACTCAATTCTGGAAAAACTATTTCTGAAATCCTAGAAACGACCTCCTACCCCCCTCATATCAAAAACTTTTTAAAATTTACATTTGAAGTTGTAGATTCAGAGCAAGCCCACATAATTGCTGCGGTTTTCACCTTTGGAAGAGAGGACTTGATCCCAGATATGTTTATAGAAATTATCAAAAATTTAAAAAATCCTGAAGGAGTTGATCTCTCGGATCTGATTTATTATTTTGAACGCCATATTGAAGTAGATTCTGGGGAACACGGACCTATGGCCTTGGAGATGATTCAACAATTGTGTGGGAAGGATACTGAAAAATGGGAATCGGCATTGCGCTATTCGAAACAAGCACTTGAATTACGTATCGAATTGTGGGACGGCATCCTAGCTACTTCAAAAAATAAAACCCCTATTTTTTCAATACAATAGCTGGAATTAATATCTTTCACGAAAAATACAAATCGTGAAACAACTAACTTTACTTTTTTCATTCGCCTTCATCACCCTTGGCTATTCACAATTGAAAACGGGGGCTACTGAATATGCAAAAACCATTACTGCAAAGGAATTAAAAGAACACCTATACGTGTATGCTTCCGACTATTTTCAAGGAAGAGAAACAGGAACTATTGGTCAAAAAAGAGCGGTTGATTTCTTACAAAACTTCTATAGAACTAGTGGTATTCCTGCTGCAAACGGGACTCAAGACTATTTACAACCCATGGAACTCACCATCAAAGGAGATAAAGTACAAACCGAAAATGTCGCTGCCCTAATCAAAGGGAGTGACTATCCCGATCAATATATCGTAATTTCTTCTCACCTGGATCATGTAGGTGTAAATGAAAAAGGGGAAATCCACAACGGAGCTGATGATGACGGTTCAGGAACAGTAGCTTTATTAGAAATTGCGGAGGCTTTTAAAAAAGCTGCTGAAGAAGGAAATGGTCCAAAAAGAAGCTTGGTTTTTCTTCATGTTACTGGAGAAGAAAAAGGACTTCTAGGCTCTGAATATTACACAGAAAATCCGCTTTACCCCCTAGAAAACACTTTGGCTAACTTAAATGTTGACATGATTGGAAGAATCAATCCCAAAAGAGCTACTGAAGACCCAAATTATATCTACCTGATCGGGTCTGACAAACTAAGTCAAGAACTACACGATATTTCTGAAGCGACAAATAAAAAGTATACTCAGCTTGAATTGGATTATACCTACAATGATGAAAATGATCCCAACCGATTTTATTACCGAAGTGATCATTACAATTTTGCTAAAAATAATATCCCCGTGATTTTTTACTTCAGTGGGACGCATGAAGATTATCACAGACCAGGAGATACTCCAGATAAAATCCTTTATCCCACATTAGAAAAAAGAACAAAACTTATATTCCATACCGCATGGGAACTGGCAAATCGGAAAAAACAAATCCAACTGACTAAATAAAGACAAAATGAAAAACTTGGGTTTAGAGCATTATATCTTTTTTACTATAATCTTCATTTCAACAATTTCTTTTGCCCAAGAGCAAGAGCAATTGCTAATCCCTGAGGACAGCATCCAAGTCAACCATTTTAATCTCGGAGTTAAATTAGGAATTCCAAATCTCATAGGTGGTTCAGCTGAGATTGTTCTCCCTGTTTTTGGAAACCGTATTGCTCCTTTTATCGATTACAGTGGATTTAATCTAGATACGGACGAGTTGGAGACTGAATTTGCTTATCTCGAGTATGGAGCAAATATTTATTTCAACCAAAAGGGAAATGGTTTTTTTATAGGGCTGGGAAGAGCCCAGTTTGATACAGATCTTACTTTTTACGATTTAAATTTTAGTGACGGGCAGCAATCTACTACTGGAGATGCTTCCACGGCGTTTAATTTTAACACTACCAACCTAAAATTGGGAATCAAAACAGGCGGAACAATTTATTTTCGTTTTGAAGTGGGTTACGGCTTTGGAGACATCCCAGACACGATTGACTTTACCGCAACGGCAGATGGTATCACCGAAAGTTTTTCAGAAGAACTGCCTCCTATCCCTGGGTTAAGTTCGGGAGGAATTTTAATTGGAACTGTTGGTTTTGGTGTTTCTTTTTAAGCAAAAATTCTGAATACACTTTTTTTAACACTCATTTAATCCTGCGATTTTTTTTTAGCTGATTCATCAAGTGTATCTTTGTACAAATTGCTATGTATTTAAATTCAGGTCAACACAAGAATCAAGTTGGGCAGCGAAGGAATTTTCCTTTAGCCCTGATTTTTCTCTTTTTCTGTTCCCTAGCTTTTAGTCAGCGGAACGTTACACTTAGTGGTTACGTTTCCGATTTAGAAAGCGACGAGAGCCTGATTGGGGTCAGTGTGCTACTTCCAGAGCTCAACACTGGAACCATCACCAATGAATACGGTTTTTTCTCGCTTACCCTACCCGCAGGCGTGTATACAGTTCAAATTCGCTATTTGGGCTTTGAAACCCTCACACGCGAGCTTTCTCTCAACGAAGATGTGAATGAAAATTTTGATTTAACTCCACAAGCAGAAGTATTAGATGAAGTCATTGTAGAAGAAAACATTGAACTACTCAATGTGAGGAATCCTCAAATGAGTGTCAATAAGCTTGCGATCAATACGATCAAAAAAATTCCTGCTGTCCTTGGCGAGGTGGATGTGATCAGGTCCATTACCCTGCTTCCCGGTGTCACCAATGCTGGGGAAGGGGCATCCGGGTTTAATGTCCGAGGGGGAGCTGCAGACCAAAACCTGATCTTATTGGATGAAGCTATTCTCTTCAATTCCTCTCACCTTTTCGGCTTTTTTTCAGTCTTTAATCCGGATGCTATCAAAGACATCCAACTTTACAAAGGCGGAATTCCAGCCTCCTATGGAGGTCGTGCTTCATCGGTATTAAATATTTATCAAAAAGAAGGGAACCGTAAAAAGTTTGAAAGTCAAGGAGGTATTGGTTTGATTTCCAGCAGATTGCTTTTAGAAGGACCCCTAAAGAAAGAAAAGAGTTCTTTTTTAATAGGAGGACGCAGTAGTTATGCCCATTTGTTTTTACCCCTTATCGAGTCCGTAGATAACAACAAAGCCTATTTCTATGATCTCAATACCAAATTGAGCTACACACTAAATGACAGGAATACAATTTATCTGTCGGGATATTTCGGAAGGGATGTTTTTGACATTGACAATTTATTTGACCTCGCCTACGGAAACTCAGTAGCAAACTTTAGATGGAATCATTTATTTTCAAATAAACTTTTTTCCAATCTTTCTCTTATTTATTCGGATTATGACTACACCCTAGATTTTGGCTTAGCTGAATTTGATTGGAATTTAGGAATTACCAATTTTAATTTTAAATACGATTTTAAACACTATTTAAATGATAAAACAAAATTGGAATACGGACTCAATGGGATTTACTACAAATTTGACCCAGGATTCATTCAGCCTACCGCTGAAAGCTCTCCCGTTCAAGCGCGGAAATTAGAAAACAAATTTGCCTTTGAAAATGCTGTATATGCGGGCGTAAGTTATCAACTCTCCTCGAAGATAAACCTGCAGGCAGGACTACGTTTGAGTAACTTTTTACGACTCGGTCAAAAAATGAATACCTATGCAAACGACAATCCTTTGTTGTATCTTGAAACTTCTCAAATTTATGAAGAAGCCCAACCTACAGGAAGCGTGACGTACTCTAAGGGAGAAGTAATCAAATCTTTTACCTATCCCGAACCCCGATTTTCAATGGCTTATCAGTTGGATTCGGATCAATCCTTTAAGTTAAGCTACAATCGGATGGCACAATACCTCCATTTGATTTCAAATACGAACTCTCCTACCCCGATCGATGTGTGGGCCCCAAGTGGAAAATATATCGATCCTCAACTTTTGGATCAAGTCGCTGTGGGTTATTTCAAAATTTTTGACAACAATCGTTACAATCTAGAAGTAGAAGCGTTTTACAAGACCATTCAAAATCGATTGGACTACATCGACGGAGCAGAACTCATTGCCAATGATGCCATAGAACAAATTTTGCTAACGGGGCAGGCTCGAGCAGGAGGTTTAGAAGTTTTATTTAGAAAGAATGAAGGTAAGCTGACGGGTTGGATTGCCTACACGCTGTCGCGCTCAGAACAACAAACCCCGGGAAGAACCTCTTCTGAAGTAGGAATCAACTATGGAAACTGGTATGCTACTCATTACGATAAAACCCATGATATATCAATTACGACCAATTACGATCTGAACAAGCGTTGGAATTTGAATGCTAATTTTATCTATCAGACGGGGCAACCCATCACCTATCCCAATGCGCAATATCAATTCTCTGGTTTTTCAATCCCTAATTTTGAATCGAGAAATAGCAGTAGGCTTCCGGCCTATCACCGCCTTGATGTTTCTGCAGTCTATTCCCCCAAAAAACGATCGGGAGAATGGGTTTTTGGTATTTATAATTTCTACAATCGAAAAAATGCAGCCTCAATTCGATTTCAAGAAAATTTAGAAACAGGAAGGAATGAGGCTTTGCGTTTGACTATTTTTGGAATCATCCCATCCGTAACATACAACTTTAAATTTTAGTCGTGAAAAAAAATCTTTTCTTCTTTTTCGGCTTATTTCTACTTACTCACTGTGAAGATCCAATTGCTCTTGAGCTAAATGATACAGAGGAACGATTGGTGGTGGAGGCCTATATCAATTGGATTAAAGAAACCCATACCTCAGAGCAAGAAGTGATCTTATCGTTGTCCAGTCCCTATTTTGGTACTTCGTATAAAACTGCGAGTGGTGCCACAGTTACTATAGAAGATGATGCCGGTCAGCTTTATACTTTTATTGAAGAAGAAAAAACAGGACGCTATTTGACTCGAGATACTCTGCCCTATGCACTGAACAGAGCATACACTTTACACATTGAGTACAAAGGGGAGCACTATTCGGGAACTGAATCCTTAAAAGCTGTCAGTACGCTAAACCGAATTGATCAAGAAACGATAGATCTTTTTGGGCAAGAAGCCATTCAATTAGAAGCCCGTGCAGTTGATCCTATAGCCGAACGGAATTTTAGTTTTTTCGAATTTACCAGTGAAGCACTAGAAGTTCCAGAATACAATGTATATCGCGATGATTTTAATAATGGAGGGGAATACTATGGTTTTCTCTTGGATCAAAATTTAAAAAAAGGAGATCAGGTACGCGTCCGCCAATACGGTTTATCGAATATCGGCTACAATTATTGGTACTTGTTAGTCTTACAAAACACCCAACAAGGAGGTCCTTTTCAAACTACACCAGTAAATCTATTGGGAAATCTAACGCATGAAAGTAACCCAGAACGCAATCCCTTCGGATATTTCCGTCTTTCTGAAGTCTCTGAAATCAACTATACCATTAACTAGTCAGTTCACTAAAACACAATTGATCGTAACTTCATTAGAATCGACAAGGAATCGTTTTTAAGGACAAAAAAACCGCCACAAGAAATGACGGTCTAAAAAAAAAACAAATTGGTTTATGAAAAGCAACCAAAAAAGGTAGTTTCGTGATTGCAATTTAAAAGTAAACTTTTTTTTTGGATTTATAAAAATATTTAAACTTTTAATTAAAAAAATAGTGAATATTTATTTTTAAATATATTTTTTTGATTTTTAGGTATGTATTTCAAAGATAAAACTACAATTTGTCAATGCTGCAATTTGTAATTTGAATACTTTTTAAAGATTCAAAAGCGAATACTACCACACCAGAAGTCATAAAAAAGTATTCTATTCTGTAGATCAACTATTTTTTGAATCATTCTTTTCTTCTGTTACTATTCATTCCTTCATTTTAGTGGATAAAAAAAATTACTTTCAGAAACGTTAAATCCTTATGGATGTGCTAGTTGTTACTTTTCGATTTCTCTTGCTTTAGAAAGCGCGCTGGCGACCAGTCCCGCAGGAACGGTGACTATACCAAGACCAATCATCAACACGAAGAAAGTGAAAATTCTTCCACCAACTGTTATTGGGTATACATCCCCGTATCCCACCGAAGTAAGTGTAACAATAGCCCACCATGCACTGTGAAAAATAGACTTAAACGTTTCCGGCTGGGCTTCGTTTTCAAAGTAATAGATCCCGGCAGAGGTAATGAAAATCAAGATTAAAGAACATGCAAAAAACAATACAAATTCTTCTTTAACAATCTTGAATGCTGCGCCAAACCTTTCGATGGCTTTGTTGTATCGGATTACTTTTAGTGCTCTAAATATTCTTAGTATTCTAAACGCTCTTAAAAAGCGAAGGTCTAGAAAACCTACTAAATAAAAAGGGAGTATTGCGAGAATATCTATGATTCCGTAAAAACTAAAAATATAGGATAGTGGTTTTTTTGAAATCCATAAACGCAAGAGGTATTCAATTGAAAAAACTACCACACTAAATACTTCATAATATCCTAAGACTACCCTTACATTCTCTGATAAACCTGGAAGTGTCTCTAATGAAAAACTGACAAGGGATAAAACGATTAGGAATTGAATAATATAGTCAAAAAATCGACCTTTTTTTGTACTGTTGTCTTCTACTATTTTTCGCAGGTACTTTTTAACTTTCAAAACGTCTATTGAATTTTAATATTTAATGTAAGATACTAATTCTATCAAACTATTTTCAATGAAGTGATCCTTACGAAACAGAACCACGGGAAAATTAACTACTAAAGAAATTATTTTTTTTCTTTCAACCGCCTTAGAGTCAGATTATGTTTTTTGTAAAAACGATTTCTTTTTCTCACATATAGCAAATGTTTTGCAAGGTAATAAGCGGTAGTTCCTGAAGCCGCTATATTTCCATTGGAGCCAAAAATCAAAATATCATCATTAATATTTCTAAGCACTACCCCACCTACAAGGACTAGAGCGGAGACATTAAAATAGTTTTTACTTAATTTAACTTTGGTGTCAAGTTTGATTTTTTGTTCAAACTCGAGTTGGGATAAACTATCTAATTGGGCATTTAAACTGACACTTAGTAAAAAGATAATTAAAAGAGGTTTCATCTAAATCGATTTATTTAAAACTCGTTTCACCCTACATTGCATTTACAAAGTCAAATCTAAAAGTCCCCTAAGAGATGGAAACACCCCAATAGGATGTGCTTCAGTTAAAGGAAAATTACTCTCTGAACTAAATACTAGCTTTTGGGTTTAATATAGGTAAAAATAGCGATACCAAACATTAAAATATCTGGAATAAAGTCAGTAATCCCAGCATTTGTTAATGGTGAAGAGGCTAAGTTATAAAATCCAATAAATGCTGGAACATAAGCGATAATAAATGCTAGGAGGATGTTTTTTGCTGTTTTGATATCAGTTGAACGGGTTAAAAGCATCAATAATCCAACCATAAAGAACATCGGAGCTACTGCAATTTGAAATAATTCCAAGGCCTCTTTTGCATCATCCCCAACGTTAAACATCATATCTGTTAAAGTTTCAGAAAATAGAGGATAAGCTATCGCTTGGAGAATCATTATTACTCCAATAATTGTTAAAGAGAGTTTTGTTTTCATAGAATTGATTTATGATTAATACTACCTCTAAGATATAACGGATAGCAGTTAATTACAAAAAAATCCTTTCAAACTATTTCGAGAGAATCTTGAATCACAACATTGATGTTTATGGATTTGAGTAGATTTAAGGGATGACTATTTTGGAAGTGCGTGTGCCGCGCTGACCACTGAACTAATTCTTAACTTGATTTTTTTATTCGAAAAACATCTTACCCTCAAAATATTTAAAGCTTTTGAAAACGTAGTCCACTACTATACAATCTCGGTTTTACTTTGTTACAATTTTGCATTCGCTTTGTTGGGTATTAACCCAACTAGAAATTCAAACAGAAAGTTTTAAACTAGTTTGAATGTCTCCCTGGTTGAAGCTTTCATTGAAGGTCATAAAAAAAACACCTACCGCGATGGAGGTGCTTTTTTAATCCATCATTAATGGATTGGTTTATGATTATTTTCAAATATAAATGATATAAACAAAACTTTGTACTTTTAGTCACAAGCAATGAATTATGTTAGACAGTATCTCACTACCCACTAAACTATCGAATGAAATTGAATCCACAGCGGACTTTTTAGAAGTCCCTTCTAATGCCAAAATCGTTTCTACAGGACAGCATATGAACTTTATTCCTTTTGTCAAAAAGGGATGTGTAAGGGTTTTTATTGAAAACAATGACATAGACAAGGAACAACTGTTATATTATGTTAACGGAGGTGAGACCTGCTTGATGTCAATGATTGCTAGTTTTGGAGATAAAAAAAGTAAGGTTTCTGCGATTACAGAAACCGATTGTGAAATAATTGCGGTACCAAACTCCAAGATTCGGGAGTGGCAAAAGGCCTATACGGAATGGAATGGTCTTATCATTGATTTATTTGTAAGGCGTTATCAGGAATTGCTAGAAACCATCGACGCCTTGAGTTTTAAAAAAATAGACGAACGCTTGTATGATTATCTATACAAACAAGTTGATGAAGAAGGAAAGGTGGATATTAAAAAAACCCACCTTGATATTGCACGAGATTTAAGTACCTCTCGAGAGGTGATTACACGCGCATTAAAAAAATTGCAACTCGAAGGAAAAATCACAAAAAGCGCACCCAACATATTTCAGCTTAAAAACTAGTGTGATTTAAGTCACATCACGTTTTTTTTATGTATTTTTAAATTCAATTCACAAAGAATTGGTTTATGGTTAAAAGCCTATTGACATTGTCGTAGGCTTTTTTTATACCTATATTTTACTTAGCCTGTACCACACTGTATTAATAGTATGTAGTTTGTTAGATCAAAAAAAATAATAGGATAAATAGCACAAGTTTTTTACAGGCAGACTATTTGGAATTACTGATTTTTTCTTAAAGCTAATCTCTAACGTAAACTTCTAGAGTTGATGCTTCGCCAAGATATTCATGACTATAATCTATATGAATTCGGATTAACTCTTTTGAAATAATCGAAAGACGGTAAAACCTTTCTATTTTTGCCTTTAAAAGAGTGTCCTGCTCAAAATAACTGTACTCTGAAAAGTCATAATTTGTCTTTAACTCGTAGAACTTTTCATTATAATTCCCAATTTCTAAACTCAATTCTATAAAAGCACGACTGCCCTCACCGTAAGCTAAATAACAATCATTCATTAAAACTAAACTATCGGAAACATTAAGAGTGTTTACCTCTCCATCGCACTCAAACAATTGTCGCTCTCCTTGAATATCAGTTGAGACAGCTTTTATTTTCCAATCCCCTAAAATGTCTTTAATGGTCAATTCCGTATTTGGTTCAGCCATCTCTATTTCTTGAACATTTAATTCCAGAGTATCGTCGTTCTCAACATCTGATTCAATTACCTCTTGACTACAAGCAGCAAAAATTAATAGGATAAGTAGAACAAGTTTTTTCATAAATAGGTATTTGGGATCAATAATTTGTTCTTTAATCGCAATATTCATCACCCACTTTAAAAGTTTTGGAGGTGTTTTCAGGAAAAAAGACACTACCATCATCAAGAGATATGGAATAAACAGGATCGTTGCCAACGATGCTTACTACAGTCGGGCAAGTAGCTATCTCACTCTCCTTGCTACAAGAAGCAAAAATTAATAGGATAAGTAGGATCGTTATTTTCATAGGGCGGTTTATTTGGGATTAATGATTTTTTCTTTAAGCGTATTGAATTCATCTTCTGTGATAAACCCTTTTTCTTTTAAATTTGATATTCTTTCGAGTTCAGAAGTATTGGTTTCATACTTCGCGACTTCTATTTGAGATTGATGTGCTTCAAGGGCTTTTTGGCGAAGTTCTTCGTCTGCTTTTTTCTCAGAATTAAATGCAATAATCAAACCAATTAAGGGGCTTAAAAAAAGAGAGGCAAAAAAGGTAGACCAAAACCCGATTTTTCTCTCTGAACCAACAAATCCAGCAATGAAGCAAAAAACAATCCAAAGTAAAAAAATTGACATAAATAGGTTATTTGGGGTAAGGAGTTACTAATATAAAAAAAAATTACATAAAGCCTACATTCGTGTTTTTTATGTAAATGCAGAAAAGGATAATGGCTAATAAAACTTAACAGAGGCTAGCTACGAAGATTTTTTTTTGCTGTTCGGGTGGTGTTTGTCAATGTCATCAACAGAAAGATCAAGATATTTAAGAAGCCTATCTCTTACAGGAACTTGAAACAAAGAATCATACAATATTAAATCAATTCCATTTTCGAAGGCATGGCTTTTGATTTTATCAAGTTCATCATTGTCAATCATAGATGGGAAGTCATCAAAAAGATCAAAGCATATTTTTTGAATGTCATAAGCATTGACCCCTTTACCTTCTTCTTTTCTATCCTCTATAAGTTTGATTATATGAGTTAGCCAAGAATCCCAGTGGTTGTCGATTATTTTATTAAGGTTAAGCTCATTATAAAACTTCAACCCACGTTCAGTTAAGCTAATTGGACTTTTGCTTTGAGCAAATGAAAGTTCGCCTTTACCAAAAATTAAATCAACTTTGGCTCCAATATCCGCAAGCCGTTGTAGAATTAAGTCAGACTTTTTGTCCACCTTTTCTACAAGACTGTATTTTGTAAATAATTGAGCTACTTTCACGGCTAAACCTCCTATGGTAAAAATTATTGATATTGTTATTCCAAGAACAATAAGGGGGTGTATTTCTGGTAGTGTCATGATTTGGGGCATTGGCACAAAGCTATACTTTTTAGAGAGTAAAGCGTTGGTATTTAAACTTAAAAATTGTTTTTCCTTTACTTTAGGATAAAATATTGAATTAAATATAAAAATATTTTGTTAAGCATTTAGGTCAAAACAATCCTTTTCTCTACTAGCGAACTCCCTAAACTCCTCAAGGGAGTTAAATGTGATCCGTTTATTGCCTCTTGTTACACGAATGGTTCCTTTTTCTTGAGTCGGTTGAAAAAGGTCTCTTACATCTTAAATATAGGGCTTTAAAGGTTTTATTAAGCATGTTAAAGCTAGTAATTGAAGTCCCCAAAACTTCTTAGAACTCTCTGATCAAGTCAAAGTGTAGGGTCCATAGAAAGCTATTTTCTCGATTGACCTTTTGGCAAGGCTAATAAGCCATTAAATGATTTTAAG
>Ga0209654_1000120_pt1 | contig 82084 bp, 61 predicted proteins | sample SaaInl1SG_22_DNA_FD_184646 | JGI IMG/M metagenome (GOLD analysis project Ga0209654, IMG submission 184646) | Marine microbial communities from expanding oxygen minimum zones in the Saanich Inlet - ESP_161SG_22_DNA (SPAdes) (version 2) | ecosystem: Environmental > Aquatic > Marine > Intertidal... | reverse complement strand
GCTTACGTTCACAGAACCCACTTTTATTGCTGATGCCACGTCCAATAGTTACACAACTACTGACACGACCTACTATCTTTCTGTCAACCAAAGTGGTGGTACAGCAACCATTACTGTTGATCAGATCCGCTATGACTCAACTACTGATGATCGGGTGTATTATTTGGATATTACGGTAAATGGAACCTCGGATGGATCGGAACAAATCAGCATCGCTCCCTTCAGTGCTTCAAGGTTTAAGGATCGGGTGGGTAACTTTGCCGCCACAAGTCAAACCTCAAATACAGTTTATCTAAAAAATACTCCTCCTAAATTTGCTTCTACATCTGTAGATTCAAGTAATACAAGTATTACAATTACTTTTAGTGAAAAAGTCTATGGTGATCAAGGTAAAACACCGATTGAAAATACTGATTTTATTTTATCAGTTAGTGGAGGAACGGCTGTATTGTCTTCTTCAACTCCTATAGCATTAAGTTCTACAGACAGTAAAACTTTTATTCTTTCAACTTCTTATACTACACCAGCAAATGGAACAGAAATTCTTACTGTTACACCCGTTAGCAATTCTCTAACAGCATCAACTTTTTGGAATCCTGTATTTGATTCCAAAGGAACTCAAATTGATCTTACCCAAACCCAAAGCAATACGGTTCAGTTAAATGATCAGGCTGGACCCTCCATTACAGGTACCGCTTTAGATTCTCAAAACCGCTATGTTGATATTACTTTTAGTGAAGGGGTTTATGCTACTGCCTCTCCCACTTCGGCTGTTACAAGCTCTAGTTTTACCCTTTCTCAAAGGTCAGGTCCTAGTTATGGAATGACTATCAGTAACATAACAACTGCAGCTGGAGGGGCTTTATCGGGAGGTGAGACCACACTTCGATTTAATCTTGGATCTACAGTTAAACCTACTGGACAAGAAGTGTTTGCTATTACAGCTACAGATTCCTCTACGGTCGTTGATGCTTCTGGCAACAGTATGACCGTTAGTCAAACTAACAACACTTTCCAATTAAAGCCACCTACCTCAGGAGATGTTTCTCCAGAAAAATCGACGATATCGTCTGCCCCTGCTCAAATGATTGGTAATGGAATCAATACTGCAGTAATAACAGTTCAAGCCAAAGACAGTTTAGGACAAAACTTTTTAGAGGGAGGATATCAAATCACCCTTTTTGGTCCTGATGGGGATTTGACCACAACGGACAACCAAAATGGAACCTATAGTGCAAGTTATACTCCAGAAGCTATAACACAAGATTTTCAAGAACTTACCTTTGGTTTTAGAGTAGCAGATACTAATGGAACTCCTACTGCCTTATTGCAACTTTATTTAGATGAGGATGCAGACGGGATTTACAATATCAATGATCAGTGCTTAGGAACAGAAGCAGGACTAGAGGTCGATGCTACAGGCTGTGCTTTAAATCAATTAGATAGTGATAATGACGGGGTCTTTGACGATCTTGATGAATGTCCGGATACTCCTGAACAAGAACTCAACAATGTACAAGGGACCCCTACCTATGGTGAGCTTATACCAACTGTGGTAGATGAAAAAGGCTGTGGGGCGTCCCAACGGGATACCGATAGTGATGGAATAGTAGATACAGAAGACAACTGTATTGAAACAGCCAATCCAGATCAAGCAGATGCTGATGGGGATGGTATTGGTGATGTTTGTGATACAGACAATCCGCTGCCTGAGATTACTACAACAGTGATTACATTTGTTCAACTTCCGCAAAACGGAACTCCTGTTGGAAAAATTGAAGCAATTGATCCTGATGGAGAAGCCTTGACCTTTACCCAAACTGGAAATAATTTTACAGGAGTTCTTTCAATTGCTACTGACGGAACTGTAACTGTAAACTCCGGAGCCCTTTTAACCTTTGATTCAACTTACAATGGAGCAAGTCTTAGTTTTACTGTGAGTGATGGAGAAAATGAAGTTACGGGTTCTGTTAAAATCGTGATCGAAGATGCTCCACGTCCTCCAGAAATCTCCATCATTACTTTTGAAATAAGTGAAGATGCTGAAGTAGGAACCCCAGTTGGTTTTGTAGAAGTTAAAGATCCAATGGGAGGGCAAATAGTGAGCATTAGTCTTCAAGGGGATGGTTTTATTGAACTTAAAGATGGGGTATTAAAAACAACACAGGAATTGGATTATGAGGAAAACACGATTCATCCTTTTACAATTACAGCTCAAGCTTCAGATCGATCTGATGGTCCTGGACTAACGGGATCCAAATCTGAGTCTCTTCGTGTATCGGATATTCCAAATGCTACCTATACCGGTCGCTTCTTTATCTCGATTTTCAATGTGGTAGATGAAACCTTGGGTGCCAAGGTTGACCATAGAAGATACTTCAACCCGTACAATAAAAATGTTGGGAAGTGGAAAATTAAAAAGCGTGTTGCTGGAGGTGCAGATGCAGATAAGTTTACCGTTAAAACAAGATCTAAGACAGAACAAAAAAATGGTGATCCCATAGAGGATGAAAATGAAGATTATTTAGACTTTATTACTCCTCCAGATTATGAGAATCCAGGAGATGCCAATGGGGACAATATTTATGAAGTAGAAGTTGAGTATGTCAATACAGATGATGGAGCACCAGAAGTTCCCATTGTGGTAACCCAAACTAACATTCAGGTTCCTGAGGGCAGTACCACCACGATAGAGCTTCAATCTCAACCAGTACTTCCTACCGATGATAATGATGGAGATGGAGTTCCTGATATTATTGACAACAGTCCGCTGGTTGCTAATGCTGACCAAAGTGACGAAGATGGTGATGGTGTAGGAGATGTAACGGATGATTCAGATCATGATGGGGTTTGGAATCCTTTTGACACCTGTCCAGACACTCCTCTTGGTGAGCTTGTTGATTTAGATGGTTGTTTGATTTACTATCTCCCTGCTAACAACTTCTCGATCTCCAAAACAGAGAAATGTGCTGGAGCAAACAGTATTCTTCTTTCGGTTGTTGACAGTACAATTACCTATAAGGTTGAAGTAACTGGAGCCGTTAATCGAACAGAAACTTTTAGTGGAAGCAGTTGGAGTTTGGATCAGCTCTCTGCTGGAGCATATACCCTGTGTATAACCGTAGAAGGGGTAAGCGCTTTGGAATTCGAGCGTTGTTTTGAGCTTACCATTGAAGAGCCTCAGCCCTTGGCGGTAAGTAGTTTGTTTGATAAACAAAATCAGACGGTAAGCTTTGCAATGAGTGGAGGGAAGTCCTATGACATTACCGTCAATGGAAAAACGACCCAAACTTCAAAAGGCAACTATACAGTTTCTCTAGAAAAAGGAATAAATCAAATCTCAATCTCAACGGGAATAGAATGCCAGGGATGGTTTCAAAATACTTATCTAAACTCCTATGAAGTAAAGTATGCGCCTAACCCATTTAAAGAGCAATTACAGCTTTATATCGGTGGAGCGGACAACATTGTTGAGATCGGAGTTTATACAACCAATGGACAACTTATCGAGTATCAAACTGTAAATTTACCTTTTGGTGTTCGAACCTATACCTTAGATACGGGCGAATACAAACAAGGGGTATATATTGTTAAAGTCACTGCTGCGACACTAGATCAATCCATACAAGTTATTAAAGAATAAGGATGAAAAAAACAATTGTTCTTTTAGGAGGCTTACTTATACTGCTCAACGGATGTGCCAAGGAGGTCCTCCCAGTAGATCCACAAGCAGCTACGTTGCTTAGCCCAACGAATGATGAAACCTGTCTAGATGGAAGCTCCATCAACGATACTCAGAGTAATGTCGATTTTAGTTGGTCCGCAGCGACTGATGCACTTTCTTATGAAGTAGTTGTAACTAATTTACTTGCTCAGACCACACAAACCTTTGCCTCCACGACCAATCAAAAAACGATCGCTCTCACGAAAGCAGAGCCCTACAGTTGGCTTGTTCGAAGCATCGGGGAAGAGGGTTCTGTTCCTGCTGAAAGTGTCCCATGGAAGTTTTATTTAGCAGGGGATGCAGTTGTAAATTACGCCCCTTTTCCTTCGGAATTAATTTCTCCCCGTTCGGGTGCAAATATTACCCCAGACATTAATAATCTGGTCATACTCAATTGGACGGCTTCTGATGTCGATGGAGATCTACTGAAATTTGAGGTGTATCTTGACGATACCTCAGCAACTACACTAAACACAGAAGTAGAGTATCAAGGAAAGCAAACAAGTCTGGAGGTTGAAGTAGCCAACAACACAACCTATTACTGGAAAATAATCGCAGTTGATGCCAATGGAAACCAATCCAGTTCTGGGGTCTATGCTTTTAGAACAAACTAGGTTTACAATTTAACGTTGTATTGCTTTTTCTATCAAAGCTTTAGTTTTTACTACCCCTTCACTTCTTGGGATTACATTCCCGAAATATTCAATCCCAGCAAACTCAAGCTGAGGAGCCTTTTTCAAGACCTCAAACATGCGTTGGTAACTTAGGGACGTTTCCTCACCGTCCTTGTTAAAGTCCTCCGATTTTGCACTTACAGCCCGAATATAAGGACTTAATAATTCAATGCCTTTATAAGGATCAGGATAAAATGTGTCTGGATTTCGCTCTATAGTCCTGAAAACCTAGTGTTTTCGGGACTTCTTTTTTGTTCTCGTACGGTATTTGTTCGGTTAATTGATTTTAAAACCCTAAAACATCCCAAGCACTCCTATCCCAAAAAAAGAGGCATGGGTTTTAGAAAACGGTTTTTCTATTGAAACATGGGATTGGAATTTGTTATCTAAGCTAATCTTTTTACATTAGAAGTATTATTAACCATAAATCAATTAAAATGAAAAAAATCACAGTAATTACCCTAATAACTTTAGTCTTGGTATCGTGTAAAACTCCAATGGAAAAAACATCAATCAAACCAACGGTTATAGGATATGAATATAATGACCAGGGAGTAAAGCAAGAAATTATTGCTGGAGATTTGGCCATCACAGAAGTATATATGGATTACATTCAAGCTCATAATGATAAAAATCTAGAAAAGATCCATGAAATGGATAGGGAAGATGTAATTATTAGGGCTGCAGATGGTTCTCTTTATAATGGACGTGATTCGCATAAAAAAGAACTAGAAGTATGGTTTAGTGCAGCAAATCCTACTTGGAAAGTTAAATGGATGGTTGCAAATACTGTGCAGGGAGCAGATGGAAAGAAACAGCATTGGTTAACAACAGGTGTTGACGTAGTTCAAGTAATAGAAGAGAATACTGTCACTTCACATCACGTTGTAGATGTGAACTTCGTTGATGGAAAAATAAAAGAATTAAATGCATACGATAGAGCCAGTGAAAAGAAATAAAAAGAATACACTCTTCTTTCTTTGACAAATTGAACCCTTCCTTGTGAAGGGTTTTTTATGATGAATAGGAAGTTTTAACTAAAAATATTAAATTCGAATATTATTAACCATAAATCAATTAAAATGAAGAAAATCATATTATTTATTCTTGTTTTTTCAAGTACGCTATCTTTTGCGCAAATCACCTTATACCATACCGTATATGTGAACAGTGAAGATCAATCAAAATTTGAAATGGTAGAGAGAGACTATATGTCTAAACTTGCCCAAAAAGCCGTTAATGATGGGAAATTTATTTATTGGGGACTTGAAAAGGTTTTACAACCCTCAAACGCAATGGGAGGAGAAGTTAATCATCAGTTAGTAGGTAATTGGTATCAATTTGTAATTGTATATTCAGATATGAAAGCATATCTAAATGCTGGGCCTTGGTGGAATGATACAGATAATCTTTTAGGGGTTCCACAAGAGCTATTATCATATAAAGTAAAACAAGGTGGCATGTATTTGTGGCACATCAAAGATTCTGCAATGGTGCCAGGCGCAAAATTTTCAGCTTATAATTTTGGTTTTTCTGAGGAACCTTCAAAATTTATTGAAAGTCAAAAAGAATATAAAGTGTTTTTTGAAAACATGAACAAAACAAATCAAAACGGAAGAGCTGGTTGGGTCTCCGGTGTTAGAGTCTCTCCAAAAAACTTTGGTGAACACAATGTAATGACATGGGATGGTTTTTTAACTCTCGAAGATGCTATGAACCACTGGACTAATTGGGTCGAATCAAAAAAAGAATATAAAAAGATTCATTTACCAAACGGTTTTGATCTAAAAATGATAGCAGCCAAAATAGCAGAAACCTCTGCCCCATCTAACTAATTGAAATATTAAATAAATCAAAATGAAAAATATATTATTATTATTTATCAGTATGAGCGTTTTTAATACGCATAACATTTTAGCTCAAATAAGCACTCATGTATATGTAAATGTTCCTGCAGAAAACTCAGCAGAATTTGAAAGACTTGAAATTGATTATTGGTCAAAAATTGCCAAAAAAGGAATTGATGAAGGCAAAATGACTGGATGGGGATTACTCAAAACAATCGGAATAGATGATGTAACCCATGTTATAGTGAATGTCTTTGAATCTATAGAACAAGCCACCAATAGTGGAAGTGTTTGGGATCCCTCAGTAATTGGAATGGATGCGAGAGAAATCAGCACTGTTGATCTAAGAAAGACGATAGCAGTAGTTAATTATCAAACTGAAGTACAGGAGAACTATGGGGAGGAGCCTACTAACTTTACTATCTTTAATTATGCAAATCCTAATAATGTAGCTGCTTTCATAAATGAAAACAAGACACTTTGGAGAGAGGTTCATAAAAAATCTATCGGAATGAGTAAAAGAACTTCTTGGGGGGTTCATACTCGCATCCACCCTCAAGGAAATGAAACCTATTCTAGTATTTGGACAAGGGACGGCTTTAAAACTTTAGCTGATGCAATGAATTACCTGAGGTATAAGGAAAATAATCCCATGCAGGCGATGACTAAAACTTCAAAAATGAACAAAATTCTTCCACAAGGATTCAAAAAATCAGTGATTAGAGAGACCCTACATTGGGAAAATTAATCTTTAATAATCCAAAATATAAACCCTCCCTAGTGGAGGGTTTTCTTTTAATATGATGACATCCATACCTTCAGACATGTCAATAGGAAAAAACTTGAGTATTATTTTGAATTCAAAAATACTAGGCAAAAAATTAATCTAACACTTTTAAAAATATCTGAAGAAGATGAAAAAATGATTCAAGCAAATTAATTTTATTCATTATATTTATTAAATAATCATAGCCAATACTATTTTGAAAACTTCACTTAGAGATTACTGGGAAGTAATAAATTACAATTATGAACAAATACGCTTCGCCGAAATCAAATCAAGTGTCATTATATCAGTATTTAGCCTTGTCTTTACTTTTGCTTATACTATAGATATTTTGGATGAAGAAAACGTATATGTTTTTGAATTAAACAAGCCTACCGACTACATTATCTTGTTTTCAATATTCCCTGTTATCTATTTTACGTTTATCTCTTTTGTTTCCTGTGTCAAATGTTTTTTGCCACGTTTAAAAAAATCGGCAATAAATTCACCTTTATTTTTTGGAGACGTTGCAATGGGATATCAAGACTTTGAGACCTATAATAAGGATTTGAACTCTTTATTGACAGATGATGAACAATACAAAAAGCACTTAGCACATATGGTCTATGCTACAGCAAATATTGCATTCACAAAATTCAAACATGTAAACGCTGCAATACGCTCCCTCATAAAAACCATTATCTGTTTCACAATCTTTTTAATATTACTCTATTTACTATAAAACAATCAATCAATGAAAAATTTAATTTATCTATTCATACTCAGTGTAACTCTTTTTTCTTGTGAAGAAAAGAGAGAATTAAAGCTAATTCCTCTCACTACTACATCAGATGATGCAGAACAGTTAATGCGTCAATTCATGAATAATTCTGAAGAAAGAAGAATGTACTTAAATGAGAAATTAATGGATTCTATTCTAAAAATAGATCCTGATTTTGGTATGGCTCTAGCGTTAAATAATTTTGGAGACAGAGATAACAGAAGAGCAAATTTAATCAATGCATACAACTTAAGAGAAAATCTAAGCTATATTGAAGCTAATGTAATTGAGAGTATATATGAGCAAACTATCAATGGAGATCTTTCAAAAGCAGACAACATCCTCTCACTTTTAATTGAAAAGCATCCTGATTATTATCAGCTGTATATTCTTTCTGGGACGATTAAAAATAAGCTTCAAGACCCAAAAGGTTCTCAAGTTATGTGGGAGAAAGCTTTGGATATTTATCCAGAAAGTTTTGATGCGCTAGAAAATCTTGCTTTTCTTCATTTTCCAGTAGATAATTCTTTTAAAACACTTTCAGAATCAGACAGGGACCTTGACAAAGCTGAAGAACTACTGAATAGAATTCAAAAATACTACCCTAAAAGTCATGTCCCATCAAGGTTCTTAGGGAATGTTTACAGAGCAAAAAATGATTTTGTCAAAGCAGAGTCAGCATATCAAAAAGCAATTAAGACTATGAAAGAGAATCTTGATTTAAATGATCCACAACAGAGATTTCCATATAGCAATGCACTACTAATGATGGGACATATAAATACTTTTCAAGCGAATTATGAAAAAGGTAGATCGTTTTATAAAGATGGAATTAAAGTAATGGGCGATAATCAAGATATCGAAAATAATAGAAGGCAAGTTTGGGTAAACGTTAACTATAACATATACATTGCTCACGCCTACATGTACGAAAAAAAATACAGTGACGCTATTTTCGTTTTGAATTCGGTATTAGAAGAAATCAATAATTATGATTTACCTGAAATTCAAAAAAATAACACCAAGTTTTTAGTAGAGTTTTCAAAATTTTTAGTGCTGGGGCATAGTCTGAATATGGAAGAGACAGAAAATACAATTACGACTATGGCTGAATTAGTAAATAATAATAAAAAACTACTTATTGAAGATGCAGTAGACCAAAATGAAATCACAAAAATTGAATACAATGTAGAAAGTAATAAATATGAAATGAAGATTTGGTTTAACATCCTTTTCGGGAATTATGAACAAGCAAAAGATTTACTTGCAGAATTTAAAACCCTTTCTGAAGAAGGCTTATCATGGAATCCTAATGCGTTAAACACATACCATTTATTATCTGGATATAATTCACTTATGGAGGGAGACCCTGCTCTTTCACTAGATTTTTATTCTAAAATTCCAATAGAAACACTCGATGATGATAATTACCATAGCTATTTTAAAGCCTTGGCAATGAAAGCGACTGGATTGCAAGAAGAAAGCAAAAATCTAATGGTTAAACTCGCAAATGATAACTTTGCAACTTGGCAAAACTCTGTGGTTAAAAACTTAGCAAAAGCTCAAATCAAGACAAATCTTTAAAAACTAATAATGTCAAAATCAATCTTTAAAAGTTTTCTACTAATAAACATACTTGCTTGCACATTTATTTATGGCCAAATCAAATCCGTTGAATTGGCCTTGAGCAATAACAATGTTAATTCAGTATTGAAGGCAAGTAATGGATTGTTATGGGTGGGTACTCAAGAGGGATTGAATGTTTTTTATGATAATGATCGAAGCATATTTTTCTCAAACATAGAAGACTCTTTAAGTATTCTTAACTCAGACATTCAAAAACTTTCGAAAGGAATTAATGAAGAACTAATTGTTCTGAGTAAAGATGGCTTGAGTGTTTTTGATTCTTCAAATTTTTCGTTTTTTCAGCTACCCTTAGAATCTGAACCCACTGATATTTTTTTGAATACCCACAATAAAACATTTTGGGTAACCACTAAACAGTCTGGAATCTATGTATTGGATGAAAACTTGAAGATTACTAACCACTTTGAATTTGATCCATTAAATCCATTGTCACTTTCCACTTCAAATTTTGATCAGTTTTCTGGGTCAGAATTATATTTTGACGAAAAAAGCCGGAAAACTTTCATTGCAACGCAAAATGGACTGAATGTTTATGATGAGAATATTAATGCTTTTAAACGCTTCTTTAAAGGGAAAAAGACCACATTTACGACGAATCAAATCGTTGCAATTCTTCCAAAAGCAGACGGTAAAATTGGAATTATTACCCAAAACGAATTTGTGAATTATTATCCTGATGAAAATCGATTTGAGAACATTCAACGTTTTAAAGATATAATTGAGTCTGCTCTTGTTTTTTCTAATGATATCATCCTTTTGAAAACTTCAAAAGAGAATTTTTTACTTAGAAAGGAGACTTCAAGTAAAGAATACATCATAAAAAAACTACAAAAGAACAGGTCTAAATATGATCAATTTATACGTGTAAAAGAGCATTTGTATTTATGGGAAAATAAAGGAAATGAGATTTACAAAACAGACCTTTCATTGAATACCATTATGACCTACACTCTGTCTAGTGAAATTAATACCATTAGCTATTCAAAATTTGATGAACAACTTTATATAAGTTCAAATAGCGGAGTTTCCTTACTCTCTGAAAAAACACCTTTAGTACGTGATATTGAGCATTATGGAGGAACAAAATATTTCTCAAAATTAAATGAGCTATACATTGAGTTTAAAGAAAATTCAATTGAAATGGGACGTTTCAATAAAAGCAAACGAAATACAATTTTCAATAGAAAATACAATCAAAATTTTTCTGATTTCGTCTTTGAATTATTAGAGGAAAATGTTCTACTTGGAGGTGAAGAACTCCTATTGTTTGACACTCAAAAAAAGCAACTCAAAAAGTTTCCAAAACTAAAACCTTATCTTGAAAAAGCTACTATCAATAATATTAAAGTCATTGAAAATGATGTTTATTGTTCATTAGAAAATGGAGTTTTAAAAATAAAAGGAGCATTTCTGTCAGGGAATGGAGAAGAAATAAATGAGGGGGATATCACTTTCTATGAATACAATGAACTATTAAATCCAAATGCTCCTAAAAATTTTAACGATATTGAAAAGATTGGAGACAAATTTTATGTGACCGATAATCAAAGAGGTTTAATCCTTTATGACAAAAACTTATTGGGATATGAAAAAAGTTTTGCCTTTAATGGTGATTCAACTAATTCTCTAGCATCCTCCACCCCTACTAAACTATTTTTTGATGAGGATAAAGGCGTTCTATATATAGGAACCATTGGGAGTGGTTTATTTAAATACAACCTAGACAGTAAACGATTCAGTAAAATTGACGTTAGCAACGGCCTTCTTTCAAATAATATTTTTGACTTTTTAAAGGTAGACTCACGATTGTTTATCCAAACAGGATCTGGTATAAATTACATAGAGGATGATATAATTAAAAACATTAATAATGAAGATGGATTAACAATTAGCAGCTTCCATAAAGAGTCCATGCATCAATTTGAAAATACGGTTGTACTCACCGGTAATGATAAAACTCAAACATTTGAAATCGGTGATTTAGATCAAAATCAAAAAGAGTTTAGAATAAGCGTACTCAATATCATCGGACTAGATGATGCAAATACAGAAAGAATTCTTCCCATTAGCATAAATAATACTGTAGATTTTGACTACAAAACGAACACCTTAATTTTTGATTTATTTTCAAACAATAATTTTAAATCAGATCAAGTCAAGTATTACTTCAAAAGAGGTGAAAATGAAGAGGTTGTATCAAATGGGTATAATAATAAAATTCAACTCAGTTCTTTTTCCTATTATACAAATAACTTGGAGCTCTATGCAATTAATGCAGATGGGCAAAAGAGTGCTAACACCCTAACATTTTCAATCAATAATGCACCACCATGGTGGCTTCGTATTGAAACTATTGTTATCTACTTCATTTTATCAATTGTTCTCATTTACTCATTGGTTAAAATTCGTGAAGCACAAACTAAAAAACGTTTGGAAGGAGAACGAAAATCTAAAGAACTAGAGGAAGCAAGAGAACTACAAAATAGTCTATTACCCAAAACAAATCCTACTATAGAAGGATATCAAATTAGCACTTATCTAAAATCTGCTACAGAAATAGGAGGTGATTATTATGATTTTTTCTACAAAAAAGGGGAATATTTTTATGCAATATGTGGAGATGCAACGGGACATGGTGTCATTTCAGGAATTATGGTTTCTGTAACCAAAGCTGGTCTTAATGGGATTGCAATGGGCACTCCAAGTAAAATTTTACAACAGTTAAATCGAATTGTAAAGCGAGTAAACTTTGGGCGTCTTAGAATGAGTCTAAGTGTTGCAAAACTCAATAAAAACAGTGTTGAGCTAAGTTCAGCAGCTATGCCTCCAACTTATTACTATAACGCAAAAGCGAAAATAGTAGAAGAAGTTTTAGTCCCTAACCTTCCTTTAGGAGGAATTGAAACAGAGGAGTTTGATAGCATCACTAAGGACTTTAATTCAGGCGATGTGATTGTTATGATTTCAGATGGCCTCCCTGAACTACCCAATCCGCAGGATGAATTATTAGATTATCCCAAGGTTGAAGATTGTGTAAAAGCAAATGCACACAAAGACGCTGAAAGCATTAAGGATGCATTAGTTGAATTATCTGATACTTGGGCGGATGGAGTAATGAATCCTGATGATATTACAATAGTAGTGGTCAAAAAAGCTTCCTAGGTTTCAGCCTTCAAAATCCAATTTGGAATTTCATTCTTCTTTCCTTTTACGAAGATCGGTTTTTGCTCGATGAAGTTTTCTTTTGAGGATAGTTTTTCAATAACCGAGGAAGAGATAACTATCTCCCCAGGTTTAGCATGCGAACAAAGACGTGCTGCTAAATTTACATGATCACCTATAACCGTATAATTCATTTGTCTTTCCGACCCAATATTTCCACAGACGACTTTCCCATAATTAATTCCTATACCAATTTCCAAGGCAGGGAAATTTTGTGATTCCATTTCTATATTAAACTTTTTTAAAGCTTCAAACATTGCAATTGCAGAATTTACTGCTACTTGGGCATCGTTTTCGTTTTTCAAAGGAACACCATATAAAACCATGAGTTCATCACCAATAATTTTATCTAAGGTCCCATTATGATTAAAAACTACTTCAATCATTGCGTCAAAATAGTGGTTGAGTAGATACACTACTTCATTAGGCTTCATTTTTTCAGACATTGATGTAAAACCTCGAATATCACAAAAAAGAATACACACTTCATTTTGACTCCCTCCTAACTCAAGTGAAGTCTCATTCTTAAGTAATTCATCAACAATATTTTCTGAAACATATTTTTTAAAAGTGGACTTGATCTTATTAATACCAGACAAGTCTTCAAATGAAAATACCAGTCCAGAAGGAATATTGTTTTCATCATATACTGTAGAGAGTGTAAGATTGACTTCATGTGACTCGTCTAATTCATTATCAATCTTTACATTTTCTTCTTGAAGGATTTTATTGGTATCATTTTCTGCTCTTTCAATTAATTCAACTAAATGTGGGTTTTTCTGAAAAACAACAAAATAATGATTGTTCAATATCGAGTCTTCCTCAAAACCAAATATTTTTTTTGCAGAATGATTTACATATTCAACTTCGCCCAAAACATTTATTTTCACAATTCCAGTAGTGATGGAGGTCATAATATTATCCACCAGTTTGTTTGAACTTTGAAGTGAATCTATCAATCGAATATTATCATAAGCCAAACTCACCTTCTTGGATAAATTATCAAAGAGCCTAAGTTCCTGCTGTATAAAACGCTCTAGCCCTGACCTACTCTCCTTGTCCGCTAAAAGGATAATTCCCACTAGTTCATTCTGGTTGATCAAAGGGCTTATCAAGATGTTCTTTTTTGAAAATTTAAGCAACGGATATTCTTCAGGAGTATCAATAATCAATGCTTTTTTTGTTTCATTAACTACTTTCAATATCCCTTTAGTTATTCTGATGATTTTGGAAGGTAACTCCTCTTTGGAAAGATTAAAACTTGAACTCACATTAAAGAAATCTGTTTTTGGATCCTTTAATAAAATCATTCCCTTTGAAGCATTTAAAGTTGATAAAATAGTAATCAAAAGGTTTTCAAAAAGGGCTTCTAGCTCTGAATCTGGCTCATTTATTATGTTAGTCACATCAATGAGAGATTCTATTTCCAGCAACTTATAACTTAACTCTTTATTGCGATCACGAAGTTGAATTTCAAGTTTCTTTTCAATGAGTTCACTCTCAATAAACTTTTTCAAAGCATTTAAAACAACCTTAAGATCCCTAGTAAGCATCTTGTATGGCACTCTAATATAACCAATGGGTTTGCCTTCAACAACAATAGAAAAAGCCATTTCTTTTTTAGTATTTGATGAAACTTTGTTTTGAGTAACTTCTAAAAGATGATCATCAAAAGCAGGGATATTCTCTTCTTTGTTATGATATAAGAAAGAAGATACACCAAGAGATTTAACCAATGTTTTTTTTGAAAAAAAGAAACATTGAATTTCATCAAACTCAGGTTGAAGGGTGAGAGAATTTATTTTAGCTGAAAGTGTGGGTTGTTGAATAAATTCAACCAGAAAATCAGCTAAGTTTTTCATGAAACTAAGACAATTCTTTTATTGCTTCCTCTTGAGATGGATATACAGTACAATACTTTGTAAGCCCCATGATTTTAAAAGTCTTTTCTATAATAGGAGCTAAATCACAAAACACTAATTGACCATCTATATCTTGAAGTTGCTCAATCAACTCAATCAAAATAGAAGCGCCAATACTATTGACAATTTTAGAATCTTTCAAATTAATGAGAAATATTTTACTCCCTTCGTCTATGTGTTTTTGGGCAATGTGTTGAATTTCTTCCCCTAAATCTTTATTTAGATATCCTTCTGTAGCAATCACAACTACGTTTTCTATTGAATTTGTCTGGGTTACTTTACTCATTATTGTCCTTTTTTTTAACCATTGTAAGTGTTGTTCCTGTGTGATCTGACTCAAAGTCCACAGAATCCATCAATTCTTTTATCAGCATCAATCCCCAACCTCTTTTCCTTTCATTGGTGTTAATTTTATTTTCAATTTCGGGTATCTTGATTTTAGAGGCATCAAACCCCTTACCTTTATCAATAACCTTAATCGTTAACTCATCATCAGAAATAATAAAATGAATATATACTTCATTTTTAGTTTCGGAATGTTCAAAAGCGTTGATACACGCCTCTATTAAGGCCATAGATATTTCACCCGATTGCTCATCAGTAAGGCTCATATGCTTAGAAACAACCTCTGAAGTTTGAGTCGCTACTAACTCCATATTTTTTAAAATAGGAAGTTTGAGTTCAACTGTTGGTGCTTTATTCATAAGAAAATAAATTTATAGTTTTCTAATAATTCAAAAGACCAATAAATCAAAATTTAGATTAAATACTTTGGTCTATGATTATGTAACCAAATATACTAAATTTCATTTTACTCATTACATGTTTTCCAGCATTTGATTGAAGTTCAAAATTAAATTGTAAGTTTAGATTAAATGATTTTTAATAAGCTGATTTTTAATTTGTAAAACCTAAAATTCCTCAATGAAAAACCTCTTCCCTCACCAAAAACTTAAACTCGTTCCATTTTTCATTCTTTTCTTTTTTATGTTTATTCAAAACAGTCAAGGCCAAGAAAATGCTTTTATTTATGGTGATAAATTACCTGATGCTCCAATATTAGCCGCAAGAGGGAAATTCAAAGTAGGAGTTAAAACTGCTCATTTAATTCATCATAATCAAATTGATATTTTAAACTCTTCGAAGGACAAAGATTCCATCTATGATCGTCCGCTAACTATTGAAATATGGTACCCTGCTTTACTTGCAGAAGGAGAAAATGAAGAAGTAATTTATGAAGATGTAATGGGTAATTTTAATAACCCAGACAGACCACTGATCCCCTTTACTTTTAAAGGAAGAGCTTTAAGAGACGCCAAACCCGATAAAACAAATGGTCCCTATCCCCTACTCATTGTTTCTCATGGATATACTGGGTCTCGGTATATTATGACTTATTTAACTGAAAATCTAGCTTCAAAAGGATATGTTGTGGTTGCCATTGATCATACCGATTCTACTTTTAGAGATGCAACAGGTTTTAACAGCACTCTTTTGAACCGATCCTTAGATGATCTTTTTATATTGAACGAGATCGATCGTTTAAGTAAAGAGAGCAATCATTATTTATCAGGAATAGTTAATGTAGAAAAAACTGGACTTATAGGATATTCAATGGGAGGCTATGGTGCCATTAATGTAGCTGGGGGAGGCTACAGTCCTATGGCGACTAGCTTTTTTGCAAGTATGTCAAAAGGGAATAATGCTCTGAACAAAAGGAAGGTTGGACAAAAAGAATTTATAGAGTCGTTTGACAAAAGAATCAAAGCTATTGTAGCTCTTGCACCCTGGGGAATGGAACAAGGAGTATGGAACGATGAAGGTTTGGCTGGGATTAAAATTCCTACTTTTTATGTTGCTGGTAGTAAGGATGATATTTCAGGATATGAAAAAGGGATCAAAGCTATTTATGAAGGGGCGATAAATAGTGAACGTTATCTATTGACGTATATGAATGCTAGACACAATATTGCACCAAATCCACCACCAGCTGAAGCAAGTGAAGCGGGCTTACATTTAGATGAATATTTACGCTATGCAGATTCGGTGTGGGACCAACGTCGTATAAATAACATAAACCAACATTTTATTACTGCATTTTTGGGAGTTAAACTTAAAGACAATTCAGACTACACTCAATTCATAGATAGCGAGGTATTATCTAAACAAGATCCTTGGAAAGGCTTTTTACCCAGAACTTCTGTTGGTTTAGAATTACGCTATGCAAAACCTAAAGAAACTGAACGCTAAGTTTTTAAACGAATACTTAGGGCTTAAAGAACTCCTCCTCCGTTATTTGAATATAATTCTGTAATTGAGTGGGGTCAAAGAAAAAGTTGAAGGTGTGTTTTTCTCCAAAATTAATTACAGTGCGTTCTTTATCTTCAAAATAGAAATCTTTAGACTTAAACTGAACATAGAGACGAGTTATTGGAAGATCTTTAAATGTGAATTTCTCTTTATTGCGAATGTAAACATGTCTTAAATATTTTTTGTTTTGATCACGAACTAAAACGATGATATCATGATCAACCTCATTAATCATTTTTAATGACGCATTGGAAACCGAATTGAAGACATCCTCAGGTAACCTGTGAGCAAAAGTCTTGTCACCTGTATTTCCTCTTTGTGAAAAAACAAGTGTTGACGCTAAAAGAAAAATAAAGATAAGGGTGTTTTTCATTTTATTTATTTTAAAATTAATACAGACTTTAGTTGAGTTTTATTCATGGAATATACATCAAAAATTAAACCATTTTTACAGTAAACTAAAAATTACTGTTTCGCTAAATAATAAAAAGCCTTTTTGGAAAAATAGATTAAAAACAAAGCTGCACATACAAAAAATAAAAAAGCATAATTTAAATTGAACATATGAGCCAAATACCCAATTAAGGGTGGGGCAATTAACACTCCTAAAGTTGAATAGGTTCCTACTATTGAAATTGCCATCCCTGGCGCATATTTTTTAGATTGTCCTGCCAATAAAAAAGCCATAGGAAAAATAGAAGCTACACCAAAACCTGCAATAAAAAACCCTAATAGAGCAGTATAGAAATAAGGAAATAAAATCAAAATTGTGATGCCTAAAATAACGACAATAGCACTAATTAAAAATAAATTTGACATCCCCATTTTCATGATGATTCGATCTGTAAAAAAGCGTGAAATAGTCATAGAAATCATAAAAACCAAATAACTTAAGGTAAACAATTCTGCATTTACTACTTCCTTAAAATAAACACTGCTCCAATCATAAATACCCCCTTCACAAACCGCAGCACAAAAAACAACCAAACCAGTATAAAAAATGAACTTATCTGGCTTGCCAAATTGCAGTTTATTTCCAGTAGCCTCTCTATCGTTTCGTAATAAATAAAAATAGGCTACACTTACAATAAGCAAAGAAATAAAAGCTACTGTTCCTAAATGATAGGCCATGCTGATATTTTGATCAATAGCTAGGGTTGCGAAAACCAAACCGCAAAGACCTCCCAAACTCCAATATCCATGAAATTTCCCGTTAATCTTTTTGGTATATAATTTTTGTAATTGAATCGCCTGAGTATTCATGGATATGTTGATGGCCCTTAAACCAAGTGCAAAAAAAGCAACTGCCACTATTAAAAACTCAATTTGAGAAGAAACCCCAATACCAAACAACGCAAATAAAAAAAGAAGAAAACCAAAAAGCAAGAGATAGCGACTATCAAATTTTGACACTAGCCATGCAGAAAGCGGCAAACCAATAAGAGAACTTATGGGCAGAATAAAGAGAAAACTCCCTAACTCTGCATCATTCATATCAAAAGTATTTTTGATATTAGGGATACGAGAGGCCCAAGTCGAAAAACAAAATCCACATAAAAAAAAGAAATAACCAAGGGCTCTTCTATTCTGTTTTTTGTTTGTCATAATAATAATTTGAGTTCAAATATCTGTGCTATTTTAATAATCCAATGTGTGAAAATCAAAAACTTATTAAAAAAGAAGTATATTTAAGATTACAATGCAAACTAAAACAAGTATGAAAAACAAGAAAAAAGATTCAAGAAGAGAATTTTTAAAAAAAGGAGTCCTTGCCTCCTCAATAATGATAGTTCCAAGACATGTTTTGGGTGGTCCCGGCTTCATTGCCCCTAGTGACCAATTAAATCTTGCTGCAATTGGTTCTGGAGGAAAAGGAGCTAGTGATATAAGCAATGCTTCTGTTAGAGGTAGAGAGCGCGTCGTTGCTCTTTGTGATGTAGATTTTTCAGGAAGCGCATCCCGTACCGCTAAAAAGTTTCCAAAAGCAAAACAATACGCGGATTATCGTGTGATGTTGGATAAAGAAAAAGATATTGATGCAGTCACTATATCAACACCAGACCATGTTCATGGTCCAGCTGCTGCATTTGCTATGCAAAGAGGAAAACACGTTTATGTTCAAAAGCCAATGACTCACAATATTCGTGAAGCACGTATTTTGACAGAAATGGCTAGAGAACAAAAAGTGGTTACTCAAATGGGAAATCAAGGGGGATCAAATCCATTACTCAATATGGTACAAAATTGGGTTGATAGTGATGCCGTAGGTGCCATTTCAGAAGTGAAAATTTGGACCAACCGCCCAGTATGGCCACAAGGTGTTCCCATGCCAGAACCCAATCCAAGCATGAAACCCGACGCATTGAATTGGGATTTATGGTTAGGGCCTGCTAAAGAAAAACCTTATACACCCAATATGCATCCATTTAGCTGGAGAGGCTGGTGGGACTATGGAACAGGAGCCCTTGGTGACGTAGGATGTCACCTTATTGATATTCCTTTCCGTACTTTAGGTTTAAAATACCCAAAGTCTGCTGAATGTAGTGTCGGAAGTGTCTATTCTCAAATGTGGAATGCAGATTACCTTCCAGAAGGATGCCCTCCCTCCTCCCTGATTAGCATTAATTTTGGAGCCACTGAAAAAAGTAAATCTCCCATATTAATGAGTTGGAGTGACGGTGGAATTCGACCACCACATCCAGACATTATTCCAGCAAACAGTGATATTGGAGGCACCGATAGTGCTAATGGTGTTATGATGATAGGAGAAAAAGGTATCATTACCACTAACATAAATGATAGCTCCCCTTTGATGCCAAAATTATATCGCTATGATGGAAGCACAGAATTTGGTCCTGAAGTTGAAAAAATGACAGAGCCAGAATACGGTCACCAACGCAAATGGGTAGACGCATGTAAAGCTGGATTCAACAGCAAAGAACATTTAGGATTAACTTCTTCATTTGACTATGCAGGTCCTATGACAGAAACTGTACTGATGGGGAATTTGGCCATTCGTAGTTTTATGCTTCGTGAAGAAGGTGCTAAAGGTAAAATGGACTATTATGCGCGTAAAAAGCTCCTATGGGATGGTGAGAATATGAAAATCACTAACCTTGAGGCGGCAAATCAATTTGTAACACGTGAATACAGAGAAGGATTTAAAGTATAACTTTTAGCCTTTTATCAATCCTTAAGTCCTGTGTCAAAAGCAGGACTTTTTTTTTGAATTTAAAACACCTCACATAAAATAAGTGACAAAACGATTGATAACCACTTAATTTAGACTACTTTTGCAGCCAGAATACTATTTATGACAACTTTTAAGTCCCTAGGACTCAATACGGAACTTCTAAAAGCCGTAGAAAAACTAGGATTCGAATCTCCAACAGAGGTTCAAGAGAAAGTAATTCCAATATTACTCGAACAAGATACCGATCTGGTTGCATTAGCTCAAACAGGAACGGGTAAGACCGCTGCTTTTGGTTTTCCTATGCTTCAAAGAATTGATGCAAAAGAAAGAATGACTCAAGGATTAATCCTTGCTCCCACTCGTGAATTGTGCTTGCAGATCACAAACGAAATGGGAATCTATGGTCAAGCACTCAAAAATGTAAACATAGTTGCCATTTATGGTGGAGCCAATATTCAAGAGCAAGCCAATAAAATAAAACGAGGCGCACAAATTGTTGTTGCTACACCTGGTCGTTTAAAAGACATGATCAGAAGACGATTGGTTGATATAAGTGCCATACAATACTGTGTTTTAGATGAAGCAGATGAAATGCTAAACATGGGCTTTTATGAAGACATCAAAGATATTTTAACACACACACCCAAATCTAAAAGTTCTTGGCTGTTTTCTGCAACAATGCCACCAGAGGTTAGCACCATTGCAAAAAAATTCATGAATAAACCTATTGAAATTACAGTAGGTACAAAAAATTCAAGTGCTAAAAATATTGACCATCAATATTTTACAGTGGCTGCAAGAGAACGATACAGTGCACTTAGAGCAGTAGTTAGCATGAATACAGATCTTTTTGGAGTTGTATTTTGTCGCACTAAAATTGAAACACAAAAAGTTGCAGAAAAGCTAATCCAAGATGGATATAAAGCAGCAGCAATTCATGGGGATTTAAGTCAAAATCAGCGGGATATTGTTATGCAATCTTTCCGAAAGAAAAGAATTCAATTATTGATTGCTACTGATGTAGCTGCGCGTGGAATTGATGTAGATGATCTTACACACGTTATAAACTACCAGCTTCCTGATGAAATAGAAACCTATACCCACAGAAGTGGTCGGACTGGTAGAGCAGGAAAATTAGGTACTTCAATCATTTTTGTAACAAAATCAGATCGAAGAAAAATTAAATTGATTGAGAATAAATTGCAAACCAAACTCAAGGAATTGCAAATGCCTTCTCCAGAAGAAGTATTGACTTCTAAAATAACACATTGGGTTGATCAAGTTAAAAACATTCCAATAAAGAGTGATTTACACAATCATTTACCTCAAGCGATTAGTGCTTTTGAAGAAATTTCTAAAGAAACATTAATCGAGATGATGTTGTCAAAAGAATTTAAATCCTTTGACCTTCACCCGAAAGCCTTAGAATTTGGTCGAGACGATCGCTCTTCAGATAGACGCTCAGACAGACGCTCAGACAGAAAGATAAATGCTCCACAAGACAAAGATCGTTTTTTCATTAATGTTGGTGCACGTGATCAATATGAGTGGACTACATTAAAAGATTTTTTACGTTCTTTTCTAAAGCTAGGACCAGACGATGTTTTTCAAGTGGAAGTGATGAAAAACTTTTCTTTCTTTTCTACCCACAAAGACCATAGAGATCTTGTTCTTAAATCCTTTGATGATTTAATCATGGATGACAGAAAAGTAAATGTAGAGCTCACCAAAAAAGGGAAGACTTTTTCTCCAAAGAAAAATTTCAAAAAGAAAAAGTCAAAATTTAATTAGATCTTTTAGGTAAAACTCCTTAGAGTTTTCGCATCCAAATATTTCGATAACTAACTAAATTGCCGTGGTCTTGAAGCAATAGCGAACGATGACTAGGTGTTGAATTGTTGCTCCCTGGCATTTCATCTCTTCCTGTTTTTGGTTTTCCAATATATTCAGTTGTTCCCAATAACTCAACATTGTTTTGTACCAAAACACCATTGAGAAAGACAGTGAAATTTCCTGGCTTTGTCATTTTTCCATCTGTGTCAAACTGTGGTTCGTTAAAAACGATATCATAAATCTGCCACTCTCCAGTTGGACGAACGGCATTTACTAATGGAATATGTTGTTTGTAAATAGAAGAGGCTTGACCGTTAGAATAGGTGCGATTGTTATAACTATCCAAGATTTGAACTTCATATCTTCTTTGAAAGATAATTCCACTATTTCCACGACCTTGCCCCTCTCCTTTTAGTATTGTTGGTGATTTCCACTCTAAATGCAATTGAATGGAGCCATGCTCGTTGATCGTTTCTATGGAACCCGTACTGGGTTTAACTGTCATGGTTTTATCAGGGTTTAATGTCCATTGAACTTCCCCTTTAGTAGATTCATGCCTCCATTTCGAAAAATTAGTTCCGTCAAAAAGTATCTCCGCGTCACTGGGGGGAGAATTCAAAACTCCAGGGAATACGAGCCTAGGCTCAGGTTCCCAGACTTCAGTTTCCTCAGGCTTCATCCTTTCTTGTGCGAAGGCTAAGTTGACAAAGAGTATACTTAATAAAAAGTAATACATAAAAAAGTTCTTAAAACTTAAACAATGATTATTCATTTTGATTAATGTTGGTTAAATAAGTAATTACTATTTGAATCATGATGTTGATTTACATCCCAAAATACTTCTTGATTAGCATCATAATCAGCTATCCATTCTTTGTTGGGTAGTTTTGGTGATACATTCTCATTAACCAAAACCATTGCAATGATTTCAAATACATTGAAACAAAGTTTCTCACTGGCTCCAGTAATCAATGCTAGTGGCTTGATTAAATCTTTTGGTTTCATAAGAATGATAAAATTCCCAACCAAGTTAAATAAAAAAATATCCCCCTGGTAAATTTGATATAAATATCTAGTTGGAGTAATAACACTATTTTTTATATATTCGAGAAAAATTAGGATCAAATGGAGACGGTAATGACATATTTTGAAACGATCCCTTCTTTACATCGCAGCATTCTTTTGGTGGGTGGTCTAAGTCTATTTTGGATTTTGGAAGGTAGTGTACCTTTAATTAAATTTGACTACTCCAAATGGAAACACGCACTTCCTAATCTATTTTTTACCGCTACAACTGTAATTATTAACTTTCTGTTAGCATTCCTTCTTCTGACAACCTCAGACTGGACTACAGCGAGTGGATTTGGTCTTTTACAATGGATTCCTGAATTACCCCTTTGGGTAGAGGTAATTGTTGGAGTTATGCTATTAGATTTAGTTGGTGCCTATCTAGCGCATTGGGCAGAACATAAAATTAAACCTTTCTGGATGATACACTTAGTCCACCACAGTGATCACAAAGTAGATACAACTACTGCAAATCGTCATCATCCATTAGAAAGTTTTATCCGATTTGGATTTACACTTTTTGGAGTTTTTATTTTAGGTGCTAATATGGGAATTGTTATGTTGTATCAATCCCTCTCATTGGTATTGACTCAATTCAATCATGCCAATATTAAGCTGCCAAAGAAGCTAGATTTGGCGCTAAGTTTTGTAATCGTATCTCCAGATATGCATAAAACACATCACCACTATCGCCTACCTTATACCGATGCAAATTTTGGGAATATATTTTCCATTTGGGATCGCCTTTTTGGAACCTATTTGCCTTTTGATAGAGAAAAAATAGTTTATGGAGTAGATGTATTTTTTGATGAAAAAGAAAATGGAAAAATTAAGACGCTTCTGAAACAACCCTTTCAAACCTATTCAAAACCAACCTTAGCTCCTGAAACGGAAAGTTAGGTCAGTATTGAGATTAAATCTGATAAGGGATGTGAAGTTTGAGTGCCCTCCTTCATGTCTTTTAAAATAAAAGTCTTTTGAATTACCTCTTCCTCTCCTATCAAGACCACTTTTTGAATTCCTTTTTGATTGGCGTAGCCCAACTGTTTTTTGAGTTTTGCTTCGGTAGGATATAATTCGCTTACGATATTGTGCTGTCTAAGTTGTGCAACACTAGAATAAGCAATAACAGCTGCTTCTGATCCGAAATTAGCAAATAAAACTTGAGTCGTTGGAACCAGTTCTTCTGGAAAAAGTTGCAATTCTTCCATCACTAAATAGATTCTTTCAAAACCAAATGAAACCCCAATTCCACTCATGTTATTTAATCCAAAAGTGGCTGTTAAATCATCATATCGTCCACCACCGCCTATAGAACCCATCTTCACCTTTTCAGGGGCGCTAACCTCAACTATCATTCCTGTATAGTAATGCAATCCCCTTGCAAGAGTCAAATCAAAATGAAGCTGAACCGTCTGTAGTGTGTCTGGGGTGAGTTGTTTAAAAATAAATTCTAATTCTTCAATTCCCTTTAAACCTTCAGGTTGGTCTGAAAGTATGTCCTTTAAGGCCTCAAGCTGTTGTGCAGCTGAACCCTTCAAGACAAGTAACGCCTCCAACAATTCAAGTGCACTAGAAGAAAACCCCTTAGAAACTAATTCTTTAAAAACGCCTTCTTTACCGATTTTATCTAATTTATCTAAAGCGATAGTAAAATCGACTAACTTTTCAACTGCCCCGAGTTTTCCGGCAATTCCAGCCAATATTTTCCTATGATTAACCTTTAAAACTGTTCCTTCAATCTTCAAATCATTAAAAGCACGATCGTACAAGGCTAAGACCTCAACCTCCTGCCATAAGGAGCGATCTCCTACTATATCAGCATCACATTGATAGAATTCCTGAAAACGACCGTGTTGTGGCCTGTCAGCTCTCCAAACAGGCTGAATTTGATACCGTCTAAATGGAAATGTTAATTCATTTTGATGCTGTGCAACATAACGTGCAAAGGGAACTGTTAAATCATACCTGAGCGCTTTCTCTGCTAATGATCTTGAAAACCTTTGATATTTGCCTTGAGCTAGTGCTTCGGTGTCGGCTTTTTTGACCTTTTCACCAGAATTTAAAATTTTAAAAACCAAGCGATCTCCTTCTTCTCCGTATACTCCTGTTAAGGTTTCAAGACGTTCAAAGGAAGGAGTTTCAATTGGCTGAAAACCAAAGAACTGAAAAGTTTGCTGTAAAATAGCTCGAATATAGTTTCGTTTGGCTATTTCAGTAGATGAAAAGTCTCGGGTACCTTTCGGTGTTGCGGGTTTTATTGCCATAATGGTGAATCTGTCACAAATATCTTCTATTTTCTCGAATTGGAAAAATAACTTTTCAGCTCCTTAAAATAGATGCCTTCGGATAGAACTGCGCCTTTTTTGAGGTAAGAATAAATAAACTCATTTCGTGAGGGTGAATATTCCTTAGTGGCTTCAAACAATGTAACAGCATCACTATGAACATTTTTGAGTATCCATTGAAAACCTTCTGGAGTTGTTAAGTCACAATCCATATTGGTAACCTTAACAACAAGAGCTTCGACCTCTTCAATTCGGGTATGAAAAAGAAACAATTGATCTTTTGTAGGAAACTCTACATAAGAACATTGTGTTAGAATTTTTTCCCAAACTAAATCACTAAACCCATCTAAAAGCAAATCAACAGTATGTGGTTCTGTTTCTTTGACTTCATCCCACTTTTTTTTGTCAATACTATTGCTTGCTAAAAAAAGGATAAACTCCTGATGCATTTCAATAAATTGAGATTCAGTGAGTCTATGGTATTTCATTCTACGTTATTGGTATAAAAAAAACCCACTATTAAGTGGGTTTTAATTTTGTTAGGATTTTGCTTCGGGCACAATCTCAAAAGGAAATTCAAAACTAACTTCTCGATGTAATCGAATCGTTGCCTCATATCTCCCTAAACGTTTGATTGTTTTTCCGGGCAATGTAATAAACTTCTTGTCTAGTTCTTCTCCTTTGGTAGTTATAGCAGAAGCTAGGTCAGCGTTTGAAATAGAGCCAAAGAGTTTGTCTCCACTTCCTACTTTAGAAGCTAACTTGATATCAAGAGCTTTAATCTTTTCAGCTCTCTTAGTAGCTTCATCAATAATTGATTTTTCCTTGTAAGCACGTTGCTTTAAATTTTCAGCTAAAACCTTGCGAGCGGAAACTGTAGCCATCACTGCAATCCCTTTAGGGATTAAGAAATTTCTACCATAACCGTTTTTAACACTCACGATTTCATCTTTAAATCCAAGATTTTGAACGTCTTCTTTTAATATTAATTCCATGATGAGTGATTATTATTTTAACATATCGGCAACATAAGGCATTAAAGCCAAATGACGCGCTCTTTTTACAGCCACTGAAACCTTACGTTGGTACTTCAAAGAAGTTCCTGTCAATCTTCGTGGCAAAATCTTACCTTGCTCATTTACAAATTTGAGTAAGAAGTCTGGATCTTTATAATCCACATACTTGATACCTGTTCTTTTGAAACGGCAATATTTTTTTTGTGTAGAGGTATCAATATTTAACGGAGTTAAATACCGAATTTCACCTTCTTTTTTTCCTGAATTTTGTTCTTCAATTTTAGACATTGCTTATGCTTTTGCTTTGTTCTTTTTTCTTCTTTTTTCTGCCCACGCTAGTGAATGCTTGTCGAGTTTTACCGTAAGGTAACGCATGATACGCTCGTCACGGCGAAATTCCACCTCTAAAGCCGCTACGGCTTCGCTTGGTGCTGCAAATTCAAAAAGATGATAGAAGCCACTTTTCTTATTCTCAATAGGATAAGCAAGTTTCTTAAGACCCCAATTTTCCTGAATAGTCATAGAACCTTGGTTGGTCTTAATAAAATCTATAAATTTTTGAACTGCTTCCTCAATCTGAGTTTCAGAGAGAACGGGATTTAAAATGAAAACAGTTTCGTAATGATTCATAATCTTTATTTTGGTTGGCAAAAATAGTTTAATCTTAAGAGTATACCAAATAAAGATCGTTTTAAAATGAAGTTTTTTTATTTATCTTTGTAACACTAAATCTTTTTAATGATGCTCCTCAACTACATTATTGTCGATCCTAACCCAATTAGACGACTCCACCTTTCGCAAATTTTTAAAAAAATTAAAAGCTTAAACTTCATTGATGAATTTTCAAATGCGGTTGAAGCTCAAAATTTCTTAGACTATACCTCGGTAGATCTTATTTTCCTTTCAGCAAAGCTCCCCGTTTATTCTGGATTTGAGTTTATAGAAAAACTGAAGGATCCTACTGAAATTATTCTAATGACAGAAGAAGCTGAAGATGCCTTACGTGCTTTCGATTACAACCTATCCGATTGCATCTCCCCTCCTTTCTCACTTGGCCGGATTGAAGAATCTGTTCACCGGATTGAAAGAAAAATCAAATTAAATCTTAGCCAATCGGATAAGACAAATGATTTCATCGAAATAAAACACAATCTCAAAACGGAAAAAGTCGCCCTGGATCAAATTCAATGGATTGAAGCGGTTGGAGATTATGTAAACATTATCACCCAAAAAAGAAAATATTTAGTCCTCTCCTCGATGAAAAAGTTCTTGGAGCGTTTACCCAAAGAACAATTTTTAAGGATTCACAAGTCTTACATTATCAATTTAAGCAAGGTGAAAAACTATTCTGCTTCTAGAGTGAATATCGAAAATAAAGAATTCCCACTAAGCCGAACTCAAAAAAAACATTTCCGCCTCTCTGTGAGTAAATTTCAATAAGGGTCAACATCAAAATTGATCCTCGTGCTCCTAAAAGCTGCAATGGCTTGAAAACTTTGATGCGTTCGTTCAAGAATTTTCTTTACTTTTTTTGAAGTAAATTCATGATCTACTTTTACAACTAACTGTTTGTGGTATTGATTCCTAACACGAGCAACAGGTGGAAAAACAGGCCCTAAAACAGTTCCCTTATATGATTGCTTCAATACATTAGTGAACCAGTCCGAAGCCATGTTTACCGTATCAAATTGCCTACTTTTAAAGGTTATTCGAATCATTTTATAGTAGGGTGGATATTTATACTGGTGTCGTTCTTTTCTTTGGGAATGGTAAAGCCCCTCAAAATCATGGTTCAAAACCTGTCTTAGTGTGGGATGGTCAGGCTGATAGGTTTGTATGAGTACATTTCCCTTTTCATCAGAACGTCCTGCTCTTCCTGCGACTTGACACAACATTTGATAACTACGTTCGTGAGCTCTAAAATCAGGAAAATTTAAAACATGATCTGCATTAATTACCCCTACCAATAACACATTTTTAAAATCTAATCCCTTCACTACCATTTGAGTACCTACAAGAATTTGAATTCTCTCCTGAACAAACGATTCTATTATAGTATCAAAGCCCCATTTTCCTCTAGTGCTGTCCCAATCCATCCTACCCACAGAAGCTTCAGGAAAAACAGCTTGAATCTGTTCTTCAATTTGTTGGGTTCCCACTCCTTTGGTTGTTAAAGTTGGCATCCCACAGGCATGACATTGAGTGGGCATGGGAATATGATATCCACAATAATGACAACGAAGTTGTTGCTGTGTTTGGTGATAAGTTAATGAAACATCACATTGTGTACATTGAGGAGAATGTCCACAACTGGTGCACTCAGATATAGGGGCATACCCTCTTCTATTTTGGAATAAAATCACTTGTTTTCCCTTGGATAAAGTATCCTGAATTGCATCAATCAATTGAGAAGAAAACATCCCCTTCATCATCTTTTTTCGATGGGCTTCTTTTAAATCTACGATTCCAATATTGGGAAGTGAGACTCCTCCATAACGCTGGGTCAACTTAACCCATCCGTATTTAGCTGCTCTTACATTTACAGCGGTTTCTATGGATGGAGTTGCAGAACCTAGCAATACATTTGACCGCATAATACTAGCTAGATAAATGGCACTATCCCTAGCTTGATATCGCGGGGCAGGATCAAATTGTTTGTAAGACATTTCATGCTCCTCATCTATTAAAACCAATCCTAAATTTTTAAAAGGCAAAAGAACAGCAGAGCGTGCACCCACAATTACTTTGGCTTCAGGAGAGGCACTTAGTACTTTTTGCCAAACCTCAGTACGTTCATGAATGGAAAATTTGGAATGATATACTGCAACTTGGTTTCCAAATCTTGCTGCCAAACGATTTACAATTTGAGAGGTTAATGATATTTCAGGTAATAGATACAAAACCTGATTCCCCTTGTCAATTTCTGCTTCAATTAACTTGATATACACCTCTGTTTTTCCTGATGAAGTAACTCCCTCAAATAACACTACATTTTTATCAGTAAACTGATCATTGATTTCATCAAACGCTAACTGTTGTGCCTCTGATAGGGTTTTAAAGCCTGATTCATTCTGCTTTTGTTTTATCAACAAGCGGTGCTCTTCTTGAAAGTGCTCTTCTAAAATATTTTTATCAATCAGGGTTTTAAATTGACTACTCGATGCTCCTGATTTTGTTTTCAAATCTGACACCTTCTGAAGCTCCTTATATCCTTCAGAAGCAGAAAAAACTGCCATTATTATGGCTAATTGCTTTGGGGCTTTTTGTAAGCTTTCAAAAAGATCTTTTAATTTTTCTTCTGACTGGTATTCATCTGCCAAACGAATATAACGAACTCTTTTAGGCTTGAACTTTTCTTCTAAATGTTGATGAATCACAGCCACATTCATTTCTAACATTCCTAATACTAGGGGCATTACTTGCTTTCTGTCTATTATTTTACTGATGTCATCCAGTGTAAGTGTCTGTTGTTGTAATGCCTCATATACTAAATACTGACTGTCTGAAAGTGCTTTTAGTTGTTCATCGGTGGCCTCACATTTTGACAACATTGTTTTACTCTCCAACAATAAAGCTGCGGGCAAACAAGCTCTCATTATTTCTCCTTGGCTACACATATAATAATTCGACATCCAATCCCATAGTTCCAATTGGGTTGGTGTAACTGTAGGAACCTCATCCAAAATCATAGCAATTGTTTTGGGTTCATAAGTCTGAGGAGCAACCTCATGAATTTTAATCACTAAAGCAGTATATATTTTTTGTTTTCCAAAAGGCACAGCAACTCGAAATCCGATTGCAAGTGATTCTGCTTGTTCTGAAGAAACTTTATAAGTGTAAGGCTTGGGTAAAGCCAAAGGAAGCAATACGTCAATAAAAACAGATTTAGCCGATAAGTCTTCAGTCTTCATCGCTACTCAACTTTGGCTCTCTCTTGAAACGAGTTAATGTAGCATTTAGTTCAAACCCTAATAAGAGAATATTAGAATTCATCCAGATGTACAATAGGAATATTAGTAACGCACCTATAGAACCATAAAGTTGATTATAGGTTGAAAAATTTTCAATGTAAATTCCAAAACCGTAAGTAGTCAAGAAAAACAAAAGAGTGGTCATTAAAGCCCCTGGGGAAAAAAAACGGATTTTTCTACCTTCAATTGTTCCAAAATAATAGAGGATACTTACTGTCAAATAAGCAAAAAGTCCAAAAAAACTAATTTGACTAATCCTAGTTAATCGAATCTCTGAGGGCACAAGTGATTCCAAATTATTTAAAATATAGAACTCGAAATAAAAAAAAATTATGACTGCAAACAAAGAGAGAAATGCCAATACAACACTCACACCTACTGATAAGAAATACTGTCTAAAAAAGTTTCTAGAAAAAGCAACATGATAGGAAACTTCAAAACTTCCAAAAATTGCAGATACTCCATTTGCCGATAAAAAAATTGACAATAAGAAAACTGAAGACAAAAGTCCCCCTCTAGGTTTATTTCTAATGTCCTCAAAAATACTTGTAAAAAAAGTTTGAGTTTCAGAAGGCAAAAACAATTCGATATAATTCAGGAAAGTTTGATCAAAGTTTTCAATGTGGATAAAAGGGATCATATCCACAAAAGGAATCAAATTAATAATGAATAATAAAAAAGGAAACAAGGCCATAAAAAAACTAAAAGAAATACTCCCAGCCCTGGAAGATAAAGTGCCTTTTACAATTCCAATAACATACATCTCCAAAAGGTCATAAATTGAAAATCCATAAAAGCCTGGAGGCTTAACAGCTTTTGCAAAACCGATAATTGATTTAATTACAGGAAGTTGTGAAATTTTTGACATATAGTCAGTTGTTTCTTTTTACAAAGATAATCGGCAAAATCATATAGGGATATAAATCATTTAAAAATCCAGAGGCTTTGTACCTTTGTATTATGGAAATTGTTTTGTTATGTGTTGGAAAAACGGATCGTACTTTTTGGTCTGATGCCACTGAAGAGTATGTCAAAAGACTTAAACATTTCACTAAATTTTCTGTTCAATTTGTTGCAGATCCAAAAGCAAATAAGAAAACGCAACCTCTTGAGATAAAAAATGAAGAGGCTAAAAAGATTCTTCAAAAAATCAAACCAGGAGATTTTGTTTATTTATTGGATGAAAAAGGAAAGTCGTTTACCTCCAAGGGGTTTGCAAAACAACTAGAGCAACACATGATTTCTGGGAGTTCAAGAATTATTTTTATAGTAGGCGGAGCTTTTGGATTTTCCGAAACACTCTACCAAAAATTCCCTAGAAAAATTGCACTTTCTGAAATGACTTTCTCTCATCAAATGATACGATTGTTTTTTTGCGAGCAATTGTATAGAGCCTTCACCATAATCAACAATCACCCCTATCATAATGATTAGTATCTCAAAGCTCAATTTATTAATCTACTACTCTAATCAACTAATGAAATGAAATTAATTTTTGCAACCCACAACCAAAACAAAGTAGAGGAATTAAAAAAGCTGGTTCCCTCTCATTTTTCGATTTTAAGTTTGACGGACATTAACTGTCATAAAGAAATAGAAGAAACAGGAAGTACACTTGAAGAAAATGCTACAATCAAAGCAAACTTTATTAAATACAAATACGGGCTTCATTGTTTTTCTGATGACTCAGGTTTGGAAATTGATGCCCTAAACGGAGCCCCAGGTGTGTATTCTGCTCGTTATGCTGGCGAAGCCAAAAACAATGAAGAAAACATTAAAAAAGTTTGGGAAAAACTAAAAGGAAATCCCAACACCAAAGCTCAATTTAGAACGGTGATTGCCGCTTCTTTTGATAAAAATATTCAGCTTTTTGAAGGGATTGTAAAAGGAAACATCATTTTTGAAAAACGAGGCCAAGGTGGTTTTGGCTATGATCCCATTTTCATTCCAGAAGGCTATGATAAAACTTTTGCAGAATTGGGTGATACTATTAAAAACACCATAAGTCATCGTGCAATTGCAACCCAAAATTTCTTAAACGGACTCAATCAGCTAAAAAAATCATAATAATACTAGAGAGCTAAAATACTTTCCATGAATTTTAGCTAATTTTATCACATGAGGAAAATTTGGGGACTACTGATGTTAATTTCTTTTTATAATGGCTTTGCTCAGGAAAATTTCAGTGCCCGCCTAGAAAATGAAACAACGGGCTTGCCTATGCCTAGTGTTCATATTCTCAATCTTACTCAGGTGATTGGTACCATTACTGATCAAAAGGGAAATTTTGTAATTCCAGCCAAAGCAAATGATACGCTTTACTTTTCCTATCTAGGCTATAAGCCTTTGAAAATTGCAGTGACCAATGACATGATCAAATTTGGTAATGCAAATTTTAAAATGACAGAGCTTGCTTTTGCACTAGAAGAAATTGTAGTACGACCCTACCAGCTTACCGGGTATCTAGACATTGATGTTCGCAATGCACCTATCAATACTGCACGTCGCTATAGTATCTCCGGTTTGCCCAATAGAGGTTATGAAGCTGGATCAAGAAATCCAAATTCCATATCTAAATCCATCGAAAATCTTTTTAACCCTGCAGATTTATTAAATAATATATTTGGTAAAAATCAAATCCAAATGCGCAAGTTAAAAAAGATGAGAGAGGACGATGAAATCAAAAATCTTCTTGCTTCAAAATTTGATCGCCAAGTATTAATGCAACTCCTCGGATTGAAGAGAATTGATATTAATGATATTTTAAGAAATTGTAACTACTCGGATGCTTTCATAAAAGAAGCCAATGACCTTCAAATCTTAGAAGGAATTAGTAAATGTTATGAAGAGTTCAGAGTACTCCAACTCTAGAAAATGCCTTCCCTTAGTACCTTATTCAAACCCCTAACGGCCGCTCGTGAAAATCGTCTCTACTGTGCACGATATGTAGAAAATCATCCTGAATCAATAAACGAACTGTTTGAATTAGCACATAATACTCATGCAAATAGAGAGCATATCTATGCAGCTTGGGTATGGGAATTATACATCCTAAACGACCTAAGCAGATATTGGTCTTTTTTTGATCTCTCTATTCAATCATTGATGAAAATTGAAAATTCCAGTATGAGGAGAGCCCATAGCAAAACGCTTTGGCATTTTTTAAAAAATAAAACGAATCAAAATTCCCTCACCAAAACTCAAAAAGAAGGAGTCATTTCAATCTGTCTGGACTGGATTATTACAGAAGATAAAGCGGCACCCTTAAACTTTTGCATACGAACATTACTTCTCTTCAAAAAAGAGTTCCCTGAAATCCATACCCATCTATCGGATCTACTTCTTCATTCTAACAGAAAATTTCCAGTTGGAATTTACCCAGTTATTCGAAGTGTTTTTAAGAATTAATTTTATCGACACCTATTTTCAACGTATCTTTGCAGCACTAATAAATACATCATGTTGCTTACCGCATTAAACGCCATCTCACCAATTGATGGTCGGTACCGTTCAAAAACAAAATCACTCTCTGCCTATTTTTCTGAAGAGGCATTAATCAAGTATCGAGTTCAAATTGAAATTGAATATTTCATTGGCCTTTGCGAGTTACCTCTTCCTCAGCTTGCTGATTTTAACCCTTCTTTGTTTGAAGAATTAAGAAGCATTTATTTGCATTTCACTTCTGATGATGCGCTTCAAATTAAAGAAATTGAAAGCACAACAAATCATGATGTCAAAGCTGTAGAATACTTTATCAAAAAAGAGTTTGATAAACTACAACTCCAAGAATACAAAGAGTTTATCCATTTTGGACTTACCTCACAAGACATAAACAATACAGCGATTCCATTATCGGTCAAAAATGCAGTACATGAGGTCTACCTTCCAGAATTGGAAAATGTTATTCAATTACTTGAAGGAATGGTTATTGAGTATAAGGACATCCCGCTACTAGCAAGAACTCATGGTCAACCCGCTTCCCCTACTAGGCTAGGAAAAGAATTTGATGTTTTTGTACAACGCTTAAACATTCAAAAAGCAATGTTACTTCAAATTCCTAATGGAGCTAAGTTTTCTGGTGCAACTGGAAATTTCAATGCGCATAAGGTAGCTTATCCTGATATTGATTGGAAAGCGTTTGGAACTAACTTTGTTGAATCTGTCTTAGGCTTAAATTACTCTTTTCCTACAACTCAAATAGAGCATTACGATTCATTTGCCGCTTTATGTGACAATATGAAACGAATCAACACCATATTAATTGATTTGAATCGAGATTTATGGCAATATATCTCTATGGATTATTTCAAACAACAAATCAAGGAAGGAGAAGTAGGTTCTTCTGCCATGCCTCACAAAGTAAATCCAATAGACTTTGAAAATTCAGAGGGGAATTTAGGAATTGCGAATGCTGTTTTTGAATTTTTATCTTCAAAACTTCCCATTTCAAGATTACAAAGAGATTTAACAGACAGTACTGTATTACGAAACATAGGAGTCCCTTTTGGCCATACACTAATTGGGCTTAAATCTACACTCAAAGGACTTGGAAAATTATTGGTGAACACTACTAAAATTGAGGATGATCTCAATGCAAACTGGGCTGTTGTAGCCGAGGCTATTCAAACTATTTTAAGAAAAGAAGGTTATCCAAATCCCTATGAAGCTTTGAAGGAATTGACTAGAACCAATTCGATTATCAATAGAGAAGCAATCCAACAATTCATCTCGGGTCTTGATGTTGAGGATAGCTTAAAAGACAAGCTTAAAACAATTACTCCTTTTAATTATACGGGGATTTAATCAAAAACCCCCTTTAAGATTTCTGCTGTAGATCCTAATTGCTTTTTCATTTGATCGGGATTTACCTTTTTTACTAAAGTCATGATAACTGCGGGTTCCATATCGGAACCTATTATACGTAAAACTCCAAAACCCATTTTGGTGGAATTGACAAACACAATGCCCTCCTCAATCTGATCACTACTCCCCTCAAACATAATACTTCCTTGGGCCTTATCAAATGCTTTGAAATCCATCAAGTGCTGGTACTTATCTTGAGCTAAGATTGTTGTTACTTTAGACAATTCATTCTTATACTTTTCTTCTTGACCTTCTTTCGAACGATGAAATAATAAATTCAATTTATCAATGCTTTCCAATGCACTCTGCTCTTTAGCAGTCAAGTTATTTGCAAAAAGACTATCTAATTGTATTGGAAGGTTAACAATAAAAAACGATGCGTCATCCATTTTTTCAACATAGTATGACTGTAAGCTGGGACTTTTACCGCATGAAACAAATAGCGTTCCAACAACTAAACTAATCCAAAGTGTCTTTCTCATTCTATAGTGATTTTTTTTGTTGTGCTTTCTTGAGTTGTTTTCCACCTGGAAGATCCATTTGATCTGTCAATTTTGAGATTTTGTTTAGATCAATATCCCCTTCTAACAAAAGAAGTACCGATTCAATATTTCTACCATTTATTTCAAGATTATTCAAGCTTCCCTCAGAATGCTGCGTTACAAACATGAGTAATTTTTCAACATGGTCCTCAGAGCTTCCATCTTTCACATAAAAAGAAACATCTCCTTCGATATCCTTTACAGTCATTAATTCCTCAAGATCTTTTGAAGACACCTCTTTTTTTACCCATTTTAACATTTCATCACTCACTTCATTATTACCTGAAATAAGGACTTTAAAATTATTGATGCTTGACACCATATCCAAATACTCTTGAGCCTCAGGATCATCAAAGTTTATACTCATTTGCCCTAACATTTTAAACATCTTTGGACTGATTGAAACTAGGCTCACATCATCACTGTTGGCGTAGCGTTCAAAAATAGATTGCCCGTTCACTAAAAAAGAGAACAATAAGGCGAATAATACAAGATTTACTTTTTTCATTTTTGTTTATTTAATTAATTTTTGAGTTGTTGAATTCCAATAATCAAGATAAGCGACTTTCTCGGCACCCTTGTTGAAGTGAGAAGAGACTTTCATCATATTGGACTTAAATTGCATAAATGCAAGTTGAGCTTCTTTTTGATCGGGAGAGAGTGTGGGGTGTTGAGAGGAATAAAACTGGATTGAAAAAATTACAGCAATAATTGCAGCAACTGCCATCCATGGTCTAAATCCAAACTTCTGTTTACCTCTGCCTTTTGGATAACGCTCCGTTTTGGCTAAATCAAAATATCCAAAAAACATACGGTACCCTTCCCATTCTGATGGAATATTTTCTGTAGTTTTAAAATACAAGCGTAACGTTTCTTCTTCGGATAAGCTCGTACTTCCCTCTAAATATTTAGTCAACAAGAGTTTTATTTTATTAGAGTCCATGTTTTTGTATTTCTAAAAATTGATTTCTTAATTTTTTTCGTGTGCGTGAAAGATACACTCTGACGGTTCCCTCTGGTATTTCTAGAATACTAGCAATTTGATCAAAGTCATAATGTTCTATTTCACGTAATTGGATTATCATTCTTTCTTTCTCCGGCAACTGATTAATTAAATGTGTTACCCAGTTCAAATCATCTGTTGCCTCTATTTCTTTTTGAAGTGAAACTGTTTTTGGCACCGCAATGGCTTCGTCAAAAGTAAGTACTTGAGCTTGCTTTGACTTAAGCCTATCTAGACAGTGATTTTTTGCCATGGTTACACTGTAAGCCTCTATACTTTTAAAACCGTTTCGCTTTTCATGACCAAGATTCCATAATTTGATGATTACCTCTTGAGTAGCGTCTTCTGCTTCTTCTTGAGATACCAAAATCCGTTTTGTGATACGAAATACTTTATCTCGAATATCTTGAATTTGATCTAAAAATTGTTGGTCCGCAATCAATTGCATGTTTTTTGTATACTATAGAGACGAATTTACTTTCAATTTTGTTACAGAAATAATAAAAAAGATGATTAAATCAGACAATTTGAATAAATTTGGATGTTTATTTGTTTAAAATACCTTCAAGAAATTACGTATGTCAAAATTCAAACTTTATTTTTTTCTTTTATTAGGGCTTTTCGTATTTCTAGGTTGCAAAGTCGAGCCCATTGACCCAGTAACTGTTGAAGACCCATCATTAGACACGGATGACACTGCTATCAGTCTTGAGGGGGAACTCCAAATTAGTGATTTTGTTTGGCAAGGGTTAAATGAGTTTTACTACTGGCAAGAGGAAGTTACCGATCTTGCCGATACCAAAAAAGAGGATTCAAAAGCATATGCACAATACATCAATCAAAATAGTGATCCAGATGCTTTTTTCGAAACCTTAAAACACCCCGAGGATCGTTTCAGTTGGATTCAAGACGATTATTTAGAATTAGAAAATTCATTACAAGGTATTGTTGCTTCAAATGGAGTTGAATTTGGTCTTTTACTCGCTTGTCAAAACTGTGCTGAAGTAATAGGCTATGTAAAATATATTTTAGAGGATTCTGATGCCTCAGATAAAAACATTCAAAGAGGGGACCTCTTTTCTGGTGTAGATGGAACTACTCTTACAGTAAACAATTACAGATCATTACTATTTGGAGATAATTTATCCTATTCTTTAAATATGGCAGAAGTTCAAAATGGAGCCCTTGTGAATAATGGAGTTGTTGTAGAACTTACTAAAGAAGAATATTTTGAAACAAATCCTGTTCAACTTTACAAAACTATTACTCTTGATGCTGGAAAGGTAGGATATTTAATGTACAATCAATTTGTTCTCAACAAGAGTAGTGACTTAAATCAAATCTTTTCAGAATTTAAAAGTGAGGGAATTAATGATCTCGTTTTAGACCTTCGTTATAACGGTGGAGGTTCCGTAAGAAATTGTGTAGAGCTAGCTAGCATGATTACAGGACAATTCACCTCTGAAATTTTTGCTAAAGAAGAATGGAATAGTAAACTCAACACCTATTTTAAAGAAAACTTTGGTAGTGAAAGCCAAATTGATCGCTTTGTTAGTGTCCTCTCTGACGGTGAAACGATAAATGCTTTAGGACTAAACAGACTTTATGTTTTGACTACTTCAGAATCTGCTTCTGCCAGTGAACTTCTCATCAATGGCCTTTCACCATTCATAGAGGTTATTCAAATTGGAGAGCGGACTGTAGGCAAAAATGTGGGATCTATCACCTTGTATGATTATATTGATAATGATAGAACTCGAAACCCTGAGCATCGATATGCTATGCAACCTATTGTTTTAAAGATTGCAAATAGTGAAGGTTTTGCAGATTATTCAGAAGGCCTAGAACCTACTTCAGAAATAGAAGAGGATATTTCAAATCTTGGTGTTCTAGGGGATGTAGATGAAAATTTATTATCAACTGCCTTAGGATTAATCTCTGGTGTTACTGCAAAAAAGTCGTTTCAAAAAGCAGCTTGGAATCGTACTCTTTTAATACAAGATCCTTTAATGTTAAAACGTCAAAATATGATCGTTGATAAAAACATTGCCTTACCTATTTCGGTAAACGAAAAGTAAATCCTCCCACAATATTACGTCCTCGAGTAGCATAGGATTCAATCTCAACATAACTGACATTCAGCAAATTGGTTGCATGGATAAAGAATCGAAGTGGTGTATTTTTCATCTTGTATTGCACAGAAAGATTTAAAAGTTGGTATCCTTCTAATTCGGTTTCATTATCAAGTCCAAATCGTTTTCCTATAGCTTGAAATCTCAAGCTAGATTGCCATTGTGATGAAAAATCGTATGAGAGTTGTGTTTGTGATGAAAACTTGGGTAGATAACGCAAATCCCCATTCTCAGTTTCGGTAAAAGTGAGTTGTTGATTCACTTTTAGTTTTTTGTTAATTGATCCTGAGATTTGAGCTTCAACTCCATTGTATTGTGCATTTGCATTTGCATTTTCATAGCGGTAGGTTGATAAATCATAGATTAATGATGGATTCTCTTTTCGGTAAAAATAAGTAGTAGAAAGTTCCCAATCAGAAGTGTTATACACAAAACCCAATTCTGCTGACTGATTCTCTTCAGGCTTGAGTTCGCTATTTCCAGAATAAGGATCATATAGCTGATATAAACTTGGCGCAATATAAGCTGTGCTTAGGGCTCCTAAAAGTTTTAATGAATTCCTTGATGTTTGAATCAATTGATACGAAGGATTAATGCTGTACGTGAAATTAGATCCATAAGTGCTATGACCATTCAAACGTCCTCCTACATTAATTCTAGAACGCTCTGAAAGAACTGCAACTACATTGGCAAAAACATCCGTCTGAGAAGTCGGTTGACTCCCCTCATAGGTAGCATAATTGTTTTGAAATAAAGCACCTACCACTGTATAAAAACGTGTGCCAAAAGCATATTTATTAAAGACTTCAAGTTGGGTATTCTCTGCTTCAGTCTGAAAGGGGTAATCACTTAAAAAATCACGTTTCACTTTTTGATAGCCAAATTTTATAGAAGCACCTCCATTATCATATTGAATATTTGGATTGAAATGGAAACGATCCATAGTAGTGATTAATTTAAAATCTGCATCCTCTATGGGAAAGCTATTGTCATAATCAGAGTTGATATTGGAACGGTCAAAACCAGTATTAAAATTGAATTTACTTTTTCCTTTATAATTTAGGGAAGTTCCAAAGTTAGTGAGTGAAAATGGGTCAACTTCTGGTCCTATTACTGCACTCATTCCATTGGTATAATGATTTGACACATATGCTTTCGTATCCAAATATTCTCCTCCATGACTGAGTTGAAGTGCATTTTTAAAGAGATTCAGTCCACGTTTTGAAGTTTGATCATTGTCAGAACCTAAACTACTTTGAATACTAGCATTAAATCCATTTGTCGTTTTTTTAGTTTGAATATTAATCACTCCTGTTGCAGCAGAACTCCCGTATAGAGAGCTAGCTGCGCCTTTCAAGACTTCAATAGATTCGATTTGATCTAAGCTCAAAAAATTCAAATTAAAATCATTGTCAATTCGTGAGGGATCAGAAACGCGAACTCCATCAATGAGGATTAAAACTTGACGATTTCTTCCTCCTCTAAGAGAAACTGTTTTATTTTGACCGGCGTATGTCTGACTCCCAATTATCTCTATTCCAGCATACCCCTTCAATAATGCGCTCAATCCTAAGCCCTGAAAGTTTGATATTGTTTCTGAATCAATTTTAATTACAGGTTTTCCTGATTGGGATCGTTTCAAAGGAAATCTAGAATCACTCACTACTACTTCTTCTAATTGTTTTAAGGAAGTAGAAAGTGAATCCAATGGCCTATTTTGCTGACCATAGAGGGATGTGCTTACTATCGTAAGAAAAATTAGAGATTTCAAAAAACAATTCATTTTTATAAAAATGTGTTTCGCTGACCTTATTCCCGAGGTCTAAAACAGATTAATATGAAGGTAGGTCTCCTGACTTGCATCTTCAATCAACCTTCCCGTCATTTAGCATGACAGTGGCAAAGAATAGATTGAAGTGTGTGTTAAACTAAGCTTACAGTTGCGGGTACAGTTTTGGATTTAAACCAAATTCCCTTTTAATTATGTTTAAAACCTTCTATCGCAAAGATAAAAAACTATTTAATGAAAGAGTAAGAGGATTGTTTTAGTTTACTGAAAGAAAATTGTAAAACAAAAGTATAGAACAAATCTCCCATTAATGCGTTAATAAAGAATGGAACAGCAAGAATAAAACAACTACTCAACCCAGCCCATGTTAGAGGATAGTAAAAATACCAAACTCCTAAATTACTCACGATAAAAAACAAAGATGAAGCACTGAGTACAGTTCCTAATGAAAGTGATTTTGCTTTAAGTCCTATCATTGAAATCAAAACAAAGGATAGATAAATGATAGGCATCAAGGAATGAACACCTAATATGAGATCAGTCAAAAACATACATATCAATGGGATAAAAAGCGCCAAACGCTTATTCACAAAATGAAATCCTGTGAAAAGTGCAATACTAGTAATCGGAGCAAAATTAGGTGGGTGAGGCAACAACCTTGTTAGAAGCGCCACAACCACGAGTCCAAAAACAACTCTCATTTCAACCTTATTCAATCCCATTGTTTGTTTTTTTGTAAAGCTATGTAATTTTAATTATTTGGTCAAATACATTTTTCTTCTTGAATAAAGATCATAAAACTCGTCATCTTTAAGACTATCAATAAAGAGAATACTCTCCCCAGTACTCTTCATCTCGGGTCCCAATTGTTTATTTACATTCGGAAACTTATTAAATGAAAATACGGGTTGCTTGATCGCAAATCCTTTCAATTGTGGATTGAAATCGAAATCTGTTACCTTCTTCTCTCCTAACATAACTTTTGTAGCGTAATTTACATAAGGTTCGTTGTATGCTTTAGCGATAAAAGGCACTGTTCTTGAAGCTCTTGGATTTGCTTCAATCACATAAACTTTTTCGTCTTTCACTGCATACTGAATGTTAATCAGTCCCACTGTATTCAGAGCCAATGCAATTTTCTTGGTATGGTCTTTAATTTGTTGTAAAACAAACTCGCCAATATTAAACACGGGTAATGTTGCATTTGAATCCCCAGAGTGAATTCCACAAGGCTCAATATGTTCCATAATCCCAATTATATAAACATTTTCACCATCACAAATAGCATCTGCTTCACATTCTATAGCGCCATCTAAATAGTGGTCTAAGAGTAATTTATTGTTAGGAATTTTCTGAAGTAAATCCACCACATGGGCTTCCAAATCTTTTTTATTGATTACGATTTTCATTCCTTGTCCTCCAAGCACATAAGAGGGTCTTACTAAAATTGGGAAATCCAACTCATCTGCCAATTCAATGGCTTGTTCTGCAGTTTGAGCAACTCCAAACTCTGGAAATGGAATATCATTGTCTTTAAGAAGGGTAGAGAAACTTCCTCTATCTTCGGCTAAATCCAGGGATTGGAAACTTGTTCCAATAATTTTGATTCCGTATCGATCTAATTTTTCGGCTAATTTAAGAGCGGTTTGACCTCCTAGTTGAACAATAACACCTTCAGGTTTTTCGTGCTGGATGATGTCGTAAATATGCTCCCAAAATACAGGTTCAAAATATAATTTATCTGCTGTATCAAAATCAGTAGATACTGTTTCTGGGTTACAGTTAATCATTATCGTTTCATAACCGCATTCTGCAGCAGCAAGAACTCCATGAACGCAACAGTAATCAAACTCAATACCTTGACCAATTCTATTGGGGCCAGAACCTAGAACTATAATTTTTTTCTTGTCAGTCACCACACTCTCATTCTGAGTATAGGTCACTCCCTCTTTTGAGGTCACTTCACTTTCAAAGGTAGAGTAATAATAGGGAGTTTTTGCTTCAAATTCAGCAGCACAAGTATCTACTAATTTATAAACTCGGTTGATACTTAGTTCTTTACGCTTATTATAAACCTCGCTCTCTAAACAACCTAACATATGGGCTATCTGACGATCACCATATCCTTTTTGTTTGGCCTCTAGCAGTAAGTCTCTATCTATTACATCTATAGTAAAAGTGGATATTTCTTCTTTCAATTGATGTAATTGCTCATATTGTCTTAAAAACCACATATCAATTTTAGTGATTTCATGTATCCTTGATAAGGGTATACCGATTTCAATAGCATCATATATTACAAAAACACGATCCCAACTGGCATGTTTTAACTTACTTAAAATCTGATCGTAATCTTTATAGCTTTTACCATCAGCGCCTAAACCATTTCTTTTAATTTCTAGTGATTGAGTGGCTTTATGTAATGCTTCTTGGAAAGAACGTCCAATTCCCATTACCTCACCAACGGCTTTCATCTGAAGACCTAACTCTCTATCACTTCCTTCAAATTTATCAAAATTCCAACGTGGAATTTTTACGATCACATAATCCAATGAAGGCTCAAATAAAGCAGAGGTAGATTTTGTAATTTGATTACTTAATTCATCCAAGTGATACCCTAATGCTAATTTTGCTGCGATTTTGGCAATTGGATATCCTGTTGCTTTAGAAGCCAGTGCAGAAGAACGAGACACCCTAGGGTTAATTTCGATCGCAATAATATCTTCTTTTTCGTCTGGACTAACTGCAAATTGCACATTACAACCTCCTGCAAAATCTCCAATACTTCGCATCATGTGAATTGCCATATCACGCATTCGTTGGTACGTCTTATCACTCAAAGTCATTGAAGGAGCCACAGTGATAGAATCGCCTGTGTGGATTCCCATAGGATCCATGTTTTCAATTGAACATATAATAACAACGTTGTCATTGGAATCTCTAAGTAATTCTAATTCATATTCTTTCCATCCAATTAATGCCTTGTCAATCATTACTTCGTGAATGGGAGATATTTCCAATCCACGTGTGAGTAACTCATCAAAATCTTCTTCTTTATACACTATAGATGCTCCATCTCCTCCAAGTGTAAATGAGGCTCTAATCACAAGCGGGAAACCAAATTCTTGAGCAATTTCTTTTCCTTTTAAAAAGGAAGTAGCTGTAGCTTGAGGTGCCATTGGAATACCTATTTCAAGCATCAATTCACGAAACTTCTCACGATCTTCAGTAATGTTTATCGCATCTATATCTACACCAATAATTTCAACACCAAAATCTTTCCAAATCCCTTTTTCATCAGCTTCTATACATAGATTAAGTGCTGTCTGACCTCCCATGGTGGGTAAAACAGCATCAATATCATGTTTCTTAAGAATCTCGACAATAGACTTTGTATTTAAAGGCTTTAGATACACATGATCTGCCATGGTTGGATCCGTCATAATGGTTGCCGGATTAGAATTGATCAAAATGGTTTCAATCCCATCCTCTCTCAGAGAACGAAGTGCTTGAGATCCAGAATAATCAAATTCACAGGCTTGACCAATAATAATTGGTCCAGATCCAATAACTAAAATACTTTTGATTGAGTTTACTTTTGGCATCGTATTAAATATAGATTATGAATATAAAAAAAAGGTGTTACTTTAAAAAAAGCAACACCTTTAAAATGATAATAGTTCAACATTATTTTTTGTGACGTGGTTCAGAGGACACAGATATTTTTTTTCTTCCTTTGGCTCTTCTAGCAGCTAGAACCTTGCGGCCATTAGCTGAAGCCATACGTTCACGGAAGCCGTGTTTGTTTCTTCTTTTTCTTTTCGAGGGTTGAAATGTTCTTTTCATAATAATTTTCTCAGGATACTTTTTTCCTTAAAAGTCGGGCAAATATACAATAAGTTTTTTGTCTTTCAAACTTGAAATTAAACATTTCAAGGATGATTTTTTTTACCTTTGAAAAAAATCAAAATCATGTTTCCAAAAGTTATAAAAATTATCCTTGCTATACTGACCCTAAGTTATGGAGTCTATCAAATTGTAGATGACTACATTGGCAATGGAATCATGCTTATTTTATTGGCAGGAATGTTCGTTTTATTATATTTCAAAAATGAACTTATTTTCCTTTCTTTCCTGCGTTTAAGAAAACAAGACTTTGTGGGAACTGAAAAATGGCTTCTCAAAATTCCTAATGTGGAACGTAATCTAGTTAAAAAACAACAAGGGTATTATAACTATTTGATGGGAATCATTCAATCTCAAAAAAACCTTACACAGGCTGAAAAGTATTTTAAAGCTGCCCTTAAGCTGGGACTCTCTATGAATCATGATTTGGCAATGGCTAAAATGAGCCTTGCTGGAATCTATCTACAAAAAAGAAGAAAAAGAGAAGCTCAACAGTTACTCAGTGAAGCCAAAAAGCTTGACAAACACGGAATGTTGACAGGTCAAATGAAGATGATGCAACAACAAATGAAAAAAATCTAGTAATAGCCTTCCTTAGGCACTTCTATTTCGTAATATTTTCTCGATTTGTTGTTAAGATGATTTTGTATCAACCAAGGGTTATGAATTTTTAAAATCTTATAATTGATTTCCTTTTCCTTTGCAAATTCAGCTAGATTAGAAATGGGAGTATCCCATCCAATTTTGTCTACTGGAATAGGCTGATATAAATCTTCTTCGCTAAAAACAAAACCATACCGCTCTGGATTTGACATAATTTCTTTTACCGCTAACAATCGAAACACATACCTACTTGTTTCAGAATTCAATAACAAATCATAATAATTATCGGTCAATTGTTTCTCCAATAATCGATTTACCCCACTCATTCCACGATTGTATGATGCCGCAGCTAATGTCCAAGAGTTGAATCGCTTTTTAGCTTTTTTGAGATATGCGCAAGCTACTCTTGTTGCTTTTTCAATATGATAACGTTCATCAACATTTGAATTCACTTCAAGTCCATATTCTTTTGCAGTAGCTGGCATTATTTGCCAAAATCCTTTTGCCCCTTTTGGAGATCTAACATTTTCAAGGGCACTCTCTATTACAGCTAAATATTTAAAGTCAGAAGGAACTCCTTCCTCTTCAAGAATTTTTTCAATTAAAGGAAAATACTTGTTCGCTCTTTTCAACAAAAGCATCATATTGGATTGCCAGTAGGTGTTCACTAGAAGCTCTTTATCTAAACGCTCTCTTATATCTGGAGCTTGCAAAGGAGTCATCTCTCCTGCAAAATCTACTTTTTCAGGAAGTCTTAATGCATATACTTTATAGGGTTCTCCTTCATTATTTAATTTGAACGCAGTTAACAATTCTGGAGTAATTTCATTTGCGCTAATAAGCAGCAATAAAAAAGAAATAATAAGCAATGACAAATTCCTTAGCTTCATATAGTATTGTTTTATTTGAACATTCGAAAATAATCAATTTTTAAGAAGAAGCTTTGGTAGTTCTGAATTAAACCATTGGGCACTAGTTATTATAGCTGCATGCCCACCCTCTATTGCAATAAAGGGTTTTGATAAATATTTCATTGGAAAAACGGTGTCTTTTTTTCCATGAATATGAATAACTGAAGCATCGGCTTCTTCTTGGTCCCAATGAACCAAGGTGTCAATGGACCAGTCTAAATAATCAGGATTCCGTTCTGACAAATACTTTTGATATAATTTGAGTCGCTTTTGTATTCCTTTCCCAAAGGCAAACAATGCTAAAGCATCTAAATTATTAATCCATTGAGTTGGTAAGAGTTTATGCGCATTAGTCGTTCTCGCCATTTTCATCGGTAAAGGCAGCTCATTTCTACTTTTTATACTAGAAACAATTATTACTTTTCTAACTTGAATATGTTTTGCCATTTCTTGTACCAATACACCACCAAAAGAAACACCAATCAACACTGAATCAACAGCTGTAACACGCTCACTCATTCGTTTCGCATAAGCACTTAACGATTCCTCTTTTATAGGGGGAATCCAACTTAACAGATGAAGTTTATAAGGTTTTGGTAAATGGATATACTCGAAAATCTTCGGGCTAGCTGCCATACCTGGCATGCAATAAACAGCTATTTCACTCATTTTGATTAATTATATCAGCTTTAAGACTAAATTTTAGTACTTTTGTAATCCGTTTGTAATAAACAGATCAACTACAAAACTATCACATATCTTTTAGATAATAATAAATTCTTTAAATCATGAATGAATTAAACCTGGTAAATAATGAATTTCTTAGACAGTTTGAAGTCACAGTAAACGAAACTTTAGCTCGTATAGAATACTCTGAACAAGAAAGAAAAATTTTTCTTACCAAGTTATCCATACCAGAAGAAATTCAAGATATAGAGTTCGAAGAAGCCTTTATAGTGAAAGTACTTGAATTCATTCAAGACAAAAATTTGCGTGTTGTACCAACCTCACCAAAGATTGCAAGTTTTGTACGTCGTAATAGACGATACAAAGAATTACTTCCAGTAGGGATCAAGCTTTAATGCTGAATCTTACATAGCCTTCAGTATCTATAGTTTCAAGAGTAATTTCCTGTAAAGTGTTTACCAGTTTTGGATCCCAAGGGGTTCTCACTTTTACATAGTTTTCTGTGAATCCGGTACTGTAGCCTTTTTTATTCTCTCCTTCAAATAAAACTGTAAAGCTTTTTCCTAATTGAGATTCATAAAAAGCTCTTCGTTTCTTAACAGAGAGTGCTCTCAACATTTTACTTCTTTTGTTTCGTATTGCTTGTGGCACTACCTCCTTTATTGCAGTGGCCTCTGTATTGGGCCTTTCAGAATAAGTAAATACGTGTAAGTATGAAATATCCAAATCGGCTAAAAAACGATACGATGTTAAAAAATCTTCTTCCGTTTCACCAGGATATCCTACAATTACATCAACCCCAATACATGCGTGGGGCATTTGTTTTTTTATCGCTCCTACCCGCTGTGTATAAAGCGGTGTTAAATAGCGTCTTCGCATACTTTTAAGAATACGATCGCTACCACTTTGAAGAGGGATATGAAAGTGAGGAACAAAATGTTCGCTTTTGGCCACAAAAGAAATAATTTCATCATTCAAAAGATTGGGTTCGATGGAAGAAATTCGAATACGATTGATAAGTGGAACATCATCCAATGCATGAATTAGTTCTAAGAAAGTGTGCTCGTGTTTTTTGTTGCCGTGTTCACCTTTTCCATAATCACCAATATTGACACCAGTGAGCACAATTTCTTTTAGTCCTGAAGAAGCAATTTTTTTGGCATTAGCAATTACATTCACTAAAGTATCACTCCTAGAAACCCCTCTAGCTTGTGGAATTGTACAATAGGTACATTTATAGTCACAACCGTCTTGTACTTTTAAAAAAGCACGTGTCCTATCGCTGGTCGAATAACTACTTTTGTAAAAATTTGCAGATTCAATTTCACAAGAATGAATCTCTGTTTCTTCCTTTTTGGAGAGATCATTCACATACTCAATCAAATTAAATTTTTCTGTAGCTCCTAAAACTAAATCTACCCCATCTAAATTGGAAATTGCTTCAGGTTGCAATTGAGCATAACATCCAATTGCTGCGATAAATCCTTTAGGGTTTTGTTGAAGTGCTTTTTGCACCAAGCCTTTTAATCGTTTGTCCGCATTTTCTGTAACAGAACAAGTGTTAATTACATAAACCTCTGCCGGACTATCAAAATCAACGCGTTTATAATTCTTATTGTCAAAATCTCTAGCAATAGTTGCTGACTCGGAAAAATTCAATTTACAGCCAAGAGTGTGAAAAGCAACTCGGGGAATTGCAGTATCCTCTTTTATATGTGAAGAAAGAATGTTTTCCATGACAATTATTAACTGTAATTTTGCTGCAAATATACCAACAAAATATTCATGCAAAAAAAGGAGGTTGTTCTAAAATTGATATGCTTGATAGTACTTTTTTTAAGCTGTAAACAAAGCGAAAAAATCAATGATGATTCTATTTTTCGTTATAATGAATACAGAAACGTCACCTCCCTTGATCCAGCATTCGCAAGAAATCCACAAAATATTTGGCCTATCAACCAACTATTCAACGGGCTTGTTCAATTGGATAAAAACTTAAGTATTCAGCCTGAGATTGCCTCATCATGGACAATTAGTCAAGACGGTTTAACCTATGAGTTTTCATTGAGAAAAGATGTCTTTTTCCACTCCTCCCCTCTTTTTGGACAAAAGTCAACCCGAAGTGTAGTTGCTGCTGATTTCGTTTACAGTTTTGATCGCCTAAAAGACCCAAGTGTAGCATCACCAGGAGGGTGGGTGCTCCAGCAAGTTGAATCCTATAAAGCAATTGACGAACACACCTTTTCTATTCAACTAAAAAAACCTTTCCCTGCTTTTCTAGGATTATTATCCATGCGGTATTGTGCTGTTGTTCCTCATGAAGTTGTCTCGCATTTTGGATCAAGCTTTAGAAGTAATCCTATTGGAACAGGACCTTTTTATTTTAAACGTTGGGATGAGAATGTTAAACTTGTCTTGAGAAAAAATATCCGCTACTTTGAACTGGACAAACAGGGCCAAAAACTTCCTTACCTTGAAGCTATCGCTATTCAATTTATTCCTGATATCCAGAGTGAATTTATGCTCTTTCTTCAAGGTAAACTTGATTTCATCAATTCCTTAGACGCTTCATATAAAGATGAGCTACTAACTCCTACGGGAGCATTACAACCTAAATATAAAGGGCGTCTTAATATGCTCAAAGGGCCTTATCTCAATACAGAATACATTGGATTTTACCTAAATGCAGAAAATCCAGCAATTCAATCCAAGGCAATTAGAGAGGCAATTAATTTAGGTTTTGATCGTAAATTGATGATCTCCTATCTAAGGAATAATATTGGTTATCCTGCAAATCAAGGGTTTATTCCAAAAGGATTAAAAGGAAGCAGTACCACTCCTTATCCTTATGATGTTGAAAAAGCTCGTGCTTTAGTTTCGAACTATATAGAGAAAAGTGGCGAAAAGCCTTCATTTACAATTGCTACCGATGCCAACTACCTAGACCTTTGTGAATACCTTCAAAGAGAGCTTCAAAAAATTGGAATTGACTTAAAAATAGAGGTCATGCCTACAGCCAGTTTGCGTCAAGCGAAATCTTCAGGGAAATTAGAGCTTTTTAGAGCCAGTTGGATAGCAGATTATCCAGATGCAGAAAACTACCTTTCCTTGTTTTATAGTAATAATTTTTCTCCTAATGGCCCAAACTACACTCACTATGAGAATCCCAAATTTGATGCTCTGTACAGAGAAGCTTTAAGTACTTTATCTGAACCCCTTCGCATTAAAAGATACCGTCAAATGGATTCAATCGCAAATACAGAACATCCCATTATCCCCTTGTATTATGATCAAGTAATTCGATTTGTTCAAAACAATATAGAGGGTATGGAAATCAATCCCATCAATTTACTGGTTCTAAAAACAGTTTCAAAAAAGTAGCACAAAAAAAGCCGTTTAAAAAACGGCTTTCAATTAAAATATGTAGAATACGTTTATTCTTCTTTTTTGAATTTGGCGTATTTATTTTTGAATTTATCGATTCGACCAGCTGTATCAACTAACTTAGACTTACCAGTGTAAAAAGGATGAGAGGTTCTAGAGATTTCAAGTTTGATTAAAGGATATTCAACACCTTCTACATCAATAGTCTCTTTAGCATTAACAGTTGATTTTGTAATAAAAACGTCGTCATTGGACATGTCCTTGAATGCCACTAAACGATAATTATCAGGATGTATTTCTGCTTTCATAATTTTTAAATCGAGTGCAAATTTAATTTTATTTTTTAAAAAAACCCCTCAATCCACCCCTTTTTTTTTTAATTTGCTAAATAGAAATTTAAACTTAACAGCACATTATGGAAAATCAACAATCTTCAATTAAATCGACAATGATCACTTATGGTCTAATTTTAGGAGGCATCTCAGTTGTGTTTCAACTCATGCTTTTCTTTTTAGATATGCACTATCAGCAACCACCAGCAGTTGGAATCGTTTCGATTGTTATTATGATAGGACTCTTGGTCTATGCTTTTATTCAATATAAAAAAGAAAATGAAGGATTCCTTTCTTTATCTGAGGCCCTGAAGATTGGTTTAGGAATCTCACTGATTTCAGCAATTGTTGGGATTGTTTATTCCTTGGTTTTAACTGAAGTTTTGGATCCAGCTACCATGCAGAAAACATTAGACTTTCAGTTTGAAACAATGCGTGCAGAAAATCCTGAAATGACTCAAGATCAAATTGACATGGCTCGCGATATGTCTCAAAAATTCTCAGGTCCTCTAATCCGTTCTGCTTTTCAACTTATAGGCGCACTTTTCTTTGGTTTTATTATCTCATTGATAGGTGGACTAATCGTAAAGAAATCAAGACCAGAATAAGCCAAATTTCGTAGTTTTGCATACAATGCAAAATACGGTAGAAATTTCGCTAGTCATTCCTTTACTCAATGAGGAGGAGTCCATCATTCCTTTACATCAATGGATTTTTGATGTTTTAAAAAAAGAGGTGTATTCGTATGAAATCATTTTTATTGATGATGGAAGTTCTGATGGTTCTTGGGAGATCATCTCCGATCTTGCAAAATCAAATTCAAATGTAAAGGGAATTCAATTTGTCAGAAACTATGGTAAATCTCAGGCACTTCACGCTGGATTTGAAATGGCTTCAGGAGACTATATTGTCACTTTAGACGCTGATTTACAAGATTCTCCAGAAGAAATCCCTTTATTGATTCACACCCTAGTAACACAAAAACTGGATTTGATTTCAGGCTGGAAAAAGAAACGATACGATTCCATTCTCTTCAAGAACCTTCCTTCCAAACTTTTTAATTGGGCAGCACGAAGGGTTTCTGGAATTTATCTACACGACTTTAATTGTGGACTAAAAGCCTATCGCAAAGAAGTGATTAAAACCATTGATGTTCATGGAGAAATGCATCGGTACATACCTGTTTTAGCAAGCAATGAAGGTTTTAATAAGATTGGAGAACAAATAGTTCAACATCAGGCGAGAAAATTCGGGCAAACTAAATTTGGTGCAGATCGTTTTTTCAAGGGATTTTTGGACCTCATTACGCTTTGGTTTATCAATCGATTTGGAAAACAACCCATGCACTTTTTTGGGCTATGGGGAACTGTAATGCTTATTGTGGGGTTTGGTTTTACTTTATACTTAGGGATTGACAAACTATTTCTAAACACTCAAGCAAGACTCATCACTGATCGTCCTGAATTTTATATCGCTCTTACACTAATGCTATTGGGCAGTCAGTTTTTCATCGCGGGATTTTTGGGGGAAATACTCCTGCGTTCCCAAAGACCTAACAAGCGTTACAACATCAAAACTCAAATTTAAGCTCTATGACTTTTCAAGAAAACGCCAAGCAATGGCTTACTCCTCCCTTTGATGAAGAAACTCAACAACAAGTAAGTGTGCTTCAAAAAGATCTTGAAAAACTTGAAGATGCATTTTATACAAACTTGAGTTTTGGAACAGGTGGCATGCGTGGTATTATGGGTGTGGGCACCAATCGAATCAATAAATATACACTTGGAAAAGCAACACAAGGCCTCTCTGAGTTTTTGAAAGAAGAATATCCAAATGAAACTTTAAAAGTTGTTGTAGCCTTTGACTCAAGACATCAAAGTAAAGAACTAGCAAAAGTTGTTGCCGATATTTTTACTGCAAATTCAATTCACTGTTATCTGTTCAGCGATTTACGACCTACTCCAGAACTATCCTTTGCTGTTAGACATCTCAACGCTCATTGTGGAATTGTATTGACAGCCTCCCATAATCCACCAGAATACAATGGTTATAAGGTTTATGGAAAAGATGGAGGGCAAATCGTCCCCCCTATTGATTCAAAAATTATAAGAATAATTGAAAATACTACTTTCGATACCATTCGTTTTGAAGGAAAGACAAGTTTACTCCATTATATAGATGAGGAAGTGGATAATGCCTATCACCAAACCGTTTTGGATGTTGCGCAAATCCATCAAATCCCTAAAGAAAAGTTCCATTTAGTTTTTACTCCTATTCATGGAACATCTATTACGGCATTTCCACAAGTGCTAAAAAAAGCGGGGTATAAAAATGTACATATTGTTGAGGAACAAGAAAAACCAGACGGAGCATTTCCAACAGTACCTTCACCAAATCCAGAAACTCCTGAAGCACTCCAAATGGCACTGGATCTGGCCAAGAAAAAAAATGCTGATCTTATCATAGGAACTGATCCTGATGCGGATCGACTAGGAATTGTTGTCAAAGACAAAAAGAACAACTGGAAGTTTTTAAACGGGAACCAAATCATGATGATTTTGACCGAATACCTTCTTGATAAAAAAAATAAACAAGGAATACTTACTCCAAAACACTTTATTGCAAGTACAATAGTATCAACCCCTGCAATTAAAAAAATGGCAACGCATTACAATATACAATTCAAAGAATGCCTGACCGGTTTTAAGTGGATTGCCAAATTAATTGAAGATCAGCCTGAACTCACATTTGTTGGAGGTGGAGAAGAAAGTTTTGGTTATTTAGTTGGAGATACCGTAAGGGATAAGGATGCTATTTCTGCTAGCCTCTTGGCTTGTGAAATAGCGGTAGAAGCCATTGCAAATGGAACAAACTTATATGAGCTTTTAGCTGAATGTTATGCTAAATACGGAGCCTACAAGGAACGGTTGATTTCCGTCACCAAACCCGGAAAGAAAGGTGTAGAAGAAATAAACGCTTTAATGGAAGGATTTCGAATCGATCCTCCCAAAACTATTGCAGAGACAAGGGTACTTACTGTATCTGATTTTCAAAAAGGAATTACCATAGATGTATTGACAAAAGAAGAATCAAAAATTGTGCTACCCAAAGCCAATGTTTTACTCTTCAAACTAGAAGACGGAACTCAAATTGCTTTGCGACCCAGTGGAACTGAGCCTAAAATAAAATATTATTTTAGTGTAAACCAAGAATTCAATTCTCAAAAAACTTGGGAAGAGCAAGAAGCTGCTTTAGAAAAACGATTAGATCGTTTTGAAAATTCATTTAAAGCGCTTTAATGTCACCATTCAGGAAAATACTACATTTTGGGAAACCCTATAAAGGATATGCCTTCTTGAATATTTTATTCAATGCTTTATATGCCCTTTTTAGTGCGCTCTCATTTATTTCGTTAATTCCAATGCTTAATGTGTTATTTGAAACAACACAGAAACAATTTACACCAGCTCAATGGAAGGGTATTTTCAGTATTCAAAACTATGTAAAGGATAGTCTTAACTATTATATTTCTTCAAAGCTAGACCAAGATGTTGAAGGCACTTTAGTTTTTGTTATTAGTTTAGTTTTAGGCTTGTTTTTTCTAAAAAATATCAGCAATTATTTGGCCTTATATTTCATTACCTATCTAAGAAATGGGATCCTTAAAGACCTACGAAATGCCCTCTACAGCAAGATTATCACACTACCCATTTCCTTTTTCAATGAAAAAAGAAAAGGAGATTTAATGGCTAAAATGACAAGCGATGTCACAGAAGTTCAACAGTCTTTTTTATCAATTTTAGAACTTATTGTAAGAGAGCCCTTAACCATACTTTTTTCATTAGGAGCCATGTTGCTTTTTAGTTTTAAACTCACACTCTTTGTGCTTCTATTCATACCCATCTCCGGAATCATTATATCTGGGATCGGTAAACGTTTGAAAAAACAGTCTGCAAGAATTCAAGAAGAACAAGGGGATTTTCTTTCAATTATAGACGAAACCGTAAACGGACAAAAGATCATAAAAACTTTTTCTGCTGGAGATCATTTTAGAAATCGCTTTTTTGGTGCTACTCAACGTTTTTACCGCTTTTCTAATCAACTTTTACACCGTGCAAGCCTTGCTGGGCCTACCAGTGAGTTTTTAGGTATTACAGCTATTGGAGTCTTGTTATGGTTTGGAGGAAAAATGGTTTTACTCGATGGAAGCATCACAGGGACCTCTTTCATTGTATATATGGGGCTGGCTTATAATATCCTAACCCCAGCAAAATCGATAAGCAAAGCAAGCTATAGTATTCAAAAAGGAAATGCTGCTGCCGATAGAATTCTTGAAATTCTTGATGCAAAAGACGAACTTAAAGACGTAAAAGAGGCAAAACCTCTTCATTCATTTGAACAGAAAATTGTATTTGATAGGGTTTCCTTTAGCTATGAAGAAACCAAGGTATTAAATGAAATATCCTTTGAGATTAAAAAAGGCCAAATGGTTGCCTTGGTTGGACCCTCTGGGAGTGGAAAAACAACACTAACTTATTTGTTAAATCGTTTTTATAACATAAACAGTGGCTCACTTACCATTGACGGACTCTCTATTGAACAAATAGAAAAAAAGAGTCTTTACCAACATATTGGAATGGTTACACAAGAGTCGATTTTATTTAATGACACTGTGTATAACAATTTGAAATTAGGGAATCCACAGGCAAAGGAAAGCGAAATAATTATAGCAGCCAAAGCAGCCAATGCTCATGATTTTATAATGACCCTGCCGGAAAACTATCAAACAATCATTGGAGATTCTGGAAATAAATTGTCTGGGGGTCAAAAACAACGTCTTACCATAGCAAGAGCGCTTTTAAAAGATCCTGCTCTCCTGATTTTAGACGAAGCTACCTCAGCACTAGACACAGAAGCAGAACAGCAAGTACAAATTGCTCTAGAAAAATTGATGCAGAACAGGACTTCGTTGGTGATTGCACACAGATTATCTACCATTCAAAAAGCAGATATCATTTTAGTTCTTGAAAAAGGGAAAATTATAGCTTCAGGGAATCATCAAGAATTACTAACTTCAAACAAACAATACAAAAACTGGGTTCATATTCAAAAAATGGATTAAACTATCAGGGATCGGTATTGTCTAAAAATCATAAACAAGTTAAGTGGAAACACAACAGTCTCTTTTTTTGAGCTCCTTGCAAGAACCTGAAACCAAAGAAAAAGCATTTAAAAAGCTAGTTCAAGAGTACAAGGAACGCTTGTATTGGCACATACGGAAAATTGTATTAGATCATGAAGATGCAAATGATGTGATACAAAATACCTTTATCAAAATACATCTGAATATTGATAAATTCAAAGGAGACAGCTCTCTCTTTACTTGGATGTACAGAATTGCCACAAATGAATCCATAAATTTCATTAATAGCAAAAGTTCTAAAATGGGACTTCAAAACCAAGAATGGATTGAATCCAAAGCACAAGGACTTAAGGCTGATAGCTATTTTGACGGAGATGAAGCTGCACTGATTTTGCAAAAACTTGTTGCAAAGTTACCTGAAAAGCAGCGCATCGTCTTTAATATGAAGTATTTTGACGGAATGTCCTATCAAACCATTTCTGAAATTCTTGGCACGAGTGAAGGAGCACTTAAAGCTTCCTATCACCATGCTGTTCAGAAAATAAAAACCAAATTGAATGACTGATTTTAACACAAAAAACCCGTTTAACATTCCTGATAATTATTTTGAGGAATTGGAGAACACTCTTCTAAATACCCCTAAAACCAGCTCAAAAAACCCTGGTTTCAAAACTCCTAAAGGGTACTTTAAAACATTAGAGAATGTTCTAGTAGAGATTAATACAAAACCAAGTTTGAACGCTCCTCGTAAATTAATTGTGGCTTTTACAAGTATAGCTGCTATCATGCTATTAATGCTAACCTTAACACCTAAAGAAAATCCTCAACCGACTATTGAAGAACAAACTTTAAATGATTTTGTAGAAAATTATTATCTTGAAAACATGGACAGTTATGAAATTTTATCAATGATAGAGGACAATGAAATTGAAACTGATTTTGAAAACTTGCTTACCAAACCTTAAATAATGATGAAAAAATTAACTGCTTTTCTATTATTGTTATTTGTATCAAATATCCTGTCAACAAATCTTTTTGCACAGGAAACAAGTTCTAAACACAAAGCTTTTAAAGAGATGAAGTTAAACTTCATTCTTGACAATACCGAAATGAGTAAAGAGGAAGTAGAACATTTTCAATGTGTCTTTGGAAGTTTTGAAGACAAATACCACTCCTCAGTTTGGATTAAAGAACGTCAAATTAAAAAGAAAATTCAGAAATCCTTTGACACTATAAATGCACAAAGCGCTTCCTCCTATATCAATGATTATCATGTACTTGAAAAGTTAGGGATTAGCTTGCGGAATGAACGTAACCAAAAATTACTTGAAAAAATAAACGCAAAAGAAGTACTTAATATCCTTTATCAAGAACAACTTTTTGATAGAGAAATGCTTAAACGAATTAGAGAACGAAAGAATAAGAAGAAGAAGGAAGAAGATAAGAAGCGATAAAAGAATACCTTTGACCCAATGAAACTTCACAGAAATTTAGCATTGGGAATCGTAGAGGGACTCCAGAATATTTTTATTGCAAAAGTTCCCCTAAGAATTGAACTCTCCAGACTTTTAAAACTTAATCGCAAATGGGGATCAAGAGATCGACGTCTGCTTGGACAAATACTTTTGGATTGTGTGCGATGGAAAACAACCTACGCCCATCTAGGTGATTTTGACGAAAAAACAACCCACTTCAATTGGAGACTTCTGGGAGTTTGGCTTTTATTAAACGACTATATGCTTCCAGAATGGGAAGAGTTGGGAGACCTAAAAAAGCTTCAAAAAACACTCCCTTTAGATAAAAAAAATACAAAAAGAACAGTTAGACATTCTATACCCCAATGGTTAGATGAATTAGGTCTTGAAGCTTTTGGAGAAAAAGTCTGGGAAAAAGAATTGAGCCAACAAAATGAGGAAGCCAAACTTGTATTGCGAGTCAACACACTAAAAACAACACAAGAGAGACTTAAAAAACTATTAGAAGATGGATTCAATATTAATTCTGAAATCAATGCATCTTATCCCGATGCTTTAATCCTTGAGAAACATTATAAACTCACACATCTAAATCCCTTTGAAAAAGGACTCTTTGAAATTCAAGATGCAAATTCACAACAGATATCTTATTGGGCAGATCCTAAGCCTGGAATGAAAGTGATCGATGCTTGTGCTGGTGCTGGTGGAAAATCTCTCCACATGGCTGCATTAATGGAAAATAGAGGAAATATTATCGCATTGGACACCTCCACTAGTAAATTGGACCAATTGATGAAACGAGTGCATCGAAATAGAATCAATATCATTGAAACTCATGATGCAAATGATACAAGCTTTTTTACATCAAAGAAAGAAAAAGCAGATATTGTTTTAATCGATGCCCCTTGTAGTGGTCTCGGCATCTTAAGAAGAAATCCAGCGGCAAAATGGCATATTAATCCAGAGAGAATGAAGGAGTTACAATCACTTCAATTCCAAATTCTTCAAAAAAATGCTGCCTTGGTTAAAAAGGGAGGCAAACTGATTTATGCAACTTGCTCTATTTTCCCATCTGAAAATAGTGAACAAATTCAAGCCTTATTGAAAAGCGAAGCTGGAAAACGCTTCACCTTAAAAAGAGAGGAAACGCTTCTAGCCCACCAAACGGGTTTTGATGGATTCTTTATAGCAGAATTAAATGCTGAATAAACTGTGAATAAATAAGATAAAAACAGCTCAAATTGTTTCCTCCTTAAGGGGTAAAATAGATTATTTTTACATCACAATTCAACGCTTATGATTCTGTTTTTTGGCGCCGCTGATACAACTATAATTGCGCTTCAGACCAACACCCCTCTTGACACTCCTGCCATCGAAAAACTATCTTGGCTTTTAGATGCCCCATGGGTAAACCAAGATAATATTTTAGGTTTTTTTATTGGACCTCGAGCAAGTATGATTACCCCTTGGAGTACCAATTCGGTAGAAATTACCCAAAACATGGGGATCAAAGGAATCATAAGGATAGAACAATACCATGCAGTGGAAAAGACAGCTGAATTTGATCCCATGCTTTTTGAAAAATATGAGAATTTAAGTCCTCAACTTTTTGAAATCAATCTAGCTCCTGAACCCATTAAAGAGATTCAAGACATTGCAGCTTACAACGACAGAGAAGGATTATCGCTAAATACTGAAGAAGTAGACTATTTAGAATCGCTTTCAAAATCCCTCAACCGACCCTTGACAGACTCTGAGGTTTTCGGTTTTTCACAAGTAAATTCAGAACACTGTCGACACAAAATATTTAATGGGACTTTCATCATTGACGGGGAAGAGAAAGAAGAAAGTTTATTCAAACTGATCAAGAACACATCCAAGGCCCATCCAAATAGTATTGTTTCTGCTTACAAAGACAATGTAGCGTTTATTGGAGGTGATCCTATTGAACAATTTGCTCCAAGCCAGCCAGATGTCCCAAGTAGCTATGACACTAAAGAAGTAGAAAGTATCATTTCACTAAAGGCAGAAACGCATAACTTCCCAACCACAGTAGAGCCATTTAATGGTGCTGCTACTGGATCTGGAGGGGAAATTCGAGATCGATTGGCAGGAGGTAAAGGTTCTATCCCACTAGCAGGGACTGCAGTATATATGACCCCTTACTCCCGAGTAACACAAGACAGATCGTGGGAAAAAGCATTTCCTGACCGCCCATGGCGCTACCAAACCCCTTTAGACATCTTAATCAAAGCTTCCAACGGAGCTTCTGATTTTGGAAATAAATTTGGACAGCCCTTGATTGCAGGCTCTATTTTGACTTTTGAACATCAAGAACAACAACAACAATGGGGATATGACAAAGTGATCATGTTGGCCGGAGGAGTTGGAATGGGAGTTGCTAATCAAGCCCTTAAAGCTAAACCCTCAGAAGGAGATCTAATCGTAATTTTAGGGGGAGACAATTATCGTATTGGAATGGGTGGTGCTGCAGTTTCCTCTGTAAACACAGGAGCTTTTGATAATGCTATAGAATTAAATGCAGTACAACGTTCCAATCCAGAAATGCAAAAACGAGTAGCAAATACAATACGCGCACTAGTGGAAACTGGAAAAAACCCTATTGTTTCCATTCATGATCACGGTGCAGGAGGGCATTTAAATTGCTTATCAGAATTGGTTGAAGAAACTGGAGGAACCATTTATATTAATCAACTTCCGTTAGGGGATCCTACCCTTTCTTCCAAAGAGATTGTTGGAAATGAATCTCAAGAAAGAATGGGACTCATAATCAATCCTAAGGACCAAGCCCTGCTAGAACGTATTGCTGCCAGAGAACGTGCCCCAATGTATGTGGTGGGTAAAGTTACTGAAGATCATTTGTTCATCTTCGTAGATGAAAAAAATGACACAAAACCAATCGATCTTCATTTGGATGCATTGTTTGGAAGTGCACCCAAAACAATAATGAAAGACACTCATCAAAAAGTGAACTTTGATGAAGCAACTTACAATACAAATAATCTTCATGAATACTTAGAAAAAGTACTTCAACTCGAAGCTGTAGCCTGTAAAGACTGGCTCACCAACAAGGTAGATCGTTGTGTTAGTGGTCGAGTAGCACAACAGCAAACAGTAGGCGAACTTCAATTACCCCTTAGTAACTGTGGCGTAGTTGCCTTGGATTACAAAGGGAAAAAAGGAATCGCCACCTCTATAGGTCACGCACCTATAGCGGCTTTAATTGATCCTGGAAAAGGAAGCGTATTGGCTATAGCAGAAAGTTTAACAAATATTATTTGGGCGCCTCTATCCGAAGGATTAAAGTCGGTTAGTTTGTCTGCCAATTGGATGTGGGCCTGCAATAATCCCGGTGAAGATGCTCGTCTTTACGATGCTGTTGAGTCCTGTTCTAATTTTGCTATTGAACTAGGTATCAACATTCCTACAGGAAAAGATTCCTTGTCCATGAAACAAGAATACGATCATGGTAAAGTAACAGCACCAGGAACGGTTATCATTTCGGCAGGGGCTGCTTGTTCAGACATCACAAAAGTTGTGACACCTGATCTTAAAAAAGATGGAGGGGATCTTTTTTATATTGATTTGTCTCAGTCAGCTTTATCTCTCGGAGGTTCTGCCCTAGCTCAAATTAATAATAAAATTGGAAACGAAACTTCTACAATAACAAACCCGGGCTACTTTAAGAAGGTTTTCAATACCATTCAAAAGCTCATTCTTGATAATCAAATAAGTGCTGGACACGATATATCCTCAGGTGGATTAATCACCACTTTACTTGAGATGTGTTTTCCTACTTCATGGGCTGGAATGGAGCTTGATGTTTCAAAAATTAAAGCAAAGGATCTAATTAGCTTATTGTTTAGTGAAAACTCAGGAATTGTTCTACAATCAAACAATGAATTAGATAAAGTATTAGCTGACGAAGGAATTAATTGCGTTAAAATAGGATCTTCAACGAATAGTCAAACCCTAAGCTTAAGCCACCTTGGTGAACAACATATCTTTGATGTCAATAAATTAAGAGATGTATGGTATTCCACATCTGCAGCATTAGATGAACATCAAACATCAAACGGCTTGTCACAGGAACGATTCAAAAACTATAAAAATCAAGCGTTAGACTATCGTTTTCCTAAAAACTTTAGTGGGTTTCCTATCAACACTTCTACCAATAAAAAAATAAAAGCTGCCGTCATCAGAGAACAAGGAAGTAACTCTGAACGTGAAATGGCCTATGCACTTCACCTTGCGGGCTTTGAAGTGATTGACGTACACATGACTGATTTAATAAGCGGAAGAGAAACACTTGAAGATATTCATTTTATTGCTGCAGTAGGAGGTTTTTCAAACTCAGATGTTTTAGGCTCTGCTAAAGGTTGGGCAGGATCTTTTTTATACAATGAAAAAGCGAAGAAAAGTCTAGATGCATTTTTTGCAAGGAAAGATACCTTGTCCCTTGGTGTATGTAATGGATGTCAGCTTTTTGTAAGCCTTGGCTTACTTACTCCTGAACATGAAGAACAACCAAAAATGCTTCACAACGCATCTGGTAAATTTGAATGTCACTTTACAGCAGTAGACATTAAGCCCTCTACATCAATAATGCTTGATGGACTTGAAGGAAGTAGATTAGGGATTTGGGCAGCTCACGGGGAAGGTAAATTTCATTTTCCAAAGGAAGAGAAGAACTATCAAATCCCGGCAACTTATCATTTTGATGGGTATCCTGCAAATCCAAATGGTTCTGACTATAATGCTGCAATGTTGTGTTCAAATGACGGAAGACATTTAGTAATGATGCCACATTTGGAACGCTCTACATTTCCATGGAATTGGGGTTATTACCCTGAGAATAGAAATGACAAAACAAGTCCTTGGCTCATGGCATTTGAAAATGCTTTCCAATGGCTTGCCGATCAATAAATTTATGGGATTGCTTCAAAATATTTCTTATTTTGCAAGTAAAACTATATCATGACGCCAACTAGACTTTTTGATTTTATTGAATATCAAAATATAAACGCCCCACTCGAAAAAGCATTTACAACCAAATATAATGGGGTTTGGGAATCTTTAAATACCCAACAATTTTGTGACCAAGCACATCAAATTAGTCGTGCATTATTGAATCTTGGCATAAACGCTCAAGATAAGATTGCCATGATCTCTTCCACAAATCGAACAGAATGGAACTTAATCGATACCGGTTTACTAGCCATAGGTGCTGTTAATGTTCCCATTTACCCAACCATCTCATCAGAAGATTATGAGTATATATTAAATCATTCGGAAAGCCAATATTGCTTTGTATCCGATCAGGAGGTTTATGAAAAAGTAATCGCGATCAAAGACAAAGTCAAATCCTTAAAAAAAATCTACAGTTTTGACACGATCAAGGGATGTTCCAACTGGAAAGAATTATTGGAAATGGGCACTTCCTCAGATCAGGATGAAGCGGTTCAAAAAAGAAAGGACGCTGTTTTACCTTCTGACTTGGCTACCATCATTTACACTTCTGGAACTACAGGAACTCCCAAAGGAGTAATGCTAAGCCATGACAATGTGGTATCAAACGTACTCTCCAGCTCAAAAAGACTTCCCTTAACCATTGGAGAAGCATCAGCATTAAGCTTTTTGCCGATATGTCATATTTTTGAGCGTGTTATTCTCTATATCTATATGTACAATAGTGTTTCTGTATACTTTGCAGAATCCCTAGATAAAATCGCAGACAACTTACGTGAAATAAAACCAAATGTCATGACTGCTGTTCCAAGATTATTGGAAAAAGTATATGATAAGATTTACGCTAGAGGCGCAGAGCTTTCTGGAATCAAACAAAAATTATTTTATTGGGCAGTTGATTTAGGATTACAATACGAACCCTATGGACAAAATGGGGCTTGGTATGAATTCAAACTCAAAATTGCCAAAAAATTAATTCTATCAAAATGGCAAGAAGCTTTAGGAGGTAATTTAGAACTCATAGCCTCAGGAAGTGCCGCTTTACAACCTCGACTCGCTCGAATTTTTACTGCAGCAGGAATGACCCTAGTAGAAGGATATGGTCTTACAGAAACTTCACCTGTTATTTCTGTTAATGACATGCGAAACAATTTTTTCAAAATTGGGAGCGTAGGACAAATTATAGATGGTGTAACTGTAAAAATAGCTGAAGATGGCGAAATACTTTGTAAAGGACCTAATGTGATGATGGGATATTATAAAGAGCAAGAAAAAACAGCTGAAGTAATGACTGGTGATTATTTCCATACAGGTGATATAGGAGAAATTGACGCCAACGGATTCTTAAAAATTACAGATCGTAAAAAAGAAATGTTCAAGACCTCAGGTGGAAAATATATTGCTCCACAGGTTATTGAGAATCAAATGAAACAATCATTATTTATTGAACAGATAATGGTTGTAGGAGAAAGTAGAAAAATGCCTACTGCTTTAATTCAGCCTAATATAGAATACATTACTCAATGGTTAGACAATAAAGGAATTAAAACAAATTCCCTACAGGAAGCTTGCAAGGAAACTTCGCTACTTGAAGCAATCCAAAAAGATATTGATGAACACAACGAAAAGTTTGGTGCTTGGGAGCAAATTAAGAGATTTGAACTCATCCCAGAAGAATGGTCAATTGATGAAGGACACCTCACCCCTACCATGAAATTGAAACGAAAGGTGGTTAAAGAAAAATATAATTCCATCATCGAAAAAATGTACACCTAAGTTTATTTTAACTTTTACTTCTAAGTGTCTAGACTTCTAGACACTTTTTTTTAAATAAAAAAATTATACTATGCATGCATAGTATAATTTAGTATATTTGAAGGTATGAAACATGAAACTTTTGAAAGCGCACTTCGGTCTACTTGGCAATTGGTTAGCAAGATGTATAACAAAGAAGCTCTTAAATTTGAATCAACAATGGCAATGGGATTTGCTCTATTAAGCATAGATGCAGAAGGAACTCCCTCTACTAATTTAGGTCCAAAAATGGGAATGGAGCCAACTAGTTTATCAAGACTACTAAATGCAATGGAAGATAGAGGATTAATTAGTAGGACAAAAAATCCCAAGGATGGACGTGGAGTATTGATTCATCTAACTCCTTTCGGAAAAGTACATCGTGAAAACTCAAAAGCAGTTGTATTAGATTTTAATGGAAAAATTGATTTACAACTCACACAAGAACAGGTTCAACATTTTTTTGAAGTCATCGAATGCATTCGAAAAACCACATTGAACTTTGAACATTTTAATAAAGAAATTACCCAAAACTAAAAAGAATGAACATGGAATTAAAAAAAGACAATTGGATTAAAGGAGGGAGTTTTATCATTGAAGATCAAACTCCAGAGGATGTTTTTACGCCAGAAGATTTTTCTGAAGAACAGCAAATGATGAAAGAAGCCGTTCAAGAGTTTATTGACCGAGAAGTATGGCCAAAGAAAGATCGTTTTGAGAAAAAAGACTATGCATTAACAGAAGAGTTAATGAGAAAAATAGGGGATTTAGGATTCTTGGGCGTAACTGTACCAGAAGCCTATGGGGGCCTCGAAATGGACTTTGTGTCCACTATGTTGGTTTGTGACTACATATCTGGGGCTTCAGGATCACTTTCTACTGCTTTTGGTGCCCATACGGGCATTGGAACCTTACCCATTACACTCTATGGAACCGAAGAACAAAAACAAAAATACGTAACCAAGTTAGCGAGTGGTGAATGGTTTGGTTCTTATTGTTTAACGGAACCTGGAGCAGGATCAGATGCTAATTCTGGTAAAACAAAAGCAGTGTTATCAGAAGATGGAACTCACTACTCCATTACAGGTCAAAAAATGTGGATTTCCAATGCAGGCTTTGCAAATGTTTTTATTGTTTTTGCTCGTATTGAAGATGATAAAAACATAACTGGATTCATTATTCCCAATACTACCGATAATGGAATCACTCTAGGAGAAGAAGAAAATAAACTTGGAATCCATTCATCATCAACACGCCAAGTATTTTTCAATGAAACAAAAGTACCCCTAGAAGATATGTTAGCCGGTCGAGGTGAGGGATTTAAAATTGCTATGAATGCTTTGAATGTAGGGAGAATTAAGCTGGGCGTAGCTTGTTTAGATGCTCAACGTAGAATTACAACTGCTGCTGTTCAATATGCTAATGAACGAATCCAATTTAAAACACCTATTGCTCAATTTGGAGCAATCAAAGAAAAATTAGCTCAAATGGCAACTTCGTGCTATACAGGAGAATCTGCATGTTATCGAGCAGCTTATGATGTTGAAAAAAGAATACAATCTTTTATAGCAGAAGGATTTTCACATCAAGAAGCAGAGCTAAAAGGAGTAGAAGATTTTGCAATAGAATGTTCATTATTGAAGGTGGGAGCCTCAGAAGATATTCAAAATACCGCGGACCATGGGATTCAGATTATGGGAGGAATGGGGTTTTCTGCTGATATGCCAATGGAGTCTGCCTGGAGAGATTCTAGAATAGGACGAATCTATGAGGGTACTAATGAAATCAACCGAATGCTCTCTGTAGGGATGCTTTTGAAAAAAGGAATGAAAGGGCAACTGGACTTAATGCCTGCAGTAATGAAAGCTGCTGCAACCATTAATGAAGACACCCCTATTCCTACTGACAAAGAGGGTGTGCTTGCAGAGGAAAGACGACTTCTATCCAATTTCAAACAATTATTTGTTGTTTTAACTGGGAATGCAGCACAAAAATATGGTGCTAAGCTAGAATCACATCAACAAATTCTTTTAGGTTTAGCAGACCTATTCATTGAGATATATTTTTCAGAATCCTCTATTTTAAGAACTTTAAAAAACTGTACGCGAACGGGAGAGGAAAGTCAAACATCACAAATTGCAATGACAAAAGCATACCTTTATGAAGCTTCAGATATTATCGCTAAAAAAGGGAAAGAAGTCATCGTGAATATGGCAAAAGGAGAAGAACAAAAACAGCTATTGGATGTTCTTCACAAAAAACTCAAATACAAGGACTACCCTGATATTATCGAATTAAAAACTCAAATAGCAGATAAAATTATAGAAGAAAACAATTATTGTTTCTGATAAGATGACTAAAAACCGATACAGAAGTATCGGTTTTTTTATTACTTTACATTAAAATTAATAGATGAAAAAAGAGTTCCTTATTGCAGTATTTGCGTCCTTATACATTAGTACTGCCCAAACAAAGAATGATCTATATAATATCATTGACAATACCTCATCGGAACGTATAGAAAAGGACATTCGTAAACTTGCAAATTTCGGAACACGCCACACCCTCAGTGATACTTTATCAGAAACAAGAGGTATTGGTGCAGCAAGACGATGGATCAAAAAAGAATTTGAAAGCATTTCAAAAAATTGTTCGGACTGTTTAGAGGTTTTTTACCAAAAAAACTATTTTACCCAAAAAGATGGAAATCGAATTGTAAAGCCTGTATGGATCAATAATGTAGTAGCGATACAAAGAGGTAAGACCCACCCCAATCGTTTCATTATCATGAGTGGCGATATTGATTCAAGAATATCTGATCCAACAAATTATACCGATGATTCTCCTGGAGCAAATGACAATGCTAGTGGTATGGCTGGAACTATTGAAGCGGCTAGAGTTCTTTCTAAATATTCATTTGAAAACAGTATCCTTTATGTGGGGCTTGCTGGAGAAGAGCAAGGTCTCTTTGGTGGGAAAGGATTAGCAAAACATGCGCAAGATCAAGGTTGGGAAATTATTGGAATTCTAAACAATGATATGATTGGAAATATCAAAGGAGTGGATGGCGTTATTGACAACAGAACTTTTAGAATTTTTTCAGAACCTGTCCCAGCAAACGAAACAGAAAAAGAACGAAATGCACGTCGTTTTTATGGTGGAGAAGTAGATGGAATCTCAAGACAATTAGCTCGTTACGTTCATAAAAATGTAAAAAAATACATGCCAGAGATGAATCCAATGATGATTTATAGATTGGATCGTTTTGGTCGCGGCGGACATCACCGCCCCTTCAATGATGTTGGATTTGCTGGTATCCGTATTATGGAAGCACATGAAAATTACATCATGCAACATCAAGATATTCGAACTGAGGAAGGCATAGCTTATGGAGATGTAATAGAGGGAGTTAATTTTGAATATGCGAAAAAACTTACCGCTGTAAATGCTATAAATTTAGCAAGTATTGCATGGGCACCCCCTTCAGTGAAAAAATTATCTATTGGTGGAATTGTTGAAGCCGCTGCAAAATTTAAATGGGAAAAGGTTAATGATCCCAATATTTTAGGATATAAAATATATTGGAGAGACACTACACATCCAGAATGGCAATATGAAAAATTTGTTGGGAATGTGAATGAATACACACTAGATGGAATAGTCATTGACAATTTCTTTTTTGGACTGGCGACCGTAGGAAAAAATGGTTTTGAAAGCCCTGTTGTATTTCCCAATGGAATCTTCAGAGACTAAAAATAATTATCGGTTTGTAAACGCTTGTATAGTCCTCTATTATTTCTTCTAAATTGACTGAAGTTAAAGATAAGATTGAGCTCAAAAATGGAAGGTGAAAAAACTCTTGAAGCTTGACGAATGGGAAAATTATAAAAAATACCAAAATCAAAATTTTCCAAAGACAAACCTACAGACATTCCAATATTATTCAAATTGATTGTCTCAACATTCGAAAGTTGTTGGCTGATCCCCAACGAAAATTCTCCAAATTGAACTTCTTCAGAAAGAGATAAATATTGTGCATTATTGAAATTTGCAAGTGAACCATAAAGCAATAAATAAGAATGTCTTGGAATTACACTTCGTTCATACTCGTTAATATTAAATTCATAGGCTCCACTGAGGGTAAGTTTCACTTTCCTTAACTCTTCCCGCTCAGGAGAAAAACTTACATTGGGTTGATTAAGGTTTTTTAAACTTAATCCTATCAGGAAATTTTCATTGTGTACAATAAAAGAGGCACCTAAATCGAAATAGTTCACATCAATAAGATTAAAACCAGCAGGATCATTTGTTTCGGTATTAATAAATCCGGTAGCCTGATCTAATTGATCCTCAAAAATAAATCCTTGAGCATTGTATTTTACACTTCCAATGCCAAGGCTTATCGCTGGGAGAAAAAATAGGTTATTATTCAATTGGACTTTGTACACATAGGAAAGTGTAAAGTTATTCTGAGTTAGTCCGGGTGTATCTATTCGGAAAGAGTTTAAATCTATCCCCAAACTGAATTTTTTTTCATCAAATGATAGCGCTCCAAAAAAATACTTGTTGTCAATAGTTTGTCCTGAATTAATCTGCAAAGTATTATAAAGCACTCCCACCTTATTGAGGTTATTAAATCCAAAATAACTTGGATTAACTTTCTGCAAAAAACGTGACTGTCCAACAAAATAGTCTTCTTGAGCCGAAACATATGCGACTGTAAATAACATTAGTAAACTCCAAAAATTCTTCATCGTATCAAAACAAAAGTCCCAGTTCGTTCAACAACCGATTCATCAGAAATAAGAGTACCAGTAAATTGATATATATAATAAGGTGATCCAGTAGCATTACTTCCTGACCATCCTTGAAAATTTATTCCAGATAACAAAGTTGGATCTTCCTCTTCTACTTTCTCCTCAAAGAGGAAATTCCCTCTATCGTCATAGATGCGGAGGATCACTTTCTTAAACCCACTAAATAAGGGTCTGAAATAATCATTAATTCCATCATTATTTGGACTGAAAACATTTGGAGCAAGTACATTAAACCCTCTTCCAACCACAATTACCTTACTAACCTCTTCATAACAGCCGATATCATTATAATTTCTTAGGGTTACAAAGTAAGATCCAGAAATCCCATATGTATGTAATGTAGGAGAAATTGTACCGCCTGAAAAATTTGTAGTTTCAGTAGTTCCATCCCCAAAATGCCAAGTAGAGTAGCTGTAAGGCACATCAGAAGTGTTTTCAAATGTTATTTCTTCTTTTGCCATGATCTGTCCATCCAGTTGCTGAGAAGGGGAGAAAAATCGAAAATCAGGAGGGCCAATTTCTGAAATCTGTAATTCTACTGAGACACTACATCCTTCCTCATTAGAAACTAGGAAATCAGCTTGATCTACTGGCTTTTCTAACAACAAGAAATATTCGCCTTCATTTGAAGGTTGATCTTCAGCTAAGCTCAAGATTTCGTTATTGTAATAGAATGCTAACTTGCCTTGTAAATTGTCAAACACTTTAACATAAACTCTACCGGGAAGTCCTCTACATAAATCGTCGTCAACAATTACAGGACCCTCAACAATATATAATTCTTTATTGTTGGGAACAATTATCACCTCTTCATAGTAATTATTTGAAGCAATATTATTTTCAGGGCATTCGCTGTTCTGTGAACGAATTATTAATTTATATTTCCCAGCATCTAAATTATTTAAATAGGTTCTATTCGTGAAATTTGGTAATGGAATCAGCGAATTGGTGGCACTAACAAGATCAGTTGCAGAGGTTATTTGTTCTTTAAACCATTCAATGGTGTAAGGTCTTAAACCTCCGCTTATTTCAACTCCAATTTGACCATTGGGCGTGCTGCTTAAACAATTAGGGGCTAATGCTTTTACATTGTTAGTAATGGTTGTTTCTGAAGCAGTTCCTTCAACATCTCTTAACGAACCTACTACTGAAAAGGAGAGCGCACCGTTAGACCCTGAAACGACAAACGGAATGATTTCAGAACTACATCCAGAACTATCGGAGATTGTCAAATTATAAATTCCTGGTTCAGCCCCTTGAATGGTGTCCCCTACAAAAGTTTGATTTATCGTAGAATTCGGATTAGCCTCGGAAATGAACTCCCAGAAGTAATCATATACAAACGAGTTGTTAATTATGAATGGATTTCCACCTGTTACTGATTGTGGATCTACATTAATCTGAGTATTACTTTGACAAGGATCAATCTCAAATTGAGTTAGCCCAGAATATTTTATAGGTAAGGCTTCTGAAATTTCAAATGGATGACTTATTGTACAATTGGAAAAATCTCCTAGGACTGATGAACTAGTTCCCGTGTTAATATTCAAAGTGTGCTGTCCCACCTCGATATTTATAATTTTATAACTATTATTCCCAGTAGCGATAAGTCGGTTTCCTGGGTCACTACCATCTAATAATATCTGAGGTTGAAATTCATTGTTATTGTTCGGTAATGTGTTTAGAATTGAAAAATTAATTTCTGCTGTAGCTGAAGAAGTGCTACATGATTCCATATTGGTAATTCTAAAATTAGCCAACTGGAAAGCATTTGTTCCAATAACGATAGGATTAGTAATTTGAGTTTTCGAACAACTTGCTAAAGCATTATTACTTGTAGCATCAGAAATTATTGCTCTGTATGTTCCTACCTCTAGTTGGCTGGCTACCGCATTGTTGGCATAAGTAGGAAGATTCACCCATCCCAAAGTTGTGGTCACTGATGTGGTAGCTGTTCCTGAGATAGTCCCACTCGTTACAGATCTGTACTGCTCCCATTGAATTGATATAGGTGGAGACCCTCCTTGGATATCTAAAGAAATACTTCCTTGATCACCATTACACCCACCCGTTTGGACATCAATATCATTGATGAAAAGTAAATTAGGTGTCACATCAGTAACCTCAATATTTTCTGCTCTATACAGCTCACAACTTCCTTGTGTTATTATTACCGTATACATCCCTCCTACTTCAATATCAGTTAAACTTCCGCTTGAATTAGCCCAAGTGTCATATAAATTGAAGTTATTGCTAATCCATTGGACTTGAACCTGTTCTGGATTTGATATAGTACCCGATATTAACTCAAGTTGAATGCTTCCTAATTTTCCTTCTACACAATCAATTTGTTCTACTTGATAACGAACAGAAATTGCCTCAATACTACTAAATTCAATTGTGACTGATTCCGTCTGAGTGTCACAAGCATTTGCATCTTCAACTTCGATCATATAATTCTCGCCTTCCTCACTTGGGTTCAATCCACGTATAAGGGTTGGATTATTCGAAAAGACTGTTTGATTGATTACTGTTCCATTTTCTGCTGTTACACTAACATCAAAAGGTGGAGTTCCTCCAAACAATTCGATTTCAAAATCAACAAAATTGGATTCCTCTGGACAATAGGTTGTTTGGGTAGTAGTTCCTGAATTAACAAAAATCTTCAAGGGTTGAGGGGCACTGACTGTAAATGATCTTCTTGAGATGCAATCTACAGGGTTTTGTAACACTCCACTTGGAGGAGCATCTCTAACCGTAATTTCATAAATACCCTCTCCTAAATCCTCTAATCGAGTTCCATTTGCACCACTTATATTCGTTCCGTTTCTTGTCCATGAATAAGAATAATTTCCAACTCCACCATTTACCTCAACCTTTATACTTGCGGTTTCGTCTCCTGCACATGCCAAGGCAATATTGCCTGAAGAATCCAGTTCAATTCTTGGATCAAGTGAAATAGTTAAGGCGTTCACACTTCCAATTTCAAAATTAGCTTGTTCCGTACATCCTAAAACATCGTCAGTAACTGTTACAACATACACTCCCGGTGTTAGATCATAAATATCTCTAGCTGTTGATGAGAAATTAGGTCCCGTCCAACGATAAGAAAACTGATTGGAACCTCCAGAAAACGATTCTCCAGCAGCATTACCACCTAATTCAATAAATCCGCTTCCATTTACATCATTACAATAATCAGGAACAACCAATGGGGCTGCTCCATTAAACGTAATTCCAAAAGGAAGTTCTACCGCCAACTGTTGTGCTATTGAACATTGACTATCCACAACTTCAAAAAGATAATCTGACCCTGGAGTAAGTCTTTCATAAATAAAAGTCCCATTTGAACTTCTTGTATCAATCAACGCATTATTTCTATCGAAAAGTCTAAAAGTATACGGTCTTACTCCACCAGAAACATCAACAAGAAAAGAACCATTACAACTCTCTGTCTCCACAACTATAGGTTCAGGCTCTTCAATTGTAAAGGAAACAGTATCGCTTGTGCAATCGTTAATTTGAACAGTTAACATATAATCTCCAGCCTCTAAATTTAAAATACTTGGTTCAGAACTAGTAAATCCATTTGGACCCTCCCAAGAAAACTCGTAGCCAATAGGCCTATTCGCCTGTATGGTTGTAACAGAAAGGTTTGCACTTCCTGAAGTATTGACATTAACCTGATCTACTGTAAAAGGTACCCCTCCAATCTTTGCAGTTAAAACTATAGTAGAAACATTTAATAGGCTAGCGACTACAGGAGCTTCTTGTGCACCACTAGCATCATTAATAATATCTATTAGAGCTTGGGCCACTTCAGTATTGTTTTGAACTGACCCACCAAAGGTAGAGGGAATTACTGTATAGGAATAAGAAATACCTTCAATTTGAATTGAATAAACGTCAGATAAAGCTGGTGTATTAACTAATGTAATATGATCTATTTGACGAATGCTATTTTGATTTCCCTCAATACGTAAATCAAATGCAGGAGATAATTCAGGAATATTAATAGACCCGTCCTGTCCTCCATTGCAGGTAACATGAACAATATCATTTGCAATTATAAAGGCCTCATTTATATGAGGTATTGGAATAACCTCTATACTTCCTGTTGTGTCACCATCGGAGAGACACCCATTATCACTCCCAATACTTATAGAATAATCTAAAACTTGAGGAACGGTGTAGTTTCCTTCTACTCTTCCTGAAATGGTAAGTCTACTTCCTAAAACACTGTAGGTAACTCCGTTAGGAAGGTTTGTCACGGTGATAGTAGACACTCCTGCACCAAAAGTATATACAATTGGAATAATAGAATTTCCTTCACATATAGCTAAATCATTTATTTGATTGGTGGACTGTAAAGAAGATGTCAATTCCAATTCTGGTAAAGTATCCAATGAAATTACTCCAGAAACTACTGTAGATGTGCACAGTGCACCAGAACTCATTACAAAATATTCATAAGTGGTTTCTGTGGTTACTGGAGCAGGGACACCCGAAATTGTAAGACGCTTGGAAACAGGATCATAAGCAGTGGTCAATCCAGGAGGTAATCCTGTAACGGTAAGGTTAGTTGCTGTTCCGGTAAGCTCATAAACAATGTTTGCTATAGTCAATCCAGAACCAACAATCCCACATATATCTTGCTCATCAGTTCCTACGGAAGAAATAAGAGTTATTTCATCTTGTTTATTAATTATCAAACTGCCAGAAATACTGTCTTCTTCACATCCATAACGATTCCCTGTTGTAGTTAGGGTATAATTAAAATTGGTTGTATTAGCAATTCCACTAGGTGTTCCTTCAATATAGAATATATTTGAAATCACATCAAAGCCCCAGTCTAAACCTGCTGGAACACTTGGGGTCCAAGAAATAGTAGCTCCTGTTCCACCTTGTGATATTGAATATTCTATACGACTAATGGGTTCTAATTCACAAACGGTTTGAGAAGCGGAAGCTGGTACTGAATTCAACTCTATATTTGAGTTGGGATTTAGAGTTATTGTGCCTGAGGCAGAGGCTACTGAACAAAGACCTCCTATAACTTCTAATCCAAAAGAATAGGTTACTGGAGCTGTTACTGTTAGTGAGGGGGTACCAGAAATAGTGTAGATTAAATTACTTTGGATTTCTACTGGAAATTGCAGCAATGGTTCGTTAAAAGATCCATTCATTGGGGTAACTGTAAAATAGTCGCCAGCGGTAGTACCTTCTAATCGAATGACCCCATCATTATCTTCAGTTGCAGTAACAATGGAACTTACATTTAAATTAATTAAATCAACCAATTCTTTTGCAATTTGCACAGGGGTAACTCCAATAGTTGAATTTTGATAAACCACAGGGGTTTCATCATTGATTTGTACAGAAAATGTTTCGCTTATAGAAGCTGTAGGCAACCCAAGAACACTTATTTCTAAAATAAGATTTTGACTAGAAGAGTTTCCTGAAACACCAGGAGGATAAACACCAGTAACTAAATTAACTTGAGAAACATTTCCACTAATTCCATACTCAATTGGAATCATGGGTTGACCTTCACAGACTTCTTGACTTATAGTATCAGGAGCTGAAGTTAGTTCAAAACGCTCAAAAGGATTAACAGCAATTGTTCCCGAGATGAGGATAGGATCGCAAATTTCGGGGTTGGTAAGAACACTAATTACATATGGATACGCATTCGTAACGGTACTAAAAGCATTTGGAGATCCACTAATTGTAAATATCTGACTGGTCGAATCATATGACCCTACAACCCCAGGAGGTAATCCATTGACACTTACCCCAAAGAAACTTCCTGCAATATGATATTCTATAGGAATTAAAGGAGAATTTCTACAAACAGTTTGACTGTCTGAACCAGGACCACTATTTAGAGTAACTACTGGAACTGGATCTACCTGAATGACTCCTTGAACAGAATTGGGAGTACAGCTAACACCTGTTGAAGAAATCGTATAACTATATGAGGTAATAGTAGCATTAGATGTAATAGGAACTCCGCTAATTATGAGTTCCCCATGAGATTGTACCACTTGTTTATTTGCAAACTGTGCGTCCAAGAAGTTTGATTGATTTGTAGTTACACTAAAAGGAGCTCCTTGAACACTTCCGGTAATCGTGATTGTCCCTGCTCCGTCATCAACGGCATTAACATCGGGATCATCATTAACCAAGTTTGCTAGTTCATTTGCTAATTGGGATGGGGTTATCGTTGAAGTTGTTGTAAAAGAATAGTTATTTGAATTTATCTTTATTTCAAAAGTAGTTACAGATGTAATATTATTTCCAACAAGACTTAAACTGTAAACTTTATTGTAATAATTAGTCGTTTCCAAAAGTCCAGGAGGCAATCCTGATACATCCGTTCCCAAAACATTTTCGCTAAATGTCAATACAATATCATCAATAGGATTTCCATTACATATTTGCTGATTCAAAGTAGACGCATGACTAGTGAGTTGCAGTTCTTGCTGAGGAATAAGAGTAATGGTTCCTGACATTCCAGGCGACACATTACATCCAAAGGGGCTCTCTCTTGGAAATACATTATAAGTATAAACAGTCTCTTGATCAACGGTAAAATTGGGGCTTCCTTCTATATTGATTACTTGAGTAGCCGGGTTGAATCCAAAAGAAAGCCATGGAGCTGAAGGAGAAATAGTATGATCAAAACCTGTTGCTCCATAAATTTGATATTGAATATTTTCAATCCCATTGTCATCACATATTATTTGATTGTCAGTTCCTGAATCTGAAATTAGTTCAAGTCTAGGCGAAGGATAAACGGTTATTGTGTCAGTAACTGTTTGTGTACCCGAGCAGCTAGAAACAGTCAAAGAATACGTGTAAACTGTAGTCGTATTTATTGTAGGTGATGGATTTGGTGTACCACTAATAACGAGTCTTCTAGTCGAAGAATCATAACCACCTACCATACCATTTGGCAATTCCGAAAAATCATACGAAAAATTATCTGAATTCGTATGTGATGAGAGCTGATAGTTAATAGCTTGAATTGATGTACCCTCACAAACTTGTTGATTTTGAGTACTTGTATCAGATAATAAACTAATCTCAATATCTGGTAAAACAACTATTGATCCTACTTCAATTGTTTCTTCACATCCAAAACGATTACTTCGTGTTCGAATTGTATAGCTATAAGTTGTTGGGTCGGACAGAACAACTTGGGGGGTTCCAGAAATAACAAGCTGTCCTCCTGCATAATTAGCCGTAACGCCATTAGGTAATCCATCTGTCATGAGAGTTGATGATGATGACGCGGGATCTACATCAGCGTTTTGTGCTTGCCCTATTTGATACACAATGTCTGTTAATGGACTATTATTACATACTATCTGACCTGTATTCGAAGAAACTAAGCTAATTGTTGAAATCGGTCTAATTGAAATCATACCGGTTGAAGAAACGGTTGAGCATAGGGAATTTGAATTTGTAGAAGTCAGAACGAAAGGGAAGTCTCCTTCAACATCATTAAGTACTCCTGAGATTTCAAAAACTCTTAAAGCGGGGAGTTCTTGTACAGCTGTAAATACAATTTGAGGATTCACACCCGCAGAGGAGGGAACAACTCTAAATGACTCTCCAGCATTTATTCCAGTTAAAAAAATTGCAGAACCTATGGAGGTCGCTACTACTGTGGTATCTGAATTATTTATTTGCTGCACTAATTGTCCAACTATATATTCTGCGGTTTCGCCAGGAGCAATAGTTGTGTAAGAATAATTTTGAAGAGGTAAAGAAATAATATAAACTTCGCCAGAATTTAAAGAAGTACCGCTGTATGAAAAAGCGGAAATCTGAGTTGTTTCTGTTAATTGACCAGAAATTCCACTTGGAAGTCCAGTAACAGCAACTCCATCAATTGCTCCAAGTAGAGTATACCGAATGGGAGTAATCGCATTATTATTACAGTTTGCTACTATATTAGAATTAAATCCAGAAGAAAGTGTTATTTGAGGGGCTTCTGGAACATTCACTAGAATAGTTCCCTCAGATATTTCACATACTCCTTCAGTATCCTCACTTAATGAGGCTATAGCGCTAATGTTTACTGGTCCTGAAAAATTTGGAGCCCAAGAAAGCACTCCAGTAACTGGATCAATGGTTCCAGCATTTGAATTATTAATAATCCAAGTAACACTCTCTGTTGAAGATAAATTACTAAAAAAAGTAGTGGTGAAACTTGCTGTTTCTGAAGGACAAGAAGGAAGAAAACTCCCGGGAGCAATATGAATATCAACAAATGGATCTACTCCTTCAGGGATATCAATGGTGTATGTTTGACGTAAAAGTAGATCTACACTTCCATTTCTTGGATCATTATCCCCTACACAATTTATTGGATCCGCATAAATATTGACTGTCCCCCAAAATCCTGTATTCCAGTCCATAATTCCTGTATCGGGATCAATAGTCCCAGCATCAGTTACGTCGCGATTTCCAATTTGAAGCACTTCTGAAGACCACACTATATTGGTGGTATCAATGGTTCCAGAAATAGCCAAGGAAGCAACTTGAAAATAGGTGTTGAGAGTATTGTCATTTATGCTACAAATGGGTTCTCCACCTGATATTAGACCCCCTTGTAAATCAACAGATCCAATTGAAATAGCTCCTATTTCACTAGGAGGTTGAGGAGGAAGCTCAACAGCTTCTACATTAATTTCAAAAGTCCTAGACACAACAGAATAAAGAGTGTTTAAACAAACGCTTTGAGATCTAACACTAAAATATGCCGTTCCACTAAAACCTGAAGTCCAACTCATGACTCCTGTTGATGCATCTATAATTCCTGCGTTCAAAGGACTTATAAGTTCCCAAGTGGGTATAGAGGCTAACTCATCAGCAGGATTTAAATACACTACACTAAACTGAGATGAAGGTGTATCTGCACATAAAGGTGAAAAAGAAAGTTGTCCAGAATCATCCACAATCAATTTATCGTCAATGAAAATTTGATTAGGTGCTACTGGTTGTAAAAATTCGGTAAACTGAAAATTCAAAACTTCAGGTGAACAAACATCCCCCGCAGAGCCCGAAATAGTTGTTGCAGTAAAGTTTACAGTACTTGAAAGAATACCCGTAATGGTATACGTCCTATTTGTGGGATCATGAAAAACACTAAGACCATAAGAGGAAAGGTCTGGAATTGAAATACCCGTTGCTCCTCCTCCATATTGCAAGATTACTGGTTGTATATCTTGATTAAAACAAACCGTTTGACTATTGGTTAAAGATCCAATATTCGTTAACGTATGCATAGGATCAACTTCAATGAATAAAGACTCAGATGAATCAATACAATTGTTTGTCCCTGAAGCAATTATATTACATCTATAATACATACTGCTGGTCAAACTCCTCCCTATCAAGGTTAGATTATTTTCGCCTGGTATATCTGTAAAATTGATGTTATCTGGAGACTCTTGCCATTGGTATAGATAATTTGTTCCTGCTGGAGTTGGAGAATTTGAAATTGATAAATTCGCAAAAGTATCTCCCTCACAAATTCGTTGTGGCATAGAAACTATCCCAACATTAATCATAGGTTCAACTTGAATAAGGATAGAATTGGTTGGGAGCGAACACAAAGTTCCAGAAAATGTAGAAGTAGCTACTCTTCGATAATAGGTGTCCTGAGTAATGTTTAGAGGTTGATGAATCAAAGAAGTTGCTGAAGCAATATCGGTCCACACACCTCCATTACTAGATTCTTGCCATTGGTACGAAATGATTCCAGTAGTACTGGTCGCGTCTTGACCTAAAACTCCATTATTCAATACAGGAATAGAAGACCCCATACAAATAGTAACCTCTTGATTGGGATCTAAAGATCCTGGGTCTAGATCAATAACTTGGACTGTGTGTTCATTTGAATATTCTACACAACCACCAAAGTTTGAAACGGCTCTTCTTCGGTAGCGCATGGCTTGATTCAATACTGGTGGGCTATAACTCTCTGAAATTGCTAATGGAATCGCTGTAAAAACAGTTGTGACTGTTCCAATGGCTTGTTCCCACTGATACGAAACTCCTAAACCAACACTTCCTCCAGAAACAGTCAATGAAATAGGAACGCTTCCTCCACAAATAATCTGGTCTGACTGATCTATGATTCCCAATTGCACTTCACTAACAGTTGATACTGAAATCACATTGCTGGGTTCCATACATATTTGACCATTTAAATCATTAACGGTAAGTCTTCTAAAATATGTAGCCTGATTCAAGGGAACAGAAGTATACTCTTCAGAAGTTGCGTTTAAAATATTTGTCCAAGAGGTGGTTCCATTAAAAGAACTCTGCCATTGGTAACTTGCTGTTGACAATAAAGAAACAGCCGTTCCCATCGCCGTACCTTCTGTTACTGATGTAAACGTAAATGGGCTTCCTCCACTACAAATAGTTTGTATGCCAGAAATAGTACCCGCAGTAATAAAATTTTGCTGCATTACTATTTCTTCAGTTTGTTCACAACCCGAGGGCATTCTAGCAATAACTGTAACCGTAGAGGTTCGAGTTAAATTTCTATGGACATAAATATTATTTGGGCTAGGGCCTTGAAAAGAAATTCCATTGACATAAAATTCATAGGTTAAGGATCCCACACCCGATGCAGTAAAAGTGATATCATCATTTACACAAAAAACATTATTTACTCCATCAGAAGTAAGGGAAAGGTTAAAAGGTGTAATTGTAATACTGGCTGCCCCAGAAACATCTGAATTGGATGTAGCGGTATCGGTCACTCTTACTCTATAATAGGTGACATCCGCAACAGGATTCCAAGTGGTAGTTGAAGTAAACGATAAACTTTGAGTAGTATTGGAAATCGTTGTATAGTTGACATTATCCACTGACATTTCCCATTGAAAAACTATTGACGCTCCAGATGTAACTCCTGTTAAAACAAGATCATTGGGATAAAGTACATTACATAAAACCTGATCTCCAACCACAACTCCGGGGTCTAATAAATTCATTACAGTAAAAGACACAACATTAGTTTCTTCACTACAAAAAACACCATTCACAGTAGCTGTAGCAATTCTTCTGTACATGGTGTTTTGAAAAAGAGCTGGAGGGGAGTAGCTACTATTGGTAGCCCCAAGAATAACAGTCCAAGTAGATCCGTTATTTATAGATTGCTCCCAACTATAAGTTATACTTGCATTAGAACTTGTTGCATCTTGACCCACAATTGTAGATGGGGTAGATCCAATATAAATTGTAATACTTTGTGAAGGGTCCAAGTTTCCTTCATCCAGGTTTATAAAGTGAATTTCATGAACCGTAGAGTACTCAAAACAAGTCGCACTGTTTGTGCCTGAAAATATTTTTCTTCTGTATCGCATAGAAGTTGTAGGGGAAGGCGTATAACTCGCTTGAGTCGCTCCAACAATTGGAGTAAACACATTGGAAAGAAAGCTTGCTTCTTCCCATTGATAGGATATATTTGAGAGAATGGTAGAACCACTGATTGAAATAGTATTTATTGTAGAGGATGTCGAAGAACATACTGCTTGATTGGCAGTATCTACTGTACCTCCATTTAAGGAAGGAATAATATTAATAAAAACTTCATTGCTTGTTTCACTACATGTTTCTCCTGACTGCGTATTTACAGCCAATCTTCTAAAATATATACTGTTAGTCAATAAGGCAGGAGGGGTAAAAGTTGCTTGATTCGCTCCTAATACATTAGACCAAATGGTTGCATCTGGCGAACTTTGCCACTGGTATGAGGTGGATGATACGGAATCAAATGAAATTCCATTTAATGTCGCAGAAGCAACAGAGGTAATTGTTTGAATACTTGCACCATTACATATCAATTGATCTCCAGAAATCATTCCAGGTTCTATATTCACCTCTGTAAGAGAAAAATCCAATCTCCGCATACAACCTGCCAAAGTTCTTGCTTCTAAAATAACGGTATGATTTCCCACTAAATTTGTAAAAGTAATTGTGGGTGAAGATGAACTTTGCTGTACAATATTATCTAAATAAAACACAAAAGTCGTGGCTGATCCAGTAGCAGTAAATTCAACAGCATCACCGCTACAATAAACACCACCCACTGCACTGGAGGAAAGCGATACATTTTCTGGTAAAACTGTTACCGTTACCACATTGGATATTGCTGTACAAGTAACCGTACCTACTCGAGCACGATAATAGGAAGTGAATTCAGGTGTGTAAGAGGTTGTTGCCGTAAACGTTAGTATATCTCCACTAACACCAAGATCACGAAAGTTTATACCATCATCAGAAATTTCCCATTCTTGAGTAATACCAGGTCCTGAGGTAGCACCAACTAGTCTCAAAGAGGATGGGATTTCTCCGTTACAAATGGTTTGTTCACCCGTGACATTCCCAGAATTGACCTCTACTTCCACACCTATAGAAATAACATTTGTTCTATAATCACATATACTCCCTGAGTTCGAATTCGTATTAATGTCTCTTCGCCTAAATTGTACATCTTGAGTAAGGTTCATTGGAGTATAGGTCAGACTTGTAGCACCTACCACATCAGTCCACCCCGCTCCATTTATATTTTGTTCCCATTGATAACTAATTGTCCCTCTTGAAAAAGTAGGTAGAGATCCACCCTGACCCAATGTTCCTGGAGACTCATTGTAACAAATTCTTCCACTTAAGCTGGAATCCAAGGTTCCGGGAATAAGGTCACTTATTTCTATTGAAAAAACCGTACTAAACTTTTCACAAGTTCCGCCAGAAACGAGCATTACTCTTCTTCTGTATTGTGTTGATACATTCACAAGACCAGAAATATTATAATTCTCTCCTGTTGCTCCAGATATATCATTAAAGGTACTCCCATTGTCCGTTGACAATTGCCATTGAAAATCATATGCACTTCCAGTGGAAGTACTGCTTACATTCAGGGTTTGGTTTATTGTACCTATACATGAAAATAAATCCGACTCTACTATTGTTCCTCCATCAAAGACACTACCCGTAAGAGTCAAAACCTGAAAAGTAATTTCATCGGTCAAAGTTCCGGTAGTATCCCCTCCACTAAGGTTGTAATTAAAACGTCTTCCAAAAAAAACATCTCCAGACATAATGTCATTTGTTGTATATACATTATTTTGAGTTCGAAAAACTACTGTACTTGTGGTGATACCTCTTCTTCTAAAAAATTCAAACTCATTATCGATATCTCCAACTGCATCTGCGATTCGAGGTATTGTAAATGTTACAGACTCCCCATCACAAATTGTTTGGTTAATACTCGACCCAAAATTGGTGGATATAAGATTTGCTTCTTGACTCCAAGCTAGAGTTCCAAAAACAAGAAAGAGAGATAAAAGGTAGGTATATAGATTTTTTTGCGTCATTTGGGGATGATCAGATTGGGGGTTGATCGGGTGGTAGGGTATTAAT